>Ga0116227_10006928_pt1 | contig 22558 bp, 21 predicted proteins | sample S1TSphgellanicum_FD_89693 | JGI IMG/M metagenome (GOLD analysis project Ga0116227, IMG submission 89693) | Host-associated microbial communities from peat moss isolated from Minnesota, USA - S1T2_Fb - Sphagnum magellanicum MG | ecosystem: Host-associated > Plants > Peat moss > Unclassified...
ATCGACCTGATGGGCGGGCGCATCTCCTTCACCTTTCTCGATCCGCTGCAGGTCATGTCGGAGATCCGCGCCAAAGAGCTACGGCCGATCGCCGTCTCCTCGCTGGAGCGCTTGGCGCTTCTGCCTGACGTGCCGACCGTCGCCGAATCCGGCTATCCGGGATTCGAGGCGACCGTCTGGTGGGGCTTTCTTTTGCCCGCGCATACGCCCGACGAGATCGTGGCGCGTTTGAACAGCGTCATCAACATCGCCTTGCAGGATGCGCAAGTGAGAGACACGCTTCTCGCCATGGGCATGATCATCAAAGGCGGCACGCCGGAAGAGTTTCGCGCCTTCCTGAAATCCGAAACCGAGAAATGGGCGGCGATCATCAAGACCGCCAATATCAAGGCGGATTGAGCGCGGGCGGCGAGGACCTTCGAGGTTTCTCCAAGCCAGAACGCTGTGAAACTGTCGATCGGTTTCTCCGCGCCGTCGCTATGGCCTGAACGTTCAGCGCAACGCGCTGTATCGACGACGACAGCCGATAGCGCCGGCTTTTCTCATGACGGCTTTGCTGTTAGCTTTCATGCATAAGTGGTGAAGCGTGCGGAGCCGGATCGCCTCGAATCCGCCGCTTCCAATAAACGATTAAATATAAGAGTAGGGCGCATCAAGACGCCCGCCGACAGGGAGGAGGCCGCATGAGAAAATCCATGCGCAAAGGGCATTCGATCGCGCAAGTGGCGGGCAATGGATTGCTCGATCGGCGGGCGTTGCTTGGGCGCGGTGCTATATTCGCCGGTGCGATTGGGACAGGCGCTGGCGCGCTGAACGGCGCTGCGGCGGAGCCCTTGGCCGATGGGCCTTGGAGCCTCGAGGTTGGGAACGTCATTCCGCCCTATCAACGGCCCTCACCCTTCGAGAAAGCGACCGTCCGCACGGTGGATAACCCCAATAACGAGCCGCATAATTCGCGCGCGCGCACGCCGCACCATCTGCTGAAAGGCATTATCACCCCCGGCGGCTTGCATTTCACCATCTGCCATGGCGGCGTTCCGGATATCGACCCGGCCCAGCACAAGCTCGTGATCCACGGCCTGGTCAAACGACCGCTGGTCTTCACGCTCGAGGCGCTCGAACGCTATCCGATGGTGTCGCGAATCGGCTTCGTCGAATGCGGCGGCAATAGCGCGCCTTTGTTTTCGAATGAGCCGATTCAAGCCGACGTGCAGGCTTTGCATGGCCTCGCCTCGTGCTCGGAATGGACGGGCGTCCCCTTGTCGCTCCTGCTCGATGAGGCCGGCGTCGATCCCAAGGCGAAATGGATCGTCGCCGAAGGCGCCGATGCCCCGCATCTCTCGCGCAGCGTGCCGCTCGCCAAGATCATGGATGATGCCATGGTCGCGATGTATCAGAACGGCGCACGCATCCAGCCCGGCCAGGGCTATCCGATGCGGCTCTGGTTGCCGGGTTACGAAGGCAATATGAACGTCAAGTTCCTGCGTCGCGTGCAGGTCACCGACCAGCCGGCTCTGACCTATTACGAGGCGAGAACCTATTCGCAGATCCTGCCTGACGGGAGAGCCTACCGCTTCTATTTCCTCCAAGAGGTCAAATCCTTCATCACGAGCCCTTCGCCCGGCATCAAGCTGAAGGAGCCCGGCATCTACGAGATCACCGGAATCGCCTATGCCGGCACCGGACGCATCGCCAAGGTCATGGTCTCGGCCGATGCCGGCCGGAGCTGGGCCGAGGCGGCCTTGCAGGAGCCGCGGCTGCCCAAGGCCTTCACCCGCTTCCGCATGCCGTGGCGGTGGGACGGCGGTCCCGCTATTCTGCAAAGCCGAGCCTGGGACGAAGCCGGAAATATGCAGCCGACGCGAGAGCAGTTCGTCGCGCTACGCGGCCAGACCTCGAAGCCCCCGTCGGTTTTGGGTTTTCCGAGCCAGCATTTCAACGCCATCACGAGCTGGGCCGTCGACGGCAAGGGAGACATCAGGCATGTCTATGCATAGGCCCGCGATCATGACGAGCCTGTTGGCGCTCGCGCTGGCAACAAGCGCAGCCCTGGCGGAAAGCCCTAATCTAGGCAAACCGATCACGCCGGAAGATCTCGCCCCATGGGACATCAACGTTTTGCCGGACGGCACGGGCCTGCCGCCTGGCGGCGCCAAACCCGCTGAGGGCGCGCAACTCTTCGCCGAAAACTGCTCGGCCTGCCATGGCGATGGCGGCAAAGGCGGTCTCGGCGGCCAGCTCGTCGGCGGCCCGCCGAAGGCGAGCCTCGATGGCGGCAAGACCATTAAGAATTTCTGGCCGGCGGCCACGACGCTTTTCGACTATATCCGCCGTGCGATGCCCTATACCCAGCCGCGCTCGCTCACTGACCAAGAGGTCTATGCGTTGACCGCCTATCTCTTGGCGGAAAACAAGCTGATCGGGCCGGATGAGGAAATCAACGCGAAAACGCTGCCGCAAGTGAAAATGCCGAACCGGGACAATTTCATCATCCGGTTCCCGGATCGGATTTAGAGCAACTGGAGAAAGGTGGTTCACACGGCCGCAATCAGGCGACCGTCTCGGCTTTTCAGATTCAAGCCGTCTGCATCGATTTCATGTCGAGAACTTTTTCCTGCAACGCCGCTTTTTGACGCGTCAGGATGTCAACGGTTCGCAGCTCACCACGCGCCTCTCGCAATGCATCGTCATAAAGACCGATAATCTGCTCTTCCCCGCGAATGAATGACGGAAGGGCACCTGTATCCAAGCCGGTCACAGTCGATCTTATGTCAATGACGACACGCTGGACGGTCGACATGAAAGATCCGCTATCGTCGGGCGTCGCGCCAGCTTCGAGAAGCGCGCCGTGGAGCTCGATATGGTGCTGCTCTCGCAGTGCGATCATCGAACGCGACAAATTCGCGATATGGCTGTCGTTCGTATCCTTCAGGGCTTGCTCATATCCTTGTTGAGCATCGATCAGGGTCGTATGCAATTTTATAAGTTGGTCGTGTGAATTCTGCATTGGAACCTCGCAGGCTGACAGGCAGAGCAAGTTTTATTACGGGCTTTGGTTCCGCCATTGTCCAAATATTGACGAGCAGCGGAACGCCTTTGACTGTCCTGCATTACCGGCTTTGAAATGAGCTGGTTAAAGCAGGGAAGCGGCCATGAAGTTGAAGGATAAAAACCCGCTCTCTCGCAGGCGGATGGTCGGCACGCTCGGCAGCGGGCTTGCCACTACCGCAGTGGCGCCGGCGGCCTTCGCGCAGGGTCAGGCGCCTGCATTGTCTGCCTCGTCAAACACGTCTGCCTTGTCAAACACTCAGCCTCTTACAGATCCGACATCCAAATATCCGCGTCCTCCTTACAAAAAACAATCGCAGCCTTGGCCCGGCCTTGCGAAAAAGATGGAGCCGCAGCCAGATCACGGCGAGACGAGCTATCGTGGATCTGGTCGCCTCCTCGGCCGCAAAGCGCTCATCACGGGGGGTGATTCAGGAATGGGCCGCGCCGCGGCTATCGCTTACGCACGCGAGGGCGCAGATGTCGCGATCAATTATCTTCCCGCTGAAGAGCCTGACGCCCAAGAGGTGATTGCGTTGATCAAGGCGGAAGGCCGTATCGGTCTCGCAATCCCCGGTGATCTTCGTGAGGAAGCCTTTTGTCAGAAGCTCGTTGCCGACGCCGTGCAGGGATTAGGCGGCCTCGACATTCTCGTGAGCAATGCCGGACGCCAGCAGGCGCATGAGTCGATCCTCGACATTTCCACCGAGCAATTCGATTGGACGATGAAGACGAATATCTATGCGCCGTTCTGGATCATAAAAGCGGCGCTCCCCCATTTGCGGCCAGGCTCCGTCATTATAGGGACGACATCCGAACAGGCTTACGATCCGACGCCCGATCTCTACGACTATGCGCAAACGAAAGCCGCGACCATGAATTACGTGAAGTCGCTCGCCAAGCAGCTCGCTCCCAAGGGCATCCGCGTCAACGGCGTGGCGCCGGGACCGATCTGGACTCCGTTGCAGGTGAGCGGGGGCGCCTCGCAAGAAAAACTCGAGAAGTTCGGCAGCATGACCCCTCTTGGGCGGGCTGGTCAGCCTGTGGAACTCTGCGGGATCTATGTGCAGCTCGCTGCCGAGGATGCCAGTTTCGCGACGGGGCAAGTCTATGGATCAGCCGGTGGATCGGGGCAACCCTAGAGCATCCCGCCTTCAAATGGAATCATTTGAAGGCGGACAAGATGCTCTAGATTTATAAAGTTAGAGCATCGTTCGGCGCGCAAAACCGCTCACACTTTTGCGCACGATGCTCTAGAGACTTAAATGCAATGAAGAAGATGCCCCCAAACCCTAAGCCCGCTGCACGAGCTTGCCCGCGAGCACGGTCTGGTTCGGGAAGAGGCGCTGGTGGCCCGTGCGTATGCCTTTGTAATTGTCGAGAAATTCGAACGAACCCTCGCGCAGCTCGAGGATCGCGACATCGGCCGGCGCCCCGATATTCAGCGTGCCGCGATCCTCGAAGGCCGATGGGAAGACGCGCGCCGGGTTGAGCGTGGCGCAGGCGATCACCTGCGCGAGCGGCATGCCGAACATCAGGAATTTCGACATCACATTGGGGAAGTCGACGACGCCCGTGGTGCGCGATAGCGTGTTCCAATCGGTCGAGAACGTGTCGGGCCAAAAGCCCTGCTTCGTCGCGCGCTCCACCCCGTCCCAATTGAAGTGACCGGCGACGCCATTGCCGAAATCGAAGATGACGCCGCGGCGGCGCGCCGCGAGCACTTCGGGGAAGAGGCGGCCCTGCTCGTCGAGAATGCCATTCGGCGCCGGCGCATACATATGCGTGACGATATCGCCGCGTTTCAGCAGCGCCAAAATGCTGCGCATCGGCGAGACGGACTGACCGACATGGATCATGACGGGCAGATCGAAAGGCCTCGCTGCTTCCTGCGCGCGGCGCAGCGCCTCGAGATCGTTGGGGCCGGCGACATCCTCCGACAGGCGCGCCTTGACGCCGACAACGATATCGCGATGGCGCATGATGGCACCCCGCGCCAAATCCGCATTGATCTTGGTGAGGTCCTTCAGCTCGCCGGTCGGAATGATGCCGGTGCGCGCGATATTCACCAGCGCGCGGCCGATTTGCGGCGCGCCGCGCACGATCTCGGCGAGTTGATCTATGTTGTCATGGCCGGCGGAGCCGGCATCGACCCAGCCGGTCACGCCGTCCTGCAGGATCATCCCACCGCCTTCCTTGGCGCGGCCGGCATGAGTGTGGATGTCGATCAGGCCGGGCACAACGAGCTTGCCGCCGGCGTCGATCGTCCCTGCGGCGTCGCCGGCAATATCGATGTCGATCGCCGCGATCCTGCCGTTGGTGATCGCCACGTCGCGAATGCCGTCGAGCGTGACGGAGGGGTCGATGACGCGGCCGCCTTTGATGATCAGATCATAGGTCGCCGCGCGCGCTTGCGGCGCGCGGGCAAAGAGCGCGGCGCCCGCAGCGGCGCCGGCGCAGACGAAGTGGCGGCGGTTCATCATTGTGGAGGCCCTCCCTATGCGGCGCCACCCTCTCCCGCAGGGAAGGGTTCGCCCATCCTACTTAAATCGGGTCCTGCTCCTAGTTGTATTTGAGCGAGGCGGCTTTCAGCACCTCATAGTCGGCGCGGGCCTCGGTCCCGAGATTGCGGAGCGCGGCGGGAACGACGATGTCGAGATAGTGTTTCGCGTCATCGTCCGACAAGACGATCGTCTGGCCGAGGTTTTTCTCCCAGATTGCATGGGCGTTCACGACATCGGTTTCGCCCCAGGCGGCCCCTTCGACATCGGCCTTTCGTGCCGCTTCGCGCACGACCGCCTCGAGGGGTCCGAGCGATGTCATGAAGGCGCTGTTCACGAGACCCACGATGACGAGATAGGTCGACGGAAGAAGGGTCAGGCTTTTCGAGATGTCGTAATATTTCAGCGCCGAGAAAATCGGCGAGCCTGCGTAGACGCCGTCGATCGTGCCGTTCTGAAAGGCGGGCAAGACTTCTCCAAGCGACATGGCGATCGGCGAGGCGCCGAGTTCCTTCAACTGCGCGATGAGCAGGGCGGATCCGGGCACGCGGATCTTCATGCCCTTGAGATCGGCAAGCGCTTTGATGGGGCGGCGGGACACGATACCGGCCGGCCCTTGGGCGAGCGCTGTCATGACCTCGACATCTTTGTCCCGCGCGATTGTGCCGAGGCGCCGGCGCACATCCGGATCGGCCAGGACTTTGGCGCCCTGCGCCATGCTGGAGATCACGCCTGGCACGGCAAATATGGCAAGACGCGGCTCGAGCCCCTCATAGGTGCCCGACGCGTTAACCGCCACTTCGATCGTCCCCATGGTGACGCCTTCGATCGTGGTTTGCGCGGACCCCAACTGGCTCGCCGGATAAACGTTCGCCTGGATCTTGCCGCCGCTCGCAGCCTCGACGCCTCGCTTCAACAGCTCGAGCCATTCGGCGTCGAGATCGTTTGATGCAGTGGTTGTGAGCTTCATCGTGAAATCGGCAGCCGCGGCGCGCCCGGCGAAGCCGAAGCTACCTGCGCAGACAAGGCCGGACATTGCTCTCATCACGAGTCGACGCGAAATAGTCATGCTCATGTCCTCCCGGCTTTTGTTCAGATTAGTGGATGAGCCAATGGACGCCGGCCAATGAGACCGCCGGCACATAGGTAATGATCGCCAATCCGACGAGATAAACGAAAACGAAGGGCACGATGCCGCGATAGATCATGTCGAGCGGCAATCGCAGAACGGTTTGGGCGACGAAAATATTGATGCCGAACGGCGGATGAAACAACCCGATGCCGAGATTGACGGCGAAAATAATTCCGAAATGCACCGGATCGACGCCGAGCGCCTTGACCAGCGGCACCAACAAAGGCGTCAGCAGCAAGATCGCCGAAATCGGGTCCATGAACGAGCCGACCAGCAGCAAGAGAATGTTGATCGCCAGCAGCAGGCTCCAAAGCGGCAGATGCAGGCCCATCAGCCATTGGGTGAGCATGGCAGGGATCTGATTGACGGTCAGGATCCAGCCAAACAGGATCGCGCAGGCGACGATGACCAGAATCTGCCCCGTGAAAATCGCGGTCGATTGGGCGCAATCGAAGACATCGCGCCAGCCGAGCTCGCGATAGATGAGGAGCGGCACGCCAGCAGCATAAACGCAGGCGACTGCCGCGGCCTCGGTCGGCGTGAAAATGCCACCGTAAATGCCGCCGAAAATGATGATCGGTGCGCCGAGCGCGGTGGCGCCTCTGACCGTTGCTCGGCCGAGCTCGCCGAGCGCAAAAGCCTTGCCGGCGCCAATGCCATGGCGCCAGCAATACCAGATGACATAGGAGCACAGCAGCGCCGTCAGCAACAGCGCCGGCAAAATGCCGGCGGCATAGAGGCGAGGCACGGATTCCTGCGCGGCGGTTCCATAGACGAGGAGCGGAATGCTGGGCGGAATGACCACGTCGATCGCGCCCATGGCCGTCAGCAATCCGGCCGAAAAACGCATCGGATAGCCGGCCTTCGTGAGAGCCGGCAGCATGGCCCGGCCGATCGTCGCGACCGAGGCGGCACTCAAACCGGACATCGCCCCGAATAAAGCCGACGAGCAGACCGTCGTGACGCCTAAGCCGCCGGGGATCTTGCCGACGCCGGCATTGACGAAATTCACCAGCCGCTGCGCGACCGAGCCGCGTCCCATCAGCTCGCCGGTAAAAATGAAGAACGGTATGGCGAGCAGCGTGTAGGCGTTCACCGCGCCGAAAAGGGTCTGGTGCAAGACGGGCAGCGGAATGTGCATGAAAAGGAGCAGTGCCGCCACGACGGCGCTCAGCAATACTAAAAAGATCGGAAAACCGAGCAGCAACAATAAAACCGGCAGCACGCCGAGGACCAGGCTCATGAGGTTGCCTCTTCGCTCGGCGGTGCGATCGGCATCTCATCGCGCACGAAGAGCCGGATGAGACCGACGAGCGTCATGAGCGTGAAGGAGATCGCCAGCACGCTATGCGGCATCCACATGGGTATATGGGCGTTCTCGCTATGGCTGCCGAGCCGAAATATTCTGATCGTGTAGGTCCAGGAAACCCAAGTCATCAATCCGCAGACAGCGATCCCCAAGAGCGCCTCGACGCTGGCAAGCAGGCGGACGATCCGCGGCGGAAAATGCCGCGTCAACACGTCCATCCGCAGATGGCGGCGCCTTATATGGGCGACCAAGCCTCCCAAAAAGGCGAGGCCGATCATCAGATAGATCTGCAGCTCGTCAGCGCCGGTCAACGCATGGTTGAAGCCATAACGGCTAATGACATTGATCACGTTCACGAGGACGGCAACGATCAGGGCCGCTCCTAACAAACGGCTGAACGCCGTGGCGACCGCATCGAGGACGAGCTGTGGCCGCAGATTTCCCAACGTTCTGCCCCGAGCCCGGCCTAAATCATTCCATCTCGCGTCTCAATGCGCCGCGCTGCGCCCCTCGAAAAGGTCGCGCCCCTGCACCAAAGCGCGGATCTTGCCGTCGGCGATGCTGCGTTTCAGCATCCAAAATCCGCAGTCGGGATGGATATAACGCACCCGCCCCACGCCCAGGGTCTTCGCAGCGCGCTCAAGGGCGCGGGCGATCGCCTCGGCGCTTTCTATGTCGGTGCGCTTGATGTCGACGACGCCGAGCCCCATCCCGATTTCGGGACGCAGTTCCTTGAACACGTCGAGCTCTTCGGCCGGGCGATGCGCGTTCTCCATCACGATATGATCGACATGCAGCGTGTTGAGATAGGCCATCAGCTTGCCCCAGTCGCCCTTCTGGATCGTCTGGCCGCCATAATTGCCGAAGCAGAGATGCACGGCCGGCGTGCCTTTCACCGCGTCGAGGACTTTGTTGATCGCGGCGGCGGCCCATTCCCATTCCTCGGGATGGCCGGGGAGGTTCGCTTCGTCGAGCTGCACGACGGCGGCTTCGATATGCGCGACCTGCTCGGCGAGCACATCGGCGACAGCCATCGCGAGTTCGGCTTTGTCTTTGTAATAGGTGTTCAGCAGCATTTTGGACAGCATATGCGGGCCGGTGACGGTGAATTTCAACGGCTGCGTCGCGAGCGCCTTGGCGCGCGCGCAGGCCGCCGGCAGGTCGAGCGTGCCGCTCGACAGAGGCGCGGTGACGACGCCCGGCGGGCGCGTGCGGAAAGCCATGCCCGGCTCTTTGCGGAAGGCCATCCAGTCCGAAAAGCCGATCTCGCGCTGCACGCCCTGCATCGGCTGCACGAAATATTCGATCATTCCGTTGGTCTCGGGATGGTTGATATCGAAGCGATAGAGCTCGCCGTCGCAGACGAGATCGATGCCGGCTTGCTCCTGCGTATCGATGACGACGCGCGTCGCGTCGATCAGCGCCTGCTCGGACGGGCTTGCGACGAGCCATTCCGGAACCGGATAGGACCCGACGGTGGTGGTCTTGATAGTGGGGGAAGCCATCACGGATCTCTCATAGGACTATCTATTTGGGAAGATCGGTCAGCGTGTAGAAGCTGCCAACGGATTGGAGCGCGGCCTTGTCGACGCCGCCATATTCCGTCAGGAGCGCCACGGCTGCCAAGATGCTGTCCGGGGCGACGCGGAAGGGCGGCAGATCCTTCGTCTCGTCCGTATGATAAAGCGGGAGAGTGAGCGCGAGCCCTTTGATCAGCGCCGTGCGGTCGCCAGCCTTCGGCTGCGCCTTGAGCATCGCGTCGACCGCTGCGGCCGGATCCTTCTCGCTATCTTCAACGGCGCGGGTTGCCGCGCGCATGAAGCGGCGCACGAGATCGCCGTCTTGATCGAGCGTCGCGCGCGTGACGACAATGCAGGAGCTGATGAGGTTGACGCCATAGGAGGAGAAGGGAATCGTCGTCGCTGGTTTCTTCGTCGCCTCCTCGATCTTCAAATTCTGATCCATGAGATAGCCGAGCATCGCGTCGGCTTGGTTGTTGATGACGGCATTGAGCTTGGCCCGGACATCACCGCCGAGGATCTTCACATCCGCTTCAGCGACGCCGGCTTTCTTCAAAAAAGCCGGCCAGACTTGCGAAAGCGAATCGCCGGGCGTCAAGGCGACCGTCTTGCCACGGAGATCCTTCGGCGCGGCGATGCCGCGCTCGGTCAGCGAGATGACCGCCATCGGGCTTTTCTGCAGCAGCACGCCGACGGTGAGGACGGGCGCGCCCTTGATCGCCGCCTTCACGACGGACGCAAAATCCGCGTAACCGAATTGCGCCGTGCCGGCGGCGACCGCCTGCACGGTCGGCACCGAGCCACGCCCCTCCTGTATGTCGAGATCGATGCCTTCTTTGGCAAAATAGCCGCGCTCGATACCGAGAAAGAACGGCGCGTGCTCGCTATAGAGATAGAAATTGAGGAGCAGCGTCACCTTCTGCGCAGGCTCAGCCACGGCGCCCAACGCCGCGACGCAAAGTGCGATGGCGACGATGATCTTCGCGAAGCGCTTCATCGCCTTTCCCCCAACTTCGTTCACTCGATCGAGTGTGGCGGGGAATAAGGTGGAATGCAACCGTGCGGGGCCGCCGGGCCGTCTCGTCTTGCCGATAGTCCGTGCTTCGAAAGACGCCGTCGCTGCGACCGGTGCGGGCTATTGCGCCCGCCACTCGGGTTCGTCGATGGCCTTTCGAAGCGCGTCGAAGGTGAATTGCTTCGCCCAGACGCCGCCATAGATCAGGAGGTTGGCGGGGGCCTTGTTCTTCACCCCGAGCCGGACGCCGACCAGCCGCTTGCCGGTGACGCCTGCCTGCTGCACTTCCCAATTGACCCAGTCATTATTTCCGGTGTCCTTGCCGACGACGCAGAGGAGATGCGTGCCTTGCCGGATTTTTTCCGTCAAAAGGAGCTTGATATCCTTCCCGGCGTCGCTGTGAAGGGCAACTCCCGGGACGCCATTGTCGCAGGCGAATTCAAACTCGTTATCCTTGTCCCAGGCCAGGAGCGTGTTCACAGCTTCAATGTCGACGGATTTGTAGCTGATAAATATGCGCGACTTCGCCATTGACCGAAAATCCTCATCATGTTCGCATGCGCGTTCGTACATGAGAGCGGTCGAACGTGCAAACGAACAAAACGGAGCCGAATAAGCCTTTTTGGGCCGATGTCACCGAGGTTCATGCGCTTTTCGAGCAAGTTCGATCCTGAGAGGCCGATGGCTGCTTATGTTGCGGATGTGACCTGGTCGCTCAAGAGCGGCGAGGATTTTATAAACGGCCGATACAGCCGCGCGCATCTCGTCAGTTTCGACGGGGGCACGATCATGCCTGCCTCGGCTTCGCCGCATGTCGTTGGGAAATGGGCCGACCCGGCGGCCGTCGATCCGGAGGAAATGCTGATCGCCGCGCTCTCCACCTGTCACATGCTTTCCTTTCTCCACGTCGCGCGGCGCGCGGCTTTCATCGTCTCGTCCTACCGCGATCATTCGGAGGGCTTTATGGAGGATATCGCACCTGGCAGACGAGCACTGACGCGCGTCGTGCTGCATCCGCGTATCAAATGGACCGGGACCGCGCCCGATCAAGCGGCGGTGGATCATATGCATCACGAAGCCCATGAGCTCTGCTTCATCGCCAATTCCGTAAAGACGCAAGTTACCGTGGCTTGACCGCCGCGGGAGCGTCGGCTGCTGCGCATGCCAGGCGGCATAGCAGCGCGATGCGGCGGCCGAGGCTTGGCCGCCGTTGCGGTCAAGAAACCCATTGCCTTGCCTCGCGTTATCGTTCGTTTCGAGCGGAGAAGCGGAGAGATGTCATGGCGGAAGCAAAACGAAAGGCTGAAGCGCGGCGACGGGTGGACGAACGCGCCGAGACCCGTCGTCCTCGGTCTTCCTTCCCGGCTGCTGGACCGCATGCGAAGCCGGAGCTGACGAACGAGGCGGCGACGCCCGGAGCAGGTGCGCTGCCGGATCCAAATCGCGAGGTTCAGGATATTGAAGGCGGCGTTGGTTAAGGCTGAAGTGATGCGGAAGGAGCAAGCGCTCTTTCGCCCCGGTCGAGCTCAATGATCGGTCGGGGCCGGCTGGTCGGGGCCGGTATAGCGAGCGATCCAGAGGCCCCAATTCTTATCGGTTATGTAGATATATCCACGTGTATCGACGAGAACGTCTTCGGTCTGATTGACGACGTCCTTCGGCAGTGGCCCGGCATTCTTGGTCGGGTTCGGGGGAATGAACCATCCCGTCTCGACGGGCATGACCGGATCTTTGATGTCGAAGATACGCAGGCCGGCGTTGAAATAAGTGAGATAGATGAGATCGCCTGGCTTCTCGACATCGGGAAGGTGGATCTCCTGATTGGTGTTATGCGGCCCGAAACGGCCGCCCTTTTCGCAAAAATTCTTGTAAGGCGCGCCCGGCGGCGGCGCCGGCAACGGGAAAAGCGAAATCAGCCGCGGCGCGGCGGGATTCTTGTTGTCGACCAATCCGGCATAGTTCAGCGCATCCTGACAGCGTTCGAAACTCGCCTCGGAGTTCACGAAGAGAAGGTTGCGGTCCCATAAAGGCAGCACCGTATGCTCCGACTGCGCTCCGGCGGAGATGAAAGGCGGGCTCATCGGGAGCTGACCGATGAGTTTCGGCTGAGCGACGTCGCTGACATCGAGATTGACGATCGACGGCGCATAGCCGAGCGCGATCGTCTTGCCGTCGGGGCTGACATTGGCCGGTCCGTGAAAGCCTTGTGGGCCCGCCTGACGCGGCTCGCCCGCCTTTTGGCCGGGCATCCACCACCGACCGGCCTCTTTCGGCGCAGTCGGATCGCTTATGTCGAGAATGACGAGAATATTACCGTCATAGCCCGGCATGCCGGCGGAAAGATAAGCATATTTTCCGCCGGGATAGGAATTGCGGTGCGTGCCGGTCGTCCCGGTCTTCCAGCGCGATAGCTCTTTCGGATTGACGGGATCACGAATGTTCCAGACGAGGATGCCTTCCTCATTCGGTTTCGTCGGGTCCTGACCCCACGTGGTCGAGCCTTTCTGAAGCGCGGTCACCATGAGATTGTCGTGCAGCGTCACCTGAATGGTCCAGGTATTGTCCGGACCGGGAATGAATTTGACGAGCTTCGGATCTTGCGGATCGGTGACGTCGACGATGCTCCAGCCATAATGCCACAAGTGGCCCGTATAGAGGTACCAATGTCCCGCGACCTTCTTGATCGCCATCTTGAAGGCGCCGAGGCGACCGCCCATCGCGCTATAGCCGACCGCCTCCATGTTGCGTGCCTGCCATCCTTGCGGAATCGGATCGCTGCGGGCTTCGATCGTGAAGCCGACCATTGCGGCCAAGGCCGCCGACGCCCACAGGCCGAATTGCGACCTCCACTTTGACGCCATTGAATATGTCCCCGAATAAATGCTGCTTCCCTCGCATCGTGGCGCATCATTTCATTTCGGCGCAAAGTTGCAAACCCGCATGATCGGCTGCATGCGAGGGCGCTGCCTCTGACGGCACGAATTATTCCGGACCTGATGCTCAGGAGGTCGCGACGAGGCGCAAAGGCTGGGCGGCCCGCAAATGCTCGGGCCGATGCACGCTGAACGAGCGGTATTCGGGATGCGGCATGAAGGCGTCCGTGAGGCCTACGACGGTTTCGGCCGAGCCGAGCACGAGATAGCCATCCGGGGCGAGAACATCCGCCATGCGGGTCAAAACCGAGCGCTTGTTGGCGATATCGAAATAGATCAGGACATTGCGGCAGAAAATCACGTCGAACCGGCCGAGCTCGTTGAAGCTCGAAAGCAGGTTGAACGGCTCAAAACGCACGCGCGAGCGCAGATGCTCGTTGATCCGCCATCTTTCTCCTTCTCGCTGGAAGTGGCGCAGGAGATGCGAGATGGGCAGACCTCGCTGCACCTCGAACTGGCTGTAAGAGCCTTCGCGGGCGAGATCGAGGACCGCGTGCGATACGTCGGTCGCGACGATCTCGACCAGCCAGCCATGCAGCTTGACAAATTCCTCGTCGAGAATCATGGCGAGTGAATAAGCCTCCTGTCCGGTCGAAGAGGCCGCGCACCAGATCCTGATACGACGTTGGGTTTGACGTGCCGCGATCAGTTTCGGCAGCATGACCTTGTGGAAATCATCGAAAGGGGCGCGATCGCGAAAGAAGAAGGTCTCGTTCGTCGCCATGGCCTCGACCACCTCGCGTTGCAAGGTTTTGTCGGCGCCGATGCTGAGGCAGCGCACGAGCTCGGCGAGGTCACGCAGCCCGTTGCGCTGGATGACCGGCTGCAATCGGCTCTCGGCGAGATAGGTCTTCTCGGCATCGAGGGCGAGGCCTGAGGCGCGGAGCAGAAACTGCCTGAGAATGTCGAAATCTGAGCTCACGATTGCGCACTCCGATCGCCATGTCCTTGAACAAGACTGCAGGCAGCGCCGGCGATCGCTTCGATCGGCAGGATGGCGGTGGCCAATCCCTCGTTCGCGACCGAGCCCGGCATGCCCCAAACGATGCTGGAGGCCTCGTCTTGGACGAGGACTTTGCCGCCCGCTTCAATAATCGCGCGCGAACCGATCAGTCCGTCGCTTCCCATCCCGGTCAGGATGATGCCGAGCGCTTGCGGCCCGAAGGTGTGGGCGGCTGAGCGGAATAAAAAATCCACTGCCGGCCGGCAGAAATTCTCGGGCGCCTTGTCGGAGAGCACGATCACCGCCGATTCGCCGGTCCGCGCGACGCCGAGATGGAGATTGCCCGGAGAGAAATAGATATGGCCTTTGGCTACCTGTTCCCCCTGTCGTGCGGCATGCGCCGGCACGTCCGTGAGCTTTTGAATATGGCCGGCAATGACCGAGGTGAATTCTGGCGGAATATGGAGAACGACGAAGACCGGTACATGCGGCAGGATAGGCGCCATCCCTTGCAACAGGACGGCGAGCGCTTGCGGACCTCCGGTCGAGGCGCCAATCACAATAGCGCTCGGCGTGATTCGGCCGAACGGTCTTTGAGCGGAATGCCGGGCGCGCCCGTAATCCTGTGCAGCGGGACGGTGAGGAAGAACGAGTGGCAAAGCGCACATGATATTGACCGCGGCGGGTTCGAGAAAGCTGAGGCGGCGCGGTGGAAGCGCTGCGTGGCAAGAAACGTTTTCAGATGAGGCCGATCTGCTCGAGCTTCGACTGCATGATATTCTTGTCGAAAGGCTTCATGATATACTCGTCGGCTCCGGCATGGATCGCCCTGGCGATGTGCGCCACGTCGTTTTCCGTGGTGCAGAACACGACTTTCGGTTTCAAGCCGCCCGGCAGCTTGCGTAGCTCGCGCAGAAACTCGAAGCCGTCCATCACCGGCATGTTCCAATCGAGCAGGATTGCGTCCGGCATAGCTGCCGAGCAGGCCGAAAGCGCCTTGCGGCCGTCTTCGGCTTCCGCGGTATAGAAACGCAAATCTTCGAGAATTCGCTTGGCAACCTTTCGGATAACGGTCGAGTCATCAACCACGAGAAACTGCTTCATATCTATCTCCGTATATATCTCGCATGGGCCGAAATAGGCGGCGGTGGCTCAACCTCTTCGGAGGAAATCGAAAATGGCGTTCATGTCGAGGATCGGCAGAATGCTCTGCTCCAGCCGGTAGACGGCCGTGGTGAGCCGTGCGCGCTGCGGCTGGAGATGCGGCGGAAGCGGGATCTGCGTCGGGGCATCGAGAATGATCACGTCTCCGACCTCGTCGACGACGAGCGCAAAGCTTTCCCCCTTGTGCTCGATCCCGACGGCGAGCGTCTTGTCGCCAGGGTTCGAATCCGGAAGCTGCAGACGCCGGCGCAGGCTCACAGCGGTGACGATCTTGCCGCGCAAGTTGACGAGGCCGAGAATCTCCTGCGGACCGAGCGGCACGGGCGTGACCGCTTCCATCTGGAAGACTGTCTGAATGCTGTCGACGGGAATGCCGAACATCTCGCCGCTGGCGAAGACGGTGAAGAAATGTCCGGCCATTGCGTGCAGAGGCGCTGCTGGAGCCGAAGCCGCGATCGGATAGAGCGAGGATTGGCTCATGCAGCATCTCCGAGAATTCGCGATTCGAGATCGTGCTTGTTGAGCTCGGGCGCATCGAGGATCTTGCCGAGCGCATCGAGAAGCGCGACGCGATCGAACTTGCCGACGGCTCCGCACATGCCGCTCGCGGCAGCAGCTTGCAGCACCGCCGGTGCCGCATGCGCCGCTAACGCCAGAATGGGAATCGGGGCGCGCCGAAGGTCACCCGTGAGAGTGCGCGCGAGATCATAGCCGTTCATGTCGGGCATATCGGTATCCGTCACAACGGCATGGAAACGCGCGCCTCTTTCGAAGAGGGACAGCGCCTCCATACCCGAAGCGGCCGTCGTCACCTGGTATCCTGCGGCCGTCAGGACAGGCGAGAGCATGTCGCGAAAAAACGGCTTGTCGTCGACCAGCAGCACTTTGAAGCGCTTGGCAAAGCCGCGCGCGAAAGCGTTCGGCCGCGCGAGCCTCATAAAATAGGCGACATCCAAAACTTCCACGACCATGTCGCGAATGCGGGTCGAGCCGATGACGCCGGGCGAGGCGCCAGCGATTTGAATGTCCAGGCAACCCTCGACGATGTCGGCGATCTCGTCGACGATCAGTCCCATGCTCTCGCCGCCTATGTCGAGGACGAGAATCGGACGATTGCCGTGCGACTGCGGCCGATCGCTCTCCTCGATTTGCATCAGAGGCATGAGCTGCCCCTTATGCTGCAAGACATGGATGCCGTCCGAATATTCGATCGCGCCGGGCGCGACGGATTCGATGCGGGTGATGACCGAGAGCGGCAGCGCCTTGAGCGCGCCGCGGCCGGCCCGAAAAAGAATGAGCCGAGCATTTTCCTCGGCGGGGCGAAACGGTTCGATAGTGCGGCCGACGGAATAGTCGCTTGCCTGCTCGAGCCCGAGGCTCGTCGCGATGCCTGTGGGATCGAGAATAAGGACGACGGAGCCGTCGCCGAGAATCGTGTGACCGGAAAATACCTCGAGATGCGCGAGCGACGCGCCGAGCGGCTTGACGACGATTTCCTGCACGTCGCTCACGGCATCGACGAGAATGCCGAAGGCGAGCGTGCCGACCCGCATGACGACGGCAAGCATGCCGTTCGGGCTCGCCGCCGCATCGAGGTTCAGAAGCTCGCGCAGATCGACGACGGGCAGAACTTCGTCGCGCAGACGCAGGATGAGGCTGCCTTGAACACGCTCGACGAGATGCTTCGTGTCCGCGTCGAGACCGAGTGCTTCGACGACGGAATGTTGCGGCAGGGCGAAGCGATGCTGCCCGGTTTCGACAATGAGCGCCGGCGCTATGGCGAGCGTGAGCGGGATCTTGAAGGAGAAGCGTGTCCCCTTGCCGGCCGTGGTTGCGAACGAAATCGAGCCGCCGATCGATTCGATATTATCGCGCACGACATCCATGCCGACGCCGCGGCCGGAAATGCTGGTCACCGTCGTGGCCGTCGTGAAAGACGGCATGAAGATGAACCGGCAGACCTCGTCGTCCGTCAGCTTGGCGAGCTCGGATGCCGTCGCTATTCGCTTGGCCAATGCCTTGGCGCGAATCTGTTCGACATCGAGGCCGCGCCCGTCATCGGTGATCGATATGGTGATGTAGCCCGCCTCGTGCGCCGCGCTGACGCGGATGGTGCCCTCCTCGGGCTTGCCGGCGGCAAGACGGATCTCCGGCGACTCTATGCCGTGGTCGGCGCAATTGCGCAGCATATGGGTGAGCGGATCACGGATGATTTCGATGAGCTGGCGATCGAGTTCCGTATCGCCGCCTTCTGTGACGAGATGCAGTTTTTTCTTGAGCTCGACCGAAAGCTCGCGCACGAGGCGCGGCAAGCTGGCAAAGAGCCGGCTCACCGGCTGCATGCGGGCGCGCATCACCGCATCCTGAAGATCAGTCGTGAGCGCCGAAAGCCGCTGCAAGGGTGCTTTGACGACGTCGTCTTCCTGGCGGCGGGTCAGCTCGAGGAGCTGGTTGCGGGTCAGCACCAGCTCGGACACCAGGATCATGATCCGCTCGAGCGCGCCGACCGTGACACGAATGCTTTCAGGGCGGCGGCGTTGCGCGGATGTCGGCGCGCTCGCGCCGTCCGTGGCGGAGGGCTCGAGCGCCATGGAAGTCGGCTCGGATCGAGCAATGGGTTGGCTGAAATCCGCGCGCGGCGGTTCGGATGCGGGGCCGGGGGCTTTCGCGAGGCTGGCCTGCATAGCCACGATCAGGTCGCCATCGTCGCCGTCCGGCTCCTTCGCATGGGTTTCGAGCTCGGAGAGAATGAACTTGATGCGGTCGACGGCGGCCAGAATCAACGTGACCATATCCGGCGTCGCGGGCTCGCCGTCACGCAGGCGCCCAATCAGAGCCTCTGCGGCATGAGCGATATGCTCGAGCCGGTTGAGACCGAGAAATCCGCATGTGCCCTTGATCGTATGAAGAAGCCGAAAAATGCTGGCGATGATGCTTTTGTCAGAGGGATCACGCTCGAAAACGACGAGTTGCAGGCCGGCCGCATCGATATGTTCGGCGGTCTCCACCAGAAAATCATTCAGCAACTCGTCCATGACGCCGCCTGGTACGCCTTAACAGCAAAGCGACGTCATTATCCCGTGGACCAGTTAAAGACCTTTGAAAAAAATAGCGATTTTAGACGCAATCCAAAGTCTGTCGATTAAGCTTCAGCCCGTCGCCAGCGCTTCGGAGATGACAGTGAGCGGCGAAGCTTCGATCGTGACTTGGTCGCCGGACGCGGCGACATCGAGCTTCATATCCACGGCCTGCGCAACGAGCCCGGTATAGAAAGCCTGAATGCCATGCGCGTCGACCGTGTCGTTCTGCGGCGTGCCTGCGAGAAGCTCCGGGATGTGGCTTGCCAGCCGCGCATTCGTGCCTTTGGCCGTCACCTTCAAATGGGTTGCGGCCTCGCCGCCCTCGACCGTGACGCTGATGACCCCGCCGCGCGGAATAGCGGCCGCGGCGATGAGGCAGAGGTTGAGCGTCAGCTTGACCTTGTTCTTCGGCATCAAGGCACGGGCCGCGTTCCATTCTAGCTTCGTGCGCTCGTCGGCGAGAAGGCCGCGCGCCACTTGCTCGGCATCGCCGGTATCGATCGAAGCGCCGGCCGAGCCAGCCGCGCCGAAGGCCAAGCGGCAGAATTGCAGGCGTGCTGAAGCCATATGCGCGCTCTTCTTGATGAGATCGAGCGCGAAATTGCGCATTTCTGCGTCTTTTTCATCCTCGAGGACCTCGAGCCCGTTGACGATCGCCCCGACCGGGCTGATGACGTCGTGGCAGACGCGCGAGCAAAGCAAGGCGGCGAGGTCCATCGCGTCGAGAGAAAAGGCCGGCATGATTTCTCCTCATCGGGCTAAAGGCGCCTGGTCCGGGACGGGCGGGCACCTAGGCAAAGCACGCGGTCCACACCATTTCCAATCGAACGCTATGCGGGGGCAGGCTTCCGCCTCCCGCGAATCGGTGCTGCATATCCCGCAATCTGATACCTTCGGACGGGAATCTTGCAAGCAGGGGGAACCATTCTCTTGCGCCGACTTTTCTTAACGAATCTTGGCTTAACGAAGCTTGACTAAAGAAATCTTGAAGCGGGCCGCAATCGAGCGCAGCATCGGCCGGTTTCGAGTTTGGCGAAACGGATGATGTCTCATATCGGTCAGTTGAACGGTGCCCGGTCTTTCGACCGCGAGGAGGTCGCCGACCTCTTTGCCCGCCTTTCGGTCGAGGCCGCCGTCGCTGTGATGCAGGTCTACGAGACGAGGAGCGGGCTGCGCGAGAAGCCGGATCATAGCCCTGTCTGCGATGCCGACGAGCGCGCCGAGGCGATCATCCTCGATGGGCTGGCGAAACATCTGCCGGGCATTCCCGTGCTGGCGGAAGAGGCAGCGGCGCGCGGCGTGAAGCCGGCCTGCGGCAGCACGTTCATTCTTGTCGATCCCGTCGATGGGACCCGCGAGTTCCTGTCGCATAATGGCGAATTCACCATCAATATCGCCCTCATCCAGGGTGGTGTACCTTGTGCCGGCGCGGTCTACGCGCCGGCACTCGAACGGCTCTGGATGGCGGGTTCGCATGCCTTCACCTGCAGCGTCGCGCCGGGCAAGGCCTTGCCGCCGGGTTCCGAGTGGCACCCTATCTCGGTGCGCAAACCCTCCTCGCACGGGCTCGTTGCGCTCGCGAGTCGCTCGCATTGCGATCCGCAGACCGAAGCATTTTTGGCGGACTTGCCGATTCTCGAGCGGCGCTCCGCCGGCTCCTCGCTGAAATTCTGCGCCATCGCCGAGGGGGAGGCCGATGTCTACCCCCGCTTCGGCCCCACGATGGAGTGGGACACGGCGGCGGGCGACGCGGTGTTGCGGGCCGCTGGCGGCGCTGTGCTCGATGTCGATGGCCGGCCGTTGGCTTATGGCAAAGCCCATGCGCAGTATAAGAACGGGGCTTTCGTCGCTTGGGGCGACAGGCAAGGGCGCGGCGTAAAGGCTCGCTTAACCGATCGTTAACCCTGTGAGCCCAATTTCGAGGCGGCGAGAGTCGCGCGCATGGGGCGAAGTGCGGCGACGAGCGCCGCTTTGAACAAGCCTGGAAGGTGTCTCATGCAGGCGGCGACGCGCCGAGATTTCGCGCTGCTTTTGGCGGCATGGGCCGCCGGCTCCGGAGCACCGGGGGCGCTCGGAGAAGCTGCCGCCCAAGCTGCCGCTGAGCCTGCTTCGCGCGACGATCGGCCCGGCGAATTTTCTTCCGACGAGCTCATCCGCAGCGGCCACCGCTTCTTCGGCAGCATTTCGCGCGGGCTGGCTCAGATCGTCGAGCACGCGACGAAGCAGTGGGGTCGGCCCAACGGCTATATTCTCGGCCAGGAAGCCTCCGGCGCCTTCATCGGCGGCCTGCGCTATGGCGAGGGCACGATGTATACGCGCAATGCCGGCGACCTGAAGGTCTTCTGGCAAGGCCCCTCCCTCGGCCTCGATGCCGGCGCCGATGGCGACCGCACGATGATGCTCGTCTATAATCTTCCGGCTACAAGAGCGATCTTCCGTCGCTTCGGTGGGATGGACGGCTCGGCCTATCTCGTCGGCGGCCTGGGCATGACGGCGCTCACGACAGACGGAATCGTGGTCGTGCCGATCCGCTCCGGCCTCGGCGCCCGCCTCGGCTTGAATGTCGGCTATTTGAAATTCACCGACCGCGCGACTTGGAATCCGTTTTAGTTTTTCGCGGCAGGACATGATTGTTTCTATAAGGCTGCTCGTCATTGCTTCGCTGCGCTCCTCGCAATGACGACCGACGCGAGCGTGCGCCTTAGCGCCGATGCAAGACCATCGGCATGCCGCCTTGCGGACGCAGCGTGATGTGCTGGACCGGCCGCACCACATGCGACGCCACGCCGGACAAGCGGAACTGCTGCATGATCTTGGCGAGGATGATCACGGCTTCCTGCAAGGCGAAGCCCATGCCGATGCAGACGCGCGGTCCCGCGCCGAAGGGCAGATAGGCGTAGCGGTCGATTGTTTCGCGTTGGCCGGGCAGGAAGCGGCGCGGATCGAAACAGTCGGGCTCTTCCCATAGAAGACGATGGCGATGCAGCACCCAGGGCGCGATGAGGATGAGCGTGCCTTTGCGGATGCGGCGTCCGCAGAGATCGTCGGGACCCAGGGCTTCGCGGCTCAGGCTCGCGACGGGCGGATAAAGCCGCATCGCCTCCTCGACGACGGCACGGGTCTCGACGAGCCGCTCGAGCAGCGTTTCCGCCGGTCCTTCGAGCGCGCGATCCGCCTCCGTCGCGAGCCGCTCCCGCCACTCCTCCGATAGCGACAGAAGATAGAGCGCCCAGGTCAAAGCATTCGCCGTCGTCTCATGTCCGGCGCCGATAAAGGTGATGATATTGGCGCGCACTTCATGCGGGGTGAGGCCGGTGCCGGTCTCCGGATCCTGCGCCTCGAGGAGAAGCGTCATCAAATCGCGTGGCACGGTATCGGGATTTTTGGCGAGCTGGCGCTTGCGCTTGGCGATCAAGGCCTCGACCGCCTCCTCGAAAAAGGCGAGCGACGATCGGCTGCGCCAATGGCTCATGCGCGGCAGCCATTTTGGAAAGTCGAGCAGATCGAAGGGATCGAGCTGGCCGATCGTCTCGAAATAATGGCTGATCGCGTGCATGAACTCGTCGGGCGAGCGTCCGAGCCCGTCGGAAAAGATGGTGCGGCCGAGAACGTCGAGGGTGGCGCGCGCCATTTCCTTCTGCACGTCGAGGACCCGCCCTTCGCGAAGCTTGAGCCAACGGGCGACGAGCCCGTCGCCGGCGTCGAGCATGGCGGCGGTGAAGCCTGCGACGGTTTTGGGCGTGAACAACGGCGCGATCGTGCGCCGCTGGACGCGCCAATCCCCGCCCTCGATCGTCAGCAGGCCTTCGCCGAGGCCGGGCGCGAGAATGCGCCGCTGCAAGCCGTCCTTGCGGTAATTGGCGGCATTGTCGAGCAGCACGCGCCTTATCCCGTCGGGGACGGCGACGAAGGC
>Ga0116227_10006929_pt1 | contig 22556 bp, 18 predicted proteins | sample S1TSphgellanicum_FD_89693 | JGI IMG/M metagenome (GOLD analysis project Ga0116227, IMG submission 89693) | Host-associated microbial communities from peat moss isolated from Minnesota, USA - S1T2_Fb - Sphagnum magellanicum MG | ecosystem: Host-associated > Plants > Peat moss > Unclassified...
ATCGTACGAACGGCACTCTCAGCCTTTTCCACGAGCATGTGTCTTAAGATCGACCAGCCGGCGTTCAGAATCTCGCGATTCAATGCGGCTTTGGCTCTTACGTTCGTTCCCGGCTCCTCTGGCGTACCCGCAGCGGATCGCGTCATCGACCCGACGTTGAGCTTCTCGATTGCGATCGCATCGTAGCGATCGACGATGCTGCGCGAAAGCTTGTGCAAGAAATCTCGACGCGCTGAAGCGGCTGCCTCATGGGCGCGAGTCAGGAGCAGTCGAGCCTTCCCCCGCCGACGACTGCCACGGACTCGTCGTGAGAGCCGCTTCTGCGCAGCACGAACCTTTGCACGATGACCATCCATGTTCTCCGGCAGCGCGATGAGTTCTCCGTCGGACGTTGCCACGACGGCCGCGACTCCACGGTCGATCCCGACCGTGCGACCAGTCTTCTCCAGGGTGCACACGTCTCGCTCGCATTCTAACGTCGCGTACCAGCGCCCGGCACGAACCGAGATCATCGCGCGGCCGAACGGCGGAACGCTCCGACCCTTGCGGAGCCGGACGGTACCCACGCCGGGAACCGTCACCTTGGTCTGCAGCTCGTTGAGCCGCAGGGCACGGTCGCCGTGCGGGAACTGCAACGTCTGCCATCGTGATCGCGATCGGAAGCGAGGATATCCCGCCTTCTCACCACGCTTCACGCGTCGAAAGAACGCTTTCATCGCAAGGTCGAGGCGCCATAGCGTCGCATCCTCGCATTCCCGATACACACTTACGAGTCGGCTATCGATTCGCTCAGCCGGGCTTCGAAGTGCCGTGAGCTCTGCGTATTGCATCTTGGCGGTCACGGAGATGCCGCGCATACGATACGCATCGCGGCGTTCTTGCAAAGCCGCGTTGTAGAGCTGGCGCGTGACATCGAGCATCATCACGAGCCGCGCGGCTTGCGAAGGTGTCGGATAGAGTCGGACACGCTCCATGCGTTTCACGATCCTAGCGTATCGTGTCGGTGTGCCACCGTTATGGCACACAGCGTCGGGGGCGAGATGCATCCTTCGTGAAATTACGCCGCCGTTCGAGCAGCTACGCGTTCCGCCTCCGCTTCACGCTGCATCCGACCGCTAACGCGGTCGCGGCGGGGTCGCTCACGTCCTGTTCGCTACCGGGGTAATTGCGAACGGGGCACCGTATTCTGGGAACAGCAATGGAGCGCACGGCGGTCCCGATTCGGAGCCCCGAGGGCCGTCTCGATATACGGCTGTTCGGGCATGCCGACGTTACGAGCGGCGGCGCCTCGCTCAAGTTCTCGAAGCGCGCGACCACGCTCGCGATGCTGGGCTATCTCGTGCTCAAACGCGGCAAGGCCGTCTCGCGCGACGCCCTTGCCTACGTACTTTTTCCGGAGAGCGAAGAGACGGCGGCGCTCGCCGAACTTCGACGCTACCTCTATCTCGCCGCGAAAGTGTTGCCGGAACGCAGCGGCGAGCCGTGGTTGATCGTCGATTCCGAGACGGTCCGATGGAACGACGCGGCGGGCGCCTTCGTCGACGTCGTCGCGTTCGAAGGGCTCGCCGCGAACCCCGAGACGCACGCGGACGCGATCGAGCTCTATGGCGGCGACCTCCTCGAAGACGTCTACGACGATTGGATTCTCGCCGAGCGCGAGCGCCTGCGTTCGCGCTACCTCACGATCCTCGGCGAATCGATCGAACGCCATCGCGCGCGCCGCGAGTTCGCCGCGGCGATCGCGTACGCGAAGCGCCTTCTCGCGACGGACCCGTGGCGCGAAGACGCACTTCGTTCGCTCGTGGCGATGCGTTACGAATCGGGCGATACGGCGGGGGCACTCGCGGAATACGAATCGTTCGCGAAGCGCTTGCGCGACGACCTCGCGATCGCACCGATGCCGGAAACCGTCGCCGTGCGGCAATCGATTCTCCGTAGCGAAGCCGTGCCGGGCTCGTTCGGCCGGCCGCCGGACGCGAGCGATGCGAGCGCCGCGAACACCACGCGCGCGGCGACGATCTTGCCGTTCGTCGGCCGGCAACGCGAGCTCTCCACGCTGCACGCAGCCTGGGCGCGAGCGGCCCGCGGCGCGGCCACGTTCGTCACGGTCGGTGGCGAAGCCGGCGTCGGAAAGACGAGACTCACGGCGGAACTCGCGCGCACCGTGCAAGCCGAAGGCGGTCGCGTATTCGTGGGCACCACGTCGTCGCCCGAATCGACGCCGTATCAGGCGCTGGTCGAAGCGATGCGATCGGCGCTCCCGCTCGTCCTCGCGCGGCCGCCCGCAAAAGCGCAGCGCGCGTCGCTCGCGCGCCTCCTTCCCGAGGTTCGCGATCCCGACGCACCCGTCGAGATCGCGCGCGACGAACCGGCGGAACGTGAAACGGCACGCATTTTCGAAGCGCTCGCGCACGTGATGCGCGGCCTCGCATCGCCGCGCCCGCTCTTGCTCGTGCTCGAAGATCTACAGTGGAGCGGCTCCGTGGGCATCGAAGCGCTCGGAGCGATTTTGCGCGATGCCGCACGCGCACCGCTGCTCGTCGTCGCGACCTATCGCGACGAAGAAACCCCGCTCGGCCATCCGTTGCGCGCGCTCCAGCGCACCCTACAGCCCACGGCGAATTTCGAAGACATTTCGCTCGAGCGGCTCGACGAAGACGAGGTCGCATCGCTCGTCGCGCGCGTCGAGGAGCTTCGCGATCGCGGCTCCACGATCGCGCGGGAACTGTACGCGCAGACGGAAGGCAACGCGCTCTTCTTAAGCGAGGCGATCAACGTCGCACTCGAAGGCGATGCGGGGAGCGAGACACGTGTCGAATCATCCGTGGCTCGGATCGTCGGCGCTCGCGTCGCGCGCCTCGGCGAGGACGCACGTACCGTCGCCGAAATCGCATCGGTTGCCGGAGCGGGTGCGAGCGTCGCGTTGATTCGCGAGGTCTCGAATCTCCCCGTCGCCTCGGTGGCGCGCGGCATCGACGAGTTGCTCGACCGCCGCCTTTTGCGCGAGGCGGGTGCCCGCACGACGTACGATTACGTGTTTACGCACCACCTCATCGCCGACGCCATCTATGGCGAGACCGAACCGAACCTGCGCGCGCGACGCCACGCGCGGATCGCGCGCGTGCTCGAGACGCATCTCCGCGAGAAGGGCGGTTCGTCGCGCGAGATCGCGCGTCACTACGAACGCGGCGACGATACCGAGCGCGCAGCGCAGTGGTATCTTACGGCGGCACGTGAGTCCGCAGCCGTGTACGCGTATGCCGATACGGTCGACCTCGTGGGCCGCGCGCTCGCGCTCTCGCCGCCGATCGCCGAGCGTGCCGCGCTGCTCGACGTGCGGGAACGCGCGCACGGGAGGCAGGGCGATCGCGCGGCACAGCGCGCGGATATCGACGAGCTCGAGCGGATCGCGGGCGACGACCAGCACGCGACCTTCGACGTGCTGCTGCGCCGGACGCTCCTCGCACGCGCGCTCGGCGAGTCCGACGATGAGGGGCGTTCCATCGCAGCGATGGAGGCCGTGGCGCTCGCGTTGGGCGACGAAGCGCGCGCGCAAGCGCTCCTCCAACGCGCGACGCACGCCGGCTTGCGCAGCCGCCAAACCGAGGGCCTCGCGCCGGCGCGCGACGCGCTCACGATCTACGAACGCTTAGGCGATGCGCGAGGTCAACTCGAATGCTTGATTCTGCTCGTCGACTTCACGACCAACGTCGGCGACCTCGAAGCGTCTCGCGAGTATCTCGCCGCGATGCACGCGCGCGCGGATAGCCTCGCGGATCGCGCGATCGAAGCGCGAGCGCTCGTCGTCGCCGCGACCGCGGCACTCTTACGGCAAGAGTATCGCGAATGCATCGAGATGACCGAGCGCGCGCTGCCCATTCAGATCGAAACGGGCGATCGTGAGGCCGAGGCCGCATCGCGCGGACGGATCGCCGCCGCGGCCTCGTTCACCGGAGCGTTTCGAACCGCCCTCGACCAATACGAAAAGACGCTCTCCACGTTCGAAGCGATGGGGCACAAGCGCGGTCTCGGCGTTACCTATACGAATCGCGCGATGCTCCTCTTACGCTTGGGACTTTTCGACGAAGCGCTCGACTCGATCGAACGTTCGAAGGAGTATTTCGAATCGGCGCGCGAACGGCGGACGATCGTCGCGAACCTCGTGAATGCGAGCTTCGTCAAACTCCAACTCGGCGACGCGCTCGCCGCGAAAGATCTCGCGCACACCGCCCTTCCCATCGCGAAGGAAATCGGCTTTCCGGCATTCGAGGCTGGGGCGCTCGCGAATCTCGGAAACGCGGAGCGCGCACTCGGCGAACTCGATGAGGCGATCGCGCACATGGAGGCGGGCATCGCATTGCGTCGGCCGATCCAGGAGCCGCACGACTTCGTCGACGATCTTTCCGACCTCGCGCTCGCGTACGCGGATGCGGGCCGGACCGCAGATGCGCTAACGACGGCCGCGGAGTTAGAGCGGATTGGAGGGGAATCGTTCGACGGTTCGCTCTGGCCGCAGTACCCGTGGTGGGCGATCTCGCGTGCGTACGCCGCTGCCGGCAAACACGCGGAGGCCCGTGAAGCCGCCGCCCGCGCGCGCCGCGAGCTCGAACGTTTCGCTCGCTCGATCGACGACGAGCGCGCTCGCGCAGCGTTCCTCGGCGTGCCGGTAAATCGGACGATCGCCGCAAGCTAAAGGCTCCGTTGCGCGGCACGCACCCCGCACGTCGCGCTGCTACGCTACGTGCATGAGACATCAGCCGGACGAAATCGTGTTCGTCGTGCGCATGTGGGTCCGAGGCCACGAGCGCCCGACCGAAGGCGAATGGCGCGGCTCCGTCCACGACGTGGAGTCCGGCCAGCGCTTCTACGTGAGCGGCACCCGCGACATCGCCGATTTCATCGGCACTCGTCTCGCCGAACGATCGCGAGCGGATCGCTAGCGGACCTTCGCCCGCCGCGCACGCCGACGGCACGGACAGGCTGCTATACTCATCGCATGAGACTCGTACACGCGACAGCTTTGCTGACCGCCCTCTTTGCCTGCTGCCCGCTTGCCGCGCGTGCGGCTCTGCCCGGCGCACTTCCGGCGATCGCCGCAAACGATAACACCGTTGCCGGCGGCCACGTCGAGGGGCACACCCTGCATCTCGATCTCGTCGCGCGGCGCGGTCTCTGGTATCCTGACGGCCCCGGCACGCTCGGGTTGCCGATCGAAGCGTTCGGCGAGGCGACCGGCCCGCTCCGAATTCCCGGCCCGCTGCTGCGCGCGCCGCTCGGAACGCGCGTCGTCGCGACGATCCACAACGAGCTCTCCCACGATCTCACCGTTCGCGGGCTCGCGGCACCGGGCGACGCGTTGACGACCGTGCTCCACGTGCCGCGCGGCGCTACGCGCCGCGTGACGTTCGTGCTCGACCGCACCGGCGCGTTCGGTTACTACGGCAGCGATACGGGCGAGACGATCGACGCGCGCGCGTTCGACGATGCGGAACTCTCGGGCGCGATCGTCGTCGAGGCGCCGCACGCGCAGCCGATCGACCACATCTTCGTTCTCGGCCTCTACGCGCCGGTGAAAGAGCGCGATGGAACGCCGGACTTCGTCTATTTTCTGGAGACGATCAACGGGCGCTCCTTTCCCGCAACCGAACGTCTCACGTACGAACGGGGCCAACACGTACGTTGGGCCGTGTACAACGCGAGCTTCTTCATCCACCCGATGCACCTGCACGGCTTCTACTTCCGAACGGCGCGCACCGATTCGTACGATGAGGTGACGCACGCGTTCTATCCCGGCGAAGCCGAAGAGCTTTCGTGGACGGCCGATCGCGCGGGCGCGTGGATGTATCATTGCCACATCGACGATCACATCGCACTGCACGCCCCCCTGCGGGACATGCGTGCGCACAAAGCCGATCCGACCTTCACCGTGGCGAAGCGCTTCCACAATCCGAATCACGAGATGAGCGGCATGGTGGTCGCAGTCGACGTCTTACCGCAACGCGGCGATCTCCCGCCGGTCGAGGCCGCGTCTCCGCGAAAGCTCGCGCTCGACGTCAACTCGCAAGACCCGCCCGGCGCGCCGTTCGGGCTCTCGAAGGATACCTATACGCTCACCGATGGTGCGCGAACGATTCCGGCGACGGGATCGCTCGGGCCGCCGATCGTTCTCGTGCAAGGCGAGCCCGTTGCGATCGCCATCACGAACCACATGCCGGAAGAAACGACGGTGCATTGGCACGGCATTTCGCTCGACGAGAGTTATTACGATGGCGGCGCGGGCATGGGTGCGATGTCGTCGATGTCGATGTCGATGCCGATGAAAATGGTCCGGATGTCGCCGGCCATCGCGCCCGGCCAAACCTTCGTCGCACGATTTACGCCGCCCGATGCGGGGACGTTCATGTATCACTCCCACATGGACGACGGCTGGCAGAACGCGGGCGGCCTCGTCGGGCCGCTGATCGTGATGCCGAAAGGCGAACGCTTCGATCCGCAGACCGACCACATCGTGATGATCTCCGATGCGTTCGAGACGGCAGGGAGCCCACTCGTTGCGATCGACGGATCGCGCACGCCCGAACCGCTCACCGCAACGGTCGGCGTTCCGCAGCGCCTCCGCTTTTCCGATCTCACGCTCGGCGGCGAACATCTCGTGGTGTCGCTCTCGGACGGAACGCATACGATCGCATGGACGCCGATCGCAAAGGACGGCCACGATCTTCCAGCGCGCCTTCAGAAAACGACGATCTCGACGCACGCGCTCACGATCGGTGAGACGCGCGATTTCCGCTTCACGCCGACGCACACCGGCACGCTCACGATCGGCGTCTACGACATGGATAACAACGACGTGCTCGTCGGCTCGCAGAACATCGAGGTTTCCGCGCCGTAACGCGCCGCTAGGCGTGCGCCAGCGGCAGCGTTGGCTGGACCGGCGTGACTTTGTAACGCGTCGGCATGCCCTGCGGTGGCGCGCCGATATCGATGCCGCACGTCTTGAGTTGCGCGGCGAGTTCGGCGCGGAAGCGATGGTAATCGACTTGCGTCGAGTGCCGCGAACCCGGGCTGAACTTGAAGTGCGGATGATCCATCTCGCGCTTGATTGCGGCTTTCATATCCGCGGGACGCGTGTAGTTGCCCAGAATCTCTTGGCACGCGAGCCGCGCCTGATAATCGGCGAGCGGCCAGATGCAGCCGATCGGTTGGAAGAGCCCGATGAAGTAGAGCGTCGGATGCTCTGCGTGCAGCATCTTGTAGAGCAGCGGCACGCGCTCGGAATTCTTGAAGTCGACGAACGACTGCTCGAAGAACGGGAACGTGATCCAGAAGCCCGTGCACGCGCAGACGATATCGAATCGTTCGCGCGTGCCATCGGTAAACACGACCGCGTCGCCATCGAGCCGCGCGACGCCGGGACGCGGCTTGATGCGGCCGTGGCGGACGAAATCGAGAAAGTCCGAGTTCAGCGTCGGGTGATGGTTGAGCGGCAGATCCGTGTTCACGGGCAAGCCGTATTTCGTATACGACCCTTGCAGCAGCGTCAAAAGCGCTTTGAAGGTGCGTTGTTTGATCGGCGGCGGCAGCCACTTCGTACGCGCCGCGAACACGTCCGACGGTTGCCCGAAAATGAACTTCGGCACGAACCATTGCGGGCTGCGCATGGAAATACACACCTTGCCGGCAACGCGCGCCGATTCGACCGCGACGTCGCACGCCGAATTACCCGCGCCGATCACGAGCACGTTCTTGCCGCGCCACTCGTCGTCGACGCCCTTGAAATCGTGCGAGTGCATCATCGTGCCGTCGAAGGTTCCCTCGTAGTCGGGAAACTTCGGATTCCAATGGTGCCCGTTCGCGATCATCATCACGTCGAAGATCTCGGCGTGCTCGAGGCCCTCGGCGTCGGCGTAGACGACGTCCCAGCCGCCTTGCGAGCGCGGCTTCACCGACGTGACCGCATGGTTGAATCGAATGCGATCGTACACATGGAAGTGCTTCGCATACGATTCGAAGTACGCTTGAAGCTGCCGGTGGTTCGGATAGTCGGGATAGTCCGGCGGCATCGGAAAATCTTCGTATTCCGACCACGCCTTCGAGCTGATGATGTGCGTGTTCTCGTACACGCTCGAGTGCCCGGTCTTCGCATTGAAGACCCAGTTGCCGCCGACCTTATCGTTCTTCTCGAACACGACGAAGTCGAGGCCGCTCTGGGCGCAATTCTTCGCGGCCGCAATACCCGCGGGCCCGGCCCCGATCACGCAGACGCGCTTCCCGACGCTCATTCGGCTTCGCTTCGCGTGCGCCGCAAGCGCCCCTGGCCGGGCCGAAGCGCAAAATGGTAGGGGTTCCCCGGATACCACGGCCGGGTGGTTTCTCGTACGCTGAACGGTAGCCCGATGCGGGCACGCTTCGTACGAGGATCGTTCATGCACATTATTTCGAGGACCGTTACGTGGTCGGCTATCGCGGCGTGTGCCGCCCTGGCCGCGTGCTCGGGCGGCGGGGTCAATCTCCAGCCGAAGACCGGACCGACCGCGAGCCCGACGCCCGTCGTTTCCGCGTCGGCCAGCGCAATCGCGACCGCGACGCCGACGGCCACGCCCACACCTTCGACGCCGACGGCGACGCCAACGGCCTCACCGACGGCGACGCCGACCCCGAACCACACGGCGACGCCAACACCGTCTCCCACGCCCACCGAGGTCCCATCGGCGACGTTCGTGTTCAACCCGACGTCGGTTGTCCTCTCCGCCGTCAATGCGGGCTGCTCGGAAACGTCGGCAACCTTTACGGTGGACGAGGTGGGCTACTCGGGCACGTTCAGCGCCGTTAGCGAAAACACGTCGATCGCGACCGTAACGCAAGTCTCTCCCGGGACGTTCGTGGTCACCTCCACCGACACCACGAACGGGCCTCCAGGCACGACGATCAAAGTTTCGGATACCGATGGTCGCTCCGCGAACGAACCCGTCACCATGAGTATCTGCCTCCCGTAACCCATCGACAGAACGGGCGTCCCCTTCGCGGGGGCGCCCGTTCCTTATCTCTGCGTTAGGGACCGATCGCGTCGGCGTCGGGCAGACTCTCCGTAATCGTTGCGAACGGCCCGGCGGTATAGGGCGGCGCGTATGCCGTGATCGTTCCGATGCCGTAGTTCGGCGCGTAGACGTTCCCGGCGGAGTCCACGGCGAGGCCGAGCGGCGTACCGAGCCCGGTCGTGATCGTCGCGATCGTATTCGTCACGCCGTACGGCGGCGCGAGGACGACGATCTTGTTGTCGCCGCCAACGAAGATGTCGCCGCGAGAATCGAAGGCGATGCCTTGAACCCCGTCTCCCGGTTCGATCGTCTGGAGCGACGTGCCGTTATACGGCGGTGCGTACACGGTCACGCCGTTCGACGTCCCGATGTAGAGCTTACCGCTCGCATCGAGCGCGAGTGCGTACGGTGACGGCGCAGAAATCGTGTTTACCACAGTTCCGGTAATCGAGGACAACTCGATTACGATGTTCGCCTCCGCCTCAGCGACGAACACGTTTTCGTTCGCGTCGACCGCGAGGCCATACGGATCGCCGGAGCCGGCACCGGCATACGAGGCAATCGGCGCGCCCGTGTACGGCGTCGCGAATTCTTCGACGCTCCCGAAATACTGATCGATGAACGCGTTGCCGCGCGGATCGAATGCGAGCCACACGTTTTGCGGCGCGTTTTCAAGAATCGTCGGGACGCTCGCGTTGGTCAGCGGGAAATTGAATTTGAGGAGACCGTACGTGTCGTCGTTCACGTAGAGATGCCCCGTGATCGGCGGCGTGCCCGAGACGGCGACGGTTTGTGCCGTAACGCTGCCGGCGGCCACGCCTGCGGCATCGGCGGAGATCGTCGCGCCGGTAACCGCGCCCGATCCGTTATACTTCAACGTAACGGTCTGCGTCGACGACGTGACGGACGTGGCCGAAAGCGTGAACGCACCCGTCGTGTCGCTATCGGTGAGGGTCACCGGCGTCGCATACGTGCCGGTGATGACGTTGCCGTCCGCGTCGTGGAGCGTGACCGTGAGCGGCGTCGTCGCGGCCGTTCCCGGGACGAACGTCGCCTGTGTGGCCGTGATATCGATCGAGCCCGCGACGCCCGTCACGCCGATCGCAACGGTAAAGGGCGAACCCGACGTGACGGTCGCCGTTCCGGTTCCGGTACCGAGCAGATTTCCCGTCGCGTTCGCGCCGTCGTAGAGCTTCACGGTGAAGATCGAGCTTCCAACGGGAGCGCTCACGGTCACCGTGCACGCGCGGCCGGCACCGACAGCCGTGCAATTCGGAGAGTTCGCTGCGACGCTCGCGATGACCGGAGCGGCGACGCCGGTGACGGCGATCGAAACCGATGCGGTCGAAGGTGACAAGAATTGCGGACGCTTGCGCGACGCGGACGACGACGAGGTCACGACAGGCGGGAAGGTCATCGCAACCGTCCCGCGCTCGAACGCCTGCGCCTGGACGCCGCCGGACGACGCTCCCCCACCCGAACACGAAGCAAGCAAGAGGGCGCCGAGTACCACCCCGACTGCGGTACGTGAAATAGCGAAGCAGACGTAACGATAAGCGCCGAACATGACCCGCAGTTCGCCTACACGACGGCCTTCACCCATCACAAATGAAGTCAATCGTTCATCGACGTACCGTGAAACCGATGATGCACGCGGTAGGTAGCTCGCTTCAGATGATCGATCGACACGTCGCTCTCGAGGAGCGCGATCTCAGCGCGGGGCCGTTCGCCATCCGGCACGTACGGTGGTCGAGCGCGAGCGCACAGGCCGCACACGTGCATCCCGAAGCGCGGATCGTCATCGCTCTCGACGGCGTTTTTCGTGAGGAACGCGGCCGCTCGACGCGCGACTATTCCCGCGGTTCGGTCATCGTGCGACCGGCGCACGACACCCACGTCGACGCGTACGCGGAGCCGGGCGGTCGATACGTACGCATCGCGATCGCGGATCCGAACGTCGCCGCAACCGTGATACCACATGCACGCGAGCAGTCCCAATCGCTCGCCGCCGTCGCACTCGGGTCGCGAGTCGCAGACGAAGTGCTCCGGCCCGATCGATGGTCCGCGCTCGCGGTCCAAGGGCTCGTGTTCGAACTCCTCGCGGAGATCGCTCGCGACGCAGCGGCGGAGTCGCACCACTCACCGCGCTGGGTCGCCGAGGTTCGAGAGCTTCTGCACGACGAGCATGACGAAACGTGGACGCTCGCCGAGATCGGGCGCCGCGTCGGCGTCGAACCTGCGACCCTCGGGCGCGCGTTTCGGCGTCACGTTGGGATCGGTATCGGCGACGAACTGCGCCGCGCTCGCGTCTTTCACGCGCGGCGCTTGATCGAGAGTTCCCAGAAATCGCTCGCGGAGATCGCGACCGAGGTCGGCTTCGCCGATCAGAGCCACCTCACGCGATCGACGCGCCTGGTACTCGGCGTCACCCCGGGGACGCTCCGCCGACGCGTGGGCCGCCGTCCGATCGATACCATCGAACGCTGATCCGTTCTATCCGCGCACGCACGCGTCGCGGCATAATCGAGGCGTGACCATGACGATCGCTCTGTCCGCCCTTCCTCTTACACTCGCGCTCGCAGCTCCGGTGCCACGTGTTCCGCCCGCGATCGTCGCCCTACGCAATGCGAGCGGGTGCGCGGACTGGTCGCACGTGGCCGCGTTACAAATTTCGGGCACGCACGACGGCGACGGCCTGACCGGGCCGTTCCACGAATCGCTCGATACGCGCGATGGCCGATCGGCAATCGTCGTGCACGAGGGGACGTTCGTCGACGCTCAAGGGTTCGACGGGCATCTCGCGTGGCTGCAAGATTTTTCGGGCGCGTCCCACCCACTCGATGCGGCGCACGCGCGCGAGCTCGCTCGCACGGACGCGTGGATGGATCGCCGCGGATGGTGCAACGACGGCGACGGAACCACGTATCGTTCGTATGGCATTCGCACGCACGCCGGGCGCGCATTCGACGTCGTCTCCGCGACGCCGCGTGGCGGCGAACCGATCGCGATTTGGATCGATCGAGGTTCGCATCTCATCGATCGCACCGAAGAGCGTTTAAACGAAAGCGGCGAGGTCACGACGTTCACGGATTGGCGCACGGTCGGCGACGTTGCGATTCCGTTCGAACGGCGCGTCGATTATCCCGAAGACGAGGATTCGGAATCGTATCACGTTCGCAACGTACGATCCGTGACGACATTGCCGGACGCAACGTACGCCGCACCACCGTTACCGAACGACGTTCGTATGGTCGGCGGAGCGCGCAGCACGCGCGTTCCCTACGTCGTCGAAGGCATCAAACCGATCGTTAACGTGATGCTGAACGGCCGCGGACCGTTCCCGTTCGTGATCGACACGGGCGGCCATTTCATCCTCACGCCGGCGACGGCGGCACGACTCGGGCTCGACGGCATGGGCAACGGAAACGAAACGGGGCAAGGCAACGGCATTCGCAAGGTCGGGTTCACGAACGTTCGCGAGGTGCGGATCGGCGATGCCGCGATCGCGAATCAACCGGCCGAAATCATCCCGTACGGCTTCCACCGACTAGAACGCGGACCGCGGCCGCCGAAAGCGGGCTGGCTCGGCTTGCAACTCTTCGAACGCTTCGCGACGACGTTCGATCCGCGAACGCACACGATCTCACTCGCCCCACTCGCGAGCTCGCGACCGATCGCCGCGGGCACGCGCGTCCCGATCGTGTTCGACGAAGACGCACCACTCGTCGACTGCACGATCGACGCGCGGCCGGGCCTGTGCATGATCGATACGGGGAATGCGAGCCCGACGATCGTCGAAGGCAATTGGATCGCGAAGCAACGGCTCGCGCCGACTCTCCAGCACGGCACGCTCGTGCTCGATGGCGAATCGCTCGGCCGCGCGGATATCCGGATCGGGTCGATTCATTTGCCCCACGCGCAGATCTCGTTTGCGAAGCCGACGATACGCGGCTCGGAAGCGACGACGGTCGAAGCCGCGATCTTGAGCGAAGGGCAATTGAATCGTTTTACCATGACCGTCGACTACGGCCGGCATGCCGTTTGGTTTGCTCCCGTCCCGGGCGCACTTGAACCGCCGCTCGATCGAAGCGGGATGTTCGTCGATAAAGACCGCGACGGCAATTTCTCGGTGTGGTTCGTGTTCCCGCATTCGCCGGCGGAACGCGCCGGCGTCAAGGTCGACGATCGCATCGTCGCCGTCGACGGCATTCCATCCGCGCGCCTCGCGGGAACGGATTTTCGCGAGATCGCGCAAGGCGCGGTCGGCAGCCGCCACGTCTATCGCATCCAGCGCAAAGGGAAGCCGAACGCGAGCGTATCGGTTCGGCTGCAAGACTTTCTGCCGTAACGTTTGCAGGAGCTTCCGGCGCGCCCCTACGGTACGGAGACCTGCGCTCCGTCCTGCGCCCAGCGCGTGTGAAACGAACCCGACGCGTCGGTTCGGCGATAGGAGTGCGAGCCGAAGTAGTCGCGGAGACCTTGAATGAGGTTGGCGGAGCTGCGCTCTCGGCGGTAACCATCGTAATACGCGAGCGACGACGAGAAGGCGGGTACCGGAATCCCCGCGTCGACCGCTTGAACGATCACCCGTCGCCACGCAGCCTCGCCGTGGGCGATCGCTTTCGTGAAGAATGGCTCGAGGATGAGGTTCGCGAGCTGCGGGTTCGCATCGTAGGCTTCTTTGATCGGGGTCAGGAGACGCGCTCGAATGATGCAGCCTCCGCGCCAGATCGTGGAGATCTTTGCGAGGTTGAGATTCCAGCCGAACTCTTTCGAGGCCGCCGCCATCTCCTCGTAGCCTTGGGCGTACGCGACGATCTTCGATGCGTAGAGCGCCGCCTCGAGGTCGTCGACGAGACCCATGTCGATGTCGGCGCCGCCGAAGCGTTTCGACGGCCCCGCAAGGATCTTCGATGCTTCCACGCGTTCGGATTTACGCGCGGAAAGCGCGCGTGCGAAGACGGCTTCCGTGATCGTCGTGAGCGGGACGCCGAGATCGAGCGCCGATTGGGACGTCCAGCGCCCCGTGCCGTTCTGTTCCGACTCATCGAGAATCACATCGACGAGCGGGCGGCCCGTCTGCGCGTCCTTCTTATGCAAGACTGCCGCCGCGATCTGGATGAGATAGGAATCGAGATTGCCTTCATTCCAGCGTGCGAACACATCGCCGATCGTGCCCGCATCCAAGTGCAGCATCTGTTTGAGGATGTCGTACGCCTCGGCGATCAATTGCATGTCGGCGTACTCGATGCCGTTGTGCACCATCTTCACGTAGTGGCCGGCGCCGTCGGTCCCGATGAACGTGCAGCACGGCTCGCCATCGACGTGCGCGGCGATTTCCGTGAGAATGGGCGCGACGAGGTCGTACGCTTCGGGCGTGCCGCCCGGCATGATGCTGGGACCCTCGAGCGCGCCTTCTTCGCCACCGGAAACGCCGGCGCCGATAAAGCGGAAACCGCGTGCTTCGATATCTTTCGCGCGCCGTTGCGTGTCGCCGAAGTACGAATTGCCACCATCGATCAAGATATCGCCCGGGTCGAGATGCGGAACGATTTCGGCGATCACGTCGTCGACCGGTTTCCCCGCTTTGACCATCATGAGAATCGCGCGTGGGCGTTTGATCGATGCGACGAACGACGGGATGTCGTCAGACGCAACGAACGCTCCCTCGCTTCCGAAATCCCGCACCAACTCGCGCGTTTTTTCAGGCGTGCGGTTATGCACGGCGACCGTGATTCCGCGACGCGCGATGTTCCGCGCGAGATTCGCTCCCATCACCGCGAGACCGGTTACTCCAAACGTCGCTTCTGCCATGTCGTTCCTCCGCTTTCAAACGATGGTTACCCACTTGGAACGTGCTTCTCGCAAGCACCGAATGCGGAGAATCCTGGGATGCTCTTAAAGCACCGTTAACGTTACTCGATCTTCGATATAAATGGCGATAGGATGTGCGCGTGGCGTTCGAAAAGTGGCGACGCATGGCGCGCTTCTCACGGTCTCAGTTTCTCTCCCTCGCCACGGCTGCAGCGACGGCGCCGGCGCTCGGATGGCCACGGTCCGTCTACGCTGCGGCATCGCCGGGAAAATTGACCGACATCGATCACATCGTGATTTTGATGCAAGAGAACCGATCGTTCGATCACTACTTCGGTTCGCTTGCGGGCGTGCGCGGGTTCGGCGACGCGCGCGCCGCGCTGCTGCCCGACGGTCGGCCCGTTTTCTACCAACCGACACCCGTGACGCGCGACGGATACGTGCTGCCGTTTCGCCTCGACACGCAAACGACGAGCGCGCAGGCATTGCACGATCTCAGTCACGCCTGGAATACGCAGCACGCTTCGTGGGGCGGCGGCCTCCAGAACGGCTTCGTGACGGCGCATTCGGTGAGCGACGGTGCGAGCGGCCCGCTCACGATGGGCTACTATACGCGCGAAGACATTCCGTTCCACTACGCGCTCGCGGACGCGTTCACGATTTGCGACGGCTATCACGCATCGGTGATGGGGCCGACGAATCCGAACCGCTACTACTGGATGACGGCGTCGATCGATCCCGACGGCAAGAACGGTGGGCCCGCGAAAGACAACCACGGCAAACGGTACACGTGGGAGACGTATCCCGAGCGACTCGATCGCGCCGGAATTTCGTGGCGCATCTATCGCCCCGAGATCACGGCCGAATATCCCGTCGGCCTCGACGTGATCATGAACTTCGCCGCGTTTCAAGATGCGCCGAAGACCTCGTCGCTCTACGAGAACGCGGCCAAGGAACGTTCGGTCGACACGATGCTCCAAGACATGCGCACCGGAAATCTGCCGCAAGTCACGTGGATCGTTCCGCCGTACGAAGTCTGCGAGCATCCCACGATGATGCCCGCCGCCGGCGAGAACTACGTGCGCTCGATCCTCGAAGCGCTCTGGTCGAATCCGAAAACGTGGGCGCGAACCGCGTTCATCATCTCATACGATGAGAACGACGGGCTCTTCGATCACGTCGTTCCGCCGACGCCGCCGCCCGGCACGCCGGGCGAATACGTCGACGGCGTTCCGATCGGTCTCGGCTTTCGCGTCCCGTGCATGGTGATCTCGCCGCTCTCGCGCGGTGGCTTCGTGTGTCACGATACGTTCGACCACACCTCGACACTGCGATTCATCGAATCGCGCTTCGGCGTCGAGGTGCCCTACGTCTCGAAGTGGCGTCGCGAGACGACGGGCGACCTCACGAGCGCGTTCGGTTTCGGGCAACCGGCCGATACGAGTGTCCCCGATCTTCCGCAGACGGCCGATGCGCTGAAACTCGTGGAGCAACGCATCTTCACGTTACCGCCGCCCGCGCTTCCGAGCGTACAGGTGATGCCGAAACCGGAGACGGCCGCATTCGTGCGGCGCGAACGCACTAGCGTCGCTTAAGTTTCTCGAGCTCTTCGAGCGTTCGCGGCCAATCGGATTTCAGCAGTCGCGAGAGGCTGCGGTCCGAGAGGATCGTGCCGCCGGTTTGGCACGTCGCGCAGAAGTTCGTTTCGTTGTCGGCGTAGCGGATACGCTGCACGGGCGATCCACAAGTCGGGCACGGCAACTTGAAGCGCCCGTGCACGGCCATGTCTTTGCGAAACGCGGTGACACCCTCCGGGAACTCGCCGTTCGCTTCGTCGCGAAGACGATCGATCCACAGTTGAAGCGTCGCGCGCGTCGCCGCGAGCAGACGCTCCCATTGCGCGTCCGTGAGTTTGCGCGTGAGCGCGATCGGTGAGAGTTGTGCAGCGTGTAAGATCTCGTCGGAGTACGCATTGCCGATTCCGCTAACGATGCGCGGGTCCGTGAGCGCGCGCTTGAGCGTGCGATTCTCGACGGTGAGTGCCTTCTTGAACGCCTCCGCGTCGCAGTTGAAGACGTCGATCCCGCCGGGGTCGAGCGCGTCGAGCTCCGCTTCGTCGCGGACATACGAGAGCGATGCACGCCGTTTCGTGCCCGCTTCGGTGAGCAAAAGCGTCCCATCATCGAAATCGAACGCGGCGAGATCGTTGCGGCGCGCGAGCCTCGCCTCGGGCTTGCGCCAATGCAATCGCCCGGCGATCATGAGATGCAGAACGAGCCACGTGCCGTCGTCGAGTCCGATCGCGATGCGCTTTCCGACGCGCCGGAGTCGGACGACCGTGTGACCCGCCGCGTCCGCGAGCGGCGGATCGACGGTGCGCACGAGCGAGACGCTTCCCACGCGCACGCCGAGAAGCACGCGACCGACGATGCGCGTCTCGAGGGCGTCGATATAAACGGCGACGTCGGGAAGCTCAGGCACCGCGCGAGACCCTCATTGCACGGTCGTTCGGCGCTCTCTCAGAAAGTTCGCCTGCCGCGCCGAACTTCAGGTATGCGAAAGTCGCCGATCGTGCTTATGGCTGCCGTGCTCGCCGGATGTTCCGGAGGGGGCGGGACGCCCATAAATCCGGGACCTTCCGCGGCGCCGATCGCCTCACCGAGCCCAGGGCACACATCCGCGCCAACGGCATCCCCATCGGCCGTTGCCTCTTCATCGCCCGCTGCGTCGCCCACAGCGACCGCAACAGCGAAGCCGAGCGCCGCCCCATCGTCCGCACCAACAAGCGCGGCAGCGCGCCCGACGATCGGCAGTTGTACGGTCTTCCCCGCAGACAACGCCTGGAACACCGATATTTCGCAGTATCCGGTCGACTCGAATTCGAGCAACTATCTCGCCGAGATGAACCCGAGCGGGACGACGATGCTCCATCCCGATTTCGGCAGCGATCCGAGCTACGGCATCCCGATCAACGTCGATACGATCGCGAGCGCGAACTTCACGCCGATCACGTTCACGCAATACGCGGACGAAAGCGATCCCGGCCCATACCCGATCCCGTCGAACCCCGCGATCGAATCCGGTAGCGACCATCACATGCTAATAGTCGATCAAGAGAACTGCGAGCTCTACGAAACGTGGCTCACGCAGTACTCGGGTGGTGCGTGGAGCGCCGCAAACGGCGCGACGTTCAATCTCAACTCCGACGCGCTACGCCCCGAGGGCTGGACGTCGGCCGACGCCGCAGGCCTACCGATCGCCGCCGGGCTCGTGCGCTACGCCGAAGTTCAGGCGGGCGCCATCGACCACGCGATTCGCTTCACGATGAGCACGACGTACGCGGGCCATATCCATCCGGCAACGCACGATGCCGGCGGCAACGTCCCGAACTCACCGCCTATGGGTCTACGAATCCGCCTCAAAGCGAGTTTTGATCTCTCGTCGTTCCACGGCGAATCGCTCGTGATCCTAACGGCACTAAAGCGCTACGGCGCGATCCTCGCGGACAACGGTAGCAACTTCTACTTCACCGGTGAAACGAACACGAACTGGAACGACGACGATCTCGACCAGATCAAGACCGTGCCCGCGAGCGCCTTCGAAGTCGTCCACACGGGCCCGGTCATCACGTCGTCGCTACGCCGTCTCTGACGCCGTCTTCTTCGAGCGCTTCTTCCCGTCGATCAACGATCCGACCATATCGGCCGCGGCCTGAACGGCTTGACCGACGGCGGTCATCGTCTCGCCGACCTTATGCGCCTTCGCGGCACCCTTACGGGCGGTCTTCTTGACCGCAGCAGTCTTCTTCACTGCGGTCTTCTTGATCGCCGTCGCCTTTGCGGCGGTCTTCTTAACCGCGGACTTTTTGACCGCGGTCTTCTTCGTGGCGCTTTTCTTCTTCGCGGCGCCGGTCTTTTTGGTGGACTTCTTAACTGCCATGGCTCTCTCGTACCCCAAACAATCGTAACGAATCAGCGCCTACGGCGGGCGCAGATCTCTAAACGCGTTCCGACCGGGTCTTGAAAGAAGAGCGCGGGGTACCCGGCGTCGATCGACCACTCCACGACGCGGGCTCCGGCATCGCGCACGATCTTCTCGACGGCCGCGAGATCGGCTTCGCTATCGAGTGCGAAGGCGATACGAGTCGCCGTCGGCACCATCCCCTCGTCTTCGATGAAGCCGACGAACCATCCGATCGAGCTCGGGTCGAGCGGCGTACAATATTCGATCGCGTTTGCCGGCCGAGTCTCGTCGACATCGTACCATTCGCCGTCCGGTCCAACGTGCGACGTCATCTTCCGCGGCAGCCCGAGTGCCGGCAGTATCGCGTCGTAGAACGCTTCGACCGCTGCGAGCGAAGGCACGCGAATGTCGGCATGATCGAGTCCGAGAAGCTTCATGCGCAGCGCCTTCGTCGTCGCGCGTGCCTCCGTCTTTCTTCGAGCCAGGAGCCGGATTCGAAATCGCAAAGTCGCGAATATGGCCGCCGCACTGCTCGTCATCGACGTCCAACGCGCGTTGCTCGACGAGCTCGCACCCGACCGGAGCGCGGCATTCGTCGATACGCTTAAGCACGTACTCGAAGATGCACGCGCGACCGGCTGCCCGGTCGTCTACGTGCGCCACGATGGGTCGCCGTATGAGTTGCTGCCCGGCACACCTGGCTGGGAAGTCGCCACGGAGATCGCGCCGCTTCCCGGCGAGCCGATCGTCGAGAAGCGCTTCCGCGATGCGTTTCGCGAGACGAATTTGGCGGACGTCCTGAGTACGCTTGGCGTCGACGAGCTCTTCGTCTCCGGGATGCAAACCGAGTTCTGCGTCGATGCCACCGTCCGTGAAGCCGAACGGCGTGGGTTCCGCGTGACACTCGTCGAGGACGCGCACGCAACGTCGCCGGGCGGTGGACTCACCGAGGAGCAGATCCGGTCGCACATGCATCGCGTTCTACGAGATGAAATCGCACGCATCGTCCCGTCAGGCGAACTGTTTGAATCGCTCAGGAAAGTCACGAGCGAGTAACGTCGTGCGATAGGACACTATCGCTGATCGCACGGTGCGCTACCGCGATCGGCAGTGTACGCTATCAGGTGTTCCCCTCCGAGTTTGCGATCGGGCGACAGGATGATCTCGAAACGCGCTATCCGGCGGCTCGCAGCGGCAATTGCCTGCGTCGCTATCGTCGTTCCGGTCGGCTCTTCTTGGGCGATCCAGCGCATGAAGCGCGATCTGAACGCCGATATCGCGTGGACGGATGTCGACGGGCCGCCGGAGCAACGAACGCGTGCGTACAAATGGTACCCGCTAAGTTACCCCGTGCTGGAACGCTGGTCGTTTAGCGGCGACAACACGCGTTCTCAGTACGCATTTGCCACGATCGTTCATTTCGGCGGTCGCTTCGGCGGACCACTCGCGCGCCATTGGTTGGCGACCGCGATCGATCGCAATCCGAATGGGGTGACGCTGACGTTGCCGGGTGAGTCGGATCCGGGCTACCCGGCGTTTATCCGAGCGATGGGACTGAGCGATCCGGCGGCTCGCGATGCTGCGGCACGTCGTGCCGTACCGCATCTCGATCGGGATACGATTTACCCGACGTTCGATCAGCTTCTCGTCAGATCGCTCGGTATGGATGCGATGCCGGCACTCGAAGCATCGGCCGCAACGGCCGACGATGCACGATTGAGTGCTCTGAGCATGGTCTTGCCCATCGATTATTCGCTGAAGCCGAACGATCGGCCGGCCGACGTCACGGGCCTGGAGGCTCGCGCGGAAGCGGCTGCGCAGCGATTGAATAGCGGCACACCCGTTCCGACGCCGACGCAATCCCCGCGCGACGCCGCCGTCTACAATGCCGTGGTCGCGCTCAACGCCGGCGACACACGCGGACTCCCGCTGTTGCGCACGATCGCAGATGGCGATCTTCGGCGCCTGAACGTCGGACTGTTCTCGCCCGATCTGCTCGCCGTCGCCGTCGCTTTCCCGAACAGCCGGTTCGCGCGAGGCTGTCTCGCTTACGACGTGCTCCGCGGAGGATCGTACTTCGAGCGCGACGACCAGCACGATGCGCAGATGCCGCCGGGAAGCATCGCCGGGTGGCAGGCTTGGCTCGCGACCTATCCCGATCATCCCGGCGCGGACGACGCCGCGTACTGGCTCGGCCGGGCGCAACAAGATTCGGGACGGCGCGTCGATGCGATGGCGACGTACGCCGACGCGCTCGAGCGCCACCTCGGCGACGGCGACATGCGCTACTCGCTCTGGCGCCGTCTCCTATTTCTGCTGGACGTCGGCTCGAGCGAGCGAGATCTCGCAACATTTGTCGAGCGACACCCGTCGTCGCCGTACGTTCCACTCGTGCAATACGCTCGAGCCGTTCGGCGTGCGCGCTCGAACGACTTCGTCACCGCTTCCACATTTGGCTCCGATCGATCTTTCGCTGCGGCAATTTACAGGCTACCCGAAATCTACAACGCGCGGGACGTTCTCGACCGATATCACGCGCAGCGCGAACGATGGGAAGCGCTCGCGACGGACGATCCCGATCCAAATCATCCATCGCTCGCGGCTCGCGATCGGCTCGCCTCCGCATGGAGCGATGACGATGGATGGAAGATCGGCTACTTGGTGCTTTTCGAAGATACGCGCGAAGGTGGCGCGATGCCATGGGATCATCCCGAGTATCCTTGGCCGGAACTCGCGCGCACGGCACAGGCAGCGAATCAGAACGCACAGACGATCGCGCTCGCGAAGCCGCTGACGGAGCCGTCGGTGCCTGCGGATATGCGTCAGCGGAACCAGCGGAGGATCGTCACGGCTCTCTACAAACAGCAGACCGAGTTTTACGACGACGAACGCTATATGATGGGCGCGCTCACGTCGCTTCCCGCGTCCGTTGGGAACGATAGCTCACTCTATCAGATAAACGACGCGAACGAGATCACGCGGCAATACGACGATATCGATGCGTGGTGGGCCCGTCAGACGATCGTCGAAGCCGAACGGTATGCCACGGAGTATCCGAACGACGATTTCGCGGCAACGGCACTTCTTTCGGCGTACGAAGTGACCGGCCGTACGCAGTACTTGAGGGAGATCATCGCGCGATATCCGGACGGTTCGCGAACCGATGAAGCACGAGCGCTGCTTTGGCGCGCGACCACGCCCCGGACGTAACTAACGACGCTGATGTAGCGTGACTTTGTTGCCTTCGGGATCGGCGAACGACGCCTGTTTGCAGACGGGTCCGTCGAAGACATCGTCGATCGTTACGCCCTTGTCGCGTAGCTCGTGGATCGCCGCGTCGATGTCATCGACCTCGAACACCGCCCCGGCACCCGCGCCCGGCGGGCGGCCGACCCATTCGGACGCCATCAAGCTGAAGCAGCTCGTTGCAAGATGCGCTTCGTTGTACTTCTCCGCGCCGTCCTCGATGTAGGGGCCAGCGAACGTAAGTCCAAGCGTGTTCTCGTACCACGCGCGCGTGGCGGCGACGTGGTCGGAAGGGTACGCGACGAATGCGATGTGTTTGATTTTCATTCGACGTTTTGGCCGATGCGCCAGCAGACGCCCGATGGATCGATGTTCGTTGGATGCATCCTCACGCCGCGTCCTGCGACGTGAGCCGGGTTCGCCCCGACGATAACGCACTTCGCAGATCCACGCCCGGCGCTAACGCGCCCAGGCTCCCTGCAGGCGGCAACTCCG
>Ga0116227_10006932_pt1 | contig 22550 bp, 15 predicted proteins | sample S1TSphgellanicum_FD_89693 | JGI IMG/M metagenome (GOLD analysis project Ga0116227, IMG submission 89693) | Host-associated microbial communities from peat moss isolated from Minnesota, USA - S1T2_Fb - Sphagnum magellanicum MG | ecosystem: Host-associated > Plants > Peat moss > Unclassified...
AAAGTAATAAAAAAAAAAAAAAATAAAAAAAAAAACAAAAAACTACAAAACACCAAAGAAAAAAACCATAAAGAAAAAAAAAAAAAAAAAAACCCTAATTGGCAAACACCACTTGTGGTTGTTTGACAAAGCTTGAATGCAAAGATTTGAAAAGAACATATTTTTTTGGGGGGTAAATGGCAAATGATCAAGTCTCCCACACACCAACCCCTGGACATGTTACTACATATAATTATTTTTAAACAACTCATAATTTGGAAGCAGGGTTTTTTTCACAAATTTTGTGAAATAGCCACATTGGCAATTGTCCACCAAGGAATTAGCCAAATTTGGCTATAGGTCAGAGATGCAAGTAGATTTTTTTTGATATTCATGCTATATTTTGGTGACTAACTGGAACCTCTTGTGTTAAATATGACAATTTCAGAATTTTTTTCCTCTCTGACTTTGGCACATTTTTTGTTTCGCAAAAATCTTTTCTATGGGTTCTGCTGGATTTGTCTTTGTTACCCAGTAACAAAAATTCACCCAAAAAAAAACAGTCCTTGGAAGTATGCAAAATATTAGAGTTATCTGTAAAGTAAGAAAAACACAGCAACAGAACCCTGAGTTTGGTCATACACAGGGTGAGAATAAAAAAAAAACCTGCAAAAAAGTACATTAGCATTCAACTGGGGATGAAACTCAGAAAACCACAAATTTTGATGGTAAACTGAGTTTCATCCTGTCTCTCCTTTTTCTGAGCGCCTCCACTGCTGCTACATATATTTTCACTACTCCTAACTGTACAACTACCATAATTAGTCTCAAACCTTGTGCATTCCATACCGAGTTCATGCCGAGTTCCCAGCATTTCATATTGAGACTTAATAAAATGTCTTTACTTTGCGGATACCACTGAAAGTGGGGATAGGGGGTGAAAGGAGGCCTAAATACAGGGTTACTGTACAGATAACTCTATTATATCACTTGAAGTTTGGGAAGTCAGGCCCGAATATTGCATACCTTTAAACTTATATAAGCTACATACACCAACTTGGGTTGAAGTGAATCATGAAATTGTATTTGAAAATCACCCCAAAATTTGTAACTACATATATTAAAGCTATCCTTCAAGTCACCATGTGTTTCGACCCTAGTTTGACCATTTTAATCCCTGTTTCATCCCCAATTTCAGTGATATTCGTAAAGTGATTAAAACTGAATATTATTTCGTGAAACCATTTTGACAAGACTTTGCTTTAATGAAACATATGGCCGGCAGCAGTGAAGGCCCGGGTATAGTAACTCCAAAACTGGGGGTGAAAACCAATTTAGGCAAGAAACAAAATTTGAGTGATTTGATTTCAATGTTCTTAAACACTTAATCATCCAAGGACATGAAAACACACACAAGAAACAATGGTATTAAACACTCAATCATCCAAGGACATGAATAGCCACCCATGCTATTAGCCCATGCCAAAACCTAAACATATGGTTTATGCCTTTTTAAAAAATGTCATTGGATGTTTAGGTATTAAATGGTGACAAAGAATTTTTTTCATGCAGCCAATGGAATAAAAGAAAGGCCCTCCAATTATTAGAATTGTTGGGTTGTTAATCATTTAGACATCCAAGGACATGAAAATAGACACAAACAATGAATGTCATTACACATTTTAACATCCAAGGACATGAAGATAGTCGCAAAAAATGGATGTTGATTTCAACACTCCTATTGGATAATTATTATAGGCATTTTCTTAGGCAGCAAAGGTAGTTATTTTACTGACTTTTTTTTGGGTGATGTTAGTGTTAGGGTAGATTGATTGGTGATTGAACACTTAAGCGCTCAGGGTAGCTCAGATCCAAGGGGAGGGCTTTGTTGTTTTTGGTGTCAAAGCAAAACTTGAACCCCTCCTTTAGACATTTAACACACTAGTAATCGTTGAAAACAGATTAGAAATGAGAAAGTTATGACCTTGCAAAGGAAAAGGGATCAAAAACTTAAAAAAAGCAAACTACCTAACACTATCAAAGTTGGTTCCTGAACATTCAAAAAATTCCTTGTATGTTGATCTTTGTTACTATTAGATTTCAAAGATAATTTGTAGATGTTTAGGTGGCACTCCTATTGTTTGAAATGAATAATAAATAAGAAAGTTATGAGGTTTGAAAATAGGAGGGGTCCAAAGAGAAAAAATAAAAATAAAATGCATTTTGTAAGTTGGAAAGCTTACTTTCCTTCTTGGTGTTTTTCCATTACTCCTTTTCCTTTGCACTTCAAAGATGATTTCTAAAGCTTGAGGTAGCACTCCCATAACATTTTAAATCACTCAAAATGAAACACATTTGATGAAGATATAAATAAGTGTTGAGTCATAGACATGCAATCCATGATGAGCTGGTCTACCCTAGTTTTGATGCAATTAATCAACAATTAATAAAGGCACTTAAAAATTTGAACCCAATGTCAAAAACCAATCAGGCTTTGGAATAGGCCCCAAAAATAACCCCTTATTGCATACCAGAATGACGGCTCACCCTACCATGCTTGTCACATTCTTAGGTGGAACAGGCTCTAACAGGCCTATTCCATATACAAAACATCCCAGCACAAAAGAAAGGGCCACCAAACAATGATTTCTTTTGTCAGCAAAATGGTCCCTCTAAAGGAACATTCACACTTGGTATTAGTGACTCTAGGGTAGAGTCCCATAACACCATGCTAGCCATTTAGGACTTAAAACTAGTTGTCATGAAAATTTTATATTAAGCTAGCATTCACTTAACATTGAGGTATGGCCCATTTAACATTGGGTGCCACCTAGGATGCCACCTAGATTTTCATTTAACACTGATTTAACATCAAGTGTGAATGCACCATAAAGTTCTTCAAAGCATACCTAGATGAATGTGCCATCATCTATCACCCAACATCTTTAGTTTAGTAGTAGGTCACCAAATACTCCTTCCCACTTCCATCATCACCCTCATGGGGCCACCAATGATGGAGTGAGCACAAAGAAGCTTCAAAAGCAAATTACAAATTACTATTTCCAAAGGCAAGAATAATTTTTTCTTGTTGGGTATGGATGGTTGTTGTGAGTGGGGACCAAATAATAGTATTATTATTTGGTTACAAAATGGAAGCAAAGCATCTAAATTATGAAGACTCCCCCCCTCCCCCCCCATATAATAGGGATACCTAGTCACTATGACTTTGTCAGCTAGTATCATTGTGCCCATGGGGTGAGAGCTTTGGAATCACTTACTTTTAAAGGTCCTTCAAGAGTCTCCAAAACACTTAGAGAAATATTCTGAAGTGTTTTGGGACCATGAACATCCATCCATGAACACTTAGGAAATGGTCCTAAACCCTAAAACCCTTTTAACAAGAGGAGGACATTACACCTACTCCTTAAGAATGGGAGGCTCTTACTAGTACTTGGTACCAAGTAAGAGGAAGTAAGTGTAAGAATCCAAGCTCACATTTAAGGACTAGGAATACAAACCCTCCTCCTATGCCTTGTAATCCGAGTATGTTTTGTGTAGGGTTTTGAAAATAATTGTGTATAAATCATTTTTTAGCATCCAATAGATTGTGAGTATGCATAACACCGATGCTTTTACTTTTGGTCTTTTATATGGTGTACCTACCATGTGTAAGTGATTCACATATCAATTAAAACCAACATGTACCCAAGAATCATTTATCTTTTAGGATTATATTATCTTAATCTTGAAGACATTTATGTTAAATTGTAAATTATCAAAAATTATTCAAACCTTTGATTAACCGTAAATTATGGATTTTGGATTTTGCTGATTAAGGTTATGTGAATGGTTATAACTAGATATGTAACCAAAGGTTATAGCTTGATAAAGACTATAACCACCCAACATTAGTTGAGATCAGGTAGTTTAATATACAATCATGAAATTTTATGTTTTAGAAAGCCAAAACAACAATGGTTGCCTACAATGCACATTGAACATTGGAACTTATGTACATTTACAAGATCCAAATACAAATGTTTGTGCTTTGTTTAAACAAAATTAAATTGCATACTTAATTATAAGGTGCTGAAAAAGTTATTGTGCACCTAAGATTAAGAAGTCACAAGAGTAGCACCTTAAACCATGAGTCATAACTTATAAGTCTAAAACTTAAACACACATGTGTTATAGCTTAATAGGTTTAGTTAAAAGAATCAAATTTCTAAAATGAACCTAGTAGGCCTAATTGGATAAGTTTAACTTCTAGAGCATTATGAAACTTAATTTCATTTTTGATTCAAGCTCATTATTTTGTTGCACATTGCATGGCCACAATGATTTACAATGCCAGTTACATAAGTTTGATGATTGTCCTTTTCAATGTCTTTTAGTGAAACATATATTCTAAAATTTGTCAATTGTAACTTGATTTTAGATTAAAAAATTGATTATGAAAACACATGTGTAATTATTTTTTAAAAATAATACACACAATTTTTGCTATGAACTTTTGAAATTCAAAAATATATAGTAGTCAATTGACTAAAATTTTATAGAATTGTGATGTTTTTACATAAATTTTCAATCCAAATGATTTTGGGTGACTAAACATGTCATAGGTTACGATTTTAAAAATTCACATTTGAAAATATTATCTTTGAAACTTTAACCATTTCATAATTGAATTTTCACATGATTAGAATTGGCCCTTATTTTCATAAGTCTCCATTATTCTTAGTTTTTCTTTGTTTTATTTTCATTTTCCAGCCGAACCCATGTTTTTGAGGTGTTTACTTGGGCTGTCACTACTATGGACTTTAACCAATGATACTAGATTAAATTTCTAATTCAACACTATAGAATGAATTTAGTGTGGACTTTTTTTTTTTTCAAAAAATGAACCACGTATTTACCCCAAACAACTTAGGATTAATTGGCCTCATGCTTTGTAGAACCAAAAATATAAAAGAAGCAATAATTCTTTTAAGGGTTATAAGCATTTTTTTGGGGAAATTTTTTGTTAATTTTTCAACAGAAAATTCAGATTTTTTGGTATTTTTTTTTCTAGTGTTAATTCAATTAATTTTTCTTTTTTTGAAAAAATCCATCAATTTTCTTGCAATTTTTAGCATTGCCAAATTGAAAAATAAAAAACCTTGTTGTGAGGTCATTGACAATCTCACCATGTAAACCAATCGCTTAACCCATAACTCTTTGCACATACTAGGATTGCAATAAACAATTAAAATGGTGGAGATTTCTACAATGTTTTCCATCAAGTACATGGGGGTAATGGGATATTTGAGTTCTACAAAACTTGAACTGCATGCCCCCAAACATCCGAGCTTCATCAATTTGTCTACCTTCGCTGAAGTATAGGGTAAAGCCCCTAGGATGGGGGCATTCTTAAGATAAAGGGGTCTAGGAGGAGGTTATAGACAAGTCCAACCCTACATGTACCTATTGGGAATGTTACCCATTTGTGGGTTTTACCCATATTAAAGCACAAGCCAAGATCATCATGAACTGAAACATACATACATCACAAGGAGTAGGTGAGGGGAGAGTTCTTATGCCTACTCTTTAAGAATGGGATCCATCTTATTCCTTAAACGTTGAACAAATTTTATAATTTTGCAAGTTTTATGCAACTTTAGGGCCATAAAAGTGGAGGTACACAAAATCCCCACCATCCCCAATGGTTTTAAGCTTTGTGGCATTCCGATTCCTTCCAATTCTAGAAATGGAATTGATATTGATTTCGATTCCAAAATTGAACTGGAACCAATCTTGGATAACAAAATCCACTAGGTAATTTGCCAAGACTTGTATATACTTAGTACTATGTAACGTGGTCAATGATTAAGAGTCCTAATCCAATAGATGACAAAATATTTTCCCCCTCCCCCAAAAAACCGAAAATTAAAGCCTTCATTTGAACCTCTCCTCTTGGGATAATGGTGTCCAAGAAATTCTTGAATTTGCACGACCTCCTTAAGAAGGCCTTTACAGCTAGATGCAAAACTAAAGTGATGGTGAATTTAACATATGTTTTTGAAAATGGAATTTGTGTATTGCCAAGTCATGCAAGTTGAGTTGCAAAAAGTTGACACACAAAATGCATGGGCATCTGTGAAGTATAGTAAACAAGTGATTTAGAACTTAAAGGAATTCTTGTTGGGTTAAAGCTAAGAAACAATGAGAATGTATCCAAGGAGATAGTAGCCTACCATTGAGAGCTGGGAGGCAAAAGAGTCTGGTCCCATGAATTCCCAAAGCGTTTTAAAACTTTGGGAACTTTGGGAACTTCACAAACAACTGGATAAGAACAAAGTAAATGGGTCCAGATGGGTTTGAGGAGAGGACAACAAGGACGAGAATCATTTTTGGATCCCTTGAAAAGTCCCTAGTAGCTCATTGATTCCCACAATTTGCAAGGGTAAAAACTCTCATGTGCAAGATACAAAAGAAATGGAACAAGAGTGTTGTTTGAGAATCCCGGGAGAAAGATGCAAGGTTGAAATTGTATACAAAAATGTTATGTTCGTGCATGGCTTGGTAAAATTAGAGAAGCATGTGTTAAGAGCTCCAAATTCTTCTTGTTAAATACAAGCTCTTGACAAATTTGCATGTTTTCTTTATGCATGGGCCACAATGTGCAAAAGGCATGCAATATTCTAGTTCTAGTTCACTAAGGCAAGTCTTAAAACCAATTCTCGACACCAATTTGAACAATCTCATTGGTCACAAATTTTTTCTTCACACCTAGCCACAAGACTATTAGGCCATTAAAACAGTTAACAAGTGTCTCTTACTGAAAAGAACTCAAAATAGTTCTAGGCTTCTCCTCCTATTCACACAATCTAATTGATCACATAGGCTTTTTTTCTTCTCACCCCTAGGCACACAAGCCTATTCCACAAAGGACTTTCCATGTCCCATTTGTTCTAAGGTTAGCCTAGTTTGTCGACTTGAACATATGGCATTTCATTCAAAAGGCTTGAATGCTAATTAATTCATTTCCACGCATAAGAGAATATGGTATTCTAATAATAACCATAGAAAGTGGGTGTTGGTTATGCACTCACTTGTGCAAAGGTTGAGTACTTTACGATTTCTTAATCCACAAGTGCCATGCACATGATCACATGTTTATGTATTGGATTCTTTGTGTTTGTATGGAGTTTTGGCATGTTTAAGGGTTGTTGCTAACCTTGGTTTGGATTCATGTTGTATTCTCTAGTATTGCTCCAAAAAGGTTGCTGCCACTTTGCATTAGTTCTGTTTGTAGCCTATAATCTGCAAGTGCCCAAACATTATGATGTTTAAACAAATGGATTGATCAATTTGTGTCATTTGTACAGAATGTTTTCCACATGTTGGGTTGTTGCTGACCTTTGGGTATGGAATTCATGTGTAATACTAATTTTTAACATGCCCCCCCAAAAGATTTTAGGTTTTTCTCAAAGCGATACATCTTAGACTCAATTTTTTTGGTGGTTTGTACGGAATTTAAGCATGTTTCAATTGCTGAACTTTTTGTCAATTCATGTTGTATTATGCGGTGGCTCGTAATACCGCCGTGGAACTTTTGTCAATTCATGTCATATTCTGCTGGAGGAGGCTTGTAAAAATGCGAATTTCCTCTTGTCAAGAAATCCTTTGTAAGTCTCAAGTTTACATAAAGTGGGAGGGTGTATAATAAAGCTTAGAGAATGTAGTGAAGAATTATCTCCTTGGGACACACTCATACACAACATGGGAGAAACAAACAACCTCCCCCAGCAAAAGTTGGAAAGGTGGTGATGATCCACAACAACTCATGTAACTGTGTTTTAAAGAATCTAACCCAATATGAAAGAATTGTTGGATTTTGCAATTTTGGTAGGACTTGAGTTGTGAGGTCCTAGTGTGCATATTATTCACCTTCAAACCAAACACTAAAAACAAGAGCAAAGAGAGACCTAGATAATTTGGGGGTGGGAGGGGTAGACATGAAGAAGAAGTGTGCTTTGATAAAAGTTTTGCTTTTATATAACCAAAGTTTGCTTTTATATAACTTTAATGAAACTCAAGAGATATTTGATGTTAAAATAGCCAACAACCATTTGAGTTTTGCTTCTAGAGAGAGAGAGAGAGAGAGAGAGAGAGAGGTTTCAAGACAAGAAAATTGGTTGTGTTTGCATGTGTTGAATCAACTCATGTGCTTTTAAGAGCTAGTTTGCAACTTCGAAGAAGTTCATCATTTTGTAAATTACAGAAGAGTTATGTTGCAGTGTATACTAGAATGTTTCGTCATTTTGCTTGGTGTTTAAGATTTTAAAAAGAATTCTTGCAAGGACAGAAAAGAAAAGAAAAGAAAATTAGTATACTTTTGCTTGAATATTCTTATGCTGTTCTAGGTCTCTTTTGCCATTTTGAATATTCTCTTATATTGTTCTTGAAGGTAAAGCAATGTGTGTTGATTAGGGGAGTTTTCTTTTGTTTTTCTTCTTGTTCTGAGCATGGCTATCTTCTGCATCTTGATAAAAGAAGGAAGCTCTATATCCTACAATTGATTTGGTACAAAAAACGGTTCACTCTAGTGTTATGTGGGGATTTCATTTTTTGGTCTTATATACTAGAATTGGTTCTCTGAATTTTTGAGAACAGAGGTTATGAGATCAAAGAACTGCCTTGATAACTGACTGGGGGGTTTGGTGCCATTTGGATACCTGCACCACATTGATGTTTTCCCATTGAATAGATTTTAATAAACTAATTCAAGCCTAACATCATGTTGGTTATTAATTTAGTTGTTGATGTATTTTCTCTTGAGCACAAGCACATAAAGTTATTACCAACCTGTTGATTGTGCATGAGAAACAATGTGGGAATTCTGCTACAAGTTGTTCCCTACTTGTTGAAGATAAGAATGGAAAACTATATTAAATTTGGATTACTATTGTTTAATCCAAATGTTGCTGAGAATTCCCATTTTCTTAAGGATTTCATTCACTCATGATTTTGACAATGGCAATCATTGACGATGGACTCATTCATAAGATGCATAAGTTTACATGGTTGTTGGCGGACAATGAGTCAGCTCGAAAAATCTATATATATATATATTTGAATATTTTTCTTGGGAAAAAAAAAACAATTAAAATCTCAACTACTGAAGACGAACCTCTAATCATGTCTTTGGCATGCAATTGTTGTTGTATAAACTATTTTGGCCACATGGAGAAGGACACAAACAAAAATTGTTGAACATGTGTGGATATGCAAGTTAGATAGGACAAGGTGAGTAGATAAGACCAACACACCAAGTCCCGTAAGAACCTCCAATTTGCTCACATTGGAGGTTCTTCCGGGATTTGCGGGATGAAGAAGTTTTAGCTCTAGGATGTGCGACCTCTCAACATTGTTGCACCACAAAAAATTGCAAGGGCGCCCCCACCAAGTCAGAAAAAGGCAAGGAAAACAGTACAATTTGGTGTTAGGAAAGGTCATTTTGAATCATGCCCAACACAAACTTATAGGCTAACCCACCCCCCACATGGACTTCAAGGTTAAGCGACTCACTATTTTCAACGACTCTGTGAAAATAATAGACCTGGGATGGGTGACTTCAGGAGGAGACCCAATATCTATGATGGACTAGACTAGCTCAAGACAAATAACAAGCAAACAAACAAACATTGTGTGGAAATAAGTTAGTGTTGGGATGGGTGACTTCTCAAGAGAATCTCAACAACAACAACAATAGTGCTGCTGCTTGCTAAGATACATAGGTCACCTACTTTTGTAAGGAGACCATTGCAAGCAAATAGTGTGAAAATAGTGTGAAAATAGTGCTAGGATGGGTATGTGTATTTCTGAACAGAAAATCACAATAAGAGCAAAATCCATGAACACCCCAAGTCATTATTTCGGCTTCTGCCAGTGTCTCATACCACATCCAAAATCTGTTGTGCAAGTTATTCCCCTCTCCCCCCCACCCCCATCTCCATACATAAACATGAAATTCTGTAAAATCCTGGTGTGAGAATAGTGTTTGGAATGGGTAAGTGTTTTGAGTTCTTCTGAAAGATACAATCAGGATAATAAGAGCAAAATTTCCATCCACAGCTAGTATGTATGTGCTTGCCTCTCACTAGTATAAATGGGCCTCTGCCAATGTATATGTGTAGGCCCTCTATGAGTGTGTTAATATTTCGCATCCAAAATAGTGTGTTAAGTTAATTTCCAGTGTTAATTGATTCTCAGAGATTGAAGTGAGAATTGGCCAGGTTTTTGGACTGGTTCTCAGCATGAAAACCAAAGGGTATCTCCATTGGTGATCCTTGAATTGAACAGCACAGCTTTGGTTTTGGTTCCCACTTGAATGAGAACCAACCCTTTGAGAATCGTCCAAAGGGTAATGAAAGATACCAGTGATGGTTCTTAGTTGTAGAGGTCTAGGGGTAGGTAGGATCCTACTTAGGAATTATTTTAAAAAGAAAATTAAAAATTTATCTAAGATTTTTTGGCTTTTAGGTTGTTTCTTCAAAAAGCTTTTGGGTTGATTCTGTGCCTAAGTTTCTAGAAACTTTTTGTTAGCTAAAAAATAATAATTACGACACTCGATTTGAAAGAATTGTCTAAGAATATGGACGGTCATCAAATTTGTGAGAAGAATTGAAGGCTAGTTGAGAATTAGTTGAAAAAAGTTAATAATTAAAAATCTGAAACCTTGGATGGTTGAGATCTAAAATCTGGTGGACAAAACATTTTGTGAAAAATTAAGACAGACCTTCTCTAGAGTGATGAGAGGAACCAATACTTACAATTCCAAAACAAAGAAACGTGAGAGAACTGCCCAACACCCATTATTTCCCCTTGATCTCCACCCATGCATGATCAAACATGAAATGCTCCAAAGATCAATCCAGTGGGAAAATTTGGTGAAATGTTATGTATTTTGATCCAAATAGCTGAATTGATTTGATTATATATAGATATAATGTATCCATGTTCTTCATAAAATGAAAATGAAATTTTTTTGTTGAAAAAACATATACAAAATATTAAATGAATTTAATAATAAAAATACGTTTGAACGAAATGTCTAATAAATAAGGCTTTCACCAATTTCAACTTTTTTTTTTTCTTTTTAAACTCTCAACATGAAAATCCTCTCCAATTTTAAAGAATGGATGGTATGCATTTAATGAGAAAAAAGATGGATGAACTTTTTAAAAAAAAACACAAATCAATAATCAATGGCATATCAATGTCCATTCCTTACTATTCACTTAATAATTAATGAAACATTTTAAAAATCACATCAAAATCATTGAGATACAAATTCACATTGCACATCAAACCAAAATGTTACATTTCAATGTTTGAAACTCATATGGTTTTCTCTCAAAGTCATGATGAGATTGCAAGATTCTCTAAACCCAACAAAGTCCTGGACTCATCATACTAGTGCAATATTTGCACACAATAATAAGACTCCAGAGCAAATCCACCCAAACCCAGCCAGTATGGGAGCCCTGTACAAGCCAATTTATTAGGTAGGTCTCTAGTATGTATGCCAGTGTATGTATGTGAGCCAGCTCTGCCAATGTAAGTTGGGTGGGGGGTGCCTGCAGGGCTCCCTGCAAGTGTTTTTATACAGTGCATGATCCTCCAAGAACATGTATTACTAGTGTTCAAGTAAATATTTTTCCCCAATAGAGAACTCCAGTGCCCATCAAACACGAGTTCAGCAGAAATTTTTCCCAAAACCATTCAAGAAAGTGCAATAAGAACACTAATTGAGATCAAGATTGATGAACTAATTTTATTCATATGAATTGAGCTCCGACATGAAAAGATCAGAGTCGAAGACATCATGATCTCAAGCAAGCAAGCAAGCAAGCAAGCAAGCAAGGATCAGCAGCAGCAGCAGCTTGATCAGTCTTTTAAGGTGAAAAAAACTAGCTTCTGTAGGCGAAGAAGCTAAAGAAAATTTTCTACTTTCTTAAAATTTTCCTCAAGTTTTCATAAATGTTTTTTGCAGCTTGAATCAGAAACCGATCAAATTGCAGCAATTATACTTGCAGCAAGCAACTAGCCAGCCACGCACGGACGAACTTATTCATAACCCACTAGTTATCAAATTAGAGTCCAGCGCGAGCACTAAGATTTATGGAAGAAAAAAAACCACACCCAAAAAAAGAATTCCCAATTTTTGTCAATCTGCAGTGATGATGAGCTCGGGTACAGAGATACTAGATCACTAACTACAATTTTCCCGAGAGCGAGCCTGGAGCTAGTCAACTGAGATTGTTATGAAAATTTTGTGAGTCCTGAGGATGAATGGACTAGAGCTCTAGTGTTTAAAGCTTCCTGTGTTTGTTTGTTTGTTTGTATGTGTGTTTCTGATGTTACATCATTTCGGGTTACGTGAATTTTTGTAGCTAGCAACAACTTGAAATGATTTGCAACAGCAGAACCAGCTGCAAATGATCCATCCAATTCCTCCATTCCACCATCGCCTCATGAGCAGCAAGAAGCTTGCTAGCTGCACTGGCATCATGATGGAAGAAAGCCCTAGACTCTAGTAAAAACAAAATCTGTAAAAGGTCTAGTACTGGGAACTCTGCTAGCAATCCCTGAGCTTGGAATTAGCTTTCTTATAATCAGATTTTATGTTTGCTAGAGAATGAGCTGGTATAACTTCATCATGTCATGCTGGAGCTGCTGCAGATCCAAGGTCCATGGATGCAGCAGCTTCCAGCTATAAACAACAAGAACAGTGACTGAGAAGAGATCTGAAGGATTAAACCCCCCCAAAAAAAACCAAAAGAAAGGAAATGGGATTGTCTGCAGAACATTGTATGTATCTTCTATCTATCCCCATTAATGCAGCCGCGCTGAACGAGTTAATTAACTCGCTGCTTTGAGAATTTTTTGCTGTTTGGGATTTATGCCCAATCCCACCAAGGTTCAAGTGCTCCCGCGTTCTCATCCACTTGTGATAATAAGTAGTTGCATGAATCCTGATCGGCCTGAAAGCTTACCACGCTTGCACTGGTTCCCATGAGCAGCTCCGGCTCCAGCTTCACGGCTGTTGCACGCGGGTTGTACGCTGCTGTTGCAGTTCGGGAAGAGAAAACACGCGAACCGCCGCAAAATTCCTCCGTGAGATTATCCATGATCACGTCTCTGGCAGTCGTCGGCGCAGGGTGATCCGCTGCTGCATGAATCGTGTCGACTGCGCATATTAGCTGGGGAGTGCAGCTGGTGGCATCGACGCTCTTACTATACTCCTGCGCTTGCGAGAGCGAAAATCCGCTTTCGATGGTGCGAGGACTATCGGCGTCTAGTATTTCGCTTGACGTGCAGCTAACAGAGCTTGGTGACCCATCCGCCAGCTTCCTATTATTGCGTGCAGCAGTCGAGGACGGTAGTCCTTCGCGGGTTGTTGGAAAAGATCTCGCCTGCTGCTCAGCCTTAGATTCATGCGGTAACAGATTCATCTGAGTGATCTCATCGTTGGAAGTCGAGCTCGGGTGTGGGTGTTGCAACGCGGCCGGTGCCGTCGACTCCATGACCTTGCAGGCACCAGATACGTCTCCAGCAGCAGGGTCGCGGCACCCAGCTGATAATTCCGCTTGATCTGGATGAACTTTTCCTGTCAGCCACTGGACCTGGAGGTCACGTCCACGCAACAGAATCGCACTCACACGATCAGTTTCAGGGCTAGTGCAGGCTTGCACAACACATTCATGATGAGGAGCTCCAAAGCTTGCACTAGCTGTGATGATAAAGAACTTTCAGGAGATGAAAGCATGATGCATCAGTACCTTAGCCTGAAGCTCTTGTCTCTCTTCGACAACAGCTTCGAGTTCGGTTTTCAGTCTATTGTACTCCAAGCTAAGGACTTCGTAGTCACGCTCCAGCTGTTTGGTTTTCCAGCGCGCACGACGGTTCTGAAACCACACAGCGACTTGTCGAGGCTGGAGTCCTAGCTCCTTCGCAAGCTGCATTTTCCTTTCCGGCTCCAGTTTGTTCTCCAGCTCGAAGTTCTTGTTGAGTGATCGCACTTGATCGAAGGTCAGCCTTCTCTTCTTCGACTCCACATGCGGACTCATGCTGTCGTCGCCTCCGCCATCGTCATCTCCAAGCTCCTCGGCCGACGTGGCCTCAAATGTAGGCGCAGGATAGAAACCTGGCCCCCGTTTCTGACCACAACCCACGACTGCATCTTCCAAGCTTCCGCATGATCGAGACGCTGCACAACAAATGGATCCCAAATTGTTAAGTGAAATAGGGGATGATCTGATCTGCAAGCAGCTCATGATTGTTTCTAGGAGTTCACATGATCCGGATGCCCGGTGGTTCTGTGTACAAACCTTGAAGCCTGCCGCCCGCCATAGGAGAGGCGCAGGAGGCAAGCATCGCTACCAATGTGTCTGTCGCGCCGCTTTCGCTCCGCATTACCTGCATCATATTCGCCCCCCCGAAGCTTCGACTTGGTCCATTGTTCGCCGTGTCTGCAGGCTGGAAACAAGCTGCGGGATACTGATGCGTATTGTAAACCAGGATCTCATGATCGACTGCCGATCCTCCTCCTCCTGCTGCTGCAGCGCCATGCGGCCCAGCAGCTGATCTACTAGTGCTGCTGCTCAACCATGCCGGATCTGTCCAAATTGTTCTCCCCGCTCCCGGCACCCCGCTGCATTGGCCCAATATCTCCAGCGGGACTACTGAAGTACACACCAAGATCGATCAAGCACTGTCCTCCCTGCTGCTCACAATCACGATCAACTGTGGTTCAACTGCAACATCAGATTGCATCAAGGATCAAACTGCTGGTCTACGGGCCGGAGTCGACAGAGGAATAAATATCTGAGAACTGTACGTAGCAAGAGGACTAAACTTCAGGCGACAGAACTAGTACTGAACAGCACTACTGTGCAGCTGGAGCTTAGAACTCTCGGAATCTACCACTGCAGCGAAATCACAGCTGCAGCTTGCTTACGGTATTCCTCCGGTTTCTTCAACCAACTTCAAGACAACTCACGACCACAATATAAGGCCCAGGACCACGAGCTTGGATACATACAGATGAGGTTCCAGGAGCCCGGCAGCTGCAGGTCGAGCTGTTCGAGCTTTGCGAAAAGAACGGTAACAGCTAAGAAAAGCATACACTAGAAAACAAAACCAGCAGCAGCAGGCTTGGCAGCTTGCAGATCACTAGAGAGGCCAGCAGGATGGATATATAACAGGGTCGACTACTACACAACAACACAAAGCGCACTTAGTAGCACAGGCAAGAATACCTCGCCGTCGGAGCAAGCGCAGATCTCGCAAGCATCATATGTACTCTCTGTCTCCGTCTCCGTCTCTCGCTTTTTTTCTTTTTTTTTTTTCCTTTCTCTCTCTCTCAGCTCGACTCTCGAGACTCTCTCTCCATCTCTGAATTTTTTTGAGCTTCCGAAGAAAAGGAAAAATTAAAAAAAAATTTGTGCTCATCATCTTAATGAAGCTTACAGACTCTAATCCCATTATCATGTTTTTTTAACGTATCCATGATCAGTGCGCTGCCTGTCGCGCGGCGCGACACTCGATTCCGCACCAAAGCGTCGAGCGTCGTCTTCTTCCTCTTGTACAACGCCCTGTACCGAGCAAAGCGCACGCCCTTCGTCACGACGTTGTTTTTTTCCCCCCACTGCCCGAATATTTTTGTCCTGCCCTAATTTCTCCGGCCCACACCGTTCCCCCCGGGCCCCCCTCCCAACATAAATGCGCTTGTTGGGATTCGAGGTCTCGAGAAATCGAGGGCCCGAGACATGAAAGTCCGAGGTCGGTTCCCAACTTCCTTGGCTTTTCAGGACCTGGATGTGGTTCCCCGGCAACCGGACAGACGGCAACCATGCGTGTGCCTAAGGTAGCAAAACCGAAGTGTAACCTAAGGACCGTAGGATCTGCTGGGTTTTACTAGTTTTGCACCGTAGGATCTAGTTGCAAACTCCTCATCTCACGGTGTACCAGATTTCGACCGTAGGATTAAGTGCGTGCCACTTCGCATGTTATAGTTGACCCGATTCCGATGCTAGGATCTGAACCCTAGGATTCCGCAACTTTTGATTTCCACCGTCAGATTAGCGGCTCGCATTTGTGCTTCTTAACGGTTAGCACGTTTGTAGCCGTAGGATCTGGTTGCCCCATGCCGGATCTTACGGTTCACGCACACGCACTTTCTGGCCGCGCGCGTCGTCGTTGCGGACGGCTCCGAAACAGGCGACTCGAGTACCACTTCCCGTGCTCTTCGCGCGACGCCGTGTGATCAGAATCTAGTTTTTGGAACGAATAACTCGTGACGACAGAGGCGAGCGAAATGAAATGCTGGAGCTGCAATATCATCATCATCAGCAGCAGCAGCAGATGGGATTCAGTTTAGTTCGTTACTTATTGCAGCCTTTTCTTTTTAGCACAATTGAAATTAATAAGAGGAGATTTATGACATACTTAAGTAACTTTTTGCAGGCTCCCTTCCTCACCGAGGACTACGGAAATGCAATTCAATTCTCAAGGTTCAGATCTCTCTCTGTCTTCAAATGGGCAAACAGATCTTACAGAGTGAAAAAACAAATCCTCAGGAAACTCTTTTGATGTTCAACTTCTGACACGCCACCCCAGCAGCGTGTTTTGTTTTTTGGGAGGAATTTCTGTTTGTTGCTAATGTGGCGATCAGTTTCTGGGAGATTTTAGAAACAGTGGCAATCATCCTTAGGAAGATTTAGCCAAATTGGGCTATAAAAATAGAAATAAAGTACAAATCTTTGATCGTCCTTCTATATCTCTGGCTATACAAACCACATATATGAATCTGGCAATTGTTTACTTTCTTTTTCCCCCTCACTTCTGGCGATTGAAAACCTCTAAAATCACTTTATTCAGATTTTTAAAAATTTTATTTCGTATTATGGCGATATACTCGCCAGCAAAAAGAAGGCTGTACCCCCCCTAGTCTACGGCCACAGTGAACCAGCACCCCACCAGTGCACCATCAAGGATGGATGATATGTGATCAGGAAACAATTTTCTGTTGGATTCCAGTTCCCTAGCAAACCATGGTGGTTAGCTCAGTTACTACCAACTAGGTAGGTAGTAAAAAGAGTCCCCGACTACAACACTAAATCTGCTTTGGCTGGAACCCTGGTATATAAGAACCCACCATACGGGTATGACCTTAGGCAATTATACCATGCTAAAGAGATTCCCTACCAGCGGGCAGCTAGTATGTTCAAAAGTTGATACCCGCCCAGCACTGGTTAGATAGAGCCCGTGTTGGCCGGTTATTGCTTTTCTACATAACCGTTGGGTAGGTTATTTTTTGAATTTCTTTCGGGACCACACAGGTTATCAAAAAAAATTGGGTGATGGATAAGTTATCAAATAAAATTTGGGTCATTATGCAAAAGGATAGGTTATCAAATAATCGGTAATTTAATACCATCATTTAACCTAGTGGTTATACATCGGTTATAGGGTTTTAAAAAAAGAAAGAAATAAAAATATTTATTGAAAAATCTAAAATGAGTAAAAAACATTTCAATATTAAAGTTTGGTTTGAACAAAGGATGTTTAACAACTTCATTCAATAACACTACTTTCATATAGGGCCCTTCAGTTTTCATAATACAAAATATTTCATCCTCAAATTTTTTGTAGTAATAGGGTACTATTAGACACATCTAAAAAGCACTCAAATATTCATATTTGTTTAATTTTTTGTTTATCAAAATTTAAGGTTGTTAAAAAGTTCATGAGTCCTTTATGACATGTATATGTGATGCAATATATATGTTGTTTAAAGAAAAGTTGTAGCTTTATAATATAAAAAATTAAACTTGAAAATGTTAACATGTTTTGGTATGATTTGAAATTATGGAATTTTTTCAAGATGAAACACAAAATCTGTGCACTTTCAAAAATTCCTATTTACTCAAATTTGATAATAAATAAATAGATGAAATATTGGGGCAACTATAAATACAATAAATAAAAAGTTGCAAAAGATTTCATTTGAAAATTCCTCTTTATGAAAACATGTTTTTTTGACAAAAAGACCTTAAAAAGGACAATAGTCCTAAATGCAAAATAAACACATTGGCTCATTATATGTCGTTTGCACCCATATGGGTAACCTTAAATGTGTACATTGTTAAACATATACTTGCCAAAAGCACTCATGCAAACACATGAAATTTTGAATGAGAAATGGACTAATAAAACTTGACAATGCAATATTAGATTTTTAAAAATTAAAAAATATAGAAGAAAAATGTCAACACATCTTACTCTTAAACACTTCATTTGATGTTTTCTTATTTTAAAAAAAAAATTGACCTTAATATGACCTACATTTTGAAAACACATGTCTATTTTTGATTATGTGATGAAAATAATAGTGTTATTAGTTCAAAAGTTCATTACGAATCCATTTTTTCTTAGATTCATCCATAATCTTTAATATGATTCCCAATAAAATTTATTACAACATGGATAACATGAAAGATGAACACTTTTTGTATGATTTTTCATTTTGAGTTCATTTACAATCCAAAAAATTATGACCATGATAGTTCAAATTGTCCCCCTAAATAAGCTTGCACTCAAGATTGCAATTTTGAAATCAAGTATTCAATTGGCTCCTTCAATTGATTTTTAACAAAATAATTGTTTAGGGGTTTAACTAAAATAGGCATATTCTAAGGTTTGGTTGGAGCAAGTTTTCCAACCTACAAACCATGTTTAGTTTCTAATTGGAGCTTGTGCGTTGTAGGACTACTTCAATGGGCCATGTAGTGGATACCTTACATGTGAAGAACATGATCCAATTGAATTTTATGAATAACACTAGTTTTAGCACATTGAAGAACATGTGTGCACCATTAGCTTCAAAAGAAATGAACTAAGAGGACAACTATTCACATGTTAGCTCCCACTTGCAATCAACAAGGCTTGGGTGATCACTTTGGTTAGATTTGTAACATTAAACCTTTCAATCACCTTTTTAAGGGACACCAAAATTGAGAATTTAGGTTCATTCTTAGATCACATATGTGTGCAATGACAACCAACTTTGATTATCAACATTTGTAACTCCATCACAAGAGATGGAAATGTAATTTGTTGATTTCACATCTTTTGCAATGGCCACAACCACTATGTTATAGATGATTTCAACCATGGACTAATCAACATTATCACATTAGTACTTATTTAGATAATTCTTGACTTGAAAAAACTATAACAAGCCTTTGATGCTTTTATATTCAATCATGGGTTTTCTAGCCACTTGGAGTAGTTAGAAGTCTAGACAAATTAAATCACTTTCTTCAAACTTTAATGTACATCCACATTCCACTCATTCCATTTGCAATATCACCATGTCCAACATACTTTATAGACTTCTAAAAACATAGATCAATTCATTTTTTGCATGTTGATAATCCTTAGCCCAATAGTTATTTGTGTGTTTGTAAAGAAAGTCAAACTTAAGAGCTAGTAGTTTTCCTTCCCAATGAACTTTGTACAAATTTTGCTCATAATGTGGTGACAAGCCCATCTTCACTATTTGCCCATGGCAATTCTGTAGCCCATGCATTTTGAAACTTTCAATTCAACTCATAAAACCTTTTTATTTTCTTACATTCAAGTGATTTGATCTCTTCCATGTTTTTTTCAACTTGGATTTTAGATGCTGAACGAATGTGGGATGGGCCCTCCTTCATTCACTATTAACTTCCATTTGTCCCTTCCAAAACCTTGTTAGTTGCTTTAAACAACATTGTGTTTTCCTAATTCTCATGATTGAACAAACAACCAAACTTGAGGTTGTTAGCTTGGGGTTTAAAAGTCACCCAAGCCTCACAATGCACATCATACAAAACGAAGTCAAAAGAAAAATACTTAGGAGTGAAAGCATAGTTAAGGGGACTAGTTTGAATTATCACAAGTGTAATTTTTGTTGGGATTGTAGATGAACTTAAAATGTAAAGCCATATTGCTCCTTGAATTCATTAAACACACTATATTACACATATTACACAAGTGCTTGGTTACACATATTAATGTAAACTCATTAAACATTGTAAGGATTCTTATTTCTAAGGAGATTTCTTAAACATGTCAACATATTTTGGAATTTTTAAAAAAAAACATATCTTTATATAATAGTATAATGCAACATGCTTTTAGGTCATTATAAACTTTTAGTGATTTTTTTCAACTTACAAATAAAATATTTAAAAAATATTCTTAAGATAAAAAATCACCTAAGTGGGTAGGTGTGGCTCTTGTTAATGTGCAGGCACCTTTTCCATATAATTTTCCTTTGTTGATGTGACCAGCCATTGACCAACGGGGAAATTTAACTAAAACTCATCAAAAGTAAATAAATCTTGCCTCATTCACTACCCATGAAAAATGGGACAACATGATATTTAGGTGAGAAAATGTTTAAGAATTATCCTTAAAGTCACCTCAAGTATGATACATTAGAGTTATCCTTAAAATCACTGTTCTTTGGGCCTTAGTTTGACCTTGTAATCCTTGTTTCATCCTCAATTTGAACATAGTCACAAAGTGATCAAAACTAAGTATTGTTTAATGAAACTAGGTATCAATTCACAAGATTTGCAAAAGATTTTATTCTGGCAAGACTTGGCTTAATGAAGAATATGAGCAACAATGAAGGCAAACCTCTCGAATACCAAAACTAGGGGTGAAACACTTTAGTGAGGATCAATTTAGGTGAGAAAACCAGTTTGGTCCCCTTGGTTCTATTGTACACTTTTTTCATCCTAATTTTTTAGTTCATCCTCAGTTTTGGCAAAACTGAGATCCAGGTACCCGATGTTTTTGGGGATACTTTACCGATAACACTATTGGGTTAGTGCAAATTTAGGTCTAAACTCCAAAACTCCAAAGTTACCTATTTTCACAACACATTAAGGCTATCCTTCATTGAGAAGTGCATTGTATAAGACAGTTAACTGCTACAATTGGAGTTGCTATTATGCCCTAAAGAAGATGTTTTATAATAAATTTCTCAAGTCAATAGTGCAGGAATGGAAGCTCTTGCTTCAGGTTCAGCAGGTTCTAATTGAGCACCAGAGAGCTTTAAAGAGACTAAATGAAACTACAACTAGTTAGGTGTTAGTTCTAGAAACCACTACTACAACTACTTTTACTACTATTGACATGCACCTTCAGTTAAACATTAGTGTAGAATTTTGGAATGAGTGAAACTCTAAAGTGGCATAATAATATAAAGGGTACCATGTGTACTTACTACTCATAGCATTGCTTCATTGGTGACCACTAACTAGTGATGTGAAGTTGTGGGTAGAATCCAAGAGAAAGTTAACATGTAGAGTTTATAATACTCAAGATCCTTCAACTTGTGTACAAAGGAAAATGATCACAATGAGTTTTGTATATGCAGTTTTGGTCAAAGAACCTGGGGTTGAAGGAAGGTTCTTTGACCCAATTTTATTTTACGTAAAAAAAAGAGCCATGGTTAAGTGTCAGAACTAGTTCTTTGAGAATTTTGAGAATTGCTGGTGAAGGGTCTGAACCGGGTCTTTGATTTTTGAGAACCATCCCTCAACTGGGTTGCACTTGGTGCCACCTTGCATAGGCCCCTTATTCTAATAAGACCTCCGCTTAGGGCCTTATCTACCCCACATATCAGCCTGGTTTCTGGTTGGTATGAGATGGGTATATGCATTTGGTAATGAAAGGATTATTATGAGCATGATATATGAATATTCCATATATGGAATACCTTAGGTCCATACATTTGCCAACCTCACCCACAAGACACAGAGAGAGACTGGGACTGCAAAAGGGTAGGAGACTAATAATACAACCCACCTGGACCAATCGAACCATCTAGCCAATCACCAGCAGGTTTTAGGCTTTGGTGGTGCCTTTTTGCCAGCCTTTAGCAGCTTGCTGGTCGAAAAACACGCATTTTGCTGAGCCAAACCAATATGTTTTGACTTTTCTTCGTCTAAAATTTGCTGTATAGTGCACTGTTGGAGTTTGCTGTTACACAGTTCCATGTCTGTCTACTCACCCACTATCCAACCCCAATTAATTGTGTCAAAATTATGACACAAAAGTGTTTCTATGTTCACCTCACTATTTCTCTACCCACTTTGAAAGAGAACTCACACCTGGCAGTTGCAGGAGGTGTACAGAGTTAATGTGACCCAGACCAACTCAGAATATTTTTTCCTTGTACAACTGGTATTGGAGGTAAGGTGACTGACATTTGTTGGTGTGGCAGGTATCTCCAGATTGGTTGGGGGGTGGGGTGGGGTGGGGGGGGGGGGGGCGGCCAGGGCGCCCCCCCCAAAATACGGGGCCTTGGGAACCTTTAAAAAATGTGGGGCAAGGGCAGGGGCAGAGCGGGGCTGCTTGCTTCGGCGGCACGGCGCGCATCGCACACTGTGGATGAGGTGGGCAGCCGCAAGCGGCGCGCGGCAGCAACAGCAGCAGCGCCGCCACCACCGGCCTCACCTCCAAAC
>Ga0116227_10006933_pt1 | contig 22550 bp, 13 predicted proteins | sample S1TSphgellanicum_FD_89693 | JGI IMG/M metagenome (GOLD analysis project Ga0116227, IMG submission 89693) | Host-associated microbial communities from peat moss isolated from Minnesota, USA - S1T2_Fb - Sphagnum magellanicum MG | ecosystem: Host-associated > Plants > Peat moss > Unclassified...
ATCTCTTCGGATCATCCCAGCCGCATCCTGTTCGAGGACGATTACGTGGTTGTCGGCTGGGCGGGCAATCCGGACATGCAGGGCGAGATGACGCGCGAGCTGTATTTCAGGCTCGGCCATGTCACCACGCGCTTCGGCCGCACCCGGCAGCCCGCGTTCGAGGACTGGTTCATCCGCAGGCAGCAGCAGCAGCGAAGGGTGGAGATCGTGGCCTCCAACTTTCTCACCGTGCCTGGCCTTGTCGTCGGCACGAACAGGATCGCCACGATGCACCGGCGCCTCGCGCACCGCATGGCCGCCAGCCTGCCGCTGGTGATCAAGCCGGTGCCGCTGGCGATTCCGCATATACGCTCGATGGCGCAATGGCACATTTCTAACAATAACGATCCGGCCATAAGGTGGGTGGTGGAATGCCTGGCGGCGGAAGCGGCGCACGTGCCCGAGGCTCCGGGCGAGAGCAACGTGATCGACCTGGACCCGACACGCCTGAAGGGTGCGTTGCGCAACGAATTGACCAGGCAATATCAGCATGGCACGGCACGCCGGCTGCCGGACGGCCAGCGATAGCGGGCTGTTTAGCGCAAGGAAAGCAGTTCTTTTTTGAAAAAAAGAACCAAAAAACTTTTGAATCCTGGGCTGGGCTTTTCCGGAGAGGCCGATGGCGGGGCCTGACCGGACTATCGCCGTCCTGAAGCTCTTTACGCTCGCCAGGCCGGCCTGGTCGGTCGAGGCTGCGGCCGCTGCTCTCAACGTGTCCGACAGCAGCGCCTACCGCTATTTTGCCGTGCTCACCGAAGCCGGGCTGCTGACACCGGCCGCCCATGGCAGCTACGTGCTCGGTCCTGCGATCATCCAATATGACCGTCAGATTCAACTCACGGATCCGCTGCTTCAGACGGCCAAGCCGGTGATGGTGCGGCTGCTGCAATTCGCCCCGCCTCACACCACCATTTTGCTGTGCCGGCTGTTTCGCCAGACGGTGCTCTGCATCCACGAAATTGTGGCGACGCCGGGCACGGCACGGGTGAGCTATGAGCGTGGCCGGCCGATGCCGCTGTTCCGCGGTGCGACATCCAAAATCATGCTGCCCTACCTGCCGCCGCGCGATCTGCGCCGGGCCTATGACGGCGACCCGGCAGGCGCCGCCGCAATCGGCGCGACCTGGGCCGAATTTCGCAAAGCTATCACCGCCATGCGCAAGGCCGGCTATGCCGTGACCCATGCCGAGGTCGATCCGGGCAATATCGGCATCGGCGTGGCCATTCTCGACGACAGCCGGCGCCCGGTCGGCAGTCTCAGCTACGTCATTCCGCAGTCGGAGGAGCGGGCCGTGATTCGCCTGGTGCCGCTCGTGGTCAGTGGCGCGCGCGAGATCGAGCAGGCCCTGCAAACCGGCCTTAGCCCGCATGAAGCGTAGCGGAATGCGGGATCGTCGCGTGGGTGCTACCCGCCCAGCCCGGCCGCAGTTCCCCGCATTCCGCTACGCTTCATGCGGGCTATGTCTGCTCCAACTGCGAGAGTTTTCGCGTATAATGCGAAAAATGCATTGACAAGTACGCAATATTCCTCTTAAATGCGAACATGGTTAGTAAAATACCGACTTCCGTGTGTGCCGGGGCCTACCTGCACCACATGCAAATCCACAGCGCCGATCCTGCGGCACTGGCTCAGTTCTATGCGGATACCATGGACATGTCGTCGCGCAGGCTCGATGGCGGCGACTGGCTGGTCCAGGGGCCGCAGCGTCGCATGCTGTTCAAGGAAGGCGCTGACAAGGCGCTAGGCTTCGCCGCTTTCGCCTGCCGCGATAATCACGGCCTGGCCGCCATCCGTGCCCGTGCGGCCGCTGAGGCTGCCGAGCTTCTCCCGTCCCCGAGCCCGCTGTTCGGTCCGGATGCCTTCGCGGTGCGGGATCCTGACGGCAACTGCATCGTCTTCGGCCTCGGCCAGCCCGAGGCGCCCCGCAAGGGCCTGCGCGGACCATTGCAGCATCTGACCCTCGCGACGCGCGACCCTGATGCGATCGAGCAATTCTACGTGGGCACGCTAGGCTTTGCCACCAGCGACTATGTTCGTGACGAGCGCGGACAGATCATGGCCTGCTGGATGCGCTCCAACCACGAGCATCACACCATGGCCTGCTTCCGCAAGAGCGTGCCAGGCATCGACCATCATAGCTATGAGGCCGGCGACTGGTCGGTGATCAAGGATTGGTGCGACCGTATGGGCGACAGGCGTATCCCGATCATGTGGGGACCCGGCCGTCATGGGCCGGGAAACAATCTTTTCATTTTTATCGAAGACCCGGATCGTAACTGGATCGAAATCAGTGCGGAGCTTGAAGTGGTGCATGACCGTGCGGCGGCTGTCTGGCCGCATGAGGAGCGGTCGGTTAATCTTTGGGGGCGGGGGATATTGCGGTCGTAAGGAAGAAAGCAGTTCTTTTTTGAAAAAAAGAACCAAAAAACTTTTGAATCCTGAGCCGAGCCTCTCCGGAGAGGCTCGGTCAAACTTGTAAAAGTTTTTTGCTTCTTTTTTTCAAAAAACAAGTCCTTTCTTTTCTGTAGGAACCACTCCATGAAATTCGCAACCTTCAGCATCGCCGGCACCCCCACCTGGGGCATCATCGAGGGTGAAACGGCCGTCGATCTGGGCGGCCAGTTTGCCGACCTCAAATCCTGCATCGCCGCCGGCGCCCTGGGCGCCCCCATCGACGGCGCCGAACGCCACAGCCTGGCCGACATCAGCTGGCTGCCGGTCATCCCCAATCCCGAAAAAATCCTGTGCGTAGGCCTGAACTACGAAATGCACCGGCAGGAGACGGGGCGCGATGTAGTGGCGCATCCCACCATCTTTGCCCGCTTCGCCAGCAGCCAGACCGGCCATTTGGCCCCGCTGGTTCGCCCGCGCGTTTCCACCGAGCTCGATTTCGAAGGCGAGCTCGCCCTGATCATCGGCAAGCCAGGGCGCTATATTCAGCCCGAGGCGGCATTCGACCATATCGCCGGCTATGCCTGCTACAATGACGGCAGCGTGCGCGACTGGCAGCGCCACACGCATCAGTTCATCCCCGGCAAGAATTTTCCCGCCACCGGCGCCTTCGGCCCCTGGATGGTCACGCCGGACGAGATTGCCGATCTCGATGGCTTGCGTCTGCAAACCAGGGTCAACGGCGCGGTGGTGCAGGAAGCGCGGCTGGGTCAGATGATTTTCGATATTCCGACAATCATCGCCTACTGCTCGTCTTTCACCAGGCTGGAGCCGGGCGACGTCATCGCCACCGGCACCCCAGGCGGCGTCGGCGCCAAACGCAAGCCGCCGCTTTGGCTGAAGTCCGGCGATGTCGTCGAGGTGGAGATCGATGAAGTCGGCCTGCTGCGCAATATTGTTGCCGACGAGAGCATTTGACCGAAGCACCGGTGATGACGGACGCAGCCACGCATTACCCCGTCGTCATCATTGGCAGCGGCCCGATCGGCCTGACGCTGGCCAATCTTTTGGGCCGCCTCGATGTGCGGACATTGCTGGTGGAGCGCAACACAACGACGGTGCAGGAGCCCCGCGCGGTCTCCATCGACGACGAATCGTTACGCACCATGCAGGCCGCTGGCGTCATCGATACCGTGCTGCCGTCCCTGGTTCCCGGCTATGGCTCGCACTACTACACGCCAGGCCGCATCTGTTTCGCCCGCGTCGAGCCGACAGGCCGCCCCTACGGCTATCCGCGCCGCAACGCGTTCCGCCAGCCGATCCTGGAACAACAGCTGCATAAAGCCCTGTCGCGTTTCAGCCATGTTGACACGCTCTATGGCTGGCGGCTCGATCGCTATACCCAGACCGACTCCGAAGTGACCCTGGATTTGCTGGGACCCGGCGACGTGCCGCGCCGGATCACCTGCGATTATCTGGTCGGCTGCGACGGCGCATCCAGCAGGGTGCGCGACCTGCAAGGCGTCCAGCTTGCCGGCACTACGTTTGATGAGCGCTGGCTGATCGTCGATCTGGAGAATAACCCCAATACGATAACCCACACGGAAGTTTTCTGCGACTCGCGCCGGCCCTGCATTACGCTGCCAGGTCCCAACAATACGCGGCGATTCGAATTCAAGCTGCTACCGGGCGAAACCGAGTCCGCGATGGTGGATACGGCAACAGTCGAAACGCTGATACGCACCCACGGCGCCGATCCCGCTGCCCGCATCGTGCGCAAAGTCGTGTACCGCTTCCATGCCCGCGTGGCGCCGCAATGGCGTTTTGCGCGCGTGTTCCTGGCGGGCGATGCCGCCCATCTCACCCCGCCCTTCGCCGGCCAGGGCATGAACAGCGGCATCAGGGACGCCCATAATCTCGCCTGGAAGCTCGCCGCCGTGCTGGATGGGAAAGCCGGTGACGGTCTGCTCGACAGCTATCAGGCTGAACGTTGCGACCATATCTGGCAGATGGTGTATCTGGCCCTGCGCATGGGGCGGGTGATGTCGCCGCGCAACCGGCTGCACGGCTTCCTGATCCAATCCGCCTTCCGTTCGTTAAAATTGTGGCCCGCGGCCGCCGACTATTTTGCCCAGATGAAATATAAGCCCAAGCCGCGCTTTACCTCCGGCTTCATCCTGCCGGATGGCAGAAGCCGCCACACCTTGGTCGGACGGTTGCTGCCGCAGCCTTTTATCCTGGATACACAAGGCAGGCGCCAACTGCTGGACGAGGCGCTGGGCAGCGGTTTCGCCCTGCTCATCCGTGGCGAACGGGCAGAGGTGCGTTTTGCCGGCCTGAACCAGCCGATCTGGAACAAGCTCGCGGTGCGGCGCATCGCTCTGCTGCCGGCAGGTGCCTCCGCCACATCCACGGAAGCTGTCACGACACTCTTCGAAACCGAGGAGGGCCTGTCCGACACGCTACGGCATTTCCCTGAGTCCGCGCTGCTGCTACGCCCCGACCATTATGTCGCGGCTGTGGTCTCGCTGGCCGATCCGGACGGTATGGCCGCTGCCATCGAGCGGCTGTTGGCTTCGACCTGGCGCGCCCCACGGCGAGTCCGGCGCGGAGCAAGCCGCAGCCGAGATCAGGAAGCCGTTCTTTTTTGAAAAAAAGAACCAAAAACTTTGAAGCCTGGGCCGAGCTGCTCCTGAGATGCCGAAGCCAAACCAGCCGCATCAGACTGCACCTGATGGCATTATCAAATAATCAAGAATGTGCGGCTAGGACGAGGGCTCATTGCTCGTGGCTCGCAAGGCACCTTGCGATCAGAGACACGATACATGTCCTTGAAATAGGTCGTCTGGTTTGCTCAAACGCTGCTTTATATCTCCAGCACTGCTTATAGTATTGCTCTGCGCCTTCACTGGCAAGGTCCAAGCCTGTGGCGCTGCGCAGCTTGTCACTTTGCTAGCGCCTGTTTCTTCAATCTCCCTGCAGGCGGCGGTGAATGTTGCGAGGCTGTATTTCAGCGCGGCAGCATGCATGGCTGACGAATATACCATTAACCTGCCCGCGGGTACGTTTCTGCTAGGCTCGCCACCAAAGCGTTCCAACGGTGCCGCTCCTTTGGGAGCCATCGACGTCAGCGGCATTCTGTCCCCAAATGCAACCGGCAAGCTGGTCATAAACGGCGCCGGGGAAGGGGAAGGCGGCACAACCCTGAAGCTAGCCAATGACGTTACGGTGGCGTATGGCTACCCGACTATTTATGGTAGAAGCGCCTACCACGTTACCTTTCAGAATATCCACCTTGGTGCCGAATATCCAACAGTCAGCCAGGGGCACATCCAAAGCATCAACGTGAGCGACGGTTCGGTAACCGTTACAATTCCGGAAGGCTTTCCCACACCGCTGGACCTGTTCAATGCAACACGAGCCAATCCGCAAGGCCGATACCTTCGTGCCTATACTGATAACGCTGCCAATCCAACGCTGGTTCAAGATGTGGCGGCCGGCACCAGCGCATTGCTCGTCGATAACAGGCAGATTCCCTGGGGCTACGTAGGGGGCACTTACAAAGCCCCCGTGCCCGATCCGAGCGGGCCGAACAACTGGCGCATCTACATCAACTACACCGTAAAAGACATGGCAGGCATGGGCGCTTACGCTCCCGGCCGGAACATGATTTGTATTAAAGCGAAGAGCCTCTGGGGCGGCTATGTGTTTCTCAACAGTCAATACGTGACTTTCGATCACATCATCTGGACGGAGTTCTCCAGGGGGGTGTTCAGGGCGGGGTCGGCGAACAACACGGTGATGAACGCCGCCATCCTCCGTGGGCCGGCGATCGGTGGCCAGACCCCCTGTCTGTCCACCTCTGACGGCGGCCCTCAATTCGGGCAGCCGGGTGAGCCTACATACGGCAACACGGTCTTGAATTTTAGTGCTCAGGCAACCGGTGACGATGCGGTTGCATTCTTCGATGATAAGGGCGGAACCGGCTTCACACCCCAGCCCGCACAGTCCGTCATCGAGAACCTGGACATAGAAAATTCCTTTGCACGCTTTGTCATGGTCGCGAACTCCGCAGGTACAGAAAGATCAAATCTCATCATCAAAGCCCCGATCACCGTAGTTGGCTGCGACGAAGTAGCCCTCGGAATAAACGGTTGTCCGATAACCTACTATTCCGGTTTATGATAACGGTAAATTGCGTCCCCCGAACGTTCCTGGGACTTTGATACAGCCGGGTTGGTGATCCAGGCGTGTTCGTGGCAGTCTGGTTTTCGGCTGGTAGCCGGAACGTGCCGTTCCGGGTGCCCGACATACGCATGATCGATTTGGGCGGCTTTGATGGGCCGATCGACCAGTGCCCGACATGGTCGAGCGCAAGCGCATCGATTTGAAGCGGACATGCGTGGCAATGGCGCAACAGCCGGCTGGCACGACGAGGCTGCATGATCGGGGGCTGTCTGGCCGCTCCAAATTCGGCTGACGACCGTATTCATTGCAAACTTGTGTCTTGCCCCCGTGGTGACGGATAAGGGTAATCTTGTTGCCAGGAGTGCGGGCCATAAAGGCTGGATCGGAACGGCGGCGGCATGCATCTCCCTCCATGGGTCCGGGCGCTCGATACCGCGGGGCACCTGTCCGCGGCGGCCGTGCTGGCCTTTTGCATCGGCTGGCCCGCCCCTCTGTGGGCTGGAAACAAGACGAGCGGCGCACCGCCGAAGTCGGCACCTGGTTCTAGGCGCGCGTCATCCAGACGCCGGTTCGACGGCCGGCCGCGCTGACGCGACACCAAACCCGCGTCACCCTCACTCCGCCACGCCCGAACCAGGCGTTTGACCTGGCGAACGCCAATCCCAAGCCGCTCCGACGCCGCCCGCTGACCCAGATGCCCATCCAAAAACGTCCGCACCAGATGCGAACGCTGCAGCTCAGCGGCACTCATCTCCAGACATCCCCAGGCCATCTGCCCCCAGCCCGGCCTCACGGCCAAAAGGGGACATTCTTATCTTGCACGGAGGGGACATTCCTACTTGGGGATAACACTTGACCCGGCACCCTTGACCAGGAACGGGGGGATGGCTACGGACCGCGACGTTGTCCCGTTCGTCTAGAGGCCTAGGACACCAGCCTTTCACGTTGGGTACACGGGTTCGAATCCCGTACGGGGCACCAGCGCCTGGCCTTGAGGTTGCTGACTGCCGTCACGGAATGGTATTTGCTGAATTTTCGTGCTCTGACGGTTGAATGATGATCCGCTATGTCGTGCCGTTCCCGGTCATGAATGCCTGGCTCGAGTCCTGCCAGGTTGCGGACGATGGCATGCTGGATATTCCCTATCAGGATTACATCGCCATGATCCGGCGCCTGCTGGAGCCGGTGGAGGTGGATGAGGGCTGGTATGCGGCGGCCTATCCGGGGGTTGGTCAAGGCATTGCCAGGGGCGTGTTCCCCTCGGCCACGGTGCATTATCTGGCGCACGGGTATTTTGAGAACCGGCTGCCGTTTGCGCCGGAGCGGACGGATGTGCGCGCGCCTCTGCCGTTTCGCGACATCAGGGCGGAGACGCGGGTGCGGGCGGCGCGGGGCGAGCTGCGCGTGGTGATGCAAAAGGCGGCGGTTCTGGGCATCGTCCGGCGCCTGCTGCTGGCTGTGCCGGTTGATGAAGCCTGGTACCGCGCGACCTATAAAGGCGTTGCGGCGGCGATCGACCGTGGCGGTTTTGCGTCTGCGGTGTCGCACTATGCGCAATATGGCTATACGGAATGCCGCTGGCCGTTTGCCATGCGCGTGGAGGAGGATTGGTATCTCGGCCGCTATCCGGATGTTCGTGAGTCTGTGGCCAGTGGCGCGGTGGCGAGCGCGCAGGAGCATTTCTGGCGCGCCGGCTACCGGGAAGGACGATTCCCGGCAAGGAATTCGCATCAGTGATGCCGGGGAGGCGGTGATGGCCGATACGTACGTGCCGGAAGCGTTGCTGGCGGGCATCGGGTGGGAGGTTGATTTTAGGGCCTCCGGCGGCAGCGCCGCGTGGCGCGGCGCGGGCTGGAGTGCGCAGGAGGCGGATGGCGTCTGGTCGGTCGGCCCCAGAAGCGTGCTCACCCTGCCGGGTTTGCCGAAGGATTGGCCGGACGATGAGGCGGCGACTCTGGAGTTCGATCTCAGCCCCTGTCTCGCGCCGCCGCTGGTGACGGCGCAGTATGTTTCCCTGACGCTCAATGGTGTGGCGCTGGGATGGCAGCGCGTCGAGGGACCGGCGCGGATCCGCTGCGCGGTGGCACCGGGGCTGATGCGGGCCGGCGAGACTTCCGTGCTGACGTGCGAGCATCCGGGATTCGTGCGGCTCGACCGGCTGGGGGCGGGTGCCGACGACCGGCCGCTGGCGCTGCGGGTGACTGAAGTGCGGCTGCGGCGCGATACCGGCAACGCCGTGCCGGTGGCGCCGCCACGGCCAGGCTCGGCGCTGCTCGAGCTGATCCCGTTTGTCCCCAGGCTGCCGGCGGACCCGGTCACCTACCGGCTGGGCGGCAGCGGTTCGCCAGCCGCTGAGCTTCGGGACGGCTGGCATGTCGATGACGACGGGCTGGTGTGGACGGCGGCGCGCGTCAGCCGGCTGGTGCTGCCGGCGGCGGGGTTTTCGCCGGCCGTGCTGCGCATTGGCCTGACGCCCCTGCTGACCAAGGATTTATTGCCGGCGCAGCGGCTGGCGGTGGTGGCAGGCGGCATGCTGCTCGGCCAGTTTTCGGTGCGCGCGGAGACGGCGCTGTGTGTGCCGCTGCCCGCCGGGGTGGGCGATGGCGGCATCGAGCTGATATTTGTCACGCCCGATGCGGTGCCGATGCGGTCGTTCGCGTATGACCGGCCGGAGCAGTCGCTGGGGTTCGTGATCGACTGGATCGTGGCCGAAACGCCGCCGCCGCGGCTGCATGCGGCGGCATCGCTGCGCGGCGACGGCCTGGCCGAAGCGCCGGCGCTGGCGGTGTCGCAGCGGTTTGTGGATGTGCCGACGGCGGAGTTGCATGCGCGCATCGAGGCCGAGTTGGGCGTCAAGGCCGCCGATCTGATGCGCGGTTTCGAAAGTCTGGGGGATAATTGCGCGTTCGGGCTGGCGCAGCGCAAGGCGGGGGCGGAAGTGCTGGGGCTGCTGCGCTTCGCCAACACGCCGCTGCGCGCCCTGCTGCGCGGCCTTGGCGATAGTTTCAAGGCCGCCCTGGCCAAGGCCGATATCGAACTCTACCTGCACCCGGACGGCAATCCGCGCGAATACATGCTCAAGATTGCTCGCTACGGCATACGCTGGCACACGCTGGTCCATGAGCCGGACGCCGAGGCTGCCGCCGTGGAGCGCGACCAGGTGATAAAACTCGGGTTTCTCCGCCGCAAATTCGAGGAGGGTTTGCGTGGGGGGCGCAAGATTTACACGCTGGTGCGCTCGGAGCCGCAGAAGATCGGGGTGGTGATGCCGGGGTTCGCAGCACCCGATACGGCCTCGGCGAGCCGTGGGGTGACGCAACTGATGCCGGCCTGGGACCCGCCGCGGCGCTATGAGGTGGTGCCGCCGCCGCTGACCCTGGCGGAAGCGCAGGCGGTGCTGGTGGAGCTGAACCGCCGCGGGGCCAACACGCTGCTGTATTTCGTGCCCGCGGCGCCGGACCGGCCGGCCGGCACGGTGGAGCTGCTGGCGCCTGGGCTGATGCGGGCGAGCATGGCGAGTTTCGTGATTTTGACCACCGGCGAGCACGCGAATGATTTCGACTGGGTGCGGGTGGCTGCCAACGCCTGGCTGCTGAACAAGGACGCCAACGCGGTGTTCCGCCAGTGAGGCTCCATGCGGGCTACGTGCAGGGCTTAGAGCCAGAAGGACCCATCTTATGAACGCACCCGATACGGTCGAAGCCCTGCTTGCTGCGGGTGCGGCGGAGGCGCCGGCGATCGGCGCGCCTGGCCGCACCGCTTTGACGTATGGCGAATTGCGGGCGCTGGCGGCGCGGACCGGGGCGGCGCTGAACGCGGCGGGGATCGGCCGGCAGGACCGGGTGGCGATCGTGCTGCCGAACGGGCCGGAGATGGCGGCGGCATTTCTGTGCGTTGCCTGCGCCGCGGTGACCGCGCCGCTCAACCCCGCCTATAAGCTGGAGGAGTTCGATTTTTATCTGAGCGACCTGGGTGCCAGGGCGTTGCTGGTGCAGGCCGGGGTGGAGACGCCGGCCCGTGCGGCGGCGGCGGCGCGCGGGATTTTGATCATCGAGCTGGTGCCGGACGCCGGGCCGGCGGGGGCGTTTACCCTGACGCTGCCGGAGGACCATGCGGTGCCCGCGGTAGCGGCGGTGGCGGGGGATACGGCGCTGATCCTGCATACGTCTGGCACCACGGCGCGTCCGAAAATCGTGCCGCTCACCCAGGGGAATGTGGCGGCGTCGGCGGGCAATATCGCGCGCACGCTGGCGCTCACGCCGTCTGACGTGTGCCTGAACATCATGCCGCTGTTCCATATTCATGGGCTGATTGCGGCCGTGCTGTCGTCCATCAGTGCCGGGGCGTGTGTGGTGTGCGCGCCGGGGCTGAATGCGTTCCGCTTTTTCGGCTGGTTCCGCGAAGTGCGGCCGAGCTGGTTTACGGCGGTGCCGACGATGCATCAGACGCTGCTGGAGCTGGCGCCGCGCTACCGCGAGGTGATTGAAGGCGGGCGGCTGCGATTCCTGCGCTCCTCCTCCGCCTCGCTGCCGCCGCAGGTGATGGCGGCGCTGGAGGTCGCGTTCGGCGTGCCGGTGATCGAGGCCTATGGCATGACCGAGGCGGCGCATCAGATGGCCAGCAATCCGCTGCCGCCGGCGCCGCGCTATGCCGGCAGCGTCGGCATCGCCGCCGGACCGGAGGTTGCGGTCATGGACGCCGATGGCACAATGCTGCCGCCCGGCGAGCCGGGCGAGGTGGTTATCCGCGGCCGCAACGTGACCGCCGGATATGAGAATAATCCCGATGCGAACGCCAAATCCTTCGCCGGCGGCTGGTTCCGCACCGGCGACGAGGGGGTGCTCGATGCGCAGGGCTATCTGCGCCTCACCGGCCGGCTGAAGGAAATCATTAACCGTGCGGGGGAGAAAATTTCGCCGCTGGAGGTGGATAACCGGCTGATGGAGCATCCGGCGGTGAAGCAGGTGGTGACCTTCGCCATGCCGAGCCGGCTGTTCGGCGAGGATGTGGCGGCCGCGGTGGTTCTGGCTGAGGGCGAGAGCGTGACGGTGGAGGCGCTGCGCGATTTTGTGGCGGCGAAACTGTCGGCTTTCAAGGTGCCCGCGAGGATCGTGTTTCTGGACGAGATTCCGAAAGGTTCCACGGGCAAGCTGCAACGGATCGGCCTGGCGGCGAAACTCGGTCTGTCCGAGTAATGCGGACAGCCGGAACGATCGAAAGTTTTTTGTAAGTAACTGACTGGTCCGCAGCAGGCCTGGCGCCGACGGTGTAAAGCAAGATTTATCCGCAGATTGACGCAGATTATGGGAATTAGGGAAACTGACCATTGACCCATGTAACGCTGTTGACACCGTAGGGTGGGCTTTAGCCTACCACACGGGGGCGCCGCGTGTGACGGTGGGCTGAACCCACCCTACGAAGATGCCGGCGCGAAATTCGCGCGAGTCGAAATTCGCACGAGTCATTGGTTTGGCGCGTCGGTATTAGCTCGTCGGAGTGCGGTTGGTGCAGTCCACCACATCAGCGCCGGGGACGGGGCGGATAAGAACTCCGCCCTACGGGGCCTGGAGTTTCGCGCGCAGCGTGTCGATGAGGTTGCCCATGGTGTGCATGGTGTCAACCTCTTCCTCGGTGAGCATGATGCCGAAGGCTTCCTCCATGGCGAGGATGAATTGCACCGCCTGCACGGAGTCGAAGCCGCGTATGTTCTGGAATACCAGGGCCGGGTCGTAGGTGAGGTCGGGGGCGCGGAAAATCGCCCTGGCGTGTTCGATGGCGACAGCGATGAGATGATCGTCGGACATGCAATGGGGTTAGCATTCCTGGTCGGAGGAAGTCCACCACCGGCCCGCAGGCGATTTCGATTGTCATTGCGGCGCGGCGCGGCTCTACTGAATTCGCGTTTGTAACAACAGGAGGCCTGGGATGAAGGTCGGTGTGGTCGGCTCGGGCGCGGTGGGTGCGGCGTGCATCATGGCGATCATCGGGCGTGGGGCGGCGCATGAGATCGTGGTGATCGACAAGGATGCGGGGCGGGTGCGCGGCCTGGTCACGGATATGCAATATGGCACGCCGCTGTGCCCGCCGGTCAAACTTGTCGGCGGCGCGTTTGGCGATCTCGATGGCGCGGAACTGGTGCTGGTTTCGGTCGGCATCAATGAGAAGGCCGGCGGGGCCATGGACCGTAGCGATCCCGCGGGGCGGCTGCGCCTGCTCGGCACCAATGCCGATATCATCCGTGACGTGGTCCCGAAAATTACCGCCGCGGCGCCGAACGCGGTGATCCTGATCATCACTAATCCGCCCGAACCGCTGGCAGCCCTGGGGCGGCGGCTGGCCGGTCACGACCGCGTGCTGAGTTCGGGGACGTATATCGACACGTTGCGGTTCCGCTTCTATATCGCGAGGCAGCTCGGCGTGCATCCGGCCGAGGTCGATGCCCAGGTGATCGGCGAGCATGGCAATTCGCGCGTGCTGCTGTGGTCTGGCGCGCAGGTGGCGAACACGCCGGTCTCGGCGCTGATTCCGCCTGGCGACTTCGCCGCGTTCAAGGCGCGGGTGGAGGAGCAGGTGCGTCACGCGAATATTACCATCATCGAAGGCATTAACGCGAGTCAGTATGGTATTGGTATGGCGTGCGGTCGTATCGTCGAAGCGATGACCCGCAACGAGAATGCGGTATTTCCGCTGGGGGTTCATATGCCCGCGTATGGCGTCACCTTGTCCATGCCGGTGGTGATCGGCCGTGCGGGCGTAATGCGCACGCTGGTGCCGCCGATGGCTGACGACGAGCGGGCGGCGCTGGAACGCAGCGCGTCAACGATGCGCGCGGCGTTGGAAACGCTTTAGGCCGGTGCTGGTGTTTGCGTTCATCTGTCTTACTGCGCAGATCACGCGCACTCGGTATAAATTTTGCTTGACATTTACGCCATGTTTGTCTGGTCACATGAGCCTGTGTGACCCACCCTGTCGGGATGGCCCACGCGCCTGGGGTCGGCGGCGGCACGGCGTGCTTGATGGATCGCGCACTGGATCGGCATAGCTCGAGGAATAGCATGTGGGACATCAGGGTAGGCAGGGTTTGAGCGGTCGGACGGCGGCGAAACTGCCGCGTGCCCTGCAGGTCCGCCCCACGCCGGTGACCGGCCGGGTGGACGGCATGGAGGGGAATTACCTGGTAGGCTGGGCGCGCGGCGATACGGCGGTGCCCTGTGCCATCACCATCCTGGACCCGGCCGGCACCGTGGTGGCGCGTGGTACGGCCGCGGTGGAGCGGTCGCCGGCCAACCCGGGCGAGCCGAACCGGAGCGGCACCATCTTCCGCATCCCATTGCCGCTGGCGCCGTATCCGTTCCTGCGGGTGCAGGCCGACGGCGTGGATTTGCCGAATTCGCCGCTGCCGGTGGGGCCGGGTATTTTCGACGGGCAGATCTGGCTATCCCACGGCGGCGTTGCCGGATGGGTGACGGAGCGGGCGGCGGGCCTGCCGGCGCCGGAGATCACCATTCTGGATCAGGAGGGCCGCGAGGTATTCCGTGCCGCGAGCCGGCCGGACAATATTTCGCCGGACCCGCATTTCCGACCGGCGCGCTTTACCGGCGAACTCGGCGCGGAATGTTTCGGCCACGGAGAGCGGCGGCTGAGCGTGCTGGCCAATGGGGTGAAATTCGCCGAGGCGCGGTGCGATCTGCCGCTGGCCGGCCATCTCGAAATCGTCTCCGCCGAGGAATGTGTCGGCTGGCTGCTGTGCCCGGCGGCGCCGCAGCGGGTGTTTTCCATCGACATCCTGCGCGACGGCGTGCTGGCCGGGCGCATGCGCTGCGATGTGTCGCGGCCCGATCTGGCGGACGCTTACCCTGGCAGCCGGACGCCGGGTTTCAAGAAGCTGCTGGCGGCACCTGGGCAGGCGGAGCCGGATCTGGTGCGCCTGTCGCTGCGCCTGTCGGGCACCGATATCGAGCTGTTCGGGGGGCCGTATATGCTGGCGACCCGGCCGGCTGCCGTGTCGGCCGCCAGGAGCCTGGCACAGCGCGCCAGGACGGCGGGATTGAGCGATGCGGAGCATGCCGTGTTGCAGGCGGCGCTGGCCGATTTTCTGGGCCGCGCCCGGCAGACTGAACGGCTGGTGTTTTCCGGCCGCGGCCGGCCGGCCGCCCCTGAGGCGGCCGCGGCGGTGCGCGTCAACATCATCATTCCGGTGTTCCGCGACGTGGATACGACGCGCGCCTGCATCGAATCGGCGATCGCCTGCGGGGCGGGCGCCGGCGACTGGATCGTGCTGGTGAACGACCATTCGCCGCTGTCGGACATGGAGGCGCTGCTTGCCTGTTATGCAGGCTGCCGGAATGTGCATGTGCTGCGCAATGACAAAAATCTCGGCTTCGTGAAGTCGGTGAACCGGGCGCTGTCGTTTTGCAGCGAAGGCGATGTGCTGCTGCTGAACTCGGACACGCGCCTGTTTCCCGGCGGGCTGGCCGAGCTGCGGCGGGTGGCGCATGGGTCGGCGGATATCGGCACGGTGACGGCGCTGTCGAACAACGCCACGATCTTTTCTTACCCGCATGCGCAGTGCACGCGCGCGCGGCTGGAGGATATCGACTGGGCGGGACTTGCCGCCATCGCGCTGGAGCGCAATGCCGGCATGGTGATCGACGTGCCGACCGGGCACGGGTTCTGCCTGTACATCAAGCGCGAGGTGCTGGAGAGGGTCGGCCGGCTGGATGAGGCGTTCGGCCGCGGCTACGGCGAGGAGAATGATTTCTGCTGCAAGGCCGCGGACCTCGGCTACCGCAACGTCGCGGCGCCCGGCGTGTTCGTGGAGCACCGCGACAGTATGTCGTTCGAGGAGGAGAAGGCCGAGCTGCTGGCGGAAAATCTGCGCCTGCTGCACACGCGCTATCCGGAATATACGCCGGTTGTGATGGCGGCCGAGCGGCGCGACGATTTGCGGTCCGGCCGGTGGGCGCTGGATGCGGCGCGGCTGCGCCGGGCGAGCGATGCGGGCGCTGCCTTCGCGCTGCTGGTGCACCATAACCTCGGCGGCGGCACCACGCGGGCGATCGAGGAGATCGAGAAGGCGGCGGGCTACGGCGATGCGGTCAAAATGACGCTGACCTGCCGTGATGACGGGTGGCTGTCGCTGAGCTGCCAGGCGCCGCTGATCGAGGCCGCGTTCTCGCCGCAGGAGGGGGCCGAGCTGGTGGCCATGCTGGGCCAGGCCGACATCAGTCTGGTGGTGGTGCATCACGTGCTCGGTTTTACCGCCGAGGTCATCGAGGGCCTGGCCGACTGGCTGCAAGGGCGGCACTCGGTATTTTATGTGCATGATTATTACAGCCTGTGCCCGCGGGTGACGATGATCGATGCGGCCGGCCAGTTCTGCGATGCGGCGCCGGCCGAGGTGTGCACGCGCTGCATCGCGCTGGGGGGGCGGCATGAGGCGTCGCGCCTGACCGGCCTGCCGCCGCCGGCGCACCGGCCGCTGTTCGCGCGCTTCCTCTCGGCGTTCAGCCATGTGGTCGCACCGTCGGAAGCCGCGGCATCCTATGTGCGGCGGGCGTTTGAGGGGCTGGAGGTGGAGGCGGTGCCGCACCCCGAACTCTCGGCGGGGTTTCCGCACCGGGCGCGGGAGGGGTCTGACAACGAGATCGTGCTGTTCGGCGCCATGGGGCCGCACAAAGGGGTGGGCACGCTGCTGGATATCGCCCGGATGGCGCGGCTGACGCGGCCGGATTTGCGGTTCCGGCTGATCGGCTACACCGACCGTGACGACGAGCTGCGCGATCTGGGCAATGTGGAAATCACCGGCAGCTATTCGCTGGCGCGGCTGCCGAACATGGCTGCGCGCGCGCGCGGCCGGCTGGCGCTGTTCCTCTCCGGCTGGCCGGAGACCTACTCCTACACGCTGACGGAAGCGGTGCGGCTCGGCTTCGTGCCGCTGGTGCCGGATATCGGCGCGCCGGCGGAACGGGTGCGGGCGGCGGGTTTTGGTGTTGTGTTTCCGTTTCCGGTGGTCGCTGCCCAGGTGCTGGCCTTGATCGACGGGATTGCGGCGGGGCAGGTGGCGCTGTGGTCCGAGGGGGCGGCGCCGAGCTCGTTCGCGCCGATGGCGGCGTCGATCCGGCAGACGCGGGCGCTGTATCTGACGTCACGCAAGGCTGGGCGTCGGGCTGGCTGAGCAAGAATTTTATCCGCAGATTACCGCAGATTACGTGGCAGCTTACCAGTTTGCGTTAAGGCTTTCCTGACAGGATCTATTGAAATTGAAACTGTTCTTCGGGACGATGAGGGGATTATAAAAAATATTTTGTTTTGGAATAAGAACTTTCGTCAAGACCACAGAATTTTCCATGACACTTGTCGTCGGTTTCGGTAAGTATTTAAGCATAATCTGCGGTAATCTGCGTCAATCTGCGGATAATGTTAAATTAGCGATTGGCGGATCCGGTTGATGGCCATGCCGAGGGGGCGGTCGTCTTTGTGGCCGGGTTCGACGTCGGCGGGGGACTCGACCAGGCGGGGGCGGAATTCCAGGGTGAGCAGGGGAAGGCTGGCGGCGATCAGGGCCGCGGGGATGTGCAGTCTGCGGATGCCACGGTTTTGCGCCGGGGTGAATTCCCAACTGGCCAGGTGCTGGCCGGCGGCAAACACATCCACCTGCTGGCGCTCACGGGCGCCGGGCATGGCGGCGGAGACGTCGGCTTCGATGGTGGCGTGTTCGGCGGGGGCAGCCGGGTAGAACAGGCGTAGCGCGTGGACCGGGCCGATGCCCCAGACGCCGCCCCAGTCCTCCGGGCGGCTCCAGCCCTCGCCGAACAGGGTGGCGAAGCTGGGCTCGATGGGGCTGCGCCAGGTCTCGCCAAGGATGGCGCCGTAGGCGGCGCGCGGTGCGTCGGCCGCGAGCGGGGCGCTGATCAGGCTGATGTCGCCGAGCGAGGCATCGACCCAGGCGCGCAGGCCGGGGTGGGCATCGAGCGCCTGGCCATAGGCGGCGGCGATGCGTTCCATGGCGGTGAGCGTCAGCGCCAGGGCGCGCCAGGCGTAGTCCACCGGCCTGGTGTAGAGCAGATCCTGTCCGAGATAGGCGATCGGATCGTCCACCAGGTCCGGTGCCGCCTGCATGCGCGCAAACCCCTCGGCCGCGCCGAGCAGCCAGGCGCCGGGGTTGTGTTTGAGCCGCTCGAAAGGCTCATTGTAATGGCCGGCGCGGCCTTCGCGCAATTCGCGCTGACCTGCCGCGAGCACTTTGAGGCGCCCGGTGACCGCCTTGCCGGCCCATTGATAGGGCGAGCGGTTGGGGTAATGCGCGAGCAGGAAATCGTGCTGCCGCAGCGGATGCGCGAAATGGCCGTCGAGGCGCATGATGTGGTTGCCGGCATCGACCTCGACGCGCTCGGGGGCGATGTTGCCGCGGACGAAAACTTTCCACACGCCGATGGGTGCCTGGATGCGTCGGGAGAAACGTTTGACCACGTTGATGTCGGCGTCGGTTGCCGGCGAGGGGGCGTCGTAATTGATCAGTTCGGCGCCGAGGCTGGCGTGTTCGGGCGGGATTTGGGCGAGGTAGGCGCGCAAATCGCCGATCCGGCGGGCATCGATGAATTCGTCGGCATCGAGAAACAGCACCCAGTCAGCGGCATGCGCCTGCACCGCGTGGGCGTAGAGCCAAGTGTTGAACTGGGTTTCGGAGAACACCGAGGATGGGCATTGCAGCACGGTGAGCGCCAGGCCTTCGCAGGTCAGGGCGCGCAATATGTCCAGCGTGCGGTCGGTGCTGCCGTTGTCGAGGATAATATGGTGATCGACCAGCGCGGCATGATGCCGCACCAGCGCCTCGATAATATCCTCCTCGTTCAGGATTCGCGTCACGGCAACCAGAGTCACGTGACAAGATCCAAAAGTTTTTGGGTTCTTTTTTTCAAAAAAGAACGGCTTTCTTGTCTTTCGATGTTCATTGCCAAGAGCCGCGTTGAGTTGGCCGAGGGTGGTGGACTTCGTCCACCCTACGGGGATCGCCGCAGGAAGCGCTGCCACCAGCGGGGCGCCGGCGGTGTTTCGGCGGGCGCGGCGGCCGGCGGCGGGGGGGCGCTGGTGAAGGCGGGGTCGGCCAGCACGGTGTCGAGGGTTTTGGGGTCCAGGTGCCAGCTATTGCGGAACAGGTCGGGCCGTGCAGGGGTTTCGACGGTGCCGACAAGACAAAAATAGCGCAGGCCGCGCAGGGCGGCGAGGCTTCGGTAGGCCTGATGGACGTAGGCGTCCATGTGCAGTTCGCACAGCGCCGCGCCGGGCTGGCAGAAGACGATGTTGGCGAGGCCGGCGCCGTGGGGGGCGATGATGTGCGAGGCCTCGGCAAACATGCGGATCTGTTCGGGCACGCTCAGGCTGGCGGGCTGGATCTGGGTGAAACCGGCGGCTTCGGCGCGGGCGGCGACCTCGGCTTCATTGGCCAGCACGCGGTTGGGACTGCCGGCCCGGCTGACAAAGATTTTGCGGAAGGGCGCCTGCGGCGGCAGGCCGCCGAGGGCGGAGGCCCGCATGGTGTCGAAGGCCTCCATCAAGGCCGGGTGCGGGTTCATGACGCCGCCGGTCAGATCAGGGACATAGAGCAGGTGCGCGACCTCGATCCGCCCTTCCTCCTCCAGCACCAGACGCGGCAGGCTTTTGGGCACCAGGAGTGCCAGAGTTTGCCGTTTCCAGGGTGCGTCCAGCGGCGGATGCAGCAGCACCGGCGGGCTGGTCGCTTCGGGCTGGCGGGCGAATTTTTCGAAATCCGCCAGGCGGAAGCGCGACAGCACGTCGATCAGCCAGTGGTAGTAATTGTCGCGGATGCAGGAGAGCAGATGGTAGCCGGTTTGCAGTTTGACCGAGACCGGCCGGTTTGGCAGCCACAGCGTTTCCTCGCCGGCCGCCCCGTCGGGTGCGGTCTCGGCAATGACGCGGTCACCGATCGTCACCGTGCCGTGCGGCCCATGCACGGTGGCGCCGCGCAGCATGTAGGCCTGGAGCGGGCCGGGCCGGAGTTTTGTGGCCGAAAAATCCCCTGAGGGATGGAATGCGATGCCTGCACGGTCGAACTGTGCCGTGCCGTTGAGGGGTGCGCGCAAGGCCAGCGTCGTGGGGATGAGTACTGGGGGATCGAGGAGCGGAAAGCGTTCGACCGGGGTGCGTGCGCTCGGGCCGGACTGGATTTCGCGGGCCAGCTCGTCCAGCGTGACGCGGCGGTAGAATGACCCGGCGGGCGGCCTTGGGGCGGCGACGGCGGTGGCGGCAGGCGCCGGGGCTGGCGCTGCGGGCGGCGGGGCGACAACGCCTGGGGCGTAGTCTGTCGGCTGGGTGCCGGCTTCGACCTTCCAGCCGCTGGTGAAAACGCGCGCGCCGGCCGGGCCGACGACGAACAGGGTGGGGTTGACCCCGGCCGCGTCGGGCGGCAGGCGGGCCGAGGCCCAGACGCGCTGCCAGATGCCGAACTGGGTGACGTTGGCATTGACCAGTTGCCAGGACGCGACGCCGCTGATGAGCACGCCGACGACCGAGCCGGCAAAATCCTCCGGCAGCAGCACATAGACGGAGGCGACATGCATGGGCGCCGGGGTCAGGCCCTGTGTGACCACGCAGCCGAAGATGGCCGCCGTGTCGGGCTGGGTCGCTTCGGACAGCATATGTTCGATGACGGCGATGCCGGGCGCGGGCGGCGCCATGTCGGCGGCGCGTCTGGTGAGGGCGCCGTTGGCCTGCCACCAGCCTGGTCCCTCGAAGGTTTCGGAGTCGGTGATCAGGTTGACCGGCGCGGCCGGTGTGCCGGCGCTATCCCGCTGTGCGAGCATGTCGCCGGTCATGCGGCGGCCTGGGACGGATTTTGCGAAAAGCTTGGTTGCACTGCGGCACGCATCCTGCTTCGTTCAGCTCAGGTGGATGGGGATGTTGGTGACAGAGTGAGGCAGGTGGCGGCGGCTGTAAACATGCGGGCGCCGGCATAGGAAAGAAAAGAAAGACAGCACGTGATTTTGAAAAAATGTAACTGCCCAGCCAGCCCATAGCGATAGTGCCGGCCGCGCGACGGCAAGCACCGTAGGATGGGTCTTCACCCATCATCGCCGTGCGGTGCACGCTGACGTTCGCGCGTGCGATGATGGGTCAAGACCCATCCTACGGTGTTCCGCATCTCGGGTCGAAAGAAGCAGAAACTTTTGGTCATTTGCCCGGAGCAGGATAAATGACGTGGAGCTTCGGGTAAGGACCATGGACCAGGATCTGGCACACGACCTGGGAGAACTGCCGTTTCTGCTGGAAATCGAGCAGCCGGCGCCGGGGGCCAGTTTTAGCGCCGGTGGGCCGCTGACCGGCCACGGGTGGGTGCTGGGGCCGGACAAAATCCTCTCCGTGACCGTGTTGCTGAATGGCGCGCGCCTGTGCGTGGCCACCATGGGCATCGCCCGCGCCGACGTGTCGGCGGCCTACCCTGCCTACCCCGGCCATGAGCGCGCCGGTTTCGTGTTCTGGGCGACGCTGCCGCCGATGCTCTCCTGCCGCGCCGCGCTGCGCGTCGAGGCGCGGACCTTGACCAGCGTGCACGCGCGCGAGCTGGCCATTGAGGTGACCGGCAATGCGCCGGCGCCTGTGGCTCAGCGCGCTTCCCCGGCCCGGCTGGAGCCGATCCGGCTCGAAGTGGAGGCGGTCACCGTCGATAAGGCGGGCCGCTTGCATGTCCATGGCTGGACGGTCGGCGTGCTGGCCACCAAATCGGTCGAAGTGTTTTTGAGCGACAAGAGTCTCGGCCTGGCCGAGATCCTGATCGTCCGTGAGGATGTGGCGCGCACGCTGAGCAGTTACGTGCATGCGGTGCGGCCGGGCTTTACGTTCGATGCGCAACTCGCGCTGGAGGATGCGCCGCGGCAGGAGCGGCTTTCGGTGGTGGTCACCGATGCCGCCGGCTACGGGCGCACCGCATCGCTCATGATCGACATCCCGGCGCGTCCCACGCTCCCGGCGGCGCCGGCCAGGCCGCTGCCCGAGACGATGGTGGCGCGCATCGAGGAGGCGCGGGTCAGCGAGCGCGGCATTTTGCGCGTGCGCGGGTGGGCCGTCAGCCTGGCGGATATTCAGAAGATAGAGGTGTTTCTGGGCGCGGAGTCGCTCGGCGTGGCGCAGGCGTCGTTGCCGCGGAACGATGTGGCGGAGGCGTATCCCGAGTATCCGAACGCCAGCGTCTCCGGCTTCCTGCTGCAGCAGGAGGTCGAGGAGACGCTGACCGGCGAGGTGCGGGTGGTGGTCAGCGCCGTCGGTGGCATCCGCCGCGAGCTGACATCGGCGGTGGCTGTGCCGGCGGTGATCCGGCGGGCGCAGAACCGGGAGGTGACGCATTGCTTTTTCGATAGCGTGTCCTTGACCGAGGATGGGGCGCTGTCCGGCGTCGGCTGGGCGGTCTGCCCATCGGGCGTGGAGGCCATTGCGCTGACGCTGGGCGACCATGATGCGGGGCTGGCGGAGATCGGGCTGGACCGGCCGGATGTGGGCAACCGGTTTTCCAGCATCCCGAGCGCGCGGCGGGCAGGGTTCCGCTTCGCGGCGACATTGCCGGGGCGGTTCGAGGGCGAGCATATTCTGCAGCTCAGCGTGCGTGGCCTGGGGGGCGAGCAGCATAGCGTGCTGCAGCCGGTGCGCGCCGTGGGCGTGCAGGAGGCGGCCGAGGCGCCGGTGCACGCCGATGCCCAGGCGGAGGGCATTAAATATTATCTGGACACGCCGGCGGTGCGGGACGGCCAGGCGAGCGAGCCGGTGCGCGGGTTCATGGTGATGAACGGCTGGGCAGTGTCGCGCGCCGGCATCGATGCCATCGAAGTGTCGGTGGATGGCCACCCGCAGGGCACCGCCTATTACGGCATCAGGCGCGAGGAGGTGCAGGCGGCGTTTCCGGACCGCGATGCGCTGCTCTC
>Ga0116227_10006934_pt1 | contig 22548 bp, 22 predicted proteins | sample S1TSphgellanicum_FD_89693 | JGI IMG/M metagenome (GOLD analysis project Ga0116227, IMG submission 89693) | Host-associated microbial communities from peat moss isolated from Minnesota, USA - S1T2_Fb - Sphagnum magellanicum MG | ecosystem: Host-associated > Plants > Peat moss > Unclassified...
CATCGGCCCAGATCATGCCTTGCAGCGCCTTCAAAGGCCCGATCTTGGCATCCTGATCCATCCAGTCGATCAGCCGGGCGATGCAGTCTGCCTCGGAAAGATCACCTTCGCTGGCGCGGATGTCGGCCAACACCGGAGCCACTTCATCACGATGCGCCGCCACATAATCCGCCAGTCGCGCCCGCGCATAGGGGAACAGAACGTCATGCACGAAAGCGATGCTGGATGTGGTGCCCTCGATATCGGTCAGGATCGCTTTCGGAGTCATGCCGCCACCGAATTGAACAGCTCTTCGGCAATCGCATCGCCCGTGTAACGCGCGACCCAGCCCTCGGGGCTGACGAAAAGGCGGATGGCGGTGAAATGCGGAGCCTCGCCCGTGTCGAACCAGTGATGTGTTCCGGCGGGCAGCACGATCAGATCGCCCGCTGTACAGGTCAGCGCATGGATCTGGTCTTCGTGATGGATGCAGAACAGGCCCGAACCCTCGACGAAGAAGCGCACCTCATCGTCATCGTGGACATGCTCGCTCAGGAATTTCTGGCGCAATTCGGCGCGGGCGGGGTGGTCGGGCGTCATGCGCACCACATCCTCGCTGCGATAGCCGCCGCGTGCCTTCAGCCGCTCGATCTGCGGGGCATAGGCGGCGAGGATCGCGGCATCGTCGGGCTCGGCGGGGAGCTGTGCATCGGTATCCCAGCGTTCCAGCGTGACACCGGCGGGGGCCAGCCTTGCCGCGATGGTGGCAAAGTCCTCGGTCGCCGGCTGGGCGGCGAAGGGCGCCTTGCTGGCATGGGTGGTCAGGCTTGTCATGGGCGTACTCCCGCTTTCCATTCTTCCCAGGCGCAGGCGAGCAGGAATTCGCAGGCCTCCACCATCATCTCGGCCGCCTCCATCGTCGGCCCCCACGCATAAAGCCCGTGGCCGCGAATGTAGAAGGCCGGAACGCTGCCCAGCAGCGGCTTCACCTGTTGGGCCAGCGCCACCATATCCTGACTGTTGTCGACCAGCGGCAGGGCCACGCTGCCCTCATGGGTGGCGGTGCCGGGGAAGGCCTTTTGCAGCTCATAGCCGGTCAGCACGATCCGGTCGTCCCCGGCCAGCGCGCGGCTGAGTACCGTGCCCGCCACCGAATGGGTGTGAAGCACCGCGCCGACCCTGGGATCATGCTCGTAAATCAGCGCATGCAGCAGCGTTTCGGCGGAAGGCTTGCGCCCGTCCAGCGCCTTGCCCTGCCGATCGACCCGCATCACTTTATCATCGGTCAGGCGGCCCTTGTGCGCGCCCGAGACGGTGATGGCGATGCTGCCATCCTCCAGCCGCTGCGAATAGTTTCCGGCGGTGGCAGGGGCCAGCCCGTGCAGATCGAGGCGCCCGCCCACGGCCATGATGGCGGCGGCGGCGTCAGCAAGATCGGACGGGGCAAGATCGGAAGGGACAGGATCACGCATGATGACGGTCTAGCGTTGCTCCGTGATGACTTGGTGACAGGCCGATGATGTTTGCGCAGGAGGCGGGATAGGGCCTGTCCCGTCCCGGATTTGGACACCGCCAAGGTCCTGCTGCCCGGTTTCGGGGATTTCCCGGATACTGACGATCGATTGTTTCTGAATTGCAATTCGGTGTCCGGCCATGCTTCATGTCTTGCCCGCTTGCTGCCCAACGCCGTCTTCGAAGGTATTTTTCCTCTATTCTTGGTCAGTATTTGACGATGGGGAACAATCGCGATAGATATGATTTCCCTCACCAGAAGAGGGATTATCATGGCCGATCATAACACAGACGATCACAACACGGGCGATGTCGCAAGCCTGATCGAACTGGCCGGTGACATTACCATCGCCTGGCTTCAAAACCCCAATGTGAACCCCGGTGCGGAGGATGTTCCTGCTTTCCTGCGCAACATCCACACGGCCATCACCGGCCTGACGGGTGGCGGTGCACCTGCGGTGGAAGCGGTGACTTACGAACCGGCGGTGCCGGTGCGTTCCTCGGTGAAGCCTGACCATCTCGTCAGCCTGATCGACGGACGCAAGTACAAGACGCTCAAGCGCCATCTGGCGATCCACGGGCTGACCCCCGCCGATTATCGTGAGCGTTACAGCCTGAAGGCCGACTACCCCATGGTCGCGCCCGACTATGCCGCGCAGCGCCGCGAAATCGCCAAGACTCTGGGTCTGGGCCGCAAGCGCACCGCCACGTCGGATGCCAGTGCCCAGGCTGCGCCCGCCGCCGCTCCGGCCAAGGCCAAGCGCGCCCCTGCCAAGGCCAAGGCTCAGGCCGCCGCTGTCGCCGCGCCTGAAGCTGTGACCTCGGCCAGCCCGCGTCGCAAGGCAGCTTCGTCCGGTGCGAAGGCCGCGACCAAGGCTCCGGCCAAGCGGGCCCGCAAGGCTGCGGCTGACGCTTCCGAAGCGTAAGTGCGGGCCGGTCTTCCGGTGATGCGATGATACATGTGCTGCCCGGGTCGTCATGATCCGGGCAGCATGCTTTTGGGGTCTGCACAGCATGGCGCAGGGGCGCGAAGAGATCGACTTCACCGGCAAGGTCTGGGTCTGGACCTCGGGCCAGGGTGCGAAAACGCGGGAGAAGAAGCCGGTGCGCTGGTTCTTCGTCACCGTGGAGGGTGAACCTGCCGCCGCGCTGAAACTGGCCGGTCTCGGGCTGACGGCGGGGTTCGGGTCTTTGCCGGTGCGGGCAAGCATCGGAGCGACCTCGTGGCGTACCTCGGTCTTTCCGCAGAAGGAGAGCGGCGGATGGCTGCTGCCGCTGAAAGCCGCGGTGCGCAAAAGCGCGGGGATTGACGAGGGCGACGAGATCGAGGTGACGCTGGAGGTTTGAGGCGGCGCCGGCCTTTATCGCGTCACCCTCGATTTATGTCAGAACATGGGATGTGTATTGGCTGCCTTCTCGGGCACCAATTGGATCGCATCCCAATGTTCGACGATTTTGCCATCCTTCAGCCGATACATATCGAAGACTGTTGCTCCGCGTGACCCCGGCGTGGGGATGGCGTGGACATGGATCACCGCCATATCACCATCGACCAGAACTTGCTCGATGGAGAAGCTCTTGACCGGGTCGGCGAACATGGTGGCCAGAGCGGCGACCGCCGCCTCGCGCCCATCGGCGATGCCGGGGTTATGCTGCACATAATCGGGCGCAACATAGGTTTCGAAGGCCTGCTTCACCTTGCGTTCGGTGTAGAACAGGCGGGCGAAATCCTTGATGATCGCGCGATTGTCCGGATGCGCCGGTTTGGCCATGGCGGGGGCGGCGATGACCGCCCCCAGCGCCAGCAGAGGCCAGAGCCTCATAGGCTGACCACTTTCTCGTCATTGTTGAAGGACGGGAAGGGCAGGTAGGAGACGCGCAGCTTCTGCTGGAAGCCCAGTCTGTGCTCGCCGCTGGGGAAGCCGCCGGGATGGGCCACCGCGATGGTTGCGGGCGCGCCGAAAGGCCAGCGGCGGTCATAGGCGGTTTCCATCGCGTCGAGCGTGATGGGGCCTTCGCCTTCATCGAAAGTGACCGCCTCGCGGGCCAGGGCTTCGCCGTCGATCGAGACATTCAGCTCTTCGATCATCGAAAGGCCGAGGCCGCGGTAATAACCCAGCTTGGCCTCGAAGGCGAAACCGGTGGGGGCATCCGTTGGCCCGGTGTTGCGCAGCGAGGCCGCGTCGATCAGGAATTTGTCGAACATCAGGCGGGCTCCACTTGCGTCTCGGCTTTGGCGATCAGGTGCTCGAACATCACATGCTGGCGGCGGACCTGCTCGCGGCTGTCGACATCCTCCACGTCCTGAATCCAGCGGTTGCCTTCATATTCGGAGGACAAAGTGCCTTCCCAACCGGCTTTCACCAATTGCGGGATCACTTCGTCATAGGCGATCGAAGGATCGGTGCAGTCGGGCGTCATTTCGTAGAACTTCGCCTGAATATGGCGGAAGTAGGGAGCGAAATCGGCAATGCGCTTCGGATTCGCGAAAGGCGCATGGCGCAGCGTTTCGGCCATGGCCACTTCGGCCTTGTTGCCGCCCATCTTCACCGCGACTTCATAGATCGTGTATTCGCACATGATCTTCTGCTCATGGCTGTCGACGATGAACTGCGCGACCTCGGGGCGGGCGCCCTGACGCTCGAAACGGCCCCGGAAGGCGGGGGGATAGTGCTTCATGAAGATGCCCATATCCGGCAGAATGCCCAGATGCTTCGTCTTCAGGCGGTCGGCCACCTCAATCGTGCGCAGAATCCACGCATGGTCGAGATACCATGGCGCATGGACTTCCACGCCCAAATGTACGTCATACTGCTCGGCATAAGGTACGCATTTCTCGAGGATATCAGGGCGCACGAAGATCAGGATGCGCATGTTCTTGATGCCGAGCCGGTTGCACAGCTTGATGTCGCGCACGATGCTGGCGACCTGCTCTTCGTCGCTCATCACCGCGCCCTTGCGGATCTTGGTATCGAGGAACATGTCATAGCAGGTGAAGTGAGCGCCGCGGTGCGCCAGCCGGTCCTGCCATTCTCCGATCTGCCGGTCGCTGATGTTGGGGAAGGTCGGCATGTTCTGCTCGGGCAGGATTTCGATGCCGGGGGCGCCGATGCTGGTGGCAAAGCCCACCACATCGTCGAGGGTCATCTTGCCCAGGAACATCTCTTCCTGAAAGCTGTAGAGGCTGACGCCCCGTTTGATCTTGGAAGTCATGTCAAAGTCCCGAAACAGGGGCCGCGCGCCGCACGAGGAAGGGCACGATGGCGGTGAAGACGAGGCCGCAGATCCCCGCCACCACGAAGGCGCCATGCATGGTGCCGACATGACTGCGGATCATGCTGACCAGCAGGGGGGAGGAGAACTGGCCGAAGAAGAAGCAGGCGGTCCACAGCCCCATGCCGCGTCCACGATGCTGGAAGGGCAGATAGGTCTGCGCCCAGGCGATCAGCGTGGGCACGGCCATGCCCGCGCCGGTCTGCTGCAGCGCCATGCCGATGACCATGCCGCGCCAGTCATGGGCGTTGCCGATCAGCAGCAGGCCCGCGCCCAGCAGCGCGAAGAAGCAGGAGAGTTGCGCACGCGGTCCCCAGCGACCGGTCAGCCAGAAGATGCCCGCGCCCACCATCACGAAGAGGCTGGGAATGGTGGTGAGGCGCCCGATGGTGGCTGAATCGGAATAGCCGATCTCGCGCCAGACCAAGCCGCCATTGATGATGAACACATAGTACAGCGCCGAGCCGACCAGCGTCACCCCGCCGAACAGCACGACATGCTTCCAGGGGAAATCCTGCGTGCTCTGCCCGATGCCCAGCATGCGGCGCACGGTGGTGTCCGAGGCGGGCTCGTACAGGAAGGCGAGGGCGGCCAGAAACACCGGGAAACCCAGCGCATAGATCAGGAAGATCGAATTCCACTGGATCGCGGTGAGATAGCCCGAGAGCAGGATCGAAAAGCTGCCGAGGAAGGGCCCAGCCAGCCCTTGAAGCGTCAGCCAGTTGCGGCGGCCCTTTTCGTCCCAATAATCGCCGATCAGCGTGTTGAGCGTGGTGAGGATTGCCGCCTCGGTGACGCCCAGCGCCAGACGCGAGGCATAGACCGCATCGAGATTCTCGAGGAAGAAAGGCGCCATCCCCACCACGCCATAAGCGGCGGTGGAGATCAGCAGCAGGCGCCGCCGCCCGAAGCGGTCGACCAGCAGGCCCATGAACAGAGCAATGATCGCGATCGTCAGCCCGGGGGCCGAAACCATGGCGGGCACCTTGATCATCGCCTGCGGGTCGGTTTTGATGAAATGGTCGATGATGGCGGGCACCGCAGGGAACATCGACACGATGGCGACGATGGGCAAAAAGCCCGCGATCACCACGGTCAACCCCTGTGCGGGGCCGGGCTGCCGGGGGTGGGCAGCGTTATGCGAGGGGGCCGTGTGGCCCGGAATGGCTGTGTCGGACAACCGGAGCTCTCCCGATTCGCGGTGGACCGCGTTATTTAGAACAATGATTCTGAAATGGGCGTTTCGTCGCGCTTTTGTCAAGCCTTGAAGCGAGGGCCGCCATCCGGCCTGCCTGACATCGCCCAGCCTTATGCTGCGCAGCATGGCGCGACGTGGCGCAAAGGTGACAGAGGCATTGCAATGACGCAGATCAAAATCATGCCGATTGACATCCCCCGCCAGAAGGATAAATCAGAATGCACATTTTGATTCCGAATAGCTGCATGGACGAATCGCAGCATCGGCTTAGGGAGAATGCAATGGCTTACCGTATCACGGCGGCGTTTCTGCTCGGCACCTCGGCTCTGGCCTTGCCGGTGGCGGCATGGGCCGCTCCGGCGCCCGCTGCCGATCAGGCCGCGCAGGACGGCAAGAGCGATGACAGCATCAAGGAAATCGTCGTCACCGCCAACCGTAGCGAATCCAGCGCGCAGAAGACCCCGATCGCGCTCAACGCCTATTCGGGTGGCGATCTGGCGGCCAAGGGCGTGTCGAATGTGCTGGCGCTGGCCACTGTCGACCCCAGCATCAACGTGTCGACCAATGGCGGCGCCTCCTATGTGGCCATTCGCGGCATTGCCTCGACCGATGTGACCGAAACGGGCGACCCCTCGGTGCCGATCTCGCGCGACAATTTCTTCACCAACCGCTCCTTCTCGATCGGCACATCGATGTACGATCTGGAGCGCGTCGAGGTGCTCAAGGGCCCGCAGGGCACGCTGTTCGGCCGCAACTCGACCGGCGGTCTGGTCCAGGTCATCACCCGCAAGCCGGGCAAGACCTATGGCGCCGACGTTTCGGTGGAAGCGGGCAGCTATCACGCGATCAAGACCGAAGTCGGCGTGGACATTCCGCTGGCCGATACGGTGCAATTGCGCGTCGCCGGTTTCATGAGCCGCCGCGACGGCTATCGCAACCTTGACCGGATCGGCGGGCGCGGCGATGACGACAACACCAAGTCGGGCCGTATCTCGCTGGCATTCCAGCCCTTTGAGGGCTTCAGTGGGCTGATCCAGTATCAGCACGACAACATCGACAACACCGGCGACGTGGCGATGAAGCTGCCCTTCGGCCAGGCCTACACCGGCCAGCAGGCGGTGCATTTCCCCAATTACGTCACCACCTACAACAATCTGGTGGGGGACCGTGTGCGCTGGGAGTTCAGCTATGAACTGCCCGCCAACCTGACCCTGTTCTATGCTGGCGGCTTCGATCATCAGAAGTGGCGCCATGCTCTGGATGCCACCTCGATCGATGCCAGTGGCGCGATGGCGGGTGACCCCGTGCAGTTCCGTCAGGGCGAGAACCCCAGCACCTGGAACCATGAGGTCCGTCTGGCCACGCCGCAGAACGGCAAGGTCACCGCTCAGGTGGGCTATTTCCACTTCAGCGAGAACAATGGCAATCTGGACAGCGGCCTGTACAAAACCTCGGGCACCTATGCGAACAACTATCTGATCCATTTCCTGTATGACACCAAGACCACCTCGGACGGTGCCTTCGGTCAGTTCGGCTGGCGCCCGACCGAGACGCTGCATTTTTCGGCCGGCATGCGTTACACCTGGGATCACAAGCAGCGCACCGGCAACGCCTATCTGCGCTGCGATATCGCGGGCATTCCGGCGTTCCTCTATGGCGTGGTCGGCTGCGCGGGCACTCAGCCCACGCTGACCACCCCGGGCAACGGCAATGTCAGCGAGAGCAAGCCGACCTTCCATGCCGGTGTCGACTGGACGCCGGGGCCGCGCTCGATGGTCTATGCCAAGTTCGACACGGGCTTCAAATCGGGCGGTTTCAACTCGAACGGTTCGGCGCCTTCGGTTAATTATGGCCCTGAAACGCTCAAGGCCTGGGAAATCGGCACGAAGAACAAGTTCCTCGACGGCCATATCCAGTTCAACGCCGACGCTTTCTACCAGACCTACAACGGCTATCAGGCTTCGCAGAGCACCTCGGTGATTTCAGGCGGCGCTTCGGGCGTGTTCAACGTCGGCGCGGCGGAGATCTATGGCGGCGAGGCACAGTTCATCGCTTCGGCGGGCGGGGCGCGGCTGGATCTGAACTCCACCCTGCTGCATGCACGCTTCACCAGCAATTCGGTGATCGTGAAGGGCGATGATGCCACCTCGGTCAATCTGCAGGGCCGCCACCTGCCCAACGCGCCCGATTTCGTGCTGACCGCCGGTCTGGAATATGCGATGGCGATGGGCAATGCCACGCTGACCCCGCGCATCGAGTTGAAGCATTCGGCCAGCTATTACTTCTCGGCCTTCAACGATCCCGATACCCGTCAGGGCCAGTTCAACACGCTGAACGCCACGCTGACGCTGAAGCCTGCCTTGAAGGGTCTGGAAATTGCGGCCTTCGTGCGCAACCTGACCAACAAGACGGTGCTGGCCAGCGCGGCGCAGACCTTCACCACCACGCCCAACCCGATCAACGCCTATGAGTTCCAGCCCCCGCGCACCTTCGGCGTGCGGGTGACCGGCAAGTTCTGATCAGCGCCCTCTCTGGCTGATCCCAACTAGGGCAGGGTCTATCCCTGCCCTTTTTTGTTCTATTTGGGCAATCAACAGATGAACCCATGCGCGATCTGTTCTATGGATAGGGGATGCGCTTCCGTGGTCTCGATCTCAATCTTCTGGCGGTGTTTGACGGGCTGATGCAAAGCCGCTCCGTCTCGGCCACGGCGCGGCATATGAACCTGAGCCAGCCCGCGATGAGCGCGGCCCTGTCCCGCTTGCGCGACTATTTCGGCGATCCGCTGCTGGTCGCTCATGGCAAGCGCATGTACCCCACCGCCTTTGCCGAGAGCCTGCTGCCGCAGGTGCGCCATTGCCTGGGCGGGATCGAGGCGTTGCTGGCCACCTCCGCCGCTTTCGATCCGGCGACATCGCAGCGCAGCTTCCGCATCGTGGCCTCGGATTATCTGGTCGCGGCGGTGATCGCCCCGATGCAGGAAGAGCTGGCCAGCGAGGCGCCGGGCATCCACCTTAAACTCAGCTATCCCGATGAGAACACCGGCCATCTGCTCGACGATGGCAAGGTCGATCTGGCGATCAACCCCAGGGAGTGGCTCGCCCCCGACAACCCCGCCGAACTGCTGTTCGAGGAGCGCCATGTGGTGGTCGGCTGGATGGGCAATCCGCTGCTCGACGGGCCGCTGAGTGAACAGGCCTTTATGGAGGCGGGCCATGTCTCTGTGGCGATCGGCGGGCGGGTGAATGCTTCCTTTGCCGACCGCCATATGGCGCTGCTGGGCAAGGTGAGGCGGGTGGAGGTGGAGGCGGCCTCTTTCGCCACCGTGCCCTGGCTGCTGATCAACACGCCGCGCATCGCGGTGATGCATGAGCGACTGGCGCGGGTTGCCGCGCGCCTCTTCCCGATCCGCATCCAGCCCTTGCCCTTCGCTTTCCCGGTGATGGAGGAGCATGTGCAGTATCACCACACGCGGGCGCTGGATGAGGGGCTGGGCTGGATGAAGGCCAAGCTGCGCGAGGCTTCTCTCATCAATATTTTGGATTGATGATGATCCAAACAATAAATTTTGTATATTGATATGGCCTGATATTCTCCTGCTGCATAAGCAAGCGGAGAGATGGGTTGAAAGCGCTGAACATTCTTGTCGTGGGCGGCGGCATCGGCGGCCTGACGGCGGCCATTGCCGTGCGTGCCGGTGGCCACACCGTCACCGTGATCGAGCGCGACCCCACCTGGTCGGTCTATGGTGTGGGCATCATCCAGCAGTCCAATGTGGTGCGCGCGATGGACCAGCTTGGCCTGCTCGACGACTATCTTTCGGCGGGCGTGGGCTTCGATGCGGTCGAGATCTTCCTGCCCAATGGCGCGAAGATCGCGCGCGTGCCGACCCCGCCGTTGGTGCCCGGCAAGCCCGCCAATGTCGGCATCGGGCGTCCGGCGCTGCACAAGGTGCTGGGTGACCGCACGATTGCCAGCGGGGCGCAGGTGCGTCTGGGCATCACGGCGGACACGCTGGCCGATGATGGAGAGGGCGTCGATGTGCTGTTCTCCGATGGCAGCGAAGCGCGCTTCGATCTGGTGATCGGCGCGGATGGCGTCTATTCGCAGACCCGCAAGGCGATCTTCCCCGACAGCCCCGATCCTGAATTCACCGGGCAAGCCGTGTGGCGCTACAACTTTCCGCGCCCGGCTGATCTGGATGTGCTGCAGGTCTACAACGGTCCGACCGGCGTGGGTCTGGTGCCCGTCTCCGAAACATTGATGTATATGTATGCCACCACGCCGGAGCCCGGCAATCCGCGCTATGCTCGCGAGGGTCTGGCCGCCGCCATGCGCGGCAAGCTGGGCAATACCGCGCCCGCCATTCAGGCGCTGGCCGAGCAGATCACCGATGACGAGGGCGTGGTCTATCGCCCGCTCGAAGCGCTGCTGGTCGAAGGGGCGTGGCACAAGGGTCGCGTCGTGCTGCTGGGTGACGCCGTGCATGCCACCACGCCGCATCTGGGGCAGGGCGCGGGCATGGCCATCGAGGACAGCATCGTGCTGGCCGATGAACTCAGCCGCGCCGAGACGCCCGATGACGCCTTCACCGCCTATCGCGCCCGCCGGTTTGAGCGCTGCGCCTATATCGTGCGCGAAAGTCTGGCCATCTGCCACGGGCAGATCGGCAAGGGGCCACCGGTCGACAACGCCAAGGCCACCCATGCGATGTTCGAAGTCGTCGCACAGCCCGTTTGATTTTCAAGGAGTTACCTTCATGAGCCGTGTGACTGAAATCCGCTATGTCGGCTATGGCGTGCCCGATCTGGCCGCCGAGCGCGCCTTCTACAGTGACCAGTGGAAGCTGGTCGAAGTGGGCGAGCAGGATGGCATGATCCATTTCGCCGCCGAGGGTGGCACCGAGCACCATGTCGTACGCCTGCGCCAGAATGACGACACCCGCATCGATGTGATCGCTCTGGCGGCGGAGACCAACGCCGATGTCGATGCGCTGCATGAGAAGATCGCCGCCACCGGTGCGCGCATCATCTTCGCCCCGCGCAATCTGAACACGCTGGGCGGTGGCTATGGCTTCCGTTTCTTCAGCCCCGATGGCCTGCCTTTTGAAATCTCCGCAGGCGTGGCGCGTCGCGAACCCCGCGACATCGCCCATTGGGAAGGCATCCCCCAGAAGATCAGCCATATCGTGCTGCACTCGCCTAACCATCAGGCACTGGTCTCGTGGTTCTGCGATGTGCTGGGCTTCAAGGTCTCCGACTGGCTGGGCGACTTCATGTGCTTTCTGCGCTGCAACGATGCGCATCACCGCTTTGCCATCCTGCCGGGGCCGCCGTGCCTCAACCATGTCGCCTATGATATGGTGAGCGTGGATGACATGATGGTGGGCATCAACCGCCTCAAACAGGCCGGCACCGATCTGCGCTGGGGGCCGGGGCGCCATACGGCGGGCAACAACACCTTCAGCTATTTCACCACGCCCGCCGGCTTCGCGGTGGAATACACCGCTGACCTCGATCACGTCGATTTCGAGACGCATGAGGCCAAGGTGCATATCCCCGGCCCGAAGGTGATGGACCAGTGGGGCATTGGCGTTGGCGGCCCGCAGACCATGCCGCATCCGCACCCCGACAAGGGCCTGTTCCAGCCGGTGGAGGCGTAACGCTCGTGGCTTTGTTCGAATATTTTCCGAACTATATCTGGAACCTGTCGGTCTCGATCGCGATGGAATCGGGCGCGCAGATCGGTGAGATCATCGATATGTGCCAGCCCATCAAGGATGCGGCGGCCAGCGGTGCCGATGCCGGAACGCCCGCCTTCATGAAGCAATGGGCGGCGATGGGCGACAAGCTGGTGGACCTCGCCGCCGAGGATGAGGCCAAAGGACGTTTCATCAGCGCGTCGAACAAGCTGGAGCGTGCGGCGCTGTATCTCATCACCGCCGAGCGTATGCAGGGCCACGGGGCTCCGGGGCGTCAGGAAACTTACGCGCGCGCGCTGGCCACCTTTGAGAAATCCACCAAGCTGGGCAAGATCAACCGCGAGCGTGTCGAGATCCCGCTGGGCGAAGGTTTCATGCCCGCGCTCTACACCCGCGCCGAGGGTGATGGCCCGCATCCCGTGGTGGTCTATTGCAACGGTCTCGATAGCTGCAAGGAGCTGCTCTACTGGTCGCGCCTGCCCGAGGCGCTGGCCCGGCGCGGCATCTCAACGCTTTGCGTCGATCAGCCGGGCAGCGGCGAGACCCTGCGCCTGCAAGGCCTGCCCGTCGATCCGCACAGCGAGCATTGGGCCAGCAAGGCTGTCGATTGGCTAGAGGCCCGCCCCGAGGTGGATCCCAGGCGCATCGGCATGACCGGCATCTCGCTGGGCGGCCATTTCGCGCCGCGCGCCGTCGCCTATGAGCCGCGCTTTGCCAGCGGCGCCTGCTGGGGCGCCAACCACAACTGGCTGGAGGTGCAGCACAAGCGCATGAAGCGCGAGGGCGAAAACCCCGTGCCGCATTACTGGGCGCATGTCTTCTGGGCCTTTGGCGCCAGCGACATGGATGACTTCCTCGCCAGGGCCGAGGGCATGAACCTCAACGGCCATATGGATGGCGTGAAGGTGCCTTTCCTCGTCACCCATGGCGAGAAGGACCGCCAGATCAGCGTCGATTACGCCTATGATTGCTATGACCAACTGGTCAACTCGCCCCGCCGCGAGCTGAAGATCTTCACCGCCCGCGAAGGCGGCGTGGAACATGTCGGCGCCGACAATATGGCCTATGGCCGCGATTACATCGCCGACTGGTTCGCCGAAACATTGTCCGGAAATCTTGGGGGAGGCAACGTCGCATGACCCGCCGCTTTATCGACCTGTCGATCACGCTCTGCAACGAGGTGGTCTCCGACCCGCCCTTCATGCGTCCCGAGATCACCTATCAGACCCACAGCGAGACGGTGGCCGAACTGGGCCATTTCTTCCCCGGCGTGGAGCAGAAGGACACGCCCGACGGCGCCGGTTTCGCCGCCGCCGAATGGGTGAAGCTGACCACGCATAACGGCACGCATCTCGACGCGCCCTACCACTTCCATCCCACGATGGATGGCGGCAAGCGCGCCATCACCATCGATGAGGTGCCGCTGGAATGGTGCTTCCAGAATGGCGTGAAGCTGGATTTCCGCCACTTCCCGGATGGCTATGTCGTCACCGCTCAGGACGTGGAAGATGAGCTGAAGCGCATCGGTCACGAACTTCAGCCGTTCGATATCGTATTGGTCAACACGGCGGCGGGCGGAGCATTGGGCCGTCCCGATTTCGTCAATGTCGGCTGCGGCATGGGTTATGAGGCGACGATTTACCTCACCTCGCGCGGGGTGAAGGTGACCGGCACCGACGCCTGGAGCTGGGACGCGCCGTTCAGCTATACGGCGGAAAAGGTGAAGGAAACCGGCGATACCAGCCTGATCTGGGAAGGCCACAAGGCTGGCCGCGACATCGGCTATTGCCATCTGGAAAAGCTGCATAACCTTGAGGCGCTGCCCTCGCACGGCTTCACGGTCTCCTGCTTCCCGCACAAGATCAAGGGCGCCTCGGCGGGCTGGACGCGCGCGGTGGCCATCATCGAGGATGCCGGTTGATGCGCCTTGCCACGCTGAAAAACGGCAAGGCGGATGGCGAGCTGGTGGTGGTCTCGCGCGATGGCGAAAGCTATCTGAGCGCGCCGGGCCTTACCCTGCTGTCTGCCATCGAGGACTGGGATGCTGCGGAGCCGATGCTGCGCCGCATGTCAGCTCTGGTGGAGCGGGGCGCGGGCGGAACGCTGGATCACAGCCGCCTGCTGGCGCCGCTGCCGCGCTCATGGCAGTGGCTGGATGGCTCGGCCTTCCCGCAGCATGGCGCGCTGATGCAGAAGGCCTTCAACCTGCCCCCCATCGAGACCGACCGCCCCCTGATGTATCAGGGCCTGTCGGATCGCTTTCTGCCCGGCCACGCCGATGTCCCCCTGCCCAGCGAGGCCGACGGCATCGATTTCGAGGGCGAATTCGGCGTGATCGTCGATGCCGTGCCGATGGGCACCACGGCGGAGCAGGCTCTCCAACACATCAAGCTGGTGGTGCTGATCAACGACTGGTCGCTGCGCGCCATCGCCCCCATCGAGATGAAGACCGGCTTCGGCTGGGTTCAGGCCAAGCCTGCCTGCTCGGTGGCGCCTTTTGCCGTTACGCCCGATGCGCTGGGTGAAGCCTGGCAGAATGGCCGCGTCCATCTGCCGCTGGAGGTCAAACTCAATGGCGAATGGTTCGGCCATCCCCACGGGCGCGAGATGCAGTTCGGCTTCCATGAGCTGGTCGCTCATGCCGCGCGCAGCCGCGATCTGGTGGCGGGCACGGTGATCGGCTCGGGCACGGTGTCGAACGCGGATTATGCTACGTTGGGGTCCTGCTGCCTGTCGGAACGCCGCGCCATCGAGATGATCGCGGGCGGAGCGCCTGCCACGCCTTTCCTGCACCATGGCGATCATGTGGCGATGCAGGCTCTGGCGCCGGATGGATCGCCCTTTGGCGCGATCGGGCAAAAGGTGGCGGTTATCGGCTGATCGACATCAATGCTGCGCAAAAAGAGAGGGCGGTTGATCCAGTCAACCGCCCTTTTTATGGTTTAAAGCGTGAGGGTGAAGACCATCTCCCGGCTGCTGCGACCGCCCGAGATCTGCACATCGCCCTCAAGCTGTTGCCAGCCATCTTTCCAGATGCGCAGCATGCGCGGTTCGATGGGCACGAACAGATCGGCTTCTTCGCCCGGCGCCAGATGGGCCTTGGCAAAGCCGATCAGGGCCAGCTCGGGCTGGTGGCGATAGAGCTGCACCACCTCGCCGCCGAGGCGGGTGCCTTCGTTGCGCAGGCGAACGATCACGCCACCTTCGGCGGGCGTGGCCGACAGCCATGCGAAGCGCGTGTAGCCTTGCCCCTCGCCAAAGGCGTAAAGCGCCTCCACACCTTTGGCCGCCAGACCGCGATAGCCGATGGCGACACCTTCGCTGTAAGGCAGATTGCCGTCAGCATCGGGGGTGAGGTCCAGCGCGGGATAGTCGCTGTCCTGCCGCGCCAGCGTGACGGGCAGGCGCCCGCCGGGCTCACGCATGCCGGTCAGCACATCGGCCAGAGCGGGGCCAAAGCCTTCGCCCGGATACCACGCCAGCAGCAGCGCATCGGCCTGAGCGGCCCATGTCGCATCGAAAGCATGGCCGACATTGGCGATGATCGCCGTGCGCGGATTGGTGGCGCAGACGGCCTCGATCAGGCGGATCTGGTCTTCGGGCAGGCGCGTGTCGGGGCGATCCTTGCTCTCCACGCTGGAGTCCGAGGTTTCGCCGACCATCAGGATGACGGTGTCAGCCTCGCGCGCGGCCTGCACCGCGCGCTCCAGCATGGCTTGGGCGCTGTCGGGCCCGTGCACGCCATACCACAGGCCATGGACGCGGGCGCCGTCATAGTGGAACTCCACCTCGACCAGCGCCTTGACCCCGGCGTCCAGATGCAGCGTGGCGCTTTCGGCGTCGCCGCGCTTCAGGCTGCCCATCACGTCGCGGGCGGCCATCTTTTCGCGCTTGTCGATCAGCGTCTCGCCATTGACGCAGAGGCGCACCATGCCGGTGGCGCCCGCGTAGAAGCGATGCTCGCCGCTGACCTCGGGCGTAAACCAGCCGCTGGCGCGGATGGCGGCGGGGGCATCGAACACGCCCTGATCATGCACGCCCACGAACCACACCAGCGAATTGGTGTCGCGCGTTTCGCTGCTGATCGGCGGCTGGCTCATGTCCGAGCTGGCGAAATAGTCGACCGTCATGCCACGCGCCGCATCGCCCGAAATCGGGCTGACCGGCATGGCGGGCAGGCGGGGCTGGGGATCGACGCCGGGTTCATAGACCAGCCCCGGACAGGCCTGGCGCAAGGCTTCGAGCGGGCGGATGGCATCGGGCGACAAAGCGATCTTGGCAAAGGTGCCGCCCTGATAGCAGGGGTTGGCGGCATTGGGCCCGATCAGCGCGATCTTGCCGCCGGGAGCGAGGGGGAGCAGATTGCCCTCATTCTTCAGCAGCACCATTCCAGCGGCGGCGGCCTCGACCAGCACCGCTTCGGTGTCCAGCTTGGGCGGGGTTTTCTCCGCGCCAAAGCGGCGTGCGGCATGGGCCACACGCTGCGCGGCATCGGCAAGGCGTTCGGCCTTGGCATCGCCCGCTTCGACCGCGGGCAGCGTATGGGCGCCCATAAAGCGCGCCGGGCCGGGCATCTCCAGATCGAGCCCGCCGTTCAGGCTGCCCAGCGTGTCATGCGTGCCGAACCAGTCGCTGATGAGCGGGCCGTCAAAGCCCCACTCCTGCTTGACGATGGTGGTGACATGGTTCTGCTCGGCGCAATAGGTGCCGTTGAGGCGATTATACGCCGTCAGCATCGCCCCCGCGCCTGCCGCTGCGCAAAGCTCGAAAGGCAGCAGATAGACTTCGCGCAACGTGCGCTGGTCGACCACGGCATTCATATGGTCGCGGTCGGTCTCGCTGTCGTTGCAGACCATATGCTTGGGGCAGGCGCCGGTGCCGGTGCTCTGCAGCCCCTGCACCCATGCCGCGCCCAGCACGCCCGCCAGCAGCGGATCTTCCGAGAAATACTCGAAGGCCCGCCCGGCCAGCGGGCTGCGCGCCAGATTGATGTTGGGCGCCAGCACCATATCGACGCCGCGCGCCACCGCTTCCCCGCCGACCAGCGAGCCGATGCGCCGCGCCAGATCGACATCGAAGCTGGCGCCCAGCAGGGTGGCGCAAGGCGAAAGCAGAGCGACATCGCGCTCATCCACCCTCCCGCTGGCGATGCCCATCGGGCCGTCGCTCAGCGTCAGGGAGGGGATACCCGCCTCGGGCACGGCGGCGGTTGTCCACATGCTAGCCCCGGCGGTGAGGCGGGCCTGATCGGCGAGAGGAAGTGTCATGCGGGGATCTGCTCCAGAGAGAAGCTCATGATCTGGCGGGCCATCAGGCTGACCTGTGCGGCGATGCTGTCATCGACCAGCGCGCCATCGGGGCCGAAAGGCTTCTGCTCGATGGAGTTGATGGCCAGGCCCACCGGCGTCGGCCAACCGCGCATGGCATGCACGATGCCGCGCAGCGCGCCCAGCGTGACGCCGCCCGCCTGCCAGCCCGCCGCCGAGACGATCAGCCCCACCGGCATGCCATCCCAATAGACGCGCGCATCGGTGCGCGTGTCTTCCAGCAGGTCGATGGCGTTCTTCACCAGCCCCGACAGGCCGCCATGGTAACCGGGCGTGCCGATCACCAGCGCATCGGCCTGACGCACGGCATTGACCAGAGCGGTCTGTTCAGGGGTGCGCTGCGGGCTTTCGGGGTTGAAATGGGGCAGGGCGGCGAGGGCCGGCCCGTCGAACATGTGCGTTTCGGCACCCAGCGCTTCGCAGGCGGACAGCACGCTGCGCACCAGCCGCTCGCTGGAGGAGCCCAGGCGGAAGGTTCCGCCCAGACCGACAATGCGGCGCGCCATCACTTGAACGCCGGCATGACATGCTGCGAGAGCAGGCGCAGCGTCTGTTCACCATAGGCCAGGCGCTGCTGCTTCAGCGGACCGGTGGTGGTGCCGCACAGGATGTTGCCGATCCCCAGCTCCTGATACGGCCGCAGATGCTCGATCACCGTCTCGGGCGAGCCATAAAGGCACCACGTCCCGATCCAGTCGTCGGTCAGGGCGTTGGGGGTGCGGTCGGTCTTCTTGTTGGCGCTGTCGGCTTCGGCGCGGGCGTTGAATTCGGCCTCGCGTTCCACGGCGTCCTGATAGGAGCGCAGGATGACCTCCAGCTCCTCGCGGGCCTGTTCGTCGGTTTCGGCGATATGGACGACCTGATAGGTGTGCGTCGTCCAGTCGAGCGCATTGGCGACGACAGTATCGCTGTGGCCTGCCTCGGTCAGGAAGCCCTTGTAGATGTCGAACCATTTTTTCACATGGGTGAAGGGCTCCGTGCCGCCGATCTTGGGTGGGGTGAAGGCCGGGATAAAGGCGGGCCAGCCGTTGACGGCGGCGCGGCGGCTGCTCGATTCCTTCATGGCTACGGGCATCAGGCGGGCATGGCCCTTGGAGTAGGGCGCGGGGGCGATGCGCTGCAGCACGCGGCCCTTGTGCGGCCCGTTCTCGAAGTCGATCGCGGGGTCTTCCATCGCCTTGGCCCAGAGCTGCTCGGCCAGTTCGAGGTTGCGCTCCGACACGGCGCCCGCATCGCGGTAATCGACGCCGAAGCCGATCATTTCCTCGGGCGTGGTGCCGCTGCCGATGCCGACCAGCAGCTTGCCGTCGGTCAGCTGGTCGAGGATGTTGATGCGCTCCACAAAGCGGATCGGGTGATGCAGCGGCACCGAAACCACCGAAAAGCCGAAATGCATCTGCGGCAATTTCGCGGCCAGATAAGAGGCGAACATGAAGCTGTCCGAGGCTACCGGCATATAGCCGTTGAAGTGATGGTCGGGCAGGAAGATGGCGTCAAAACCCTGAGCGGCGGCGCTGGTGGCGTGGGCCGTCAGGTCCTGGATCAGCCCGCGATCCTCTTGCGGCGACATCGAACGGGCATTCAGAAAGACCGAAAAGCGCATGGTAGTCCTCATGGGTTGAAGCTTTGAAAGGAACAGGGACCGGAAAGCAGCAGGGCGTGGCGGCAGGCCTATGCTGCGCCGACGGCTGTGTGCGGGCTGGGGTCAGCGCCGCTTGCTGTGTCTCTCCCGATAGCTGTCCGTGACGATCACGACATATTATCAGAATTACTATTCTAATTTATCGGACGGCGCAAGCCTCGTTTTTATTGCTGTTTTTAGAGGCTGGAAGCGGGGGTTTTGGCGCATTGGCGTGGCAGGGAAGGCCATCGCATACAAAATGAAATAGAATTGTGATTCGATTTTGTCGAGTCCCGGTTGACGCGAGACGGTCATTTGCCGACAAGGCCGCATGAACCAAGATGCAGGCCTTGCCACCGCCTTGCGCGCACCCGTTCAGGGACGCAGCAAGGCTTCGTATGAACGGATGCTCGCGGCGGCCGAGGCTTTGCTGGTCGAGCGGGGCAGTGACGATTTCACGCTGCTGGAGGTGAGCAAGAAGGGTAAAGTCTCGATCGGCTCGATCTACAACCGCTTCGAGAGCAAGGATGCTTTGCTGCATGCCGTGCAGCTGCGCGTGCTGGATCAGCTTGACCGGGCGATGCTCGGGCGCATCGCCGAGGCGCGGGCCGGGCATGCCGCTTTGCCGTCGCTGGTGGTCTCGCTGGTCGACACGCTGGCCGAGACCCTGCGCGAGTTCGGCCCGCAGATGCGCCCGCTGATGGCGCGCGCCTCGACCGATGCGCTGGTCGCCTCGGTGGGCAAGGCGTCCTATATGGGCACCGCCAATGCCATCAAGGAGGCACTGCTGGACCATCGCAGCGAGATGCGGGTGAAGGACCCTGAGCGCGCGGTCGATAGCACGTTCCGCATCCTTTATGCCGCGATTGCGCGCTATCTGGGCTTTGGCACGATCAGCACCTCGGCCTGGGAAGGCGACTGGCTGGTGTTGAAGCAGGATCTGGCGCAGATGCTCGCGGCCTTTCTGATGAGCGATGCGCTGATGTGACATCTGCGGGCGGCGGCCTATGATTTGATCGATTGACTCTTCATGCGTTTGGCGCATTATTAGAATGAAAGTTCTGATAATGCTTCGCGATGAATCGCGCGAGCGGGGAGAGACATGAAAACCAACGGATGGAACCGACGTAGCTTTCTGAGCGCGGCAGGCCTGCTGGCTGCGGCCATGGGCACCACGCCCGGCCGCCTGCTGGCCGCTCTGCCCGCCGGGGAGGCGCCTACCGCGCAGCAAAGCGCCTTGCTGCGCGAGGTCAGCCAGCTGGTGATCCCCCGCACCACCACGGCGGGCGCGGGTGAGGTCGGCACGGGGGCTTTCCTCAGCCTTGCGCTGGCGCATGGTCTGAAAGGCACGCGCGCGCCGGTGAAGGATGCGCCCGCCGGATGGGTTTTGCGCGCCGATGGCTCGCTGCGCCATGATCTGTGGCTGCAGCAGGAACTCAACCGCCGCGCCAAGGGCGACTTTATGGCCCAGACCCCGGCGCAGCGCCACGCCCTGCTCGCCGCGCTGGATGCCGAGGCTTTTCCTGAAGGGCCGCCGCCCGCACAACCCTCACCATGGCGCGCGATCAAGACGCTGATCCTCACCGGCTATTACACCAGCGAGGAGGGTGGTTCAAAGGAGCTGCGTTACGACCCCGTCCCCGGCCGCTGGGACAATGACATCCCTCTGCACAAGGGCGACCGCGCTTGGTCCAGCGACTGGACCGCAGTGGATTTTGGATAAAGCCATGACCCATCAAGATTTTGACGCCATCGTCGTCGGCTCCGGCATCACCGGGGGCCTCGCCGCCAAGCAACTGACCGAGGCCGGTCTGAAGGTGCTGATGCTCGAACGCGGACGCCCCATCGAACATGGCGCCGATTACACCACCGAGATGAAAACCCCCTGGGAGATGCCGTTTCGCGGTGAGGGTGATGCTGCACTCTATGCGCGCGACTATCCGGTGCAGCAATTGAACCGCCACTTCACCGAATTCACCCAGAACCATTTCGTCAACGATGCCCAAAATCCCTACGAAGTGGGCGAGGGCGCGTTCACCTGGTTCCGTTCCTATCAGATGGGCGGGCGTTCGCTGACATGGGGCCGCCAGTGCTATCGCTGGTCGGACTATGACTTCGGCGCCAACAAGCGCGATGGCCATGGCACCGACTGGCCGATCCGCTATGCCGATCTGGCGCCATGGTACGACAAGGTGGAAGAGTTCGTCGGCGTCTCGGGCGCCAAGGAAGGGTTGGCCCAGCTTCCCGATGGCCATTTCCAGCCGCCGATGGCGCTCAACATCGTCGAGCAGACGGTGCGTGAGAAAATCCTCAAGCAATGGCCCGACCGTTGCCTCACCGTGGGCCGCACCGCCAACCTCACCGAGGCCAAGCCCGAGCTGGGGCGCGGGCCCTGCCAGTACCGCAACATCTGCATGCGCGGCTGCTCCTTCGGTGCCTATTTCTCCACGCAATCCAGCACCTTGCCCGCCGCCACCGCGACCGGGCGGCTGACCGTCATCACCAATGCTCAGGTCGAGAAGGTCGATTACGATCCGGCCAGCAGGCGCGTCACCGGCGTGCGCTGGATCGACACCCAGACCAAGGCCCGCAAGAGCGCCACCGCACGTATGGTCTTCCTGAACGCGGGCGCCTTCAACTCGGTGCATCTGCTGCTCAATTCGGGCAGCGAGGCGATGCCGGGCGGCTTGGCGAATGGCAGCGGCGTGCTGGGCACCCATATCATGGACCATGCCAACACGCTCTCGGCCGCAGCAATCATGCCGGGCTTTGAGCAGCATACCACCTTCGGCAACCGCCCCACCGGCATTGTCATCCCGCGTTTCCGCAATCTGGAGAAGCTGGATGGCGACGGCTTTACGCGTGGCTATTCCTTTCAGGGCGGCGCGCTGCAATCCACCTGGACCGCAGGCGAGCGCGAGGCCGGCATCGGCGCGGAGTACAAGAACCATCTGCGCGAACCCGGCGCATGGCGCATGGTGCTGGTGGTCTTTGCTGAAAGCGTGCCGCGCGTGACCAACCGTCTGGCGCTGTCGAAGAAGCTCGATCCGCTGGGCGTGCCTCAGCTCGAGATCAGCTTCAACCACGGCAAGGAAGAAATGGCCGCTCTGGCCGACGCCAAGAAGGAGGCCGCGACCATGCTGAGCGCGGCGGGCGGTCATGTGATCTTCGGTTTCGACCGCCCCGGCCCCGGCGGCACCGCGATCCACGAGATGGGTGGCGCGCGCATGGGCCATGACCCGGCGACAAGCGTGCTCAACAAATGGAGTCAGGCGCATCAGATCGACAATCTCTTCGTCACCGATGGCGCCCAGATGTCGTCGAGCGCCTGCCAGAACCCTTCGCTGACCTATATGGCGCTGACCGCCCGCGCGGCGGATTACGCCGTCACGCAGATGAAAGCGGGCGCGATCTGACGCGCCTGCTCCCCCCACGATTGGATAGACCCATCATGACCCTGTTTCGTACCCTGCCGCTTGCGCTCGCCGCTTTGCTCACGCCTGCGCTGGCTTCGGCTCAACCCGCTGCGGAGGGCGCCGCCATCTTCAAGCAGCAGTGCCAGATGTGCCACGTCAACACCAAGGGCGCCAAGCCCGCCATCGCCCCCAACGTCTTTGGCGTGGCCGGGCGCAAGGCGGGTTCGAGCGACTTCGCCAGCTATTCGCCCGCGCTGAAGTCCTCGGGCGTGGTGTGGAATGCCGCCAACCTTGACCGCTTCCTCGCCGCGCCCGGCAAGATGGTGCCCGGCACGCGCATGGTCATCGCCATTCCCGATGCCAAGCGCCGCGCCGCCGTGGTCGCCTATCTGCAAGGCCTGAAATAAGGGCATAAAACGAAGGCGGGGGGCCTTCCATCATGACCGTTCCAACCCTGTCGCACGGCCAGAAGACTCTGGCCGTGCTGACGCTGGTGATCGCGCTGGTGCTGGAGATCGTCG
>Ga0116227_10006937_pt1 | contig 22544 bp, 24 predicted proteins | sample S1TSphgellanicum_FD_89693 | JGI IMG/M metagenome (GOLD analysis project Ga0116227, IMG submission 89693) | Host-associated microbial communities from peat moss isolated from Minnesota, USA - S1T2_Fb - Sphagnum magellanicum MG | ecosystem: Host-associated > Plants > Peat moss > Unclassified...
AAATGTTCGTTCAGGTCATCGGTTTGATCGCCCATACCCTGGAACATGCCGCAATCAAGCAGAACTGTTGTGCCGTCGTTTAATTGAACTAAATGTTTACTGCCGGTAACGTTACGTGCGGCACCATGAAAACTTATATGCATTTACTATTTATAGGTTGAATTGATTAACTAAAGTAAGCTATAATAGTTTATAATTAAAAATAACTAAATATTTAGTTTGGAAATATCAAATATAACTAATACCTTAGTTTAAGTTTATTTTAACCCCTATAAATATGGAAATTAAAGAATTAACACGAGCAGAAGAGCAATTAATGCAGGTATTATGGCAACTGCAAAAAGGCTTTGTAAAAGATGTAATGGAACAATTACCCGAGCCCAAGCCGGCTTATAACACGGTATCAACCATCATCAGGATATTGGAGACTAAAGGCTTTGTTGGTCATACAGCATTTGGTAAGAGTCATGAATATCATCCGCTCATCAGCAAGGAGGAATATCAGAATTTCGCTACTGACAAGCTGATGACCGGCTACTTCGATAATTCGGTTAAGCACATGTTCTCCTACTTTGTAAAAAAGGAGAAGATAGATTTGAAGGAAGCTGATGAGATAATGAAACTGATTGAAAAACTTAAAAATCAATAATTATGAACTGGTGGCAATATTTATTACTGGTAAATGTTTACCTGGTACTATTTTTCGGGTTTTATGCCTTGTTGCTGCGCAAGGAAACATTTTTTCAGCTTAACAGGATCTACCTGGTAAGCGCGGCGCTGTTGTCGTTTTTTATACCGGTTATACAGGCCGACTGGGTGAAGAACCTGTTTATAACACAAACGGTACACTACAGTATTTATGGCGGTGCGCCGGTCATGATCTACCAGGCAAAACCCATAGCCGATGCACCTTTCACTATCGGCCAACTGCTTACTGTGATTTATTTAACAGGCGTACTGTTTTTAATAGTGAAGCTGATATGGCAGCTGGTCTCTATTAAAAAGATCATTAATCAGCCGGAGCAGGACGCTGCCTATTCTTTCTTTAACAAGATACGGATGGATAAGCAAACCGAAGGCAACCACATCATAGCGGCACACGAGCAGGTACACGCCAAACAATGGCACTCGGCCGATGTGCTGATAATTGAGGCCGTGATGATCATTAACTGGTTTAACCCGGTGGTATACTTTTACCGTTATGCTGTAAAACACATACACGAGTTTATTGCCGATAGCCACGCACTTAAAGCAGGCACCAATAAGGCCGATTATGCTTTAATGCTGTTAACCCAAACCTTTAACGCGCCATCACACCATTTGGTGAACAGTTTTTTCAATAGTAGTTTACTTAAACAACGCATCATTATGTTACAAAAAAATAAATCGCAGCGCGCAGCGCTCATTAAATACGGCCTGTCGGCACCATTATTTATTTTGATGCTGATATTATCATCGGCAACCGTAAACAATAGCAGGGCAATTACACGGGTTAATAAAATAGCAAAAAAGGTTTTTGAAATAACTGCTGATTCGACTATGTTAAACCGTATAACAACGGTGAATTTCAAGCCTGCCGATTCAATAACCGTTACCCCAAAAGTAACATCAACCAATAAAAAAGCTGATAGCGCAGTTGCCGGAACAATTAAACAAGTAAGGTTTGAGGCAGTTGCAAAGCTTGATACTGTAAAGGAAAATAAAACAGAAGTATTTAGCGCGGTTGAAACCGAACCTGAATTTCCCGGAGGCTTAACCTCATTCTACGGGTTTTTAGGCAGAACTATCCGTTATCCTGCGGTTGACAGGGAAGCCAAAGTACAGGGCAGGGCATTAGTAACTTTTATTGTAGAAAAAGATGGTAGTTTAAGTGATGTAAAAGCATTAAGAGGCCCGAGCCAAACTATAAATGACGAAGCGGTACGTGCTATTAGCTTATCGCCCAATTGGAAGCCAGGTTTGCAAAATGGTAAACCAGTACGTGTACAGTATACAGTACCTGTATCATTTACCTTGGTCGACGACAACAATGTGAAAACAAGCAGCCAAATTACGGACGTTGTTATTATAGGTGCCCCCAAAGCAGATACAAGTAATAATAAAAAGCCGGTTACATTAATGTTAACAGGAATGCATGGAGAGCCGCTTTATGTTATTGATGGAAAAAAGGCAAATCAGGATGACTTTAAAACGTTGGATCCCAGTGATATTGAAAGTATAACCGTATTAAAAGATAAATCAGCCGAAACCATTTACGGCAAGGAAGGTAAAAATGGGGTTATTATTATCACCACAAAAAAGAAGAAATAAACCTGAACATTAATAGTTAATAGTTAGAGCCGCTGGCGGGTATTCCGTTAAGCGGCTTCTTGCATTTAATTGGCTGTTATTTGTTTATATAAATATGTATACATTTATATAACAAAACCAATTATCATGAACTGGAAACTTATCTTTCAATTATCGCTCTTCGGGCTGATAATGGCATTCGGTACCATATCGCTGATCCCCGAAAAATATGAGTTTATCTTTTGGCTGGTTATTTTTATTTTCTGTTCAATAGTCATCGCCAGGACATGTACCGGTAAGTATTTTTTGCACGGATTTCTGGTAAGTATATTTAATAGCGTGTGGATCACCATTGCCCATGTTCTTTTTTATAACAGCTATGTGCTGCATCACCCCGATATGGCTAAAATGGGCGATAATATGCATGTGCTGCAAACACATCCCCGTTTGTTAATGCTGATACTGAGCCCGGTATTCGGTGCTGTTTTTGGTTTGTTCCAGGGATTATTCGCGTTTATAGCATCAAAAATTGTAAAAGGCCCGGTGACAAAAGCCAAAATATAATCAGCGATAGTAACTAAGTGGGTTTTATTTCAAAAATTTTACAGGCTTTTCAATAATTTTTTAAAATTGAAAACAAACACCCGGTATAAATTATTAATTTAGCGGCATAATACGGATACAAAATTTATACAAAAAATGAAACCATTCATTTCAACATCATTTTACGGGGTTATGAACTACCTGTTAAGTTTCACAATTATGACCTCACCATGGTTGTTCGGCTTTTCAGATGTTGGCGGCTGCTCTTTGCTTTTACCAATATTTTTTGGCTGGCTGCAATTTATAATGGCTGTATTCAGTAACAATTCACATGGCTTTATCAAGGTTTTCCCTATGGAAATGCACTTTTTCCTTGATGTGATCATCGGTTCATTCCTGCTGGCATCACCATTTATATTTGGTTTCGCTTATGACAGGGAAGGCGTATTTGGTCATGTTGACGGTGTATTTTTACCACAAGTTATATTAGGCGGTCTTTTATGCATCATGGGCATATTCACCACAAACTCACCATTCACAACCGGTCCTGAACACCGTGTGCCTCAAGGCCAGTTATGGTCAACTGATTCATTGTAATCAGATCAAAATATTATAAAGAAAGCCAGGTTTCAATTACTGAAGCCTGGCTTTTTTTATACAACAAAGTCTGTATCTATAAATTTCAATTAATGTGTCTATTTTATTAAATTTGTTAATAAACATTATATCATGGTATTGATATTGAAAAAAGGGGCAACGAAAAAGGATATTGAAGCGATAGAAAAAACGCTATACAAGCAAAATGCTGCTTTAGGTTTTAATGCAAAAAAGTATAATGGCGTTTTAAAATTAGAGGAAGACCCTTTGGTTATCCAATCAAAACTAAGAGATGAGTGGGAAAGAGATTTTAGTTGATAATATATTTCTTTACCTCATGGCTGGTAATGATACATTGGAAGAGATATTGCAAGGGAAAAATGTTTACGCCTCCTTTATGACCGAACTTGAACTAGTCGGCTTTAAAAACATAACTATTAAAGAAGAAAACCGGATAAAATGATCTTTTAAGTGATTGCTCAATAATACAAATCAACAATTCGATAAAATTTAAATACATTGAACTGAGAAAATTGTATCATTTAAAATTAGCTGATGCAATAATTGCAGCTACAGCTATTGCTTATAATATTCCCTTAATTACGGCTGATAAACAGTTTAGAACTGTAAAGGAATTAAATTTGATAGCATACGAAGTGTAGCTTATCACTTCTTCACCTCATAAACCATTACAGAAGAATTACCCGCTCCGTTATTCTTTTTAAATGAACTAACCAACTCCAACTCATTATCAGTGATCTTTAATATTTTATAAGCCACCTCATTGCCTATATACAGGGTGTCGTTTACTATTTTATATAAATAGCTGGTTGGCGGGTTTTTATTGATCTTGTAGCTAAAACGTAAGGTGTCGTTATTGGTAAGATCCAGAACGTTATTGCCAATCCATGCGGAGCCTGTGCTTTTAGAAACTGAGTCAGCCGATTTAATGGCTTTAAATACCCATACCTTATGTATAGATGCAGTGGAAGTACCGGCTTTATCTTTTTCCTTATTATTGCTTGTGCAACCTGTTAAGGCCAGCAATAGCACCGGTATATAATATTTGTAACGCATAAGGCAGCAAATGTTTGTTATCACTACCAAGTTACGATTTTGCTTTAACGATGCTAAACAAAAAAGGCGCTCATTGAGCGCCTTTTTTAATTTTATATGAATCTCCTTTTTAGGGATAAGGGGATTAAACTGTTTCAGCTTCCAGAGCCATTTGCTCATCAACCAAGATACGACCGCAATGCTCGCAAACGATGATCTTTTTGCGCTGACGGATATCAGACTGGCGCTGAGGAGGGATCTGGTTAAAGCAACCTGCACATGAATCACGCTGAATAGTAACTACCGCTAAACCATTCTTCGCGTTGCCACGCAGGCGGTTATAAGCAATTAATAAACGCTCTTCAATGTTTACAGTAGCTTTTTCGGCCTGTGCATTCAACTCGTTTTCTTCCTTCTCTGTTTCAGCAGTGATGGTTCCTAACTCGTCCTTCTTAGCATTCAGGTCGTTTTTGCGTGCTTCAAAATCAGCAAGGGCTTTTTCGTAAACCTGTGTTTTGGTTACAATTTCAAAACCGAACTCCCTGATCTTTTTCTCACTCACCTGTATATCTAAACCCTGAATTTCGATCTCTTTTGAAATAGCATCATATTCACGGTTGTTTTTTACCTCGTTAAGCTGAGTCTCATATTTTTTAATGTTCGACTGTGCTTCCTTTATCAGGTTTTTGCGGGTAACTATATCATCCTCCAAATCATCCAGTTCACCTTTTATCTTCTGTATGCGGGTTTCAAGGCCTGCAACATCATCTTCCAAATCGGCAACTTCCATAGGTAGTTCACCTCTTACCTGGCGAATCTTATCAATTTTGGTGTGGATAGTTTGTAGCTCGTATAAAGCTTTAAGCTTTTGTTCTACGGTTTGTTCCATTAAATATAATATTTGACGGGGTTTGTATTAATCTCTGTTAAACGGACGGCAAAGGTAGCAAATTTTTTTCTAATTATTTCATACAAAAATTGTTGTGTAAATTGTTCGCTTTCATAGTGGCCTATGTCGGCTATCAATATCTTGCCTTCGGCATCAAAAAACTCGTGGTATTTGTAGTCGGCAGTAATAAAAACATCGGCCCCGGCAGCTATGGCGTGCTTTAATAAAAAGCCGCCTGCGCCACCGCAAACTGCCACTTTTTTAACGTGTTTACCGGTTAAAGCAGTATGGCGAATCACGTGAGCCTTCATTTTTTCCTTAATTACGCCCAGGTAAAACTCCTCATTTAAAGGGAATTCCAGTTCGCCAATCATGCCCGAACCGACCTGCTGATTAGGGTTGGTAATATTGTACAGATCATAAGCAACCTCCTCATAAGGGTGCGCCAACACCAGTGCCATCAGTATCTTACTTTCCAGGTTAGCAGGATAGATCACCTCAATCCTGATCTCATTTTCGGTATGGCGGATGCCGGGTTCGCCAACGTAAGGGTCGGCGTATTCATTGGCTTTAAATGTACCGCTGCCCTCAGCGTTAAAACTGGCCTCGCTGTAATTGCCGATATTACCCGCCCCGGCATGGAATAGCGCGTTGCGTACCTGCTCAGCTTGCGCAACGGGCACATAGGTAACCAGCTTTTTTAGCAGGTGTTGTTTAGGTGCCAGTATGCGGGTGTTTACCAAACCTAAGGTTTCGCAAATGCGGGCGTTTACCCCCATCAATACATTATCAAGGTTGGTATGTATAGCGTACAGGGCCACGTTATGGCGGATGGCTTTCTCCACCACACGCTCCACATAAGTTTTGCCGTTAAATTTCTTTAAGCCACGGAAAACTATGGGGTGATGCGAAATAATTACCTGGCAATTGTTGGCAATGGCCTCATCAACCACTGCCTCGGTACAATCAAGCGATATGAGCGCCTGAAAAACTTCCTGATCGGGTTTGCCCACAATAAGGCCCGCATTGTCGTAATCCTCCTGGTAAGCAAGTGGGGCCAGGCTCTCGAGGTAGTCGGTAAGGAGGGATAATTTCATATGTGTAGATTACACTGATTGATCTTTAACGCACAGCGTTTTAAAAGTATTAAAATCCGGCTAAAAAATCAACAATGTAATGTTCTTTCTGCTTTTATCTTTTTGCTTTAGGCTAATTCCCCATTTTAGCTACATGAAAGCTTTCATAAGCTACCTGCTTGTTATATTCCAAAGCTAATGAGCGGTGGTTGATCAGGTCGATGATGGTACCTACCCAGCAAAAGCCGCCGGTTAATAAAAATAAGATACCCATGCCGTTTTGCCCTATAACAAAACGTTGTATGCCGGCTACCCCAAAGAAGCCGATAAGGGTAAATAACAGTATATCCTGCGGACTTTTACGCCTGCCAGCGTAGGTCATGAAAAAGTATTTTTGCTGAGTTTCGGTAAGTGTCGCGGTGGCCTGCTGTAAAAAGCCAATTTCCTCGGGCGACATACCTGATAATGACATGTAAGGATTTTGAAACGGATCCATTGTATAAGTGATTTAAGTGTTTGATTAATTGTGAAGTAAAACTAATATAGAATTAAATGTTTGCCAATGCAAAACTGGCAGGCATTTTAAATATATCGGTAAGCTGTAGGTTTAAGACGGCGAAACCGGGGGATTTGTTACAGGAGGATTCGCTGGGGCTTTACAATATAGCGATGAGTTTCAACCCCATCGCTATAGAATGAATAAGTGTTAAATTATGGGCGTTGCCTCCGGCCCGTGCTTTCCGCTCATACTGCACAGGCTTTAGCCACCAGGCCGGTATCCGCTCCTATCGCTAACGCGGAACTTCGACGCGCTCCGCCGACTCACCCGGTCGTTTCCGCTATTCAGCGGATCGACCACCCTCTTCGCCTGCGGCGCAAAAAGGGTAAGAGAAATAAAAAATAATTTAACCCTCTTTGCGGCTTGCCGCAGAGAGGGTCGACCAGCGAAGCGTAGCCGGGGTGAGTCAAACGGAGCGCATTGCCTTGCCTCCCCCTAAATTTAGGGGGAGGTGTCGACGAAGGAGACGGAGGGGGTAAAAACGGAGCGCGTTGAAGTTCCGCATTAGGGATTGTAAGGGTTTAGCCCGACGAAGGAGGGCCGCAGCGACAGCGGAGCCCTGCAAAGCCCGGCCCGCAGGGAATGCCCTTAAAAAATTAATAAGCTGAAAATAAAGCAGCAGCCTCGGTTATAAACCGGGCTGCCATTAAAAAGATGATATTTAAAACCTAATCAACCTTATTTGATTTGGTTGTGAGTACCAATGATACCCCCAATGAAGCTAACAGGCCAATTAAAAGCGCGGCAAACATACGGCCCGAGAAATCGCGCACGTTATTGCCTGCATCGATATAGCTGATGTATAGTATGGCTGCAAAAATGGCGATAACACCCGCCAGCACCAATATTTTAAAACATTGTATCAGGGCTTCTAAAAAACCCATCTGCCCGTTGCAATCATGGGCACGGTAGCTTCTGAGCCCGAGATAAAGGCCCGCTACGGGTATAATTACAGAAACATATTCAAATGGTGAAACCTGGTCTTTTGACAGGTCGTAACCCAACAAGTGCATGGCAAACAGCCATAAGCCGCTTAGGACCCCAATAACGAGCCCTGTTATAAATGCATTCTTCATTGTAATGGTATTTGGTTAAATAAATGTAATCAATATAATTAATACGTTGACCATGACTAAAAAGTAATTAACCTGCAATATTGTTTTATAATTAAATCAGAATTTAGCAGAGCAGGGGTTAAAACGTGTTTTTTACGTATCTTCGCATCGTTTTGAACATCCGTGATATATTAGACAAGTATAAGGCCGACGAACGGATCAAGGCTTTGGCGCAAGCGCTGAATGCCTCAAAAAATCCAAGAGTTCAGCTTCGTGGTTTAGTCGGATCAAGTGATTCGGCCATGGCGGTAGCTTTGTATTTTTTGCAGCACCAGCACATGGTGTTTGTAATGCCCGACCGTGAAGAGGCCGGTTATTTCCAGGCCGATCTGGAAAACCTCACCGGTAAAGAAGTTTTACTTTTCCCATCATCATACCGTAAACCATTCGAATTTACCCAACCCGACAGCAGCAATGTTTTGGCGCGCGCCGAAGTATTGAATGAGTTGAACCATTCCACCGAATTCGGGCAGCTGATAGTTACCTACCCCGAGGCTTTGGCCGAAAAGGTGATTGACCGGGCATCACTGGAGAAAAACACGCTGGAGATTTCCGTAAATAACAAACTCAGCATTGATTTTATTAACGAGTTTTTGGTAGAGTACGATTTCGACCGGGTTGATTTTGTGTACGAACCGGGGCAGTTTTCTGTTCGTGGTGGTATAGTTGATATTTTTTCCTTTTCGCACGAGTTGCCTTATAGGGTCGAATTTTTTGGCGATCTGATAGAGTCCATCCGCACTTTCGAGATCGAGAGCCAGCTTTCGGTAGAGCAGGTGAAGAGCATTACCATTGTGCCTAACGTACAATCTAAGTTTTTAACAGAAAGCAATATCTCCCTGCTGGAATATGTGGACGCAGGTACACAAGTTTGGATAAAGGATGTACAGTTTACTTTAGATATTATACAGGACGGTTATAAAAAGGCTACTCAATTGTGGAAGGCACTATCCGTAGATGAAAAGAACCAGAACCCGGATTGGATCGATCCTAAATTTGGCTTTACAGATGAAAAACTCATCTCATCGCAACTGGGCGATTTTCCGATAGTGGAGTTTGGTAAGCAATTCTTTTACCAGGCAGATGCTGCCATTAATTTTGATATGCGCCCGCAGCCATCGTTCAATAAGGACTTTAGCCTGCTGATCCATAATTTTAAGAATAACGAAGCGGAAAAGATAGAAAACTTTATCCTTACTGATTCTGCCCGGCAGGTTGAAAGGCTTTACGCCATTTTGGAGGATCTGGACAAGACCGTAAAGTTTACCCCGATCAGTATCTCCATACGCGAAGGTTTTATCGATCATGAACAAAAGCTGGCCTGCTACACCGACCACCAGATCTTCGATCGTTATTATAAATATAAGCTTAAGAAGGGTTACCAGCGGTCGCAGGCTATCACGCTGAAAGAATTGCGTGAGTTAAAACCCGGCGACTACGTTACCCACATTGACCACGGTATAGGTAAATACGCCGGACTGGAAAAGGTAGAGGTTAACGGCAAAATGCAGGAGATGATCCGCCTGATATATGCGGATAATGATTTGCTGTATGTAAACATCAACTCGCTTAACCGCATCTCCAAATACAGCGGTAAAGAAGGCGCGGTGCCGAAAATGAATAAGTTAGGTACCGACACATGGGAGCGCCTGAAGAAAACAACAAAAAAAAAAGTTAAAGACATAGCCCGCGACCTGATAAAGCTTTACGCCGTACGTAAAACACAACAGGGTAACGCGTTTTCGCCCGATAGCTATTTGCAAACCGAATTGGAGGCTTCGTTCTTATACGAAGATACCCCCGACCAGGAAAAAGCCACCAGCGACTTTAAAAGGGACATGGAAGCACCGCACCCGATGGACAGGCTGATTTGCGGTGATGTGGGCTTTGGTAAAACCGAAGTTGCCGTTCGTGCCGCTTTTAAGGCCGTTGCGGATAGCAAACAGGTAGCCATTTTAGTGCCGACAACCATTTTGGCCGCCCAGCATTATAAAACGTTCTCGGAGCGTTTAAAGGGCTTTCCTTGTAATATTGATTATGTGAACCGCTTTAAATCGAGCAAGCAGATCAAGGAAACTTTAGAGAAGCTGAAAGAGGGCAAGGTGGATATCATTATCGGTACGCACCGCCTGGTGAGCAAGGATGTAAAGTTTAAGGATCTGGGGTTGATGATCATTGACGAGGAGCAGAAATTCGGCGTATCAACCAAAGAGAAACTGAAGCAAATGCGCGCCAATGTGGATACACTGACGCTTACTGCTACGCCCATCCCGCGTACGTTGCATTTCTCATTGATGGGTGCTAGGGATTTGTCCATCATATCAACCCCGCCGCCAAACAGGCAGCCGGTGGTTACCGAACTACATGTTTTTAATGATAAGCTGATAAAAGAAGCCGTTGAGTATGAAATAAACCGAGACGGCCAGGTATTCTTTATCCATAACCGTGTTGCCGATCTGCCGCAATTAGGCGGCATGATCCATAAACTGGTGCCAAAGGCCCGTGTAGGCATAGCCCATGGGCAACTGGAAGGGGATGCTTTGGAAGATGTAATGCTGAAATTTGTGAACGGCGAATATGATGTACTGGTAGCCACCACCATTATTGAAGCCGGTTTGGATATCCCGAACGCCAATACCATCATCATTAACCACGCCCACATGTTTGGTTTGAGCGATCTGCACCAGATGCGCGGTCGTGTAGGCAGGAGCAACAAAAAAGCGTATTGTTATTTGCTGAGTCCGCCGTTATCAACGCTTACCAGCGAGGCCCGCAAACGCCTGAGCGCTATTGAAGAATTCTCCGATCTGGGCAGCGGCTTCAATGTTGCCATGCGCGATCTCGACATCCGCGGTAGCGGTAACCTGTTGGGTGCCGAGCAAAGCGGTTTCATAGCTGAAATAGGCTTCGAGATGTACCACAAGATATTGGATGAAGCCATACAGGAACTAAAAGAAGATGAATTTAAAGGCGTATTCCCCGAGGATAAGCCTCGCCCGTTCATTGCCTTTACACAGATAGATACAGATTTAGAGATCCTGATACCGAATGAGTATGTAACCAGTTTATCTGAGCGCTATAACCTCTACTCGGAAATGGCTAAACTGGAAAATGAGTTCGACCTGGAAGCGTTCCAGCAACAACTGCACGACAGGTTTGGCCCAATCCCCCGCCAGGTAAACGACCTGCTGAACACCATGCGCCTGCAATGGCTGGGTAAAGCTATCGGCTTTGAGAAGATCTCATTGAAAAAGAATGTGCTGCGCGGCTATTTTATCACCAACCAGCAATCACCCTACTTTGAAACCCCGGTTTTCAGGCAGGTGCTCAACTTTGTACAAGCCAACCCCCGCCGAACAAATTTAAAGGAAGTAAAAAATACGCTGCGTTTAAGTATTGAAGGTGTTATTGGGATTGATGAAGCGATTGAATTGCTAAGCGATATTGTGGAACCGGTTGGGGTGTAATTATTATTCCCCATTGCCTGTGTCCTAACAGGCAATTAATTAGCTGTTTGTGAGGACACAAACAGCGGGTGGAAACAATAAACTTGTCATTGACACACCAATGGCTCAAGTCTTGTGAGTGAAATGCTTTGTGCAATAGCTGACTTGGGCCTATGTTCGCAGAAAGCACAAGTCTGCCCTACTTATCCCTCCACACAAGACTTGCGCTAAAAGATCGGAAGATTAATTATCATGATTGTTTGACAATGCCTCTGATCCTTCTTGCGGATTGTCATCAATAATGTCTCCGTGGCCATTAATTACCTGAACATATGCATTGCCTGAGTACCCCTCTGAAATTTTTAATGGTAGAATTATTCTCGTTCTGAAAGGGATGCCATAAAATTTAGTGGGTATCCAGGTTTCGCACTTAGCAGCGGCAGCAGTCACTGCATCTTTTAAAGCAACATTTTCGTTATTTACTATTTCTAAATCAGCAATCCGGCCGTTTTTTTCTATTGTAAAAATAATATGAGCGGTGTCAATATTTGTTTTCACTCCATTATTATCCCTCGGCAATCTTAAATAACTGTTCAAAAGTCTGATAAAAGTTATTACGTTTTTGCCATTATAATTAGCAGGTGCTATTATGTTTTTAAACGGAAAGGATGTTCCTGCTTTGTCGTATCCAATTCCTGATACAAAAGCACCATTTTTATAATCCAACTCGTACTTTATTGAATCTTCTCGAACAATGGTAGTGCCATATAGCTTGCCATCTATATAGCCTTTTTTAACTTGCCAACTTTGAATAATTCTTTTATAATCCTTGTCATATGTAATCCATTTTCCAGCGCCGTTTTCACAAAGTATATTGCCTTTATTATCATGACATTCCCAATATAGCTTTGAATTAAAAATGCCAATTGGGTTTTTTACCCATTTTATAACATCACTTATCCGGCCAGTAGTATCAAAAAAATATTCAAGCCCATCTATTCTTCCATTATCATAGTGAGACATTTTTCTTTTTTTTCCGGTTGGATAATAACTTATGCAATCGCCTTCAAAGAAAAGAGCATCCATTAAATTATTTAAAGGGAGTTTCGCATCAAATTTGCCAATAAACTTGATAGTGCCATTTTTATAAAATTCCTTTACATTATATAATTCTTCTGTGGAATCAGGCGGATATGTCACCCTAAAATAATCAGCACTATCTAAGGAACTAACCTTTTTATTTTGATTGTTAAAAAGTTTGTAATAAGTAATAACTGTATCACGACCTTGAGATTTGGAACTTTTAATTCCACAGAAAATTAGTGCTATAAATATTAGATATTTTAACATTTATTCTATTCTACACCTTCTTATAAATATCCCTCAAATTCCTTCCCATTTCTTTGTAATCCAAACCGTAGCCAACAACAAAGTCGTTCTCAATTTCAAAGCCTACGTATTTAAGTTCATCAATTTTAGTTTGCAGGGATGCAGGTTTCAGCAGCAGGGAGCAAAGTTTTATGGAGGCGGGGCCTTTTGCTTTTAGCTTGTCGATAAGATAATGGGCGGTGTTGCCAGTATCAACAATATCTTCAATGATCAGCACATCGCGACCCTTAATATCAACGCTGAAATCAATATCATCGCGGATCTTCAGGGTGCTTTTGGTGCCACCGTAATAGGAGGCCAGTTTGGTAAAGGTTATTTCGCAGGGGATGTCTATTTGTTTTATCAGGTCGGCAATAAATAAAAAGCTGCCGTTTAGTACACCTACAAACACGGGTTTGGTGCCAGCGTAATCCTTATTGAGCTGTATGCCAATCTCTTTCACACGTTTCTCAATGGCGTCGGCTGTTATAAGAGGCTCAAAATCAAGGTCTACTAATTTCATGCGACTAATATAACGAGAATGCCCAATACCTTCAAAATAAACAATTGAATTAATGGTCCGACGGAATCGTTAGGGCTATTTGTAGCTTATTTATTACATTTAAGCACTTATTATCACAATGGAATCCAAATTTAGCTTTCTCGCCACAGGCAGAACCAACGAAGAACTTCTTGAACGTATCGACAACCGCCCAAAATATCTGCCCGAAACAGTGGAAGCATCAGTTGCTGAACTGCAATTCCGCAAGCATGAATTCTCCGACGAGGAGTTAAAGGTTATTACGGAAGATGTACAAGCGCAGCGCAATAATGCGGTTATGGTTACCAGCAACCCAAGCTTATTCAACAGCGATTATAAAAATACTATTGTTGAAGACCCTGACGCGCCATTGATGTATTCGAGACGGGCAATTTACTTGTTCGCACTTTTCTTTGGAGGCTTATTTGGTTCTATAATGATGGCGATGAACATCAGTAAAACCGAAAAAAAGAACAATGCCGCTATAGCTATATTATTTGGCATAGTGTTTACCGCGTTGCAAGTCTATTTAGTATCAAAGGCAAACCCGGGTTCAGGTGGCTCTTTTCAATATCTGGGAGGATTAATTGCAGCATATATTCTTAATTATGTTTTTTGGAGGAACTATATAGGATATGCTACTTTTTACCGTGCAAGGCAAATCTGGGTGCCGTTAATCATCGGGATCATATTGGTAGCGATAATAATATGGGGCACTATAGCTGGTATGAAGTAACAATTATAATATCATCCTTCTGTTTTATTATCAATCCGCAAAATCCTGAAATCTGATTAATCAGCGGTGAAACACTATCTTTGCGCCTCATGATCGATTACCAGGTTCATACATTACCCAACGGCATAAGGATATTATTAAAACATTCGCCATCAACTATTACCCATTGTTGCTTTGTGCTGAATGCCGGCTCGCGCGATGAGCCGCTGCACCAGGAAGGTTTGGCGCATTTTATAGAGCACCTGCTGTTTAAGGAAACCGAAAAACGCAGCACCAGCCAGATCCTTAACCGGCTTGAACTGGTAGGCGCTGATCTGAACGCGTATACTACTAAGGAATATACCTGTATCCACGCCTCACTGCTAAAACAGCATTTAGAGCGTACCATGGACCTGTTTGAGGATATCCTGTTCCACTCCACCTTCCCCGAAGATGAAATGGAAAAGGAACGCGGGGTAATACTGGATGAGATCGCCTCCTATCTCGATCAGCCTGAAGAAGCTATACAGGATGATTTTGAGGCGCTGCTGTTCAAAGGTCACCCGATAGGTGAAAACATTCTTGGTACGCCAGAAACAGTATCAAAATTCGATATCAACGACATTAAAGCCTTTACTGCAGCCTCCAATAATACCAGCGAAATGATCTTTGCCGTATTTGGCGATTATGATTTTAAGAAGATCATTAAACTGGGCGAAAAATATTTCGGCAGTATTGCCGCGAATACGGCTAAAAAGAACCGGATAAAACCTGCGCCTAATACCGGCGGTATCCATACCCTAAGCAGGCCAATTTCACAAACACATTGCATTATCGGTAACCAGGCCTATGCTTCAAACCATCACCACAAAACCGGTTTGTTATTGCTTAATAACCTGTTGGGTGGCATGGGCATGAGCAGCAGGCTGAATTTAGAGATCAGGGAGAAGTACGGTATCGCTTATACCATCGAATCAAATTATACCACACTTACCGATACCGGCATCTTTTCCATTTATTTTGGTACCGATACGGAGAAAAGCGACAAGGCGCTTAAACTGGTGCATAAGGAACTGAAAAAGCTGCGCGATAATAAGCTGGGTACATTGCAATTGCACCAGGCTAAGCAAAAGTTTATAGGCCAGATAGCTTTGGCCGAAGAGAATAGGATGAGCCTGATCATCTCAATAGCAAAAAGTGTGGTCGACTTTAATTATGCCGATACATTGGATGAGGTTTTTGCAAAAATTAACGCAGTAACCGCCGACGATTTGTTAGCTATAAGTAATGAAGTATTTGATACGGAAAGGATGATAACCTTACTATTTGAACCTAACGCATAAACCTGTATTTTTGTAGGATGAAGTACCCGATAATAGCCTATGGCGATCCCGTATTAAGAAGAAAAGCTGGCGCGATTGAGCCTGATGAATATCCGCACATTAAACAACTGGCTGAGGATATGTTTGAAACTATGTACGCGGCCCGCGGCGTAGGACTGGCAGCCCCGCAGATAGGTTTATCAATGCGTTTATTTGTTATTGATGCTACTCCTTTTGCTGATGATGAGCCTGAATTGGAGAACTTCAAAAAAGTATTTATAAACGCCACTATTTTAGAAGAGAACGGCGAAGAATGGGCATTTAATGAAGGCTGCCTGAGCATACCCGATATCCGTGAGGATGTTTACCGCAAGCCTACTGTTCGCCTGTCATACTATGACGAGAACTGGAAACATTACGAAGAAACCTTTAAAGGGTTAGCCGCTCGTGTTATACAGCACGAATACGACCATATTGATGGTAAACTGTTTACCGATAAACTGAGCCCGCTGCGCCGTCGCCTGATTGAGAAGAAGCTGAACGATATTTCGAAAGGTATTGTGGATGTGGAGTACCGGATGAAATTTCCGGCAGTTAAGAAAGGCCGTTAATTATTAGTCGCCATTACTTTGGCGGCTTTTATCTCCCTGTGTTATCTGGTTAATAAAGCTACCCCATGCCAATGGGTTTAATAACGGGTTAGGCGTTATGGAATGTGAATTCATAATGCTTGAGTTTAAGCCCTGGTAATTGGCATCGCCTATCTCCTGCCCGTCACGGGCCAGGGTGCTGATAAGTGCGGTTAATTTTGCCTTGTTAACATTCTTTTTGGCAATTTCAAGGTCGTCATCAGCAACTTTCATGGCCACAAAATCTTTCTTAAATTCATCCGTAGTAGCCCAAGGGAATACGTGGAAAGTAGGCAGGTTTATGATCTGTGGTTTTAAGTTTACCTGTATGGTATAGCTTTTATTCAGGTTAGCCGGTATTACAACCGTTGCAGGTGCGTAGCCTACGCAGGTAAAACGCAGGGTATCCTGCTCATGCACCACAAATGAGAAATAGCCCTCATAATTTGTTACGTAAGCTGTTTTTTGAGTATTGGTGTTGGTGATGTTTACATAAGGCACAATAACTAGCGAGCTATCGGCATTGTGTACTATACCGGTAAATTGTACCAGCGGTTTCTCCTGCTTTTGTGCAAAAGCTGTTACCGTGATAAATAAAAATAATATGCCAATTAAATGCTTCATAAAGCTATGAGCCGTCTCTCTCTTTTTGTAATTACCCTGTTTGTTGGATTTTTGTTTGGAAAATCTTAGGCAAAAGTACACTATTAGTGCACCCGGTAATGCAATTTAACAATTCTTAACACTATCGTAAGTTTTCAGGAAGCACCGCGTTAGGGTCGTCAATATCGGTTAGGTTAATGGCTTCAATACCTGTAACTTCCGGAACCGCTTTTTTAATAGCCTGTTCAATACCAGCCTTCAATGTCATGATGCTCATAGGGCATGAGCCGCACGAGCCCAGCAGTTTAAGCCTCACCACATTGTCAGGGGTGATCTCTTCAATTGAAACGTTCCCGCCATCAGCTTCCAAATACGGACGAATGGTGTCCAATGCTGCTTCCACCTGATCTAATAAACTCATTTTTAATAATTTATAAAAAAGTAAAGTTATTAATTATTTTTAATAAAGAATCAAGAGTTAAGAATCGGGAATCAAGATAGCTTTTTTGTTACATTTCTTGATTCTTGCCTCCTGGCTCTTGCTTCTAATCCTCTAAACCTTATCCAAAACTTTCGCGTTGGATATTGATACCTGCTGAGCCACACGCTTAGCCATATCGATAAACGCTTTTGATTGTACCGAATATTCATCCAGCACAATTGGCGTGCCTGCGTCGCCTGAATCACTGATACTCTTTACTAACGGAATTTCGCCCAAAAATGGTACGTCGAGTATGTTTGCCAGTTTTTCGCCGCCGCCTTGTCCAAATATATAATATTTATTTTCAGGCAATTCGGCAGGTGTAAAGTACGACATATTCTCCACTATACCCAATATCGGTACATTAATGGCATCCATCATAAACATGCCTATGCCCTTTTTAGCGTCAGCCAGTGCCACATTTTGCGGAGTGGTAACGATAACCGCGCCCGTAACCGGGAATGTTTGTGTTATGGTGATGTGGATATCGCCGGTACCCGGTGGCAAATCGATCACTAAATAATCCAGATCGCCCCAATCGGCATCATTAAATAACTGCTTAACCGCTGTTGATACCATTGGTCCGCGCCATGGCACGGGCTGGTTAGGATCAGTAAAAAAGCCTATGGATAACAATTTAATACCATATTTTTCAATAGGTTCAATGCGGGTTTTGCCACCTTCAACCTGGCTTGCTTTTGGTCGCGCGTTTTCCAGTCCGAACATGATCGGGATGGATGGCCCGTAAATATCAGCATCAATCAGCCCCACTTTTGATCCGGCTTTTGCCAAACCCAGCGCCAGATTTACCGCAACGGTTGATTTACCTACACCACCTTTGCCTGATGCTACCGCAATGATGTTTTTAACACCCGGTACACCAGTATTTTTTTGCGTAGTAACACGCGAGGTCATGTTGATATTGATCTCGGCCTCTTTACTTACAAAATGCAGGATGGCATTGCGGCAGGCATTTTCTATCATGGCCTTTAAGGGGCACGCAGGAGTGGTTAGTATAACCGAAAAACTTACACGGTTGCCTTCAATATGTATATCCTGTATCATGTTAAGGGTAACCAGGTCCTTTTTCAGGTCGGGTTCCTCAACATTGCCCAGGGCTTGTAATACTTGTTCTTTAGTAATGTTCATAACTCACAGCAAATTTACTAAATCGGCAGGGAATAGTGTCATAAGAATGATAAAATGAAGAGTGAGCCGAAAGGAGAAAGGTTAAAGCTGTTTATGAAGCTGAAAGGAAAAAGGTTAAAGCAGAAAGGTTATATCGTGGTAGTATAAAAGTATTAAATGTTAAGAGCATAGGGTCACCCTGAGGCACTCGAAGGGTAGGCGTAAAGGCCTTTGCCCGTCCGCTTCGAGTGCTTCAGCATAACTCAATCATTTACACACTCGTGGTTTTTTACCAAAAAGTGCGGAGAGATTATATACTTAAAAAGTCATCCCGCCATCAGCTATCAACTCAGCGCCCAAAACAAAGGTCGAATCATCTGATGCGAAGAAGGTAACTATTTTGGCTATTTCTTCGGCAGTGCCAAACCTGCCAACCGGGATCTGTTTTATCAACCCCTCACCCATGTTGGTTAATTGTTCTTCGGTAAGTCCCAGCTTTTCTGAACTATGCAAAGGGGTACCCACAGGGCCCGGACTAACTGCGTTCACCCTTATCCTGCGTGAGGTTAATTCGGCAGATACGTTACGCGCCAGTGAAAGCAGCGCCGCCTTACTCGCCGCATAAACGCTTGCCCCTGCCATGCCTATATGAGCATTAATAGAAGTATTTAATACAATTGAACCGCCATCATTTACCAGTGGCAACAATTGCTGCAGGCTGAAATACGCGCCTTTAAAATTGATGTTCATGATCTCGTCAAATAGGTCAACACTCATGTTGGCAGTCGCATCAAATTTGCCTATACCGGCATTAATGAAAATGATATCAATGGCAGGGGCAATGGCTTTTACCTTTTCGCCCAGTTGTAATACCTGTTGCAAGTCGGCCGCATCAGATACTATGCCCTGTGTTCCGTTGCCCAATTGTTTAACCGCGTCATCAATTGATGACTGGTTGCGGCCTGTTATAATAACTTTTGCACCTTGTGCTATAAATTCCTGCGCAGTGGCAAAGCCTATGCCGCTGTTTCCGCCTGTTATAATGGCTGTTTTACCTTGTAATTTCATTATCTTTATTTTTTGTTTGATCAAAGTGACGGCTATTAAATGAATGCCGCAAGAATGCACCATTTTGTGCGGAACGCACCATTTAGTAGGTTATGGATTGAAATGATTTAAACGGGCACAGCCAATTTTATTATGACAGAAAAAAGACATCAATATTCATGCGCCATGGAAGCCGCGCTATCTGTTATCAGCGGTAAATGGAAACTCACCATTTTAAACCGTTTGCTAAACGGGCCGCAGCGCTATAGCGATATCAAAAAAATGATCCCCGCCATTACCGAAAAAATGCTTACCCAGCAGCTGCGTGAGATGGAAGAGGATGGCATCATCAAAAGAAAGATCTACCCTGTTGTGCCCCCAAAGGTTGAATATTCATTTACCGAAAGAGGTGAAGAACTGACCGGTATATTTAAGTCGCTGTCGATCTGGGGGAGAAATTTTATGCCTAAGCCAGATGATGACACACAGATAAGCACTGATTCAGCTGAAACAATATCTGCTTAGATTAATATTATTTATCGTCCGCTAATTTTAGCCGGAAACATTTTACTACTCCCTGCGTTTGTATCGGATAAGATTTAGTTTAGTTTTGGATAAATTTTTGTAGATGCATCGCCTTAATCCTAAGTATATACGTATTGCACTTATTGTTGTTATCTCCCTAATTGTTATTGTTTTAATAGGAGGTTATATAGCCTATACAAAGCGTGATGCTATACTTCAGCGGGAGATAAGGAAAGCGAAAGCGACCGCAAAATCAGCCTACAATATCGATCTGCAAATTGGTTCGGCCAGCTTTACCGGCTTAAGTACGGTGTCGTTCTCTAACATTGTGATAGTTCCCGAAAATCGCGACAGCTTATTAAATATTAAGAAACTGGAGATCAGCGTTAAGCTGATGCCGCTTATTTATGGCGCGGTAAAACTATCGGATGTCGATCTGGAGGATGGCCATTTAAACTTAACCGACATCAACAAGGTTAAGAATTTCGATTTCCTGTTCAAAAAGAAAAAAGATTCTACCGATACCCATACAAAAGGCAGCCTGGCCGAACTGGCCAATAAACTCATCAACGAATTTTTATATAAGATCCCGGATAACCTCAAGCTTAAAAACTTCCTGTTCACCTTTACCAAGGATAGCACTACTTTAAAATTGCTTACCACAACTGCGGCTATTAAAAGCGGCAAATTAACCTCAACCATAAATGTTAATGATGGCACTGCTACCTGGCATTTTGAAGGTAAGCTGCATCCGTCAGACAAAGAAATTGATGTGAAGCTTTATGCCGATGGCCGAAAAGTGGAACTGCCGGGCATAGAGGAACATTATCATACTAAACTGAGTTTTGATACCATAACCACCCGCCTTAATAAAGTGGAGCACGATGGCGATGAAACCCGGATCTATGGCTCATGGTCGGTAAGTAATTTGCTCATCAATAACCGTAAGCTGGCTACTAATGATATTGTTGTACCGAATGCATCAATTGATGCCAATGTATTTGTTGGGCCTAATTATGTGTCATTGGATAGTTCGTCGGTTATCCATTTAAAAAAGATAACTGCTCATCCTTACATTAAATATACACTGAGCCCGGTTAAGATCTATGAATTAAAAATAAATACTGGCTGGCTTAACGGACAGGACCTTTTCGATTCGTTCCCGGGTGGTTTGTTCGAATCCTTTGCAGGCATACAGGTTGCAGGCAGGTTGAATTATAGTTTGAATTTTTACCTCGATGCTTCAAATCCTGATGCGGTTCAGTTCAACTCACAATTGAATAAGGATAATTTCAGGATCCTTAAGTTCGGTAAAACTGATCTTACTAAACTCAATAATCCGTTCATACAAACACCTTATGAGGTAAAATCGCCTGCGCCGCCGTTTACAGTGGGCCCGGCAAATCAGGATTATACCCCGCTGGAAGATATAGCTGCCGATACCCGTAACGCCATCATGACTTCCGAGGATCCATCATTCTACAGTAATAATGGTTTTGTAGAAGAATCCATCCGAAAATCAATCGCTACGGACTTTGAGAAAAAGAAGTTTTCGCGCGGTGGCAGCACCATCTCCATGCAGCTGATCCGTAATACTTTCCTCAACAGGGATAAAAACCTTGCCCGTAAAATTGAAGAGATCATGCTGGTGTGGATGATAGAGAATAACCACCTCATGACCAAGGATCGTATGCTGGAAGTCTATTTTAATATAGTAGAGTTTGGCTATCATATTTATGGTATCGGGCCTGCTGCGAGGTATTATTTTGGTAAAACACCTGCGCAGCTTACTTTGGGCGAGAGTATCTTCCTGGCCAGTATATTGCCAAACCCTAAGGCAGGCTTATACGCCTTTATGCCCGATGGTACATTAAGGCCCGGTTTGCATGGCTATTTTAACCTGATAGGCAACCTGATGGCAGGCCATGGCAAGGCCCAGCGCGATAGTAATGCTTATGGTTTTTATGATGTACGACTGAAGCAAGCCCTGCGCCGTGAGATCTCAACAGTAGATACCGCTAAGGCTGATAGTATTATTAAGAACGGCGATGACGATAATGACGCCACGCCAGTTGTTGAACCTGAGAAGAAATTAACGTTCTTCCAAAGGTTGTTTGGTAAAAAGGATACCACCCGCAAAGCCGAAGAAGCGAAGAAGGATGATAAGGCGAGTGTAACCGTTAATGGCAAAACATTCCCTGTTGATACAGCCGGGAAAACCAAAAAGCAGATACGGCAGGAAAAGCGCGCTATAAAGAAACTGGAACAGGAACGGGAAAAAGAACAGGATCAGCGAGGTTATTAACCAGTGTTAGCAGGTTATTTCGATTGTTTTGTGGAATGTTTCATAAACAAGCAAAGATTTTGCGGACAAGGAAAAAAATGTTTCATTTAAAATAATGCGAACATTAGTTGTATCTTACAACAATAATAAAACAACTTTATTATATTTGGTGTATAAATGATTAGGGCAACAAAAAAACGATAGCCCGTTATAAATTAAAGATTGATGAACATATTTGTAGGAAGCCTTCCTTTTAAATTAGAGGAAGCCGATTTAAAAGAACTTTTTGAAGCGTATGGCGAAGTAAGCTCCGTTAAGTTAATTAATGACA
>Ga0116227_10006938_pt1 | contig 22543 bp, 26 predicted proteins | sample S1TSphgellanicum_FD_89693 | JGI IMG/M metagenome (GOLD analysis project Ga0116227, IMG submission 89693) | Host-associated microbial communities from peat moss isolated from Minnesota, USA - S1T2_Fb - Sphagnum magellanicum MG | ecosystem: Host-associated > Plants > Peat moss > Unclassified...
AGAAATTTTTTATGTTGCATTTTTTTCGTTAATTTTTATGCAAAAGAAAAAATGGGACAAAAAAAAAAAAAAAAACAATGATAAGTGTGCAACTCGTTGTTGTTAGATGTTGAGAATTCAAGCTCAACTAATTAGGTTTCATTAGTTACTAGAGTAAGAAAGTAACTAGGTTATGTTCACAAGATTGAATTACTTTCTTTACTTATATTAGTTTGGTTATTTGTGGTTTGGTTTTTTACTTAAATACTTTGGGTTGATGGTTTGGCTTTTTTTTCTTCATTGCACAAGTTTATGTATTTCATGTGACAAAAACCTTGAGGAGTTCTTGATGTTATGTTTCATGTTGTGAGCATCATGTTTTAGTTTCCTTTCAACAAAGATTTATGTTTGCACTTGAATAGATCTCCTATTTGTTAATAATGGAGGCACTATTAACAACCTAATGTCCTTTATTGCGTTGAGTCTTGTTGATTATGGGTGCTTAAGTGAAATGGACATTGCCAACAAACTAGTTTGTTTTAGAGCAAATGAAGTTATTATTTTCCATGGTATCAAATTTGGTGTCCCCAAAAACAATTAATGAAAAAACATATTATTTCGTATGTTAGTAGTGTGCATTACATGGTGCACCATACAAACTTGGATGTTTAAAGTTCAAACCTCGAATGGTTTGAGTTTGGTAAAAAAGAGCAAATTCTTGCTCTTGTATATATACAACTATTCTATTCCTAGCCTTAAGTGGCATCTTGAGGTGACTAAGCTTACTAAATTGTTGGAATGCAAGGGCAACAAGAATTTGAAAAATGTTAAAAAGTGATGGATTTAAATGCTATCACTTTCCAAGAGGATTTTGACTAATTATTGAGCTATGGTTGTGAAGATGATTAAAGATAGTGCTAACATAGAAATTGCAAAGAATAACTATGAACTTTTGTGTGATGCAAAGACCTTGCTAGGTCTCACATGTATCTTACCCTTGTTGGAATTGGTGCAAGGATTGTCCAAGTTTTCACAAGGTAAACAAAATTTCATTTATGACTTTGTTTCTGCCATGAATTTAAGCTAAAGCATATTATTTAGCATGTATTGTGGGGTTGAAAAGAGGTTTTGCCTTCCACACTTCACATTTTTCCTTGAACTTGTTGAGGACTACAATGACACACTATTTTTGACTTGGTGGATAGAACCTACCACCCATATTCAATATGTTGCCTTTTATTTTGGAGGCAAATTATATATGCTCCATGCCACCAATTCAACCACTCATATTGTGAGCATGGAAACCAAAGAAATTGTGTTTGAAGTGGTAAATTTTTTGAAAGCACAATGTTCTTCAGCTGCTATACATTTAATAAGTGTTGGAGAAGTGTTTTCTAGCACATGAGTTACTACATGCCATTGGTGTAATTTATCCTTAGGATTGGTCAGATTCAGAAGCAAAGGTAAACATGTCCCAAATGGCAATCATTCAATCCCACTTTGGGTACCCCAAAGCCTTTGGGAACCCTACCCCAATTGTGAGGGCATTGTTAAACCTTATTCTCCTTGACTAACCATCTTCTTTCTTCAAATTGACAATGCAAATTCATGCCAACTTGCAATGTCACCTCTGCATGACTGCCACCTAATTCTACACTTGTGGGAGAGGCTCAGATCTAGTAGAATTTTAATCACCACCTCTCTAAGTGGTTTAAGTTGGTCAAGCTCTACATGGTTATGGTGTTGGGTAGCATGGAGGATGAGTGCACTTTCTTCAACCTTGCATACATGACGATAAAGTTGTGAAATTGCTTGACAATTCATCTCAACTTAGTTGTTTAGATGTCTGCTGAGAGTTTTTACAATTGCGTACCTTTCTGTTCTACATAGCAATACATGATTGAAATGACAACTACATTCACTATGGGGTTCATGATTTTCTCTGGTTTGGATTTATATGCTAGCTGGAGTTATTGCAGCTCCTATGTGGGCCACTAGTGCATGTTCATTTTGTTCTTGGTTGGAGAAACATTAACCAAGGCTCAATGAAGCTTAATGAGCCTCAAATGGCAACCTTTCCAAGTTTGGCAGTGCTTTTAGCTTCTACTGTTCACTTGTTCAGATTTCAGCTTCCACTGGTTGTCAATGGTGGTGACATTGTTGTCACTCATCAATTTCTATAAGTTTCTATTTAGTTTTGTTGTTTTTGCTACTAACAAGGGTTTGGGTGCAGGCAGGGCTGCCAGACCTGAAAATCTTACTGTCAGCTGGATGTTGATATCATGTATCCAATTCCCAGATGTACAATGCCATGCTTGTATGTAGGACTGTTTGCAGAGTATGCAACTACAAACCTTTTGCAATTTGTGCCTGCGGTTTACCTGCATTCTAAAACTCTTTGATACTATCACCTGTTTGTAAGTATATTGCAGTCTAGAACTCCTTGATACTATCGCCTGTTTGAGCTCCAGAGTTATGGGTTTCTTAACAACATGTATAGATACAACAAGCTGATCAGCCACCCTCCAGTTGGTCAGTATTCAAAGATGGTGCCACTTTGAATTTTGAGCTTTGACATTGAATGTGCAAAAGGAAGGGTCATTTTCCAGAACAAGAGCAGGATCCTGTTATTCAGGTACTTTTAGGTACTTTGGGTGCCTTTCTGTGGACACACATACTCTCAATGTATTCGCTGTTATGCCCACCTTGTTTCTTTGCCAGAAATTCTGTACTTGAGAACTGATAAATAGATCTTTAATGTTGTTCTGAATTTCTTATATTATCACATTTTGCTTGATAGTTGTGTTGGATTTGAGTAGTTCCATTAGCTTTGTTGCGCACAAAGAGGACTATTGACAACCTGGATCTTTTGAAACCAAAACATATAGCTTGAAAGTTTTGCCCAATGCAGTTTAGATTAGGGTTTCAGTGTGCCTGATCTCTATAGTGCATTGATGGCCTTCTTTTCACAAGTAATTTTAGGGGACTGTAACATTGTATGGACTTATGACAAATCTGGAGAACTCAAGATTGCCTTTTGTTGTTGGTGCTAGATGGCCAATCTGGTAACAATGGAAGGTAAGTGCAAGAGGAAAATTCCCAACAGTCATCTGCACCTTGCAGCGCTTTTCAGTTTAATGGATGCAACAGTACATATGTATCACTATGGAGACAAAGACCTTGTCCTTGGCCATTTATAGTAAGGTGTAACAGACTTTGATTTAGTATAGTAGACTGGGTCAGTGGTGCAGAGTCAATCATGAAGTGGGTCACAATGTTACACTCTGCAACCATGTGTAGTGACAAAACCTCTCATGTTGTCACCACCATTTTACATTGTGCAAAATCTAGTAGCCCTATCCACTGAAAGCTTGAAGGAAAATGTAGGCATATGAACATATAACACAGTGCGAGTTCTCACTGGGAAGTTATGAACAATATTAATTATTAATTAGTCACGCCTAAAAAAAAACATAGTCCTAATGTAGGCCAACTGGATCCACCCGCCCCCAAAAAAAGGCCACCTTTGCATACCACCACACACAAATTGTAGCCATCCAGCTATCTGGAGAATTTGATGCAAATATGATGGGACAATATTAATTAAAGCACCATAATAATTTTGTTAAGTCAAATTCTCATTCAATCATCTAGTTAAATAATTCCAACCCACTTCTTTACCTTACAGGTATTTGAATGAGTCTGGTTTTCAAACATGAATTTAATATTCTCCCATGTTATTAATGTGTTGCATTCTGTTGTGTGTCCATCATAACAAAATTCATAATTTACACACATTTGTGATTGTGGAATTGATACTTAGACATTGTTACTTTGAACTTGTTGCAGCATAAACTTTGTTTCCCCTGCTTATCATGCAAAATCTGTGTAGTCCCTCATCAATAGAGACGAAAAGGAAGACAGACCTTTTGTGTCACAAACATGCCTTCAGAGCTTGCAATATGAAACCTATTTTAACCCACTTCCTACAAATCAGCTATAATATGCCAATTGCAAAGCCTACTCAATGAAAAAACACCCACCAACACATCTTTAGGAAAGATATTAACTACTTTCACTATGATAAATAATTGGGGGTAGAAGGTACCCTCCACCCCCAGGACCACCCATAAGTAAGTAGCCCACCAATACCTAAGTACAGTACATAAAATGATAAAACATTTGTTCCACATCAAAAGATCCAGCTCTTGGCTGGGGAGCATTATGCAGCTCCCATCTGGAAATAAGAAGAATAGTCAAATGATCCGACTCTTGACCAGACAGCATTGTGCAGCTCCCATCTGAAAATAAGAAGAATAACAATTTGATCTCTTTCCATCATAAGGTTCAACAACGTAACCAAAGGCAATCTTTCCAAAGGCCTCTCCGTAAGTTGGTACTCCTCCTGTCTGGTTGGGGTAGTGCATTCAATGCACATCAAAGTCTTTGTTCAAACATGGAACTGAAAAAAAAAGTACTTTCAAACATCCACTCAATTAACTGACTTTGATAGCAGATTCTAACACAGCCATAATAAGTTGCAACTATCCAATCCAGAACAGAATATTTCTGGCCAGTGATGGTATATGTCTGTACCTGAATCTGTCAGTGGAAAAATCTGCTAGGTAAATAAATTCAGGCACAGAACCTAAAGGGAAAATTGTGAATTCTTTTTTTTCAGGACCTGCTCATTAACAATCTATTTACAAATTACGAATATGCACTGGACCCAAAATGGTGTTCAATCTAGTCACTCCAGATACTGATGTAAACTGAACTCCACGAGCTGTGAGGAAAGGTGTGCACAAAACAGGGTCAAAATTTCAACTGCAGTACAAGCTTGGTGACAAACAACCTAGTACCAAATCCTCTAGGACACAGATTAGTCAACTCACAACAAACAGACAGTGGGTTGTATACTACATGAGAGGAATATATGTGCCACCATGACCCTTGCGTAAGATGAGAGGCCCAGCAGTTTCTGGTACTCTATCAAGCATCTGCATGCAAGCGTCAACTATATCTGAGAAGCCTGTTGCCATGGTGGCAAGCTGGAGGCGGGCCCGGATATCACGCACATGCTTCAAAAGAACCCTCATGGACTTTCCCAGATTGCGTGCAAGCTCCTGTGGCATGCCCCCTGGTGTCAACCAGGTTGTGAAGTCCATGTGGTCACCACGAGCAGCAACCTCTGCCCGGTAGAAGCGTGCAAGCTCCACCAACATAGTTTGTGGAAGTGGAAGTGCTGACACAAAATCAGATAAAAATTGATCAATTCGTCCAGGTTGTCGCATTTGTTCCCAAAGTACAGGCACCCACTCTGCTGAGTGATTGAGCGCATAAGCCTCAGCAACAATTAGTGCATCCTGGAAGCGAGGTTGCTCCACCAGCCGGCGCCGAGCATTTGTCTCTGTCAGGTCAATCCACATGAGCTCTGGCATTCGCAGCTGCAGAGACACCAGTGATGCTTGGGCACAGCACAAACTTGTACTCATCCCTGCACAGAACAATTGTGATGTACAAAAAGTAAGTCCTAAGTCCATGCAATCATACTTTTTGCAGCTTTGCAGCTATCTATTAACAGGATCATCTGTGTGCAGTTCTATAAGAACCTGCCCAGTAGCTAGATATTTACCAGCATCCACAGCTGCATACACTTCAGCAGCTTCCACATAGAAGCGCATTGGATCCAGGAGCTCCTCACTATGCTCTGGATCATACCGCCTCACCCATCGCTCCAGAGCTCTTCGTGCTCGTGATTTTAACAGCTCAGCCATCTCATGTGCCATACCAAAGAAGCTGTATACCTATGACATGGTTACAACAAACCATGTAAGGTCAGTATCCCCTGGTACCAGATTTATAATTGCATACTGCATCTGCTGTGCTTTAATATCTTATTCTTGCCATGAACTTGCAATCAAGCAAGTTGTCCTCATTTTCTGTCTCAATCTCATAGGAAGAGGGGATAGCAAGTTGGCTACACACTTGTGAAAGAGAATCCAGGTCGTAAGAATTGAAGCGCTTCAGTGCTGAAAGAACTGCCATACGAAACCCAATTGCTGGGAGTGATGACACCATGGCTCCATCTCTCTTCTGGAGGAGGAGTCCCAGCTGCCCATTCTCAATGAGAAGATCCAGTATAAAGCGCAGTCTCTGGAAGTTGCTGAGACCTGTTACCAAACGTGCTAGACTTGTAAAGTCTCCCTCAGCAACGTATGAGTCCACACGTGTGGCTGCCAATGAAACCAGCACATCACCACCATCCAGGCATGCTGACAACTCATAGTAGAAGTGTGCCAAGATAATCAGCTCCACCTGCCAAGACTCATCTCTTAGTGTACAACATCATGTCAGCTGGATCAAATAAGCAATTGAAGTATGTGTACCAGGCTGACATGAAATACAGACAAATACATACATACAAGCAGATAGAAAAAAATCCAATTTGGTAAGAATACCTCGCACGAGTGGGGAATGTCTCGACCACCAATGACAAGGCGCATAAGGGCATGCCCAACCTCTGGTTCTGATGAACAAAGTTTTGCCCACTGTTTGAAGTCAGACGTCCTCCAAAGCAGGGGAGCAGGGCCCTCTTCCCTTTGTGATGATTCCATATACCCACCACGATGTGCTGCCAAAAGGCCCTGCAGGATAATAGCATCTATTCAGACTACACACAAGTTGTGCTACTGCTCCATACACTGACACCAAGTATTCTGGGGTATTGTACAGTTGAACAATTTGGGAAATTTCTGGTGATCAATAACTGCTCTGACAAAACTGCAAACAGTGTTGTTCCAAGCTCAAAGCTAGGCCTGTGAAAGCAATGCTAGAACATGGTTGACAGCCACCACGCACTGCCATCTGACAGAAGAAATTGAAAGGGAGAACAAGCAAGTTCTTAGAGATCCAAGTGCATTTGTATCTGCCTCAACATGTCAGAACTCTACAAGTCCTGACCAGAGAATCTTACTTTGAGGAAGGATTCAGCAAGGATTCTGGCAACAGTGGCAGCAGGCATAGAGTGGGTGGCCACCAGCAATTTCGCCTCACTCAGGGCCTCCTGGCCTTTCAGAGAAACAAGCTGCAATAGCTGTGGTGGTGACTTCTGGAATGCTTCTGCAAAAGGCAAACCCAGAAAATTGGCAATCTGTGCCACTGCAGTGATTCTTCTGCATAGTCCACGCCCACAATTTTCTCGGCATCCAGCTGTCAAAGCATTCAACACCTGGATCTCCAACAAGTACACCACTTCAGGTGAGCACATAATGTAGTGATGCAGTTGCTAAGTATTCAACTAACAGATTTACAACTACAGAATATAACCTTTTTGTGTAAAGATTAACAGAGCCAGGTTGTCTTGCCTGCATTGGAGTAGCAGACCCAATGTCATCAAGCAGATTTGTAGAGGCAAGAGATTCAAGAACACTGGGATGCAGAAAAGCAGGCACAACAGCCCCCTTTGTAGTGGGTTGTGAAAGCATGGCAATCCTGTGAGCAGTCTCCACAAGCAAAAGCTCCAGGGGCACATGTGTTGGTGCCAACTTCTGTTGCAACTGCTTTGCGGCAGTGACCTGCCCAACTTCCAAGAGTGCTAACACAGCACTCTCCACCTCTCCTTCACCCACATGTTCCTCCCACCCTGATACTCCTTCTGCTGGTGTGCTGGTAGCATCCAACAAAATGGTGTCTGATTCTAGTCCTCTGCTATGACTCCTCATTGGGAGACTTGAACGCCTGTTATCATCTGAATCACTTGGCGGACTTCCACTGGGAGTCTCCAGAGGTGTACGTTTCACTTGCTTGGTTCTCCGTTTTGTCTTAGAGCCTGATCCATGTGGTGATGCACTGGTCTCCCTAGCTGGCAGACTATTTGATCTTGATAACCCCCGTATCAGTTCATCAGATAGGCTTTCTGCCTGAGGTCGAATGTTAGTTTGTTTCAGATGGCTATCCACCATTGCAACAGCACTGGCTGTGCGGTCTACCGGGCTTCCAGAAGTTGCATTGTTCTTATGAGGCTGTTGGCCTGACAAGGCCGGAGGGGATGAGCGTCCAGGCAATGTGGCCTCTTCATCCCTGCTGCTCTGCATCTCCACCTCTGACTCCACTGCAAGAAGCCAAACTCGAATCTCCAGCTCATGCAGCAGGGGCAGGGGATACACCCTGGCCTCACAATCAATGGTTAATTACTAAGATCCTCAAGTCCATTGCAACAAAGTTCACACAAGATTCCCATTAAGTACAGAAATGATTTCCAGATTGGAATGATAGCAAAAGAAGAGAAAGAAAGCAGGAAGTAAATGAAAACCAGTATGGGCAGACCAAATCTGGAGATTGAAGTGCAAGCAGATGTAGGGGTAGAAGGTATATTACGGTGTAGAGTTGGTGAAAGATCCACTGAGCCACTGGAGAGCCAGCAACAGAATGCCATGTAACTCAGATTTGGGAAACTCTCCAACCACTGCATCTGCATGCCGTAAAAAGAATTTTCCTGCCTGCAACCACCCAAGTGTTCATTAAGCAGAGCTGATCAAACCACTCAATGAGTTACCTCCAATATAACTGCTGAACATTAATTAGTGCATCACTCCCTTCACAGGTGCCCAATTATTCAGAAAGAGGTAGAAACAATACCAACCTGCAATGGAGGAAAGCCATGCCTGATGAACAGGGACTGGCAGTGACCCCATACAGCAGAGCGCTCCTCTGGTACATCCCAAAGGAGCTCCTTCCACTCTGCCACCATAGCTTCTGCCTGTAAAACAATATTGTGTCAGTTCCAGCCAAACCAAAACAAGAATGACAAGAATTGAGTGCAGTGATACTCTCATGAGTGTCACTAAAATAGTATCAGACCATCACCTTCATCATGAATGGCAGTGACTACCTGCCATTACCCCCTATTGACCTCCTCAGCTCACAAAAATGGGTTTAGACTTCTATCATAATCTGCTCATTCTGCTCCTGGCATGGTTCGGACTCTTTCCATCATTAGAGAAACATCGAGGACAGAATGCTTTGAAAACCCAAACCACCATTCCAACTGCAATGTTGCTGGAATACTCAATTTTACTATTGAAGGGCAGCATCGAGCTTGAAACTTCTAACTTCTATAGTCAATGGTCAAGCTTGATACCTGTGTCTCAGTGACATGATGGAGAGCAGAGTTACTTCGCTGCAAACTGAGATCAAGCTGACGAGCCCAGCTACGACTCTCCTCCCAATGTCCATTTGTTTCCAGCACTGTCAATAATGCTTCATCATCTAGATCAGCTGCACCTGCAACCAGGTCAGTGGATCGCAATGCTGGCTCTGCAAGTTGCATCTTCCAGTAAAAGCGACGAAATCGCATGGCTGCTTGTCCTCCATCCCCAAAATCTGCTGCAGAGAGCAGCTGAAGAAGACATCGACGCTCATACACTGAAGGACAGGCCTCAAGCATTGCATCAGCTGCTGCTACAGCAGCTGCTGTGATCCACAATGTTTCAGCCTTCCCAATCTTGGTCTGCTGCCCATGCTGCTTACGTATCTCCTCTTTCAAAAGGCCTGAGAATGCTGCCAAGTGTGCTGCTGCTTCTGAAATTCGCAACTGTGAAAATGCCTGCCAATCCATCTGTTCTGGTTAATGCCACAATCCAGCATCCACAATAACCACTAGCAGAAAACTGGTGCAGACATCACAGCAGAAATTGAGGTTGCCAACAAGAAATAATTGGAGGCAAACTCAGTGCACGAGATACCTGCAAGAACCGGATAAAAGGCAGGAGTGCTGACATTGGAGAAAACAGCTCAAAGGCCCTGAGGAGAGGGAGAAACAGCTGTTGCTCACAGAGCACTGCAACCATAGATGCCAACAACTCTTGCTGCGCAACTGCTTCCACTGCACTGGGCGCATCTTCATTACCAATTTGGACCTTTGATGCTGGGAATCCATGAACTCTAGTGGTTGACACACTGGCAAGAGTATTCGGATTAGACTCCATCACTTCCTCTGCACTAGTGGCCCCATCTGTCTGTAAGACCATTGTGTCCTTGGGCAATAGGAGTCTTCGTCTTTTGGCCTGTCCACGGTCATATGTAAACCCATTTTGCTGTACACTCTGAGCCTGGGCATTTGTTGCTTCTACAGCAGCTCCCACAGAAGCAGAGATATGGGCTGCTGCATCATTAACACGTATTGCCGAGGTTTCCCTGCTATAAAACACACAGGGTTCAGAAGGGAACCATAAAACAGATACACAGCAGATATTGAGTATTCATAAGAGGACAATGAGTGTCAGTAAAAACCTGGCCGCCGTGATTTCCAGCCATGCAGTTAAGCAAGATAGTGAAGTGACATCTGAAAAGCATGAAGCCACCACTGCCAGAAGTGGCCATCGAAGGTCTTTAGCCTTGGCTAGAAGTGCCTGCCCTGGGTACTTGCATTTCTCACATTCTGCCAGCAGGCCAAACAATTCTCCAGATGTCCCATTGATAGCAGCTGGCAATGCCTCTCCTTCCAACCCAGCTGAAAATGGATATAAATTTCCCTGTGCAGTTGATGCTTTCGGTGGCACTGTTGGGACGCTCTTCAACACTGTCAGGATATGACTTTGCAGTCGAACATCCGTGAACTCCTTTGAAGCCTGTTTATCACACAAGTATTCAAATCATACGTCAACTCCAACCACATGTGGTGCTGGTGATAAGGGAAGCCAAATCAAACATATCAATGATGAGATTGTACAGAAAACTTGAAAAATGCTTAGAAGGGAACCATTGGGTCAGTTGCAGTTGAACCAAAACAACACGACAAGAATAAGAGGAGTCATGACCCTGAGAGCATCTCTCACAAAGTATCAGACCATCACCTTCCTTATGAATGACAGTGACCAGCTGCCATTACTCCCCACTGGCACCATCAACTCCCAACATTTCATACAGACCATTAGTATGTAATAATCTGCTCAAAATTAAGGGCAAGCAATTGAACAGAAATCAGCATCCTGAGATTCTGTCACATTTCTGGAAGCAATGGAAGACTCAGTCATGATGTCAGCCAGCTAGGAAAGTCAAACAGTACAATTGACCTGCAAACTTGGTTATACAGCATACCAACCAAGGGGTAGCAGGAGGCTGGGGATCCCAATGAAATCAGAAATCTTAGATGGGGTGCAATATCTGCTAGTGTGCTAGTGTGGTAGCAGCTATAGCACATCACCTGAAAAATCAAAAGAAAAAGTATCATTGAAAACTTACCACCTTCAGAAGTGTATCTAAAGGACAACATTCAACTTGTGCTTCAGCCAAGAAGCCCACCTATAACCACACAACCTTTATCAGTACAAGAGTGCAGAGAAGTTACCCACAATGGCAGAAAGTTCAGTTGAAAAGGAAGATGTGGCACCTTTAAAACAAGGATCATGTCTACAATTTGGATGTTAATAATGCAAAGTGGCCCCCTCAACTTGCCTTTCCTACCACTTTACACAGTTTCTTCAAGCACTAAGCTGCACAGTTCTAGTGAAGTTCAACAAGTGAGGTACACAAAGGATACATCTATGCATTGATCCCAAGGTTAAAAGTCCAAGCAGCACTTCACATCTGGTCTGTGTTTTGGTGACAATGTACCCAGTCATTATCTCTGGCCAGTGCAGCAAGGTATGTGGTGCTCAGAGGAAGTTGGTGTCCACGACAGAAAGCAGTGACAAGGCTCCAGCGTTCACTCATGGAGCGTTGCACAGCTCTCAGCTCAGTTCCATCTCCAACTGCATTCAACAACCAAGTACCAGCAGTGTTCTCCACCTTCTTTGGCCCCTCGTACTCCAGAGTCTTCTCTAGCAACTGCAATATCCTTGTATACACCTTACAAGGTCTTTGACTGGCAAAGCCCTTCCCTGAGAGCATTCCAATGCCAGCACTAGTGTATTCATCTGCCAGTGCCTGAGAAAGTGACCCTACAACATCAGCTCTGTACACTTTGGTCATGGGTGTGCTGCCCTCTACATCTGGAGGAAGAACCTCTGAGTTTTGATCCTGAAGATACTTGGCAATGCGACGCAAGGCTGCCACATCTACTTGCAAAAGATGAGCAGAAAGCCCACACAGTTCAAGGAAGCAAACACACGAAGCCACCACCACTGCATCATCATAATGGATAATAGTGAACCCAAGTATCTGCATAAATCCAGCAAAAGAGTGTGTCACAGTCTCTTTTGAGTGACCAAATTCCTAAACCATGTATCAAATCAGAAACCAATTTGGGCTTCCAAAAATCTGTGGTGAGGAAAAGAAGATGGAAACCCCCCACACACCATTGCAATGTTTGCCTCCTCACTCTTTGTTAGACTTGATAGGGGGGCCTGAGATTCAAATGCTGAAGATACATATTTGCTTGACTGTGGAAGAACAGAACTCAAATCCACACGGCTGACAATTAGAGAGTTGAAAGCTGCCAAGGGCCGGCCACGCAGCAAGTGATGCTCAATTCCCAACCCTGCCTCCTGCAGACCCACACACAAACATGTCCTGTCTGCATTAGTTGCCAAGATAGACAACAAGAATAACAACACTGTACATAACATCTGCATCATCACAACTCAAATTTTAATATTTCAATAAAAGCAGATGACTAACCTTAGAGGAAGTAGCATAGACCTCCTCTTCAACAGAAGCCTCAATTGCAGCCTCAAATGCTAGTACACCAGCTTCCTCTCCGTCCCTTGCATGCTCCAATGCCCCTTGGGCCCCTCCAATGGGTCCCTGGTTGCATAGCATCCTACCATGAGTCCATAGTCCCAAGCACTGACCTAAGTACCAAGCAAGTTTCATAATCTCACATTTGAGTGCATCTTGCTGAATCTTCCTTACCTACTTCAGATTGACTGCAAGAATTGAAATAAAACGAGAGCAAAGCAAAGAACATGAAAATGAACCTGAATAGTCAATCGAAGCAGCATTGACACATCCTTTGGAAGCCAGTCAGGGAGCATCTGAAGAAGGGACGTGTCCCGGGCTGCAGATTTATAGAGGCCTTCTCGCCATTCTAGGTAGCTTGACCACCCTCTCATGCTCCCTACTTAGAAATTGCAACAATCAACCAAAAGATCAATAGAGAACATGACAGGATCTTTGCACAGCAGGTGAGGCAGGAAGCACAGAGAAGCCCATGAGATTGCAGAGAAATCTTCGCAACAAGACTTTGAAGGTTACACAACAATTAGGGTGGTCATAACCTTATGAGAGTCAATCACAAAGTGTCAGACCTTTCACCTACATCACAAATAGCAGGGATGAGCTGCCATGACTACCCCACCGACTTCATCAGCTCCCAATGGTGGATGTAGATACAGAAGGCAAGAGAAGCAGTGCATCAGTCAAAGCATGTCAAACAGTGGGAAAAGATGGTACCGGTCTCTGGAGAAGATCCCAAAAAGCTCCAGGCATCCTGTCCATGGACAGCAGTCACCAACATGAGCCAGAGAGTAGGAAAACTCTTGAATTCTTGCTGAAGACTTGCCAGTGAACATGCTGATGACTGTCCACTATGCCTGTTTACATCACCCATAATCAAGCACTCCTGGAGTGGACATGGAGCATACATCAATGTCGCCATAGCCATATATGGTCGTCCAGAAGCAGCCATATCATCAACAGTAGCTACAGTATCAGGTAGAATTGCCCGAGCATTTGCAAAGGAGGCATCATACTCGTGATCTTCAAGCCGTGACAGCACCATGCACTCTGCCCAATGACTACCAACCTGCACCCACTCCACAGGAAATACAGTTAGGCTCTGGAGGACATAAGTATCTTCAACAAAACTTCTCAGCCTTTCCTCTAGACTAAGGCGCTTGTTGTGTTTTGGCAACTACCAAAACTGAGGAAAGATTGGAAAGTCCAGCTTGAAAGAAAAGAGTGGAAATGCAAGAAATTTGGCACATTTCAACAGTAAGATTGAGGCAATACCAGAATTGCTTGCATCATGGTGGCTGATCCTTCATCAAGTGCCAGTGAGTGGTGGTTGCAGTAGCACTCCAGCAGATTCATGAGTGAATGCTTCACACTGTGTTGCACCACCAATTCATGAAATGCTTGTACAGTATCCCTGTGAAGTGAATCCTTGTGAACCCCCATCCCATCTGCAGACTGTTGTTTGCCCACATTGTCAAAGTCCTCAGAGGAAGTGTGGTGAAATAGGAGGCCAGCACTTGCCAAAAGGGAAACAAGTTTTGCAGTTCCCTGCCAATGAGTGCGGAGAAAGATGTGATTTTTTATAAGTTTCATGTCCATCATATGCCACAGCCATGCACTACTCATTGGTCTCATATCGATTCCCAGTATATGAACATTTGGTATGACAGTTTTGACCTCTTTGTTCCCCCCTTTTGGTGAAAATGCTTCCTCCACATCTGGATCTGCTTCACCAAGCTCAACAGTCTCATCAAAGCCTAAATGCACCTGAAGCTCACCCTCGTATATTACAGAATGCGGAATGGCATCCAGTAAGGCAGACACTTGGGGCCAGTTATGATGCACCACATGATACTCCAATTGAGCTCCCCATGATGTATGCTCTCCTGTCACAAGAGACTGGTCCAGTATTACCTGCTCACCACCCCACAAACCCAAAATGCAAGTATTAATCCTTGAATGCCTTCCACAAGCAGTACACACATTCATAGGTATACAGACCAGGCCTTCCTGAGTGCCTCTTAGAAGTGATGCCCAGCATTGCAACAAGGTGCTAAAAAAATCCCTCACAGTTCACAACAAAGAAGGTTTCACCAGGAAAGGCCAATGTTTTGAAAGACATTTCCTGAACTTAGGTGCCATCCAGAAAAATGGTACCTGCCCAGAACCAGTAATGTCTCATAATATAGGAGACAACCCAAGACTCAACCCTCTTTGTCAAAGGCTCATCAGAATCTACCATGCCTGAGGAACCTAATTTCTAAAATGGGTTGGTGACTTGTCCTGACAACACTGCCAGTAAAACTAACATCCACTGAACTATGTCATTTATAAGACTGATACTGCACTTGTTTCAACCAATTTGAGACTCTGCAAGGTCAGACTACTAACCCGATCAACAGTCCGCTGGTCCCAAGAATGCAGCCACACAGCTGCCAACACCAGATAACCTGCTGCTGGGTTGTCTTCATCTACTCCATCATCATCCTGGGTGGCAGTAGTGTTCCATGATCCCAAGACAACACCATCAACTTCTGAACATAGAATGGTGAATCTTGCATCCTTACTTTCAGAAACAACTTCCAAATAGAGATTATCCTCTGTTGAAGTTGGCTCATCAACTCTGGGCATCCCTGAGTGGTGCTGACGAGACTTGTATGTGCTCCAGAAGCTGCTGCTAGGATAGAGGTCCTTCAAAGCACCCATCCAAGGACAACACAAGTGAAAGGTTAGTATACAGATATGGAAGACAAAGAGCAGCTCTGCAAGGAAGAGATTTTCAAAATGGGTATCAACACATGGTTGAACATGTCACAAACTAGGCTGAAGACTTTAGAATCACCATGAGCACTTGATGTCACAGAGGAGAGGATATGACTGTACAATATACTTTTTTGGAGCACACATGAGCTATGGTCATGGCTGCAATAAATCTAGAACAGAAGATGTGTTCCTCCCAAAAGTCATTGAGCATCAGTGTGATTGATGAGAGAAACTACACAAAAACATGTATGGCAACCAACAAATATGAGAAGCACAATAACCTCAAAGAACTTGGTGATCTCCAGCAGCCGAGAGTCAAATGAACCAAGACGGGTGGCATTGCGCCGCAGCTCCAATATGACTTGCTTCCGGAGGCTTCGCCGCACTGTTCCAAATGAAAGTTCATAAAGAGCAACTTCAATATCCTCTCCCAACCTCCGTAATGCAGCCATTGCTAATGCTGTCTTTCCCTGCAAAAAAACCATCTTCTGAAATCATGCCATATCCTCCAAACACACACTTGATCATCAGCTTACAAACTTATTATGGCACACATAAAGCACTGTCATGTCATTGCCCACCTTGCAGAGAAACTCATACACAATAGCACGGCCAATATCTTGGACTTCCTGGAAAACATCAACCATCTCTGGACGATACTCCTCCGAGCCACTCATGAAAGCTTTTAAGCGTTTTCGGTGGAGCTGCACTACAGCCAATGGAACACGTCCTGCCCGCAGAGCATCACGGACAACATTTTCCACATCTACATCCATACTCTCCCACCGTGCAAACATCTCCCCTGCACTTTCCAATAATGTGGACCCATGGCCTTTAACATCTTCACCACTCCCAACTGAAAAGTCCCATGGTGGAGCTGTTCCTGATGAGACTGTTGTTGCAACCAGAGCTGTTGTTGGAACTATGCTTGGCACATCTTGAGCACCCAGTGACGTCCTAGCTTGCTCAGTACTCCTGCCTGATGCAACATTCTCCAGATCAGTTGTAATTTGGGTCACTGCATCTGAAGGGAGTTCAACTATGGGTCTGACCTTACTCCCTCCACCTCCTGATGTTGCACCTTCCACGTTCACTTGTGCCTGTAGGAGATCGAAAATCTGTCAAATGAAGAGTTTCAAGTTCCTTGAAGTATGTACAATGGGTCTGCAGAATCTTCCAGCTAACACAATGTAGTAATGGACTGATATGCTTAAAACTTAGGGCAAACAATTATACAAAGATTTGCATCCTGAGTCTCTGTCACTTTCCAGAAGCATTGGGAAGACCCACTCATTGTGTTGGCTAGCACAGAGAGAAGCATAGCTAATCAAAAGAATGAATGGTTGCAGCTTGAATGTGGGTAAACTTCATTCCACACTAGCTTGCCTAGTGATTGACTGAGCTCAAATACTGCAGTACTGTCAGTCGCCAAATCTCACCTTGGTGCCTCGATTGGGACCCCTACGTTTTGCCTGGAGTCGGTCCTGCAGACTTCGAATTACTTGAAGGAAACTGGCAAGTTCAGTAATACTACCGACAGACTTAAACTTGTTTGACTCCTTTGTAGACCCAAAACTGGACAGAGATGTCCACCCTGACATCCGGATCTCCTTCTTTTGGTGCTGCAGCTCCTGAAAGGCTGCAATGCCATGTCGACGAACCAGCCTTGTTGAGAAACGTGCTGCCAGTGCCAGCAGCCTGGAAACGGGGACTTACTAATCAGTTGTTGATAGACTCCAACTAGACACAAAATTCAAACACTTGTAACAAAAGTGTGTTGGAAAAGAAGGCCCACAAGACCTTCAGTATCCAATTCAAGTTTTGTTTTAGAAGGAAGGTAGAATGGGTTCCAATCTGCAGCTCCAGCATTGCAGAAAATGGTAGTACATACCCTTTACAACAGAAACAACAATATTCATCATGAATGGACAGAAACTCTGACCGGGATGCTTGTCCAAGCTCATTATCAGAGGCAAAAGGGCTGATAATGAGCTTCACAGCTGCAAACAGCACACGTGGCACCCCAACCTCTGCTGCACCAACATGTACAAGTGCCTCCAATGCTCTGCACTCAGTGAATCAAGTTAGGCTCACACTTTCTGCCCCCTGGTTGCAAAAGCCATAAGAGGCATGAAGACCAGAAGTTTCCTCTCATATCCACATTCAACACTTTCTATGGAGTTGGAGTATCATTGTCACACATTGACCATTAGCCCCCTGTAAACCCTGCAGGTATTTGTAACATGCGCAACATCTAACTGGTCATGCATAGTAAAATGCTTCACAGGCAGCAGTCATTCTTACTGCTCTATCTCTTCAACTCGTACATGATCAAGTGCTAGCTCCAACCTCCGTAATCTCAACAGCTGCAAGCTCCATCCTGCATGAGATATCCCACACATTTAAAGAACAGCCATCATATGGGGACTACGACCTGCTGAAAACCCCAATGTCTATGATATTGAATGGTTTACCACAACATACCATTGACATCATATGTATAGCATAGGTCGACTGTCCAAGGTGTTCCAGAAGGTAGGGGTGTTGGATGGGCTCACCATTCTCAACACACAGGTATTCAGCTTCCTCCAGGCCATTGTAAGCAAGAAACCTATCCAGCACCTGTGTCTGCCACTGCTTGATTGCTGGTCTGTTGCTGTCCAGAGGCAACATACAGTCCCACTTGCTGAGTCCTTTTTTGCACCCATGTTCTGTGAGCCACCATGGACCCTTACTGCCTACTGCTTGGGGCACAAAGGAATCCAAAGGGGGAAGAACAACATGGAGACTGGTTGCTGACACAATGTAAAGAGAACCCTGACAACCAAATGCTAGGACATCCCCTCCATATGAACTCTGCTTATATCCCACAGGCAGTTCATCGGTGCCCAATTGTGCCTCATCAAGTGGCCCTCCTTGAACACGCACACCATTTTGCACTACTGTGAACGCTGGCCCATTGCTTGTGGCCACTCTTGTAACACTGTAAGCATTCAGTGCCATCCCCACAAAACATCCACTTGGATTTACAGGCAGAAGAACCCTTCGAAGCGGTTGCAAGTGGTTGTTTGAAGCAGAAACCCCTGCAATTGTGTGCTGAGCAACATAAGCACGTGATGTTAAACCACTAGGACCCATTGATAAGCCCCAAATTCCACTTCCACTGGAGGAAAAAGCCCCAGTTTCACTCCTTGAAACACTTTTCATTTCAACCTTGTTTCTGGAACCCCCCTTCAACATCTGATGATCAGGTATCAAGCTACATGACTTTGCACCTCCAATGTCTGACCCTGCCACTTCATAGCTGGAGAACACCCTCAAGTCACAACAGCTAGACCCTAGAGTTTGTGAAGATGGAAGGGGACAGCTGGTCAAATAGTTATCCATGGAGACAAGATACACCAGTCCTTTAGTATCAGTGATGGCCACCAGCAAGCAGTCAGCTGTCACTGCAAGCTGCACAAATTGATGCTTGTTCTTCTCTGCACTTGTTTCAGAGTCATCTTGAGCTTGGTGTCTGCTGTTGTGCACACCAGATATCATAGATACTTCATCAACTCTCTCTCCGATATACTCACTTGCATCTTTCGTCTGCTCATCAAGTGACTCACTAGGACTATCTCTTGTCCTGCTTTCCATCTGAGCTCCTACTCCACTCTGGATTTCATCTGTCCCACTTTTGGTGATTAGCTCTTCTTGACCAATTTGGAGACCTGTGAAACCTAAACCACAGTACTGCAACACATCAATGCAGGCAACAAGCTGCCCACTCAATGCTGCCCACAGGAAGAGAAACCTATGGTCTTTCAGACCTAAAAATAGCTCATTGGCAAGCTCAAAGTCTGCCCAAAGGCCAGTTTGCACCAAATCAGCTGCATCAAAATTAATTCGTGAGACCCACTTAATGCCCCTATCACTCACTGATGCAATTGAGACAGAAATATCTGAGCAATCTCTCCACCTCTTCCGCTGCTTGTCAGAACTCTCCACCCTGTATTCCTTACAAACTTCCCCTACTTTATTCACCTCTTCATCCTGACTTTTGCTTGGCAGCTTGAATCCATCCACTGACATGGTTGCTGGCAACCTTTTGGTGATCACTAGAGCAACCAGACTATGTGAAGTACCAGACAAAATATCTGACACGCAATATGCCTGTTCCAGATCACCTGGATCACTAGGATTCTTTTGTTCAGATCCACCATCAGCACCATCTTTTGCAAACCAAATGAGATTGGAAAAGGAGGGGGAATCCTTTGCAATGCAGAATGAGACAACCTCTGCTGATGAGGGCCAGAAATGGTGCTTGGAAAACTCAAATCTTAGACCATCCACATCATTTTCCAGCTCCACATTGATAGCAAAAGACTGAAACCCTATACCCCTGTCACCATCTTTCAACTCTGATTCTCCCTCACTTTCACCAAAATCAAGCTTACATTTCCCCCTGCTTGCTTTCTCCTCCACATCTGGCTGTGGTTTTGCAATCTCATCATCATAGTCTCCCTTAGCTTTGGCTTCAAATCCTGTCCTCCCTGGTCCTCCCCAATTCCGCCACCTTCCTTTGGATTTTTCATTTTCCCTCAGCTTCTCAGAGATAGGGGATTGTATTTCGGAGGTGGTGGCAGCTTTGAATTCTTCACGGTGGTGGCAGAAGCTATGGATGAAGATCCCTTCATCTCCAGCGACTAGAAGAAGCTCCCTGAAAGCTCCTGTACCTCTATTGGCCGCATACCCGTCTCCACTGCAAGCCCACGCGAAGCAGTCGACGCCCGAAAGATGAGAAAAAACCAAAGAAGGGCTCTCAAGTCTTCCTCCTCCCGGATCAGGGGACACTGAAGATTGCCCTCTTCTAGGGCTGGAAGAGAACGAACTCCTCGAATTTTCCCAAGGAGTGTAAGAGGGAGTAAAGTAGGGCGTAGCACTGGCGGGCTCCGCCGCAACAACAGGATTGCCATGGATCTGAGAAGATGAAACTCTCGAGACAAATGACGGCGTAAGGTAGGGAGTGGATTGAGAAGCGGGGGAGGGGGACGAGTAGTACTTGGGCAAAACAGATCCCGATCCCGCAGCAGGGGTGGTACCAACGAATTCCTGACCCTGATTGAAAGAAAACCCAAAATTCGCAAACTGCGAAGGAGTAGCTGGAGCAAGAGGAGAGTTAAGAGCACGTCGCTGATTACTACTACTAGTTGCGCCAACACCTGCAGTTGAAAAAGACGAGGGAGAAATGGAACAAGGAGAAGAAACCTGAGGAGGAGGAGGAGGAGGAGGAGGAGGAGTAGGAGCGGAAGGCAGTGAACCTCCACCGTTGTTGCTACTGTTGCTGTGCAGAGCGTGTAGAGGAACAAGAAGCGCATGATTGGTACGCGACAAGAGCATCAAGCGAGAACGCGAAGGCGAGAGAGAAGCCGAGCGGAAAAGCGAGATGGATATGGGAGAATTCGCCCAATCGTGCAGCTTCAACAGCGCCAAGCCTCCGTCCGGCGGCGCCATGTCCTGGCGTTCTTCCGCCATGGCAGAAAGAGAAGAGCCGTGAAGCTCCATGGTTCATTGGGCGGGGCTGGCGACCTGGCCTGGCCTGGCGCGCAAAACGTAGCTCAACAGCCGAAACGCCTCCTGGTGCATCGAAACAAGGTAGCAGACGCAGGCCTGATTCCTTTCAAAGGACTACAGCAAGTGGTAGGTAGGAGCATGAACTCAGTCTGCATGGATGGATGGATGGATGGATGTCACATTCATCCTTTTAGTTTTGGTAGGTTTCACATCCGAATACTTGAAACGTCTTTTATTTTTCTGTTGAAAAGGCTCAATATTCAAGTTAAAGAGTAGGTATGAACAGAAGTGGTGGGTAGGAGCATGAATTGAGTCTGCATGAATGGATGGATGTAAAATTGGTCTTTCAGTTTTGGCAGGTTTTACATCTTGAATAGTCTTCTATTTTTCTAATTAAAAGGCCCAATAATCAGGTGGAAGGTAGGTAGGTAGGAACATTGAATTGAGACTGCACGGATGGATGTAAAATTGGTCTTTCAGTTTTCACAGGTTTTACATCCAAATACTTGATGGTGAATAATCACAGAAACAACTATGTGATGATGTACATACATAGTTTGTGTTCAAAACCTATCAGCAATAACCTACTAAAGATTGCATTCACACTTGGGGTTAGGGACTCTAGTGTTGAGTTCCCTAACACCATGCTAGTCATTTAGGACTTACACATACTTACAATGAACATTTTATTGTTAAGTTAACATTCATTTAACATTAAGCCTCTCGCTCATTTAACATTTGGGTGCCACCTAGGATGCCACTTAGATTTTTATTTAACACTGACTTAACAAACATCAAGTGTGAATGCACCATAATAGGATTACACTCCTGTGGTTACGCTCCTCTTCATGCTAAAGCTTATGTGGCTTCTCAATGCAACCCAGCACAAAAAGGTTGTGACAAATGTCTTCTTCCTACTAAAGCTTATGGAGCTACTGAATGAATGCAACATGCCAGGGAAAAGTGAGCAACATATTCAAGTTATCCTTAGGCCCACTTTACTTTACGATAGGAGTCAATGCCAAGGTTGAACTCAAAATCAAGCATTCCTATTGGCTCAATCACTGAAATCAGCTCCAAGGGCTTTACAATAGGAGTCAAGGTTGAAAATGAAAACATTTTTTTTTAATATACCACTTTATGGCCCTGACTTGTCCCCATGGCCAAAAAAGGATACCTATCAACTTGGAAGGCCAATTTGCAACCCTTGGGCCAATTTTGTTGTAATAAAATATTACGAGTGGGTGCCCGTGACCTTCGACCACTGTGATCATCCAGCCAGATGGACATTTCATCCATCCCCTTAATCGGGACGGACAGTAGCTAAAAAAAAAAAAGCTTCCCCAAAATTCGTCCTGTCATCAAGTCGGACGGACATTTCATCCATCCCCTTAATTGAGACGGACAGTAGCTAAAAGTGAGAAAAGGTAGTCTTGGTCAATACAAAAAAGAAAAAAATTGATTCTGGGCTGTCGAAGGCCTAAATATTTTTTTTCTGGTCTTCCCCTAAATCCGTCCCATCATCAAGCCGGACGGACATTTCATCCATCCCCTTAATTGGGACGGA
>Ga0116227_10006939_pt1 | contig 22541 bp, 16 predicted proteins | sample S1TSphgellanicum_FD_89693 | JGI IMG/M metagenome (GOLD analysis project Ga0116227, IMG submission 89693) | Host-associated microbial communities from peat moss isolated from Minnesota, USA - S1T2_Fb - Sphagnum magellanicum MG | ecosystem: Host-associated > Plants > Peat moss > Unclassified...
AACATGTCAAACAACATAAATACAATGCAAATATGATGCTACATCAATTATCATTGAAACAATACCAAAATTAAATCAATACAATCTAAATTGTTTCAATGCCTATTTTACACGAACAAAGCATTAAACCTTGGACATCTTGTAAAAGTATTGTGAAAGCATTTAAATAGCACTAATACAAAGGGGTCCCCGCTTTGTGATGGTGTGTCCCAAAAAAAAACCTTTAACCCCATCAAATTCCAAAACTACATCCTAAATTCATTTTCCTTCCAAAAGTAATTGAAAATCAAATGATCAACAATTTTAATCTTATCTAGCTAATCAAATGTCTAATGTTTCATTGCATCCCTACCATTCACTAATTAATCACTACCTTGTTGAATTTGTTCTATTCACTAGGTAACATTACATTCCTTCCATTCTAGATTTCGTCCTCATAATCCTTGCTTTAGCCATCCTTCAAATCACTGTGTCATTCGTTTATGGGTTGATATGTTCTTCTTGAATTATTGGTATTTCTACCTACTTTTCAATTTGTTTTCCTTGATAGCCCTTAACTTCTACACTCATTTGAAGAACTAAAGCTTTAGGTAGTGTTGTTGCTGTACCTTGTTGGTTTGACTCTTGTGCATGCTCCACAACTTGTTCCACACCTTCAACTAACTCCCTTTGGGCACTAGTATCATCAGCTACTAATTTTGTCTCGTGTTGTGAAACTTTCTATGCTCATTCCTTAGCTTCCACATTTGGAGTATCATGTTTTCCTCCTCTTAAATTTTGTGGTTCTTCTACATGTTTCTCTTTTGTTACTCCATTGCACCCAACTTCCTCCACCTCTTACACTAGACTAGATGGTTCTGAACTATCTAGACTACGATATATAAAAGCTAGAAAAACATTATTAAAGACATTTAAATGTCTTTTATATGCTTCCTCATCCTTTCAATGTGCAACCATATTTTTCTGCATTTCCTCTTTGTATTATGCTTATGTTGGCTCCCACCATTCACTAGGTTTAACATTTGATTCATCCATTTGTTGTTTGGTACATAGTATGGAATAACATTGTACTAATTCATCATATTTTTCCAATTTGTTATTGACATAGAATGGATCCAAATATTTATTCTTCTCCATCAAATTGTCCAACTTTGATTAGGTTTTAACCATTTCTTTCTATAGTGCAAACTCTTCCATGACTACTTCCTCTTTCTCTTACTTTGCCTTCTATCTGCGGAACTCCTTTCTTGTAAGCATATTTTTCATGTATAAAATTTATATAGTCATCTTTTCAATTGCTTGATTTCTAGTTTCATGTTCTTACAACCATTTTTTTTTACCCCTAATCTTTCATTCTTATGTTTATACTTTATCAATGTTTTTTGGTACACATGGTCTACATCATTCCATCCATCCTCTTTTGGCATTCTTGTTGTAGAGTTTCCATTCAACCATCCTCCTTTTCAACTCCTTATTTTATGTGATTAGCTTTAACATTTTTGCATCGATTCTCTCTTCCATTTTCATCTTCTGTTTTTTTCCAATTTGTTGTACGTTTTCAATTTTTTATATTCCTCATATCTTTCCTATTCTTGCTTCATTTGTTTCAATAATCCCTATTTTTCTCCTTTCGCTCTAGTTAATCTGGTTTTTAGTGATTGGATTAAACCCAAATTACCCATCTTCATACTAACAATCGCCATTGCTTAAAACATTTTGGCAATTATGTTATTTTCCAACATCGTTTCTACCATCTTTTTTACAGATTTAGGTGTTAAGTTATATCAAGTCTCTTCTTTATTCTAATGACATCCCCTTGTCCTTCATCCATAACCCCATATCCATTTCCAACATCTTCCCTTTTGCTAATCTTAGCACTATGGCAGGTGGTCTACACTTAGTAAATGATGGTTTGAATACCATTGTCTGTGGTACCTAAAGTGGATGTGGTTATGTTACTTGTACCTCCAACATAACCTCCTCATGGACCTCCATTTGAGCATGAAAATCGTAAATATCATCCATTACATCATGCTACATTTATTTTTGTTGTTCTTGTAGTGTTACTATCACCTAAAATGATTTGCTCCTTTCTGATTTGATTTGCCACAAGAAAAAATATTGTCATTTTCCACCCCCACAGTACAACTATTATTCGATTTGATTACATTTGGCCATCTTAAGTTTGCAAGTGGCTTGTTGCATTAATTAATGATCAATATTGTTCATAGTTGTTATGTTCACTATGTTGTTCACTTATGAGTATAATTTGGACCTTATTTAAATTTTTAATAATTTCAAACTATTGACATGAAAATTGAAATAGCTTTTAACTTTATTTGCATAATCCATTATAATGGGTTAGTGATTTTTTTGACATTTCTTCAACTATAAACATGGTACATGAGTTGAATCATTAATTTTTAGCATGTTGAAACCATTACTTAAAAATTACATTTTGCATTTATCATAATTTATGAAAACACATGCAATAATTTTAAAGCTCATTTTATATTGAAATGAATTAATGATTTTTTTCACATCTTTTCAATTATTAGAGTTGAACCATTCATTTTTAATACATTAAAACCATTACTCAAAATTACATCTTGCACTTATTATAATATACCAAAACACATGCAACTTAATATTTTGCAATTATACTTAAATGGTTTAGTGAAAATTTTCATGTTTCTTGAATTATTAACATTTTTACATGAGTCAAATCATCCACTTTGAGCTTATTAAAATCACTATTTAAACATTGCATATTGCACTTACTAATATATATTGAAACACACATAATAATTTCATGCTTCACATTTATATTTGAATGGGTTAATGATTAGGTGAAAATGTTCATGCATCTAAAGTTTAGGATGCATGTAGACTTCTAAATCACAATTTTTTCATATATTAAATTCTTGTACATTTATGTAAATTAGAATATATTTTTTTCCTCTAATTTTTTTAAAGCATCATGGATAAGTTTATTATTATGAATGCTCATGATTCCACACCAAAAAAACCCCAAAAGTAATCTTTAATTTTTTTCCCATTTTTTAATCTTGATTTATGAAAAAATCCAATTAAAAAAATGATTTAAAAAAAAGTATTATTTTGATTATTATTATGAAAAAATAAATACTTTATGCTTATTATTTTTATTTTAACATTGTTTATCAAAAAATTAAGCTTGTTTTGTTATGGGTTAATGTTTAAATATTTAGAGATGAATTACAAATTTTCATTTAAAAACTAAAATAATAAATTATAAATGGTGACATCAATTTTTATTTTTATTTTTATTTTTCAATTTTGTAATTTTCTTCAAGATTATCCACAAGAAAATTTTGCCATGTTTTGGTTATAATCCATATATGGAAGTACAATTTTGTTAAAATATTTTTATATTTTGGCTACAAGTCTTAAAACCCATTGTAGAATTATAACATTTAAAAATATATAAAAATGTAAATATATTTTAAAATTTTTTTGTTGATGTTGATGGCCCTTCTTATGTTTGCAAAAAAGTTGAAATTCATCACAAAACAAAATTCAGTTACATCATTAATATTTATTTTAGATTTTCAAAAAAATTGGATACGATTTATAATGATTTCAAAGATTAAACTTAAATTTTTTTGAAATAAATTCGATGTTGGAATTGTTTATGTGTTTAAGGTTGGAATTATTAGGATTATTTTAAAATTTTATTCATTAAAATAACCTTTTTTCTTTGAAATTTGCGATCTCAAATTTTTGGCAATTTTTTTGTTGTTTACATTTTTTCTTGAATTTTCACTATTTTTTCTTTTTTTTCTCAACAAGAATTGCCAAGTTAGAAAGATTCAGAACCAAAAAAACATATTGGTTATAGAGGGGGGGGTGGGAGTAATTCAACTATTTAAACTTAAAATTTCATCAAATTAAATTTCTTTTATTTAAAAAAGGAAAATTAATGTAAAATATATTTTTACATCATTAAAAAATAATAATATGTTTCGAATTTTTTCAAAATAATGTAATTAATCATTTGTATTAGTGTATGATTCATTTTGTTAAACAAATATGGTCTTAATAATTAAATGGTTATTTTTACTACTTAATTGATGTTTTTTCTTGTGGTCAATTTTTTCCAATTTAAAGGCAACAAAATTAAGAAAGGATTCTTTTGAAAGAAGTTTTTTGTCAATTTTTTAATGTATATTGTCGAATTTTTACAATAAAATATAATAAGTAATCATAATATGGAAAGATTTAAACAAGTTTCCAACTACACTACTTATCTATAACCAAATGTGGCAATCTTAATATGGATGACTACCATTTTAGCAACATTGCAAAAATAAATAAATGATTTGTACTTAATCATATTGAGAAATTAAAACTTTTAATTCTACAAAAATTGGACATATTTTATGTAATGAAGGTAAAATTGTAAAAGATTGTAAGAATGCATTTTTGAATTGACATTAAATTTACAAAGATTTCAGGTCAATTTAAACAAAAAGATATTTGTAGATTTATTCATGACATGCAATTTCAAGTTATTTTTTTATCCTTTAAGTTTGAATTTTGTAAATTTTATATATAATACATTATCACGTAAGCTTCAAGATCATGTTTTCATTTGTAGCATTTGAATAAATTTTGAAAAAGAAAACACCTGTTAAATTTTGAAGTTCCTAAACAATTTCATGCCAAACACAAGAAAATTAAACTTTTTCTACTTTGTTAATAAAGTTTTAAAATAGTTTGGTGGTTAAGACCTTGGTGTGCTTCCATGAAGTCTTGGGTTCAATCCTTAATGAATCTATGCATTAACGTACCTTGTACAAATGTAATGAATGTTAACATAGATTTAGAAAATGAAATTTGAACATTATATGATGTGCAAAGGTTTGGTATGGGATTTTGAAATTGAACATGCTCTTGAAAGTGAAGATATGCAAACATTTGGAAATATGTACATATATGTACTTTCGGGGGCGAATAACTCTAGAAAAAAGTTTTTAATGATATGAAAATTTGTCAAACATCAGTGTTGACAAGTTTTTTTGCACTCCATGTATTCCTTGTTGTGCACACTTAGAAATACCTTATATTGAAGCTATGTTTTCAAAGCATCATTTGTATCATGCATCATAAGAAAGAACATCAAATTTGTGTAGAGGTTATAGTGATGTGTGTCAACAACTTTGTATTGCAAATCCATTGTATATTTGTCAAAAACTCTTTCATTTGAGAAGGAAACAATTTCATGCATAGTTCTCATGTAGAAATAACACAACAATGACTCAGTTGTCAAATTTTCAAAAGGTCATAAGTTATGTGAAATGGTTTGGTAGTAGAATGAAGATGCAATTTGAGAGTGAATTTAGGTATGCAATAAAAGAAGGTTCCAAGCCAAGTTACTCATGTCACGAAATTTCACAACAAAGGTATATGTATTGCTTTTGAGATACAAAATATTTTAAGTTTGAGGATACTAAATATATTTGGGTTATTTGATTGGCATTGTAGGAATAGCATTGCAAACTTTTCAAAGATCGATAATGTGTTTGGGATAAGTAGAGAGGCCTAATTTGGGAAAGTGAAAATGTATGGTGTGAATCATGGTGACATGATCTACCTTTGACATTGTCATGTATGTGTTTTGAGTGGTTGCATGAGAGTTGAGTGAGCCACTCAAGCTCCTCATCTTTTGGTTAAACTACGACCATTTTGACACCTTTTCTTCAATTAAACTCACCTTTTAAAATAAAATAACAATAAAGAGCTTTATTCCTTGTCCATATTCCTCACTGTCTTTCGTGACACCAGTACTCCTGTTGCAAAGCTTTTGTTTTTTATGAATATAAATAAATATAAAGCAATATACCCAAGCCCATCGGTTGTCTTAGAGTGATCACAAAGAGATTTTTTGGCTCACCTCTTGAGAACGAAACCATGGATGCCCTCTTTCCATACCCATATTGCAAAGCTTTTTTGAATGCATAGATAAATATAAAACAATCTAGCCAAGCTCATCTATTTTTCAAGCATGATAACAAAAAAGCTTTTTTGCTTAACCTCTTGAGAATGAACAATCCACCTTTTATGACATTCATAACCCGTGTTGCAAAGCTTTTCTTTGAATACATAGACAAATGTAAAGCAATATAACCATGCCTGTATACTTTTCCATTTCCAGAGTGATCACAAAGATATTTTATGCTTACATCTTGTTAATAGGCCATTTGTACTTGGAACAAAAAGACACTTCCTCTTCTTTTTGATCCAAGAACGGGTTTGTGATTCAACCTTCCCATTTCCACCCAATAAGGTGTATTTTAAGAGCATGACCTTTTGAGGACAAAGTGGGCTTCAAAAACCTCCCCAAGTTTCAATAACAAGCTTTCCAAAGGCAGAAACAACAAAAACCAAGCTTTTAAACTTTCATTCTAGGTTTCATATCTTGTAGGTTGATCTTTGTTTCAAGAGTTCAGTGTTTTTCTCACATTCTTACAGACTTGGGTGAGATTACAGGATGAAAGACCTGCAACAAAAGTGGGATAACAACCAACTCCAGATGTGATCATGACAAGCAATGCAGTAAATGATCAGTGTCCAGGGACTGTATACTAAATACAACACTCTTTATCCCTCAGCAAAATTAGAAAGCAAACTCCATGTCCATATTGTCATCTATCACCAGTAGTACACACACATGAGCTTGACAAAAGCTTGTTATAATGCTAAGTGATTTCCACAGGAAAACAGGCATGACTAGAATCAAAGAACCTCTGAAAACTATTCATCTGCTGATGGTTCACTATGCCTGTGCTGGATGCAACTTACATTTATGTTCAGTACAGATAGTTTCTGATCAACAGTGTGCATAGAATCATCCCTGGATCCTCACACTTGATCAATCTTTCTACCAAAAAAAGTATAAGTACAATCAAGTTTGCACTAGCCCATACTGAGCTGCAACACCAAGAAGTTTCTGTCTGACTTCTTCAGTCTCCATCATCCCCCAGTTCTTGATCTGCATACATTGATCAACACTCTGAGTCAGCTTAAGAAACTATGATCCTGAGAAGATGAAAGACCTGTGTATATATTAAAATTCATGGCCTCCTAAATGAATTGATTGCTTTTAAATATTGCTTATAGTTAGTCCGCTGCTGATGAGCTATAATGCTTCATGGGTTGATCATTCTGAGCAATTTGATTGCAAGGAATTTGTCGCTCTACTGCTGGCACACATAAGGCATATGCAGTTTGCAAGAGAAGTTTCCCATCTCTGTTACTGCTAATATTGAAATTGATCTTTGAAGTTGATTATCTACATCAAGTGCTTCTGGGCATACATGAGGTCTGAGGCAGTGCACACATACCTGTGCAACAAATGTATTTAGGATGTTGTCTTGAAAGGATGTATGGTGAGCATTGACAACATCAATGCCCAATGACTCCAAGGCTTGCATGAGCTGCACAAGCACACCATGTCCTTTCTGACATAAGATGCGCAGATGATATGTCTGGTCCTCCAATCTTGCAACCTCCACCTGAAAGGAAAAAGGCACAAGTAAGGCTTGCATTCAAAATGGATGCACATGAACATATGACATTACACTGATGATTCTATGAAACAAAAGGATGATAATTGTTCACAAGGTAGAAATAACTCACATGAAGAATCTTCTTCTTCCCTGAACAGAATTGAGAAGCAGGATTTTCAGTTTTCATCTTTGACGACTTGTGGTTGGTGATGTCTGCATTGAGAGAAGCAATCTTAGCCGGCTCGCCTGTGTTTCCATCGTAAAGGTTGATGACAGTAATCCCTGCTGCATCTTCCGCAGTGATATCCGTGCTAATTGAGCCTGAGTCATCTCCCCCTGATCCACAGCACTCGCTTTCCAGATTTGAGCTCTCCAAGTTCTCCATTTCTTCCACTTCCTTTTTAAGCTCTTGAACATAATTTACAGCATCACCTATAATAGACGCCTTGTCCATCTGAGAAAGGGAGAAACACTTATGTGTGTTAGTGACAATGCCTGCAAGTGGATCAGAAAACTTGATACTCTTGAAGAATGATGATTGACTCTACCTTGCTGATCTTTGGAACCAAAGCCCGCAAAGAGTAGAGTCCTTCATTGAGTTTCTTCCTGCGCTTGCGTTCTGATACAAGGTTTTTAGATGCACTGTTCCGTGTTGCAAGCTGTGATCTGGCTTTGCCACACTTCTTGAGCTCCCCACTGCAGTCTGATGATTCTGCTTGCCAGTTAGCTTCCACATTCAACTCAAGATCATTTGCCAAACCATTATCCAAAGGCAAACTCAAACTAGCAGGAGTGTGTGCATCCTTCAGGTTCAACTTTGAAACCCCCTTTGCAGAACCAGCTGTTGCCTTATCAAGCTCTGTTGCAGATATAGAAATGGATGTCAGGGATTTGGAAGCCACAGGCTTAAGTTCATTCCATTCTGGCATTGTCTGGGGTTTGACATTCTCTGAAAGTATATGTGGCATGTTGTTTGATGCACTTCCAGCAAATGATGCAAGAATGCCCTTCGAATCCTGCATACTAATCCCATTTGAGAGCTCGTGAAGCATAAAAAGGGGATCCATTGACTTTGAGGTCACCAGCCATGGCTTGGATTCCTGAGCAGGGAAGTCCAAGTGGTAGTTACCACCTGCCTCTGTCACTGTCGCCAGATGAGGCTGCCCAATGGTTGTGTGGTGTTCATTTAGGCACTGATGGCCAGAAACAAGAGTGTTGATGCAGCCTACCTGGGAATGTCCAGCAGGGAAAACCACTGATGGATGCAGCACATCAAAGGAGCCAATACTGCTCTTGCAATCCAACCACCCCGCAGCAGATTCCTGGCTTCCTCCTCTCATTGCCTTTTTGTTCCTCCACACCTCTATGCGAGTTGGATCAAGGATACACACAAAACTATAAAGAACCAAAATCCACCCACGGAAAAAAGTAGCCTCGAAAAAAATTCCCTCTCACTCCCATTTCATCTGCAACAATAACAACTGCAAACAGCTCTTTAATTGTCAAAAAAAATCCACACACACTCTACTAAAGAAGATCTCACATGGTTCACCTCTGCATCGAACATGGAACTAAATGAGACATGATGAGAAACAAACAAACCTTCACTATAAATGAGGGTTATGCTTTTCATAAGCAATCATCAATCAGCTCCAAGTCAGTTTTCTAGATTTCTAGGATGTTGCATCAACCATGGAACTTAATGAGATATGATGAACAACAACAAACAAAACTTTCATTGCAATCAAGTGTTTTACCTCATGATCATCAATCAGCTCCAAATCAGTACTTTTCAAGATTTCTAGGTCTAAAACTGCATCCACTAAATGAGAACTAAAGAGATATGATGAAAAAAAAACAAACAAAAAAACCTTCATTGCAAGAGTTTTGCTTTATGAATATCATCAACAGCTCCAAATCAGTTTTCGACATTGCTACGTCTGCTTCTTCTTCTTCTTCTTCGAAAACAGACTTGAAGAGGTATGATCTGAAAACGGACTTGAAGATGTATGATCTGAAAGCTTGCAAAACACACACACACACACACACACACACAAAGCAAAACAAAAAAAATTTATTACCTGGCCCTGCATGCCCTGAATCACAACAACAGGAATGCAGTCCACCAGGCGCGGAGTCCGATCGAATCCAATTTCTCTTCACCAAACTGCGGACCATTTGTTGTGGCAACATTTCAGCAAACTGGAGCTTCTTCTTGCTCCCTTTTCGTTTTGGAAGATGATCCTTGAGGAAACAGTAAGCCCACCAAGCGATGCCTTCGACGTTGCTTGTGTCCTCGACGTCCGATTTTAGGGTTTCAAGGAGGAAAAAATTCCCCCCCTACCCCTACCCCTCGCCCCCAATAGCCTCCAAAAAAAGGCTTCTTGTCCTTTTGTGATTTTTACTTTCTCTTGTGAACATGTGATTCTAAGGGGACTTACTTTAGTTTTGCCTTTTCAAAAAAAATAAAAATCTTTGGTCTTATTATTAGTCCAGTCTTTTTTTGGGTGGTTCAGTGGGGTCCAGGGCGAATTGAACCCCCACATTGGGATCATGGTAAAAACCCCCAAAACCCATTTAAATGGTCATATTAAGCCCCAAAAATAATAATACTTTATTGGGCCAGTTCAGTGGCACCCAGGATTGGTTTTATTACACGAAGTTGTTTTTTACATCTTGCATCCTGAAAGCAAAAATGACCCAAGAAAAAGAATAAAACTTTTGGACATGTCCTTGGACATAATACAAACACAAAGCGACAACTAATGTGCCAAACCTTGTCTTGTCTATAAAATAGCACTTATAACACATTGAATTTGTTAATTCACTCAAGAAGACCTAAGAAACCCAATTTAGACCACCAAATCCAACAATCCCTCCCATTGACATGACCAAAACCAATAAATGAATAAATAAATCATCAGGCCTACACACAACCCTATTCTGTTTCACATTGAAATTAATGGTACATTTTTAGCATTGGTACCATTGGTCCTCTAAAGTTTTCACAAAACTTAACAAGCCCTACAACACACATTTAATTGATTAATTCACTCAAAATAACTAAGGAAATAAATTCAGATCACCAAATCCAGCATTTTCATTGCCCATATGACACATTTAAATAATAGTTCACTCAAGATAAATTCTTTAAAAAATAATTCAGAGCATCAAATTCAAACTAGCAACTGGTAAAATAGGAAATATTCCATACATTTAAATAAATATATTAGGGTTTAGGGTTTATAGGGTATATATATAAACTCAAAGTGCATAGTGACACTTGGTGAACACAATAACACCTGGTGAGCATTCATCAAAAATGTGGGACCAAAAGCAAGGCTACATTGTTTGTAGCTTGTTGAGGTAGAAAAAGGAAAAAAGGAAAATCCTGACTTCCACCTCCCAAAGAGTCCCAATACCAAATCTTATCAGGATTGAAGGCTTCTTTTTTTTTGGGATTCCTTTTGAAATTAAAAAAAATTAAAAATTAAAAAAATATTTTTTTCTTTGTTTTTTTCTTGCATGTTGGTTTGTTTTCTTGCAATAAAGTTTGGCAGATATTTAGGCTGTTGTGGTCAATTGACATTTAGAAAAGAGAGATATCAAGTGTGCATCTTGTCATGAATTGGCCAGTTCCCTTCGCTTCTTGTAACAGGTTTTTATTTTTTATTTTTTATTTTAATAAATAAATAAATGTTATAATAAATAATTTAAATTTAATTAAATAATTTTTTGGTGTTCTTAGAGGGTTTAGGGTTTTGCTTCTAAGGTAAATGTTAAATTTAGACATAGAAGCCATGATTTAGTTTTAGGAAGAGACATTTACAATGTTTTATGAATAGGTTTAGGCCCAAGGAATGGGTGTCTTTGAGAAATAAGTGCCCACCCAAGGGGGAGGTGAGGGGGTGCTTATTTTAAGAACACATTGCTCCAAGGGAGTTTAGTACTAGCAGAATTTATTTATTTATTTATCCAAGTATCACAGGAATTTTAGAAAAAAGATATAGGGCATTTCAAAAAATAAAACATCCATGCCTTTTTTTTGCAAAGGAAAAATCATGTTTTTAATATGCCCTCCATATACACTAGAAATTTTTTGTTGGTGCTTTACAATTGAAAATAATAGTGTTACATAATAGGTGAAACTACAAGAAATAAAACTACATGTAATAGTTTTTTTTTTTTTTTTTTTTTTAAGAGGCAAGGTAGAACCACTCATCACCAAACATCTATTGGTGAGCAAACACCCATACAATTCAAAAGATGACTCATTACCAAACATCGCCAAATTGGTAACCATTCAAAGAAATCCATATGTGTTCACTAGAGGTTAGACACTTTTCTTTTTGGGTTTTTCCTAACTCCCCCTTACTTTGGGAGGTTTTATCTTGCTCATTTAAAACCCAAATAGAGGTTTGTAAACAACCATAGGACCAACAAGTAAAGGACTACTACTTACATCCTTTGAACCTCTAGGACTCAAAGTCCCATGTCCAAGTATAAAACGCACTTCACTTGCACATGGAAGTCCATATGTGTTCACTAGAGGTTAGATTTTTATTTTATTTTTAGATTTTTAAAATTTTGTTCACTCACTCTCCTTTACTTTGAGAGGTTTTTATCTTGCTCATTTCAAACTCAAATCGAGGTTTGTAAACAACTATAGGGCCGTCAAGTGAAGGACTGCTTATATCCTTTGAACCTCAAGGGCTCAAAGTGATGGGAGAGTGAATGCAGTTACATGGCCAGCCACCCATAGAGATGGTTCTCCTTGGGTTTGGCTTAGATTATATAAATTTTAAAGAAACTAGATCACATGGATGACATCAATAAATTGGATGAAATTTGAGCACATAGGTGGAAACTTTCAACATGGACAAAAATCAACCATTTGGGCAAATCTCAACCTCAATACATTATGGGGAAAAAAAATTGGAACCAAATGGATGAAATCCACATATGGATGGATACAAGTGAGACACATGAATGAAAGAGCTTGATTTTATATATATTTTCGAAAAAACCCTTCAATTTCAGAACACTTGCAATCCAATATTAAGGATTGATACCCCTCTTTTTAGAGTGTCTTGCAAAGGGGTGAGACTGGGCTCTCAACAAAAGCATAGAGGCTCCCCCTCCCCCGGCCCTTGTGCACTGGCAGAATTTTTGCAGTGTATCGTAACACCTTGGCAGCTTAGGCACTAATGTGTCCAATAATTAATATAATTTGAAGTTTCTGGTTTGATACTTGAGTTTTTTATTTTGAAAATTTTGGCATATAAGGAATAAATACAATAAAATCACTAAGTGGCTCATGAGCTTTCTTTTGTATTGTTAGTTAGACTCATCAAAGTTTATGGTACTATGTTGGACATGGTGTGGGTTCAAATCTGGCTGCATGTTGATTTAATTTTCAAATTTTCTGAAAATTTCAACAAAACTAAAACTAATACAATTTGTGCTAAATCTGCCCAGGTATTACAATATTTTGATATTATCAAGTGGAATCTGTCCTCCAAAAGTGGTGGGGGATTCTAAAGAATATAATGCCTCACTTCTAACACTATAAAAAAAATTAGTCATGACTTATCGGGAATAGTGTGTGATTTTCACCAAAGTTAATAACTCTCTCAGAGGAAATTCATTGCCGAGGTCAGAACTATCCTAATGGATGATTTAAAGCCATTGTGCATAATTACAATACAAATGCGAAATTTGTTGGGTTTTGATGGTTCCACCATCCACAACTTTTTTGCATTCATCACCATCATGGTTCCATAAGACAATTACATTGAACAAAAAAAGCTCCAACATTTTCAATGCTCATACATTTCAAAAGACTTCACACAAAGTGTTGGGTCTTGACGAATTTGATTTCCTTATTTGGCAATCACATTTTGAATATTGGATCATGTTCAAATAACACAACACACTATTACTTGTAGGTCTCTCACAATTGAATTCAAGCACTTGTGACACAAACTCTTATGTGATACCCAACTTGAGTAGTGATTTACAAGGACTAGGAAGTCCTATTATATTGTTAGTTTTTTAAATATGTGGTTGGATGGACATTACATAATAGTAGAGCTAATCACCCTTGTGCTCCACTATGTTGTAGTATATTGTTTTGTCTAAATAAAGAACAACACGCAGTACTATATGAAAATGATGTCGGTGAACCACATTTTAGCTACCATTTTGAAGGTCAATTATGAGAAACCATATGAATGCAATGTCACTAACAAAAACAATTTTCACCAAAACATAGAGTTGCATGTTGAAGGCTCCTTCTCATACATGAGCTAGAGCTATCTTGGTTGAATCAACACATTCATCAAACTCTTCGTAAGCTAGTACTCCAAGTGCAAATCTTGTTTCCTATATAAAAAATCATGCCCAAACCCTCATGAGCACAAAAAAACATTTGTTGCATTGGCATATGCTAGTTAAGTCCAACAAATCAATGTTAAGGGCCCCCCAAGCTCTACAAAGCTTAGTAAATGCATATTAAAATGAACCACTAATTAATTTTGTCGTCACATAGTCCATTTTTTGACAATGGTATACATTGCGGTTCTTATGTATTATTATATGTGTTAGGATTTGTTAATAGGGACTCACTTTTATGTTATATACTTGAATGTGTGCATGTATCAATTGATTGTTATGCAAAATGATTAAAATAACAAAAGCTATGGACTTTTGAAGTTGAAATTACAAGATGTCCACAAACATAATTAAAGTTATTGGACTTTGATTATCCATGTTCAATCTTAAACTTGTTAGGGACTTGGTTTAATCAAACAATATAATGAAGAAAAAATATATTGGAAAGTTCTACATCAAACCATATGAAAATATTGATGGCTTTTGTTTGAGTGTAAAAATTAGTTTGTTTTGAAAAATCGTAAGATACTGAAAATAAGGTGGTTCATGTAGGAATTTTGCACACGCATGCATTACTTTATGACCTTTACATATGTTAATTTTCAATGGAATAAATACTTTAAAACCTTAAGATTAATAACACTTATATTTGTGTCTAGTTATGATGCAATGTAAAAAATCTCCAAAAATGGACTTTTTGGGATTATATTTTTGGCCAATCTTGGTCCACCTTAAAATATCAAGACCCAACCATGCACATATAATTTATAGGAACAACTACTTCATTTCTTAAAATATTACGTCCCCTCAATGTCTATGTGTAAACCAAACATATGCATGATGTATTCAAATCACAAAAACCTTCAATATTTCACGACTACTCATGTTGTAAATTGATATTAAGTTAATGGGCATTATTGGAGTCTCAATTCCAATTCATCATCACATACAATCTTGAACATTAGGAAAGGAAGTTGAATATGTTATATTGTTGTTCATACTTCATGCCTAAAGAAAGAAGTGCAACTTACAACCAACAATATGATGTCATTCTCAAGCTCGAACACTTTTGACTTTAAGCATTATTGATAGCTCATGATGACAAAACCATTATTTGTCAAGTTTGTGAGGATTTTAAAAATGATCTTTTTGTTATTGGCATGAAAGACCAATTAAAGAATCAAAAATCAAATTTGAAATCTTTCAAGTATCATGATAAGTTCAAGTTCCAAAATGGCTTATTATATCATGATGGACTATTGTATGCACCTAATGGCCCTACTTGACACCAAACATGATGATTCAACTACATTCCATTTTGGATTCAACAAAATCATGGAGTTAGTATTTTGAAATTACTTGTGATTACAACTTTGGAAGTATGTGAAAAAGTTTATTAGATCATGTGATGTTTATGCCTAAGCAAAAAAATCTTCATCATCACTTTCATGGACTTTTTCAACCATTGTCAATCCCTGCATTGCCATCATTCTCAATCTCTATGTACTTCATTAAGAATCTTTCACCTTTTAATTCATGCAACTCCATTTTGGTGGTGGTGGAACATTTGATGAAAATGTCTTATTTCATTCCTTGTATTCAAACAATAAATTCTTGGAGGAACAACCAGGTTATTTCTTAATCATGTTTTTCAATATCATGGCCTCCTTAAAGATATCATTTTTTTCTATCATGGATTCAATTTACATCTAGGTTCTATAAGAGGTTTTTTGAACATTTAGGCATGAAGGTGAAATTATCATAGGTTTTCCACCCTTAAATGCATGGACAAATATAACAAATGAATCAAGTTTTGGAATAATATTTATGTTGCACAACCAATTATCATCAAGATAATTGGTTAAACCTTTTGTCCATGGTAGAGTTCGCTGACAAAAACACGTTGCATTTATCAACACAACAAACACCTTTCTTTGTAAATCATGTTTTGCACACCCTACAGGTTTGATGTTCAAAGTGTGAAAAAAATTGTGAATCTTACATTAAAAGACCAAGTCAAGTGGTTAACAAACATTCAAACACAACTTGTGTTTAACTTTGAATAAACACAAAATCAATATCAAGATAATGATGGTGAACATCATAAGGAACAACCTCGTTTCAAAATTAACGACCAAATTTGGATTCAACAACAAAATGTCAAAACAACATGGCCTTTAGATAGATTGGACTATTTATAAAAACTTGGTCCATTCACCATCATGAAAAAATCAATGTTGTGGCTTTTTAGCTCAAGCTTCTATATTTTATGAAAATTCATCTTGTGTTTCATATTATTTTATGGGAGCCCTACCATGCATCCACCATTCAAGGAAGAGTTGGATTGAACCACCTTCACTAATTGAAATCAATGGTGAACAAGAATATAAAAGATTATTTGATTTGAATATATCAAATAGTCAAATATAATACCTCATTCAAAGGTTATAATGTTAGCAAACTAATGTGGGGATCAATTAAATAATTATCAAATGCCATGGAAAGCACGAAAACATTTCATTGAAAATATCCAAACAAACCTAAGATTAATCTTCATGGAATTCGTTACTAGAAGGGGAGGCGATGTTATGAATGACATTCCTAACATCATATCCAACATCATCACCAATATCATCACAGATGGAATTTATCCATGAACATCCATTTTCATCCATTGTACATTCATAATGTAATTATGAATGTGCCCAAGAAGGTTCATTGAAATATTTTGAAATATCTTGAACTAGTTCAAAAAATTTGAAATTTTTTTCAATTTTTTTCCCTTGAACTAAGTCCCCAATAGTGTATAAATAAATGTAGTTCCTTCCATTACTTTTTGTATGTTCAACAGTAGTTTAAAGTACAATCTTGCATCATAGTAATATTTTATTTCTTTCATGTTTTCATAATAAAGTTTTGTTGAATGTACATTTTATATTTTTCATGTTCTTATCTTTCATTTTCATTTTCCATGTTTAGATTTAAAACTAAGCCTTTGTCATGGTTTATTCGTGTCATTTGGAAATCCTTTTGTCTTAAAAGTTTTTGTGCCTATGACAAAATGAAACATACAATAATACTACCAAGGATTTGTCACCAAATTTTTCAGTAATAAACAATGTTAAGCTAAAATATCCATTTTGAAAAAACATGTAAACACCAGTGAATTCAAACAATTCTTTTTTTAAAAAGATGTTAAACACAAACTTGGTTGGTATGTCCAAATGGACACATTGATGGTCAAACATTGGATAAAACCAAAGTTGGGCATGTGTACAATCTTATTGGGTATTAAAATTCATATGCAAAAGAAGATCGCATGGTATAACCTTTGTACACTATCTGATCACTTGACATGTGGATTGGGGATGGTGCCCTACTTACACGGTCTTGGTTTGGCTATAACATGATCAATATTTATCAAGGCCTTGCTTATCCAACAATATAACTTGATACACATGTAGTTTTTTGGCAACTATTTTTTTGGGTCATAATCTTCTAATCTTTTCTATGATGTAATTGGCTACCATAATTTTCAATGTAATGTTTTGGTAATTTTGTGTGTTTGAGACAATCTACTATTTTTCCATGATTCAATTGGAAACTATAAATTTTCATGTAGTTATTTGGTAGTTTAATTTTCAATGACAAATTTCAATTTTTTTCCATGATAAAGTTGGCCACCATAATATTTCTTAAGTTGAATATCTCTTCTAGCTTATGTAGGTCTTTTCTTCTTTTCAGAAAAAAATATTGCTTGAAATTTCTCAATCAAATTGTGCTCAATCTAAATTGATATAATAATATGAATGTTAAATTGTTATCAAAATTGAAAAGTGAATAGTATTGTTAATAGTTCATAATGAACTACATGGTGAATATGTATATATCATAGTAACATTCTGCTTTTGGGAGTACTTTGCATACCAACTTATCAAGGCACAACTATTTATGTTTTTTTTAATAAAATTAATGGTTATATTATCTAGTTTTTCCAAGTATACCCACCTAAGGGCCAACATTGGTCTAAACATGAATTAACATGTATACTAGTAATTGATAAATAAATGATTACAAATTTTCATTCTACACAAGTTATGGACCCTTTGACCTCAAAGCCAAAGGAAGCAAAACAACTACCGTTCATGGGCATTTTGATTAATTTAACCCTTAAAATACAACCTATCAAAACTAGTTAAATGTTTTTATGATAATGGAAGTTAGGATTGAATCTCAAACCTCATATGGTTTGAGGGAAAAGACAAAGCAACAACCAACACAAACCATCATGAACAATGAAAGGTTCAAGGGTGCAAACCTCCCTTGACATAAAATTATTGTTATTTTTAATTTTTCATCTTTCAAACTTGCTTATAGTTTTTGGCCCTTAAAAAAACTTAATCTAAAGTAATAAAGTTAAAACGGGAATCTATGAGAAATAGGAGATGATTGATGCACCCTCTCTTGAAAAAGGTATGAACATTAACACAAAATAATAATTTTATTTGAGTTTTTTTTTTTTTTGGTGCTTTGGATTATTTATATAGAATCTATGGCTTCAACCCTTTTGTAACATTATGGCATTATTTTATGTGCCTTACAAAGGAATTTTCCAAGCCTACTAGTACCTCACTCCCTTCCCCTATTAACCCACATGGATATTAAAAGGCACATTAACTTTACCTTTTCCATTACCTTAACCTTTACAATTATTTTTCAAATATTGTTTCAAAACCTTCATGTATCCTTTACCATTTTTTTACCTCTTTCTCACATACTCTTCAAAAAATTTCCTTTCAATGTGGACCTAAATGATCATGAAATTTAAATTTCAAGATTAACTCTCATAATATATTCCATAAATTTATAAAAATAATTTTATATTTTATATTATAATACTGACTATTAATTTTATTAACCTCAACCTTCTTTGTTATCATTTTTACCTCTCCTTCACGTATGCTTAAAAATGTTCATTTTAAAAGTGAAGCTAAATAGAACCTTTCACATTAATAAATAAATAAATAAATAAATAATCATATATGTTAGAATGATCATAATAGTAAAATTTGAAGATTAATTCAACTTTACCTTTACCTTTAAATGTTTTTTTAGAAATAAAAATGATTAGATTAATTCATGTTTCTCATTTATATGCACATTCAAAATGATAATGTCTTCACCTTTGTACAAATAATTCTCTTTAAACATTTTAGTAATGTATTACTATTTTATTATTATTTTATGAATTGACAAATTAAATAACCTTGGATTAATCCTTGAAGTTTTTTTCCCCTGGCCATGGGGTCCTAGTAAATGTGCTTTCAAAATCTTGTTATGTTGTAGCCATGGTTGATATTTTCTTGACAAGACTATTTAATAAGTCTTTAAACACAAGGGTAAACAAGGTTTTGGCCCTATAGCAAAGATGTGGAAGCTTTACCTACACGTGTTATGCGAACATGATAGGACCATGTGCCTTGATTTGCACACATGATACAATTGATGGTAAAGGTATTCTTGAAGCTTGGATAGCATCTAGGCCATGCTTAGTTTTTTTGTCCTCACATCAAAAGCTTGGAATTTTTTGGAGAAAGCTTTCAAACATTTTATAGTAGGAGCATCTAGCTTGTTCAACATATGTAACACATTTCAAAAGCATCTAGCTTGTTCAACATATGTAACATGTTTCAAAAGCATCTAACTTGTTCAAATTTCCACATATTCTATAATAGATAATTATGAGTCCCCTAGTGTGATCTTGCATTTTAGAACAAGCTTGCAACTAACTTTCCCCTTCTTCCACCTCCATTGTCTCCACCTTCCCCATGGGTCCAACATGTTTTTCGACCAAAGGGTTCTTTTTCTTTCCATTAATTAAGATCCCTATTTTCATTTCCCTTGTATGTGTTTGCCTCATTATTTGATTTAATTTTTTTGGGTTTGATTATTTATTGTCAAAGGATAATTTTCCTATTTTTTTATTTGATTTAAATTTTTTTGGGTTTGATTATTTATTGTCAAAGGATATTTTTCCTATTTTTCCTTTTGATTCCTTTTGTTGCAAGTTATTGTTTTGAATTATTGTTCATGAGTTTGTGTTTTGGTCTAATTCATTTTTTCCATGTCTTCATGGAACCTCTTTCTTCTTATGCATTATTTTAAATGTTATCTAACTTTTATCAATGATATCTCCATGGGCAATAAACACCCTATGTCCATGGAAAACTCTTATTGTAAAATCACTTGATTTTAATATGTCAATTGTGAAAGGAAAAGTCCAACTAATCTATTTGCCCTTCATATTCTTGTTGTAATGAACATACAAATTGGCTTTAATGTTGTTTACCATTCCAAGTTTTACATTTATTCTAGTCATTCCTTATACATTGGGTGATGTGCATCAAACCACCCACTTGTCCATGTGTCCTTATTGTATTATTTCCATGTGGTCATCCGTGTGTAAACTTATTTGCACCTTCATATCCTTCTATATTTTCAAGCCTCAATATAAGTTGGAACCATTGTTGGGTTAAATATACACATATACAAAGGGCATATACCTAGGCATGGATCTAGTTATGTGGTGACTTGATTTACATGGGTCCTTTAGTCACTCTTACACTCATGATGTTGATACCTAGACATGCTTATCTTTTGTGACATCTATGAGGTACACCAATGAGATGGGCATCTCTCCTAATTTTCATAAACAAGGCATTAAAGGGTCATATAAGGATCTTATGACACAAACATGTAAAGAAAGGTTCATGTGCAATATATATATCAAAAGGGTGAAACGTGAACATGAAGGCTAAAACTACATGTTGTAATCAATAATCAATTAATTCACTTAATATGTTTTTATGCATTTGAATCATCTACCTATGTGTTTTTGTTTCAACAATGATTATTATGATTATGCTCATCAAAGCACATGATTAGTTTGAAGTTTGGCAATCATTTCATTTATTCACATGTGTTATGTATGCCATTATGTGAAAAATAAACAAATCTATGTCCATGATTGGAGGGCCTAATTTTACCCCAAAAATTTTTTTTTTGAACAATTTAGGCTTGACATGTATGCTTTTCTTGCAATGCCATGTGGCCCAAAAATAAAATTTGAAAATATTTAAATTTTACTCGCTACATCACTTAAAAATTGAAGAAAAATATTTTAGTTTATATGTCATTTAGGGATTAATGTGACTTTGTTGTAGACGTCTTTAAAACCTGTAGTGCATTATTTTTTTGGTATTTCTTAATGTACATTTATTATATACTTATAGATAAATTTTTTTAAAAAGAAAAGGTTATATGTTAATAATTGAAAACATTAGATGCAAGGTGTAATAACACCAATTTATAGAATAATAAAATATATCACTATCTATTTATGAAATTCAAATTATTGTGCAACAACAATTTCACAAAAAAATGAATTTGGTTTTTTTGTTTAAATCATAATTGGCCATAAATTGCATACAATTATAACAATAGCATGGCAATCTATGAAAAATGTTATGGTATTTTGTTGTGCATGGTTGATTGCTTCCATCAAATTCACACATTCTATAACTTCCATTTCCTCCCATTTTCCCACCTCCTCATGCAACTTTGTTGTTGTTAAAGACACAAAAATCATGAGAACAAAAGCTAAAGGAAAAGGTTTAAGTCTAACTTCCAAACAAGGAACAAGACAAGATTACGAGATTTAAAATAAAAAACACAAGAGCTAAAAACAAGAACACGAAATGTGCAAAACAAACATTAGAATTGATCTTATTATGCTAACATATGCAAACATGAACATGAAAAAAATATGACAAGGTTATGATGCAATGCTTAAAACAAATGTTGAATATACTAAAGGAAATGAAGAATCCTACTCCTATTTATACCCCTTTGAGGACTTAACTCAAGGAAGCTTTCAAGGAAGTTTCTATGTGTGCATCAAGTAAGGAAGCTTTTTGGAAACCTTCCTAACTGGGAATCAACTATGAGTTAATTGAAACTTAAGTGAAAGTTAACTCAGACTTAATTAGGAATCAACTAAGAGTTAACTATACTTAATTAGGACTTAATTAAAAGTTAACTAAAATTTAATTAAGAGTTAATTAGGATTTAACTAAAAGTTAAATCAAATTTAACTCAGATATACTATATTAATTCACTTGTTCTGTCCGTCTGTGACGTGACAATTCTACTACATTTTCTATGGCAGAACCGGTGGCGGTGATGACGAGGCAAGGTGCTGCATTTTCTATGGCAGAATCGGTGGCGGTATCCACCATGATTCATTTCGAAGTTACCTTCATTTACCTAATTTTACCAAAGTTACTTTCTACTACGCAGCTTTTGCATCTGCTCAGTATGTACCACGTGTATGTACTGTCTTGCTTTAAGTACCTACCAACCTACCTTTCGTTTTTCTCTCTCTATTATCAACGTGTCCGTCGTGTCGTACATTCATACTACACTGAATACTAAATACATGTACTTAGGTACCTACCTACCTACCTACCTACCTACTTGGCCGCCGATTTTTAACTTACATTCCTCCGTGCTGGGCTTGCTTGGCTGCCCTGAAACCAA
>Ga0116227_10006940_pt1 | contig 22540 bp, 16 predicted proteins | sample S1TSphgellanicum_FD_89693 | JGI IMG/M metagenome (GOLD analysis project Ga0116227, IMG submission 89693) | Host-associated microbial communities from peat moss isolated from Minnesota, USA - S1T2_Fb - Sphagnum magellanicum MG | ecosystem: Host-associated > Plants > Peat moss > Unclassified...
GGATGAGTGTACCTAAGTCCAAAAACCCCAAAATAAAAAATAAAAATAAAAATAAAAATTTACAACACTAATATATATTATTCTCCACTGCGTTGCGTCGATATTCCATTCTTTCTCCGCCCCATCGGAGTAAACAGACCATGATGGGACGGATGGACGGATGGATGACAAAATAGATGGATGAAATGATGCTTCACGATGTCCTTTACTATATGTTATGTCAAGAACCTGAAAAATGGCAAACCTTAGTCTTTAACATAATAATACCCCATCTTCAGCAAATAGAGCAACAAATCCTGATTGCTATAACGAAGCTTATATACCTTAGTACCTTGGGGCCAATTCAACACTAATTATATTATTTTCAGAAATGTTTAAATTTTTTTAAAATATTTATTTCTTCCAACTCAAAAAAATATTGTGAAGGAAAATAGTGGATATTTAAGAATATTCCATTTGTTGAAAATGAATGTTTTCAAAATTAATTAATTATTTGACAAGACATGTGCTGAAATGGCCAAGGTACTATGATGGTATCTATAGGTAATAGATTTACACTATAAAGAGCCTCAAATAGGGGGATGAAACTGGTGGTCTAGGGATTCAACTGGGGTCCAAATGTTATAAGGTTCATGATGAACATTTTACCAATTCCCCCCCCCCAAAAAAAAGTGGCTATATTTCTCACCATAATAATTAGAAATCAATTATTAAAAATATGAAATTCCTGATCAAAAAGCCTCCATTAATTTTGGGTAAGATTTTTATTATTTATTTTATTTTAAAAATCCATCCAAAACAAAACTTTCCATTAAAAAAAAATTTATTAGTTAAATTTATTATCAACAACCCTCCTCTTTATGCTTGCTTGCTTGCTGGCTGGCTGGCTACTACCAACTTGTTGCATGATGAGATCTGCAGGTACTAGCAAATTGCGAAGTGATGAAATTACAAAAGGGACTTTCTACAACTAAAAATCAAGCAAGTTTTTTGCACTCTGGCTTGCTCCTTGGTTTTTTTTTTCCCTCCTCTAATTGTAAGATTCATTGCTACTACTACTACATCAGATTCTTGTTCAGCAAGAGCAAGAAACTGAGTTTAGCATCTAGATAGATCTTGAAACCAAATTTGATCTGATCTGATCTGATCTGAGCTGAGAGCTTGAGTTGAGCTGAGATTGCCCATTTTCTTCAAATCCTAACATGTCAAGCTCTTGAACCTGACTTAGTTTGATGATTTGAGAAAACAAAAAAAATCAGGACCAAACTCAAGATCAAAATCAGGAGAAGATTTTTTTTTTTTTTTTTCATTACATGTTGAGAGTGGGTGGCCCATGCAATTAGTAATGAAAATTATGAAGTTTTTGAAATGAATTTTGCAGGCTTGTGAAATCCACTAAGTGATAGACTCTCAAAATTTCCAGAGTCTTCTAGAGCAGAAGATCGTAGCTTGCCCTGCTTTCTGGTGTGTGGAAGTACTTGATGACTGATCGATTGAATCAGCAGCTGCTGCTGCCATGCCACTACAGGATCAGCTTCAGTGGGATTCTTCTGCTGCTGCTGCTGCTGCTGCTGCTGGAGGATGTGTGGCAGAAACTATGGAGTTGGTGGTGTCATGGAGTACTGATGAAACTTGTTCAGCTGCAGCTCTGAGAGATGCAGTGGGATCAGCAGCTGCAGGGCTCTCAGCTCCACCACCAGCCTCTTTCTTTGATCCACATACCTGTGCAATCCATGCCAATATGGAGGAGATCAGATTGTTGGCAGCTGTCCCCTGCAGGTCAAAGTCCCACCATCAATATCAGCAGCCCACTCAACAACTCAACCCGGCAGATCAAAATGCCTGAGGGAAGATCTATTATAAGGAGGTTCATTCACAAATTAATGAGTCAGGGGTGTGCACCTTGAGAATCTTGACAGGGAGTCTTGCTCGAATGTATTAAGCATTCTTGAGACTTTGAAATTGAACATGATTCTAATCATGTAAACCAAACAAGTCTAGTTACATTTCCTGTGGCTCCTTGATTTGTTAAGCATTGATTACACTTCCTGTGACTCATTAATTTGTGGAATGTAATCCTCTGATCAACTCCAGGTTTTTCTTTCTTCAGCAAACTGAACTGTGATGAAGAAACTCTCGCATCATGCATCATCGTGATCAAGAGATCAACAACGTATTTGTCTGAAATTGCAGAAAAATCTCCACAAGAGGTTGCAGAGGAAAAAAAAAAATCTCCACATGGAATTGCAGAGAAATCTCCACAAGAGATTCATGTATTGAATCTTTTGTAGCAAGAATTATATTCTAGAGCTGAAGATGAGGACTAGGTTGAGGGATTTTGTACTGGGGAGTTGGTGGTGGTATCTGCAGCTGAAGAGGACCCATTTGTATTGTTGCTGCTAGGTTGGTCGGCAGCTGCTCCGCCTCCGCCCAGGTGTAAGGCTTTGGAAACAGAGTCTTGTAAGCCTTGAGGAACACCAGAGTGACTGGCATGCTCTGCAAAGTCTTGAACCTGGTGCACCACATTGGCAAGATAAGTCTTGGAGGAATCGGCCGCTTGGTTGCCTTTGTCCAGCACAATAGTAGCCACTTTCTGTACTAGCGACACACCCGCTTCTTGTCCCTCCTCCGCGCTCTTCTGTGCCGTCTCTAGAGTGCTCTTCGCTGTCTCTTGCAGATTTGCAGCCACAGCGTCCAGACTCGACTGATCATCGCTAGTAGTCTTACTCGCCATTATTGCAACAGAATCTTCTTCGACGATCGAGACTCACCACTAGTCAAGTTTCTGATCTCCAAGCGCGCGGCTGCTCACTGCAAAAACACATAAACAAGGGGGGGCAAAAAAAATCAAAAAACGGAAGAAGATTAAGCTTTAAAAACATACGGATTTCTGCACTGCAGAGATCAGTGGTCAACAAAGAGCTTCTTCAAAGCTGCACCACGTGACGACAATTTCTGAAAAATCAAAGCTGCCTACGACAAGAAGAAGAATCTAAGAACTGAAACTGATCTTGCAATTCTTCTTCTATGGACGTGACTAGATCAGTGAATAATATTCGCGTACTAATCTATTCTGGAGCTAAATTCTTCATTACGTGAAAGTAGTAGTCAAGAATAGTCTCTCTCTCCTCCTCCTCCTGCTGCTGCGATATTGGGTTGACAAGGAATTATTCCCTCCTTGTCTGAGCGTCTGTCTAACTATGGAGGACTAAAGCGGGTCGAAGAAGAAGAAGAAGAAAGGACTAATGTCCGTCTTCAGGTACTAGAGAAACTGATCTTGCAATTCTTCTCCTATGGACGTGACTAGATCAAAGTTAATATTCTTCTTCTTCTTCTTCTTCTTCTTCTGCTGAAGCTGCTGCAAAGTAGTACTAGTGATTCTGAGGAGTTGTGCGAAGAAGAAGATGATGATGATGCAGGAATGAATCCTTTTTTCCAATTTCTCTAATTGATGATGATGATGATCTTCTGCTACACTACTACTGGCGTCTTGGTGGTGGTGGTCTGGAGTCTGGAGTCTGGGCCAGAGCTAGCTAATTGTTCTCAAGCACGTCGTCCACTGATCATGTCCCACATGTGTGTGTGGCTGGCTGGCTGTCTTGGCTGGCTGGCTGACTGACTAGCTTTTTTTGTCTTATTTTTTTCCTTCTTCTTCTTCTTCTCCTCCGTCTGCAATCAATCTCTTTCTCCTCAAAAGCACAAATCCCGCAAAAATTCAGCACACAAATTTCGCACCTTTTTCTTCAAAAAATTTTTACCCGGAGAGGAGAGAAGGAGATTGCTACGGTGGTGTTGGGGGTCCAGCGCATGCCCGGAACTACGACAAAAACGTTTGTTTGCCGACAAACAAACGGCGATGGCGCCAGCGTCAGGGACGGGGCACGAGTGATCTTTGTAGCCAAAGTGGCGATGATCCCACAATCAAGATTTAGCCAGATTTGGTTACAAGCTAACTATATATATATATTCTATATTTTTGGCTATATATATGCAGTGGAGAGAAAAAATGGCTGACCTGGGCTAGTGGAGTTGCCCTTTAGAGTGAAAGGCTAGTACTTTTGAAAACTTTCATACAAGTCTAGTCCAATGATTTTTATTTTTTATTTTGGCTAAATTTTTGCCACTTTGGAGACCCAAAAAAAAAAAGGGCTTGCGAAGGCCCCAAAGTACTTTTTTGGCCAAAAAAAATATAGTTGTTTTAATCCCCCCAAATTCGCCATATTTCAAGGCAAAAATTCCCTCTCAAATCCACCATATTTAGACATTGTGTTCATTTAGCTTGTTGCCAGATCCTAAAGGGATTCTTAAGCAAGGTAGTTTGTTTTGTTTTGTTTTGTTTTGCTGGCCTTGCCTACCAAGGCAAGGATATTGTGTTCAGATTCATTAAAGAGTATAGTAAGCTAGCTTAAGGGATTTTGGCCCCTAGGTAATAATAATAATAGGTCTATATATTTTTATATGAGGATTTTTTTTGAAAGATGATATATTTTGGCTTGTGTTGAAACTTGAGAGATTAGTTATAGAGTTCTAATATCTTGAAGGATTTTGGTTTTTTTATTTTTTAGAGGATTTTTTGAAAATTATATTTTTCCATGGTGAAATATTTGAGTTTTCATAATTCTTCTTCATCTTTTGCCTTAAGAGATACGGTTTTTAATGTAAATGGTAAGGCCACATAGTGACCTTGTTTCTCAAACTGAGATCTCCCAAACCACACCCCTTTCATGCCACGCATGGTCTTGATATCTTTGGAAAGCTCTCGATGATGACTACAACTTGATTTGAAACCATTTGGAGCTATAGTGTGAAAACTAACCACTATTTTTCTAAATGAAAATTAAATAAAAATCAAAACTGAAAAACTTTATTGGAATTTGGGCGCATTCTTGGTATTCTTGCAAAGCCAGCAACCACGCGAGTAAAGAATTAATAAAAGTTTATTTCACAATGTTCAGAGCTATAAGGTGTGGAAGATAATGATAATTTGAGTCGATGATATTTTGTTGCTGGAGTTTATACAAACAAATTGCAAAAAAAAGGGTTTTTGGAATGAAAAATCATTTGAGTGCTCAATGTGTTCACATTGCAAAAGTTAGGGGAAAAAAAAATTCAATTATGAGAATTAAACAATGTGTTCACACTTGGGCCAAATGGCTACACTAGAATAACTGAAATTGAGATTGGCATAAATTTGGTAGAAGGTTGGTATTACCTCAAGTACTTACCAGACCAGCACTAGTGTTAAGCTTGGCCTTCAAATTGAAGGATTTTTTTATTTTGCAACTTTTTTTATCAAAACAGATTTTTCATTTAGAAATTTTGCAAAAAAAAATTGAAGATTAATTTTTTTTAGTAAGAATTTTTCATATATATTTTTTATGATGTCATGTTAATGTGCACTATTATTATGTAGTAAATATGTTTACCTAGTCATTGAATATGTGGATAGGTGTACATAATTTGAGGGCCAATTGGGAAGATATGGTTAGAAGAACTAAAAAATCAAACCCTAAAAACTCAAACTCTTATTTCTTTGACACCCTGACCCCCCATTTTGAAACAAGAAATTTTAAGTCCATTTCAAAAAATCTCGCAATATATAAGTCTTGAACAAGTGATATATAGGTGCAATAAACAATCCAAATGTTTCCAAATGCTGGAGATACCGATTCGTATGTTTTGTGAGCCTCACTCACATGACTTTACACTTGTAGGAATGCAAATTATGTCCTTCATACAAACCTACACCATGTTAAAACCATTACACTGGATGAATGAAGAACATACAAATATCAGATCGGTGAAGATTGAAAGGTGTGAGTGAGTCTTGAGTGAGAACCGCTTGTGCCCAAAATGCCAAGCAATGGAGATAAGTTGATTTTCACACACACATACAATGTTGTACATATATGTGTTTATGAAACGATCCTTCCTTCATGTCTAGGAAGGAATCCCTCTTCAAGAGTCCTTTGGATGAAAGGATTCATGGCATTATTTCCGTTTGGGAAAGACGACGTTGCTTTTACCAATGAGTTAGAAGGATAAACCAGTGTTGGTTGCTTCTCTAACATCGGTTTCAAAATTTTGGCTCTACCTACAATTCCTAAAAAACATCAGACTACTCATCCAAAAAACCTCCTACCTCAACTTTCGGTTCTTTGTTTAGTCCTTTCACAAAACCCACCGATTCTTTGAAATTTTTCAAAAACACAAAATCGAAGGTTATAATCAAAGAACCACCCAACATTGAATTAAATGATTAAATGGCCCCTTGAAGGTTGAAGGGCAATAAGCTGTCAAATTGAAAGCCCTCGGCTTCATAGCGTTCAGAGTCCAGACTACACAGTGGTTTTGATATTTTGGATTTTAAAAAACAACTATGGGGACACGTTACAGTTATCTGTAAAGTCCAACGATTAGGGGGCGAGAATGGCCAGTTTGGACATAATATGCGTAACCGGGAATCAAAATTTTACAAAAGGAAATAACTGAGACCCAAACTAGTTTTTCCACCAATTTTGGTGGTAAACTGAGTTTCATCCTGTGTTTCATTTTTCCTGAGCGCCTCCACCACTGCTGCTACATATATTTTCACTGCTCCTCCTGCCTCTACAACTACTATAATTACTCTCGAACCTTGTGCATTAAATGCTGAGTTTCAGCATTTCATGCCCAGATTTAATAAAATTTTCCTTACTTTGCAGATATCACTGAAAGAGGGGATAGGGGGCCAAAGCATAGGAGATAGGGGGTGAAACAGAGGGTGACTTTACTGATAATTCTATTCTGCAAACTTATTGGATGTCCCCCCCCCTCCCCTGTTTTTTCGCTACATGCTTTATAAATGGATTCTTCAATTTTTGTCACATGTCTTTCCTGATGGTAGGGGACACAACAGAATTGTCTTTTCTTTTGTCCTTAGCTCTTATGTTTTTCTGGAGAATAATTATGGTAAAATGGATAGCAAAGATCTAGACTTTCTTTTGGGTAGTGGAGTTTCTGTGGAATATCCACAATTTGTCATGACTTGTGAAGATGTTGTTTAGGTGTTGTTTTTTTGTGGGTGGTACTAGATAGTAAAGATTGACCATGGGAATTGTGCAAATAGATCATGGATGTATGGAGAGCCTAGGAAATAACCTGTCCACTGCCACACAATGTAGCCTACCCCATCAGAGCTTTTATTTTCTGTGATACCTACCTACTCTCTCATCTTGGTTCCATGTGCAACTTTAAATGTTGTTCACTTTCTACTCAACAAGTGGAGATGTCTCTTCAGCCTGGCTCTTCTGACACAAATCTTAAATGGTGAAGATGGGTTGTTGGCTAATGGAAGTTGGGAACCCCCTCAAATATTGAAAAACACAAAGATGGATGGATGGATGGATGATCATGGCACCCTATCAACCCCAATCATGCACATTACATGGTTAGATGATTTGAAAGTCAAAATGAATTCCATAATAAAATATTATTTAAAGAATCAGCCAAAGAAAGTACACAGCTAAGAGCATCTCCACCGGTGCGCTCAGTATGTCACTCTGGATAATAAAGTTAAATGTCTAAGTTCAGCTGTTTCTTTTGTGGCAACCCCACCAATAAAACTGTAACTAAAACTGCATATATGTGGGAACTACTAATAGCAAACCACGTGGAGCAATCATTATGATCGACCGATCAGAATACTGAGCTGCAATTAGGTCCAATTTATTACACTCATTTTTGGAGGTGCACAACTGTGTTGCGCCATTTACTAGTCACAGCAAGCTGCACGAATTTGGCACAGAAAAACGAATTTCCTGAGCTAAACCGGCACATTTTGACTTTTTCGCAATAAAGTGTAGTGTCTGGAGTCACATACTGAGCACCGTTGCAGATGCTCTAAGTCTTGAACTGCAAAATTGTAATTTGTTAGATTAAACCTTCAACCCTAGAGTAGACCAAAACAAACCGTCTAATTATTCTTTATCTTCCTTTGAGGCAATGAACTTGGGGGGCGCAGGGGGGGGCGCAGAGAGAGGGGAATGATTTGTTGTGATTTTGGCTTGTAGTAACTTGGCCACTTTGACACGTATTTTCTCAAATAAATTAATATTTTGAAACATTCCATCAAACTTTTTATTTTCTCTTAGGAGAAAAAAAATTTCCCACAAAAATCATTTTTGTGAAAAACTCAACATTTCTGAAAATAATAGTACTACTACATACATACATATGTGTTAAACTCTTTTTTTTTTTTCTTTTTTTCTTCTTTTTTTTTCCTTTTTTTTTTTGTTTTTGGAAGAGTGTTGACAGAAACATCTCAGCTATCTGAGCTGACGAGGATCAGGAGTCTTGCTAAGGTAAGTTCCTTTGAGCTCATATAACCAACTCAAGACGGCATCACACCCTTGTATATAATATAAAATAAAATCTTACATAGACATGACAATTGTAGCCACAAGCCTGGCCGAGAATCTCTCTTCCAAGTAGGAGCCACAATGAACCAAGACCCCACCAGTACACCATCCAATGGATGCCTGCTATTACTCAGTTATGGATGAACCTCAAATGAGTTAGTATATGGTTTCATCTTGGTAAACCAATTATGTAAGAAATATAGGTCTCATTATATAAGTAGATAGGTAAGAAAATAGATAACTACTAGATTCATAGATAGTTTATACATACGCAAGGGTTGTTTTTACTACCTACCTACTAACAACCTGCTAGTGGGTTGTCAGTGGGTAGGTAGTAACCAAAAAAAACAGCAACTGAGCTAACTAACCACCATGGTTAGCTAGGGGAACTGGAACCCAACAGAAAACTGTCTCCTGAACACTTACCATCCATCCTTGAATGTCTGTCTGTTGAATGTCACATTCATTCTCAACAATTTCCCACAAAGCTTGTGGGTGTCATCCATAGATATGGTTAGCATACTTGACTTGTATATTTCACTACAACAAAGAGAGAGGCCGTTTGCTCATTAGGGTTTAGGGTTTAGGTGTACCCTTGTGAGTGTACATACAACAAGAGGCAAGTAATGTCTAGAACACTATAGTTGTTGAAGTTTTTCTTTTACCCCAAATTTCATCACCACCACCGCACTAGTTGTTGTTTCTTAGAGACCCATCAACCCACCTCACTTCGTTCGTGGGAGAAGCTGCATAGGTGGCCTTCCTCTCTTGTCGTATTCTCGACTTTGAGAAAGAAAGACTTCATTCTCACACGCAATAGACGCATAAAAGCATTGTTCATGGTCTTTGAAGTGACTAAGCTCTAATACTTTGGGACCCACATAAAATGGCCCCCCTAGGAGGACATGCCTTAAGAGAGACAAGAACCATTAGCATGGTTGGACCATAGCCCAAAAGGAGATGATCGATTGTGTAGCGGAGTTAAGAAGATCAATCCACTACTAGAATTATGGGTAATTGCCAATTTAGTGGTGTGTATACAATCCAAAAACTCTTCTTTTTTTTTGCAGTTCTTAGTTTGAAAAATGTCTTTTAACCCTAAACCTAGAGGTCCACAATTAAGGCCCCTACTTGGGGCTACTATGCTTGTAAGGCCCTTGGACAAGGGGTTTTCTTGGCTTTTACTACTTTCATGAGGTTCATATGCAAGGCAAGAGCATCTCCACCACAACTTGAATTGCAGCATTCCCATTGATGGCTAAATTGGTCTTTATATTAGGGTTTTAGACAATGGACCTAAGGACAAACATGAAGTGGACACCAAGTGTTTTAGTACCCAAGGTGTTACTTGATTCAACTACTCACACCCTTGTAGTTGGAGACACCAATTCACAACTCTTTCTATCAAGATTGTAATTTGTTTGTTGGTGGATGATGATCAACAGCCCCCCAAAAGAATCTGTAACATTGGCATTGCGGGAATACCTAGCTTAACCAACCAATAAGTACTTTGAGGTGTAATACTTTTGTATCAAAACATTGAATTTCTTCTTTGCACCCCTGAAAATATGTTTGTGTTTTAAATGAATCCTAATGCTCCATGAAGAAGCAGAAAATACACATCAAGTCCTGTTCAATAGCAAGTTGATTTTGAACCCGGAACATCATTGTGTCAAGTGTGTGAGAGGCTCAAATGTATACAAAGAGTTCTAGGAATACAACTTGAGTTTCAAATAAGTTCAACATACACTAAAATGAAACACATTTTTACAGGTTCTCTTACCACCTTCACTTTTTCTCTCTTGTGATATGTTGTATATAAACAATTCACCTCTTAGCAAACCAAACAGATATCTCTACAGCACAAAACATCACTTGCTCTACTCAATCTGTTCTTTGTGTAATTTACTTTCTAGCTTGAGCCTTGACACAAAATACAAAAAATGAAACCAGAAGACTCAGGTAAATGCAATCAAGGGGAGGAAGGCCAGCATGCTCAAATACTTCGTATCATCAAAAGACCATTCCTTCAAAGACTTTGCAGGCCAGATAGACACAAATTGGTGAAATCAGCATAACCAACAGCAGAACCAGAATTTCAGTGGGTACCTAAGAAATTCAGGCATGGAAGTTCCAGTCTATGGTCAGTTGTTGCAAGTAGAAATCCCTTCATCATATGGTGATCACCTCCTGTTTGAGAGCTTGAGTGGCTTCCCAAGGATGATGACCACAGCGAGCAGCCAGGGATCAAAACAAGTGGCATTTGAACCCCTTAAAGAAAATCCTGTGGCACGGGTCTCTGCAAGACTCAGGATAGCACCCATCAAACACATGACCCCATTGTGAGGTCCAGGAAAAGCATACAGAATTTCACGATCATTCAAGAATTTGAGTGAGACAAAAACCCACCACTGATCTCACATTCAAAATTTGAGGGGTGAAGATTTTGTAGTACTGACCATGTCTTGTCATAGGAACTTTTACCCTGTCCTTTATTGCTCTTGTGTCCAAGACTTCAACAAATGTAGAACATCCACTTATGTTTTGTTTCCAAGACTTAATACAAAATTGTCAATCCAATGTGACTTTCTTCTAAAGCTAGTAATGAAAACAATGAAGCCTTTTAATCCATGCCAATGCTAATAGAACACAAAAAAGTGATTAGGACGAGCAAGAAAACGTACACCAAAGAGAGCTGGAAACACTAGAAGATGTGCACAAACTTACATGCTCCCACCAACCAAATCCTTGGGCTAATCTCAGCACACAAATTAGCAGAGACAGTTCACCTGCTCAGCTCCCTAAACCTTGCCTTTGTCAAAGGAGGATGCCAGAAGATCATGGCCATTTCTATGATGAATTGGGCTTGCGCTCTTCAGGAGCTGATTTCCCAATCAACAAAAGGATCAGCACCAAACAAATCATAGCTACATTTACACACATTGTCCACATGGAACTGCATAACACCCTTAAAACTGGGATCAAATTACCTTGAAGATTCACCACCTAATGAGAGATGCTGGAAGGGAGAAAAAAGATGAGAGAGTCACTCAGAAAGCACTGCTCAACCTGCTGTTAAAACTGGGTCACAGTGCAATTAGTAGACCATACTTGCACGGGAGCAAAGAAAGCCACACAACATGCCTAGAAATGCCCCCGCACCAACTTGTAATGGTGTATGTCCGAGAAGCTCCTTCAACTTTCTTTCACTTACAGGATGCCCCTGGAACAAATCTTCCACAATCATGTTCAACACCTGCATGTCCAACACCTTGCCATCATTAGGCCCCTGGTGTCATTTCTACACACAGCCAACATCACATCCAACAAAAGAGGATTTAATTCGATTCTATGTGATAGATCAACTCTTCTTCTTTTTTTTTGCAACCCAGACAAAAGTATGAATTCAAGCTGCACCAAAAGATTTGGAGCCACAGAAAACAGCCAATCTTCAAACTTTCAGAGGCTTTCATTACATGTTGCAGTTGATGTCACCAAGCTACTTCCCCATTGCAAATAGGTACATGTGTCTTTAACTCTGGATCCATGGATTTTTAGCTGATAAAACAAAAAATAAGCAGGATGTTTTCCAGATAGATTGTCTGGAAGAATGCAAACTCCTCAACAGTACAGCCTTCTCCTGAATTGGATAACAGAGCTCAACACACAAAAGAGATTTGAAAAGTGTGTTCATCATCTTGCTCAAGATGTAAGTTGCATCCGAGAAGATTTCTGATGCTGAAATGACCCTGACATCACATAGTCCCAGGACACTTGCCAATCTCTGGTCTTTTGCAACAGAAATATGAACCATTGCAGTATGACAGACACATGAGTGAAATCCAAGTTCCTGGCCAAATTGTAGAATTCATGACAGCGAGTCTGACAGAAAGGGCATACATACCTCTGCCTGTCTACCAGCATGGCGTCTCACTCCAGCAGCATCATACATGACAATAAGGGTAAACCCTAGGCAAACAGGAAACAAACAGTCACTGACTCCATGGCAAAGTGCCACTGACGTTGTCAAGCCAACACACAAAGCAGAATGAGAAGATGGCATGCCGCCTGAGCCAAGGAGCATTTTCAAGTCCCATCTCCTTTCCAGAAAATATGTTGTAAACACCTTCATCACCTGCATCACCAACAGAAGACGATTGCCCACTTGTTTAAGACAGATTGTCCTCCATTACAGTTACCCTTGCTGATAGTTGAAAACTTTGAGGGAATGCCTGAATGTCTCCTAGAGATGGAAACAGAGTGATCACAGCTTACCTGTGCAATGGCCCATGCAATCAGACCAGACATGAAAGTAGGGTTTTCCCGTAACGACAGTAGAATAGGACTGATTCTGTCTTTAGCAATCATTGATGTGCTCAATAACGCCATTCCCAGTCCGCCTTGCTGCAATAGACTAGTATTGGCCAGTTCTTCCTCCCGTTCTATTCCCTGAGCTCCAGTGTCAACCTGAAGCTGCAGTCCAAGTAGCTCTGATTTCCGCTTTTGCAAACTTGTTGTCAACACCGAAAGAAATCTGACCACTTGAGAGAATGCGATGGCAATCGCTGCAAAAGGAAAGAAGGTAGAATGTGCTGATTCAGTTGGCAACAATGGTGTCTCTGCTGCACAACTGTCACCCTTCAGAGTCTCTCCTTGCTCTGTATTCCCATTATGGCTTAAACCCTGGCTTCGGCATTCTTGTTGAACTCCTCCTCTGAACGCATTTTGCTTTTCATATTTCCAGCTCCTACTGCATATGAACATGTCTATATTCCCAGCCCTCCTTGCATTGCAAAGGTGCAGCTGCAGATTGCTAATTTGCAAGCCACCACCAGCAAACTGCAATTACAATTGTCTTGCACAGAGATGTCAGTGAGAAATTTATGGAAAAACACACGGTGCTGACAGAGTGGTAAACACTCTGCAAACTTCACAGCACCCAGTGCTATGTGATGACAGTCAGTCATGGCAAATTGGCCTGAACTAAGTTACCTAGCTAGCTCTCTGCAATATAGAAGGAGCAGAAAGAAGTTCTTGAACACTCTTGGGGGAGGCAGTAATCTCAACACAAATCAAAGAGCATGCGATGGAGTCTCTGTTTTGTTGAAGAAAAACCTACAATCTATGTATGGCCATTACCACCATCACCACAGCTGATGATGAAATCAAACAATTCCATCCTGCGCAGAGGGATTGAGAGTCAGCCCTAAGCTTATGGTAAGCTTATGCCAACTATGTGTCAGTTGACCTGAGCTTCGAGTTCCGAATCTCCTCACATCAATGGTGGCAAGTGTTTTTCTTGCCAGGAGTCTCTAATCCCTACTCTGCAGGCTCATCATCCTACTACAGAGCCTCTGGAAAAATTCAGAGGATTGAACTCATTTACCTGAAGAACTCTACATGCTCCATGAAAGGATGGCAAGCTCCCATATCCCTGTCTGTGCGAAGAAGGCGACGACGACGCCGTTACTGTCGGCCTCTGTAAACAAACAACCGCCATCCCGACCCCGCACCAGGCTCTCACCCCCCGCCCCCTTGCACTATTGCATCAGTGCCGGTGCCCCATTTCGCCCAGCTCCAAAGCCTTGCCACTGACTAAAAAACAAAAAACAGAGAGAGAGACAGAGAGAGAAAGAGAGCAAAAGACAGAGCAAAAGAGAGCTACAAGGCAGCTGCAGCAAAGCTGTGGAAGAAAGAATGCAGACCCGACAAACCCCGATAACAAACAACAGAAAGAAGAGAACAAAACAATTGTACAAAAGCCTCCTCAAACAGAAGAGAGAGATTCTCGACGACGACGACGAAACAACACCACTCACTAGCACCACCAGCCACCAATTTTCGGCAGCGAGAAAGGAAAGGGAAGCACGAACGTCGTCACAGTAGTGTGTGTGTGTTCTTTTTGTGTCGAGGAAATTTCTCCACAGTCTATTCATGGCAGTAGTGATCGTAACAGGATGAATAAAAAAGAGGATCCAAGGATGAACCTCGCGAACGCAGTTGTCGCGGGCATCGTCGTCCGGGCATCATCGCACAAACTGGGCTGCTGCTGCTGCTGCGATGATCTGCACAAAAAGAAATTGGCGTCGGGAAATACCAATCATCGTGAAACCCCATCATTAGTGCTAATCCTGCCACTAATCCTATTCCTAATTGACTCAGTTTGATGTGATTTAGTAGATTATATGCATCTCTTTCTTAATGTATTCACATTTCAGGGCTAATGGTGTAGGAGAAGCAGGCTAATCTTCTTGTGGTATAATGAAGAACTTACAGGAGGGTCCTTTTTCTTTTTATGGAAGAAGATCCTCGACTTGCTTTCCAACAATGTGGAGGGAGTTCTTCACATTGGTGAGGCCAGTTTGGAGGAGCGAAGAAACATGGAGTATAGATATAGATACTACTGTTCAAGAGGAAGATGGAAGCAGAAGTTTTGCTGTTGAGATAGTTTTATAATGTACCAGGGCAGAGCAAGCATGTGGAGGAGAAACATGAAAGTGTGTGTGGTTGGAGTGGATACTGAAACTCCCAAAAAAAAAATCAAAATGACGCTTCCATCATTCAGTGCCTATCTGACAGTCTTCCAACAATTCTAAGGCAATGCAAACTGCACCCATTACCTTCACTCCTGCAGGAGCTACGTGCAGATGCAGGAGAAAAGAGGAAATAGCGACAAAGCCATCACGTACTCCCTCAAGACATCATCTCATCAGACACAATACAACAGCTAAAACACGGCGGCAACAACAACAACAACAACAACAACAGACATGAAAGAAAGAGATAGGAAACAACGACAGCAGCAACTACAGCAACAGCGACAACAAATATGAATGGAAGGGGGGGAAAAAAGGGGAAAAAATAAATCTTGGAAGACGATTAAAATGAATTATTCAACATGGAGGAGGAGCGTTCGGCAACGCTTCTACAAGCTCAATCCATTAGGAAGTGAACTGTAGGATCGTTGCGCTACTGCTGCTGCTGCAGCAAGCGCAAGGACACAGAGGTGATGCAAAACCCCAGGCTCTCAGGGGTTCTGAGAGGTTAGGTTTAGGATTAGGGTTTGAAATGGGGTTTTAGGGTTAATCATGTAATTAGGGTTTGGTCTAATTTTAAGGCACAATTAAAGACGCAGTTTTTTTTTTTTAAAATTTTGTTCGGTAAGTGCAGAAGAAGACGGAGTTTTTTTTCATCCGGGCAGTCATCCAAGACCTGCTGAACTTTCTTCTTTTTTTCCGGATGGGGATTTATATTCGGCGGGAGTGTTGCATCATCTATCCGGAACCGGGAGTTTCATCCATGCAGGCCAATCGCCGGTGCAAGGCATGATGCCGGGTACATTCCTGGATATGCGTATATCCCATGTGTGCGGTCCCAGTTCCATACCTGTGCGCACTTTGGGAACGAGGCAGTGGGCACTTTTTTGGGAACCCAGTGGAAACGAGTGGGAACTGATGACGTAGTCTTCGGGAACAATTCTTTGGGAACCATTTCTCTGTGTGCTAAAAAGTTAGGGTTTTTCGCGACTCCTTCAGACAGACCCCGAGAGGGAGCGAGGGACGGAGGATCAGACGAGCGTGAGTGGCATGTCGTCGTCGTTTGGGAACATCTACTCTCGAATCGTCGTGTAAGACAGCTCTCGTTGATGGAGGAAAGGACGTTTGAGTAATGGGTTTTTGAGAGATTTTTTTTGATTAGTGACCGTTGTTGAATGTCGTCGTGACTGGAAGGAAGTTTTGTGAGTGGTGGTGTCGAATAACTATGGATACCAAGGAACAGAAAGAAGGAAGATTGAGATCCGCAGTTTCGAGCACTGAGAATTCCTCGTCGCGAGATGACGCGCAATATGAAGAAGAAGAAGAAGAAGAGTTGCCGAGTTCACAAAGCAGCGCGGATCGATCTGTTGGATCAGGAGGATATTGTGGGCCGTCGGAGTCATCCTCAGCACCAAGTACAGCAGAAGATATTGTGAGTAGAGGAATTGCATCAGTGTTGGGACCGGTCGTGCGTAATTTCGATTCCTCGGTGGATGGAGTTGTGAGCAGCCAGAAAGCACTGTCGAGAAGTATTGACCGCCTCACTCAAGGTAATTGAACAAAAGACCGCGGATTGCAGATCGATGGCCGACTAGTGCTCGCCATCAGGACTGGATTCCTGTGTAATCCCCCCCCCTCCCCTCCCCCCGGGGTTCTTGATCATCTAATGATCCGGCAATGGTCATAGTCAGTGCAATTCTATGACAATTGTTGGGATTCTTGTTTGTCACTGGTCATGATGGGATTCTTGTTGACCACTGGTCATGATGGAATTCTTGTTGTTGTGTTTTTACAGAGCTTGACAAGCAGCTTGAGGATGCCCCACTGCCACTGGTTGTACAACATGCTGCAAAGCTTTCGGGTCTTCGCAAGCGTGTGCAATTCCTCACCCACACTTTGCATGTTGTAAAAGCACGCATTGCCAATATGGATCGATTAATATCAGAAAGAGGTGATTCACAGCCCTACCTGATGGATGTATGCCGCTTTTTCATTGTTCAACAATTCTTGAATGTTGTTCCTCTGCCCCCATGCAGTTACTCTACACTTTGTTCCAAATGCTTCAAATCCTCTGTATCCTCTCAAAAGAGCTAGCTTCTGATTCTCTTCAAAATGTTCCAAGTTTGTACAGCTCTTCATGTGGATTTTTCTGACAACATATTCTTTCATTACAATTGTTGCTGCAGCAGTGGATGCAAACACATCAGGTTCACCTACTTCCGCAGTTGGATCCACTTCAGTAGGTTCCCAAGATCGGCAACCCACATCTACAGGTTTCAGCCAAGATAGGGGCACTATATCTGCTTTGTTTGGCCTCAATGGAGGTTCCTTGACATCATCATCTATCTCATCACATCCCTGAAAGCTGAAGTGGTGAATCCTCTTTTGTGAAACAAAATTCAATCATCCCCCAGCACAAGGTCCAAACTGTCTTCTCCTCAGCTTAGATTATTTGCAAACTTTGCATACAATAGGGTTCCCATGTCAGAATGCAAAATGTTTTGGGTTTCCTTGTTGCAAGCAGCTGTCATCTCTTTAATCTGTGCTGCAAGTTTCCACTGTAAAAGACAAGTTTGCCACCATCATCTATAAGCCCACATTATTTTGTTGTATTTTTCAGGTGATGGCTTCTTTGGAGCAACTTGAAAAATACAACACTTTCTTGGCAGCAAACACTTTCTTGGTAGCAAAACAATTTCTTGCATGCATTACGCATCATCATGGGGACACCACCAGACCCAAGAGGCATTGTTTGGATGGTAAATGGACCTTGACGTTGTGATTCAAAGCTTTGGTTCTGCAGAGAACCTCCTGCTACAGGCAAAGAGACACAAGCTCCCATTTGTTATCGCCAAGAGTTGCAACAACTGAAGTTGTAGTCGTTGAATTACCAAGTTCCAATTGTCCTTGGTCCTTGTCATAAGGACAGGACCAACAATTGCACTATTTGTTCAAATCTATCCCCAAGTTGAGTTTTTCTCTTGCTGGTGACTGCAGAGAGAATACGATCCACCCTTGGGTAGAGATTCCTGACTGATGCATTCTTCACAAATTAAGAACTTGATCCTGCATTGAGGAGAAAAAGGAAGTGCACCTGCAGGGGTTTGGTGCAGTTTCTAATACTTGCCCCACACTGGTTTGAACTTGCTATAAAGAGGCCTCTGCTGTTTGGGTGATGAGCCACTCGGATTCTTCCAGTTTAGGTCTCGTCTTGATCATTAGGACAAGCAGAAAGTCACAATATCTTTAATTCTAATCTTGAATTAAGGAATTTGTGCAACAGTAAATATGGAAGTCAGGCAACAGTGTAGACAATTCAGGGAAGCTTATTGACAAAGAAATTTTGGTTATAAAAGTCAATTGATTTGCTCAAAAAATACCTTTGTGGATTTGTCTTTCTATATTCACAATTCTTTTGTTTTCCCCTCAAATGATGTGTACATCCCGACCAAAACAATATTTTGATTTGGAAAGAAAAAGCATGGCCCTCTATCAAATGATCTATGTGCAAATAACGTCTTAACTCATATATTTGACTCTTTTTAAAACTCAGTTTTTCTTCTTGAGATCTGGTTGATCCTCTTGCAGACTTCTACATATGTGAATTGTTCAAGTTTCTTACATCACTGACACATGACTCAACAAACAGTGAACCCAACAGCTAGAAAAGGTTCACATTGACCACAAAATTAGTGTCTTTTCATTTGCTGATTCTAATCAGAACTCTTGTCCTTTTCTGATTTGTATCGGTAGGGCATGTGTCTTTGCTTGCAACGACTTGGTCTTCGTTGAACTAGTCCACTCGAAACCCAAGCTGAGCTTATGTCAAGATTACTGGGATTTTCTGTCCAGCTGCATAGACGCCCATCTTCACCTCCTGTCCAACAAAACAAACCCTCCAACCCACCATGCATTGAGGGGTGCCCATCATGAGGTGACCACACTGATCTCACCACACCCATGTGACCTCCTTCGAGAACTGCACTTGAAGTCCCGATCATGCCCACATTCACACTTCCCCTTCCATCACTGTATGTCAGTGGAAAATAGCCAACTGTACCTTCCTGAGTCCCAGCCACCAGCCACAAACTATCCACTGCTGCTGCATAGTGACAATGAATCAGGTAGTCCACCTGCCATTCCCAAAATCCAACCAAGTCACAAATACTCAGATACAAAATTTAAAGTGTGCTCAGTGTTTTATTTTTCATTTTTTGATTTTGCAAAAGTGGCAGTTTTTTTGCTGAAATAACACAATTACACTGAAAAAAATATTTTTCCAAGGTTTTTCTATTTAAAAAATCACAATATAGTGAAAATTCACCACCAAAAAGAAAAGAAAAAAGAACTATTGTTATGCTATGGCAAAGAAGCAACTGTCTGTATTAGTTTATTAATGTGCACAGCATAAAGCACATGGTTGTGCTGATGCCCACCGGAGGCAGAGTCCAGTTGCATGATGCCTTGGCACGGGTATCACCAAAGTCAGCTTCTATCATTGCCTCCTCAAAGTTCCAAATGCTGCATGACCACCCAAAGGATCAACATTGCTGTAAACATTCAAAATCCAACAAGAAAGTTTGGACAATGCAGATGTATACATCAGAGCAACGTGCAGAATATCCTACAGAACATGCCCAGAAAATACAGAGATTGGTGTTAAAACTCTCATTGTGAATTCAGTGAAAACTAGGCCTAGATAATTATGTAAACCCTCTCAAGAATTGAAACACACTGAGAAGTCAACCTTAAACTTTCTATATGGGTTAGACACCAAAGCTTCTCATGATTCCTTCCGTAAAACCCGATCCTTGAAACTGAAGTTCCAACGCTCATTACCTGGATCATATAAGAGCACATTACACAACCAATTCTGCCAACTACCCCACTTTGGGAAACAGGGAAAAGAGTGACTTGCACAACCCAAACATCATAGGTTATTTGTGGCTAAGAAACTTTGCTGCACCTTTAGACACCAGCATGTAAAGCACATTGTGACCATTTCCAAAGTGGACATCAAGAATTGGTAAAACAAGAAGCCTCAACACAAACTCTTAACAATCATCATCTGATAATGTGATGGTTACTCACAGACTCCATGCCTTCATCATCATTGATGTCACCTTTAGTATCAAAAATGCACATGAGCCCATCCACTGATGCAGAAACCAGTTTCTCTTTCTTCATTGGATGAAATGCCACCTTACCACAGTACCAAAAAAAGTTTCAGTAATCAACAGTAGACCTCTTCTGGGAGCAATACTGTAAAAACATCACTCCCTATTAAACATAGGACAATGACAGGAATATAATCAAGCGTTTGCTCAAGCAGAAATAGTGACATAGCTGAATGAGCAATTATAGAAAAAGAGAAACTGCTCTGGACCTTCAAACAAGATCTTGGCAAGTGTGCACTCGGAAAGCCAGTGCAAAAAGATAAGGAACAAAAGGAAAGTGTAAGAATCCTTCATCGGAAAAGAAGGATCTCTCATTTCCATTTCAAGCTTGAAGAAGTTGTTTTAACCCTCCACAAAGAGGTGGAGCACCCAACAGTTACCTTCAGAGCAGTCAAGATCAAGACACAACACTCAGGACTATAAAACACATACAAGTTTAGACCCAGCCTTGAACCTGAGTCACAGCTTCAGTGTGGCAGTCTTCCAGGCAAGCCAACTGTTGCTTTGTTCTCCAATCCCAACATAGAATCTGTCCACCAAAGAGTCCAAGACAGTGATATATATGCAAAACATTGACAGAAAAAATATAATGCATTTACAGTCCAAATTCAGGGTTTTAGGACACACAAGCATCATGCATCCTACAAGTGCTACAATCCAAAGTATCTCAATGATACTATGTAAGAAGTGAAAGAGTTTGCAGACAAAAGTAAAAAACCCAGAAACCTAAATCCTCAACCGTTGCTGGATCCCTTATTAATATGAATGCTGTGGCCTAAGGACTACTGAGATCATGGTAGGTGCAAGCCACAGAGCGTGAAATGATGTACAGGAACCAAGGCAAGTGGTGCAGCATTAATTGATCACACCAAGAGAAGGTCAAAGCAGAGAAGTCACCTGGGCATTAGCGCCTGCAGCCACCACATTGCCACTGCCTCCACCCAAGCTGAAGCTCCAGAGCTCTTGTGACAGAGGTGCCATCAACATGGCCACCTGATTTCAACAGGCACAATTAGAGTGCTCCAAGATCATCAAGGGGAAAAAACTTGATCCTAAACCTGTATGAGCAAAATAGACATGCCTATGAGATGGGGAAGTATTATACCTGCTTTCTCACTCGAGTGTCCCAAGCTCTAACAGTGCCATCAGCTGATGAAGAACACAAAAAGTAGGGTGCACTTGCATCCGGGTAGGCAATCTCACTAATGGTGGTACTGTGTCCCAAACAATCCCCCAGAAACTGCCCTGTTGGCGGAGCATACAATTTTATCACATTTGTTGACAGCGAAACTGCCATGGCAGAATTATCTCCACTGCAACCACAAAACCAAACATATAAGAAACTAGTATACTCCCCAATACCATATATCTGAAGCATCAAGCACCTAACTTAGAAACTCCAAAATTTTGTGTGTTTGGGTTTAGGGTTTACCACACGAACCCTAAACCCTAAAATTCACCACAAAATTCCATGATCCAGCATTGATTGGAGCAAGCATGCTTTCACCATATCTGCATGAAATCGAAGCTCATGAGCCTCCATGAGCCTCCGTGCATTGAAAAGGAGTAAGAGACACCCATTTTCTGAGACACCAGAAACGAATTAAGATCCATGAACCCTATACCTTAGGACCCAAAAGCTCCTAATGCCTGGGCCGAATTCAGGAAGCAAAAAGACTTTGCTCTCATGATAATGATGATGAGACGCATGCTCAGTGTAGAAATCCAAAACTCCACTCAATTCAGAAAAAAAAAAATTGTTTAATTGGGAAACGGAGAGAAAGACAACAGATATACTTGGGTGCGATTCCAAACACATAGTCCGGATCATCAGGAACTCCAAAGCTTGATTGGATGCTTGTATTTAGCCTGCACTTGGTGGTAGTGCAGGTTGAGACTTCCATTCCTGCAACACAGAGAGAGAGAGAGACACACACACACACACACACACACAACTGGGAAAAACCCAAAACCAAACCCAACCCACTCACTAGTCTCCTAAACAATCCATGGCTACAACGACCATCTCCATCACCATCGCCAAGAGCTTCTCCGTCATGCACTTGGGACTGTGCTTGCTCTAAACCCTAAAAAGAGAAAAAACCATGGATGTCTGGGGTGGCAGATTTTGTCAGATTTTTAGACGACGTTATAGGACATAATCTTCCGTAGAATTAATGAATCTGCCACCCCCAGACCTTAATGCCATGGAATGGTCTCAGCCCTTGCCCATTATACCAGACCCAGTGGGCTCGTGCTTGGGGCTTGACTTCTCCACACAGTGTTTTTTTTTTTTTTTTTTTTTTTTTTTGATTTTTTCGCCCACTGGCTCTAAAAAAAAAGGGGGGGGTTTGGGTGTTTCCCAAAATTTAATTTTTAGATATTAAAAAAAAAAAAATCACCCATTATTATAAAAAAAAAAAATATA
>Ga0116227_10006942_pt1 | contig 22538 bp, 19 predicted proteins | sample S1TSphgellanicum_FD_89693 | JGI IMG/M metagenome (GOLD analysis project Ga0116227, IMG submission 89693) | Host-associated microbial communities from peat moss isolated from Minnesota, USA - S1T2_Fb - Sphagnum magellanicum MG | ecosystem: Host-associated > Plants > Peat moss > Unclassified...
GTTGTTGGTTTGTTGTTTGTGCTTTTGTTGTGTGTTGTTTTTTTGTTTTTGTGTGCGTGGTGTAGGTTGACGCTTTGGTTGCTTGGGCCTTTCCTTCCTAGTAGTTTTGGGTGTAGCCTTTTTTTGAACAACTCCCTCTTTGCGTCCCCTGCTAGTTCGTGATACCCCTTGTCCTCATTGTTTTGGCCTTTACACTTTAAGTGATCTCTCAAGGCATGTCAAGAGTGTTCACCCTCTTGTTAGCTTTGTTTCCTAGGCTAGTCATGTTGTTTTATCTTTGCAAGTGTTTTCCCTTCCTATGTTTTTCCCTAATTCTAATCCTTTTGTTTCTTGGGGTTGGATTCGGGTTTAATTTAGTTTCATTTTGGGGTTATTTGAATCTTGTTTCGCGTGCCCTTGTTTGTTTCATAAGATCTTTCGAGCCATCTAGGATGAAGTTAAATAAGCTCTTCGCCTACCCTTTGACCAAATTGTTCAAAACTAGACAGACGAATTAACATGGTTCCTTTTCCTCCTATTGCCACATTGGTGTTTACACTATACTCAAGGTGGTTGTTTAGGTCAACAAAAAATTTCTGCTTACTTTAAGAAATTTATGGCGAGCGATTGGTCTTTTCTGTAGGAAGAATCTTCATGTGCCTCTTGTGTGTCTTGTTTTCACCACTCATGGGAAGATTCTTTGACCACTCGTTTTCGTTGATGTCTAACTTTAGGGAAAGTTAATGAATATATTTGCATTACCAGAGTTCTCTAGCCCATGACATTAGTTATTTCTTTGGAGGACACTGTTGTTGCCTTACGCCAGTTGCACCCCCTTCCTTTAGACCTTGACCTTCCACCTATTTTTTAGTATGAGTTTGAGCACACCTTTGTCATGGATAGGATTTTATTTGCCCAAAACTTAGCCACTACTCCCCATTTGTTTTCAGGTGGGCTTTTTGGGATGGTAATGGGACATCTTTCAGGATGTTTCATATTAGAAGACCCATCCTTAGGGTTTTCAAAATCGTTCCAGATTGTTATTGCTCATGGGGATATCCTTAGGTCAGTGGCCCTAATGTTGGGGTCTAGCAAATTATTGGCAATGGCAAAGGACATTGGTGGTCTTCATCCTATTGCCATAGCTGAAGTGTTTCTTCGATTTATTAATCACTCCATTGTCTTCTAGCTTCGGGGATCGTTTCAGGAACACCTATTCCCCCATCAGTTTGGAATATCGACCCTTGGAGGTTAGGAGGGCCATCCTTTTTGGCATCCAAGCCCTCCTTGACCTACACCCTAATTGGGCCATGATGTAGGTTGACGTTAAAAACACTTTTAATAACATTTTTAAAATAGTTATTTTTAAAGGGTTATGTGATGTCAAGGGCCTTTGGCGAACATTGTCCCCTTTACCAAATTTTTTACATAAAGACCATCGTGTGAACCCCCAACTACGTCTTTCCCTCCCTAATGGATGATACCCACATCATGGGGCCTATGAGTGAGATTGCTTGCTCCTTTAATACCCTTTCGACTTAATTAACCCTAGTTGGGCTTAAGGTCAAGGTGTCAAAGTGTAAGCTTTGGAATCCATTAGGGATCTTTTCAGGCATAAAGATTTTTTAAGGCTACATTTTGGTCATAGATGGCTTTCACATTTTTAGTGTGTTAGTGGGTTTTCAGGACTTTGCCACACATTTTTTGGATGAGGATTTATTTTAGGACGTGGTGCATATTGATGATCTTCTTTTCCTAGGAAACACCCAAGTTGCTTTGGGTATTTTGTCTTCATGTGTAGTTCGTCAACCTTTTTATCTCACATGGATAATACTTCCATTTTCCTCTTCTTTCTTGTCTCTTTTGGTAGGTTTCGACAAGAAAATTATGTAAGTATGTGGGGACATTATGAGTCCAAGATCGTGGGAGTCTTTTTAAGGCCCCTTAGCGAGGTGTTAGGCCCAACTACAATATCCTTTGGTGGTATAAACCTTCTCTTTATGGAGAATTGTTCCCCATTTACTTTTTTAGGGAATTAAGCATTGGTGGCTCCGTATTTGTGTTTTAGGTTTTGTATTTTTAATAGACCTATTTTGGAGAATATGTTTTTTAGGTTGAAGGGGCACATTTAGTTCAATCATGCTTATGTGTAACACAAAATGACCTTCCTCTTGTAACTAGAGATGCACCATTCTTTTGAGAGTCTAGTAGTTTTCGACGCCCCAGGTTTACAAACATCTTTGATGGACATCCATCATAACACATCTTTTAGGTTTATATTGGAGGATGATTCCATTTCCTTAGCATCCAAAACTCACATTCATTCTTGTTCAGGCAAGGGGGCAGGGCTATGGTTAGTTGTTAAACCATATATTCGTTCATTTCATAATGCACACTCTACTTTCACTTCAATGTTGTGTATTCGTTTCAGTTTGATTCAACCCTTGGCATTTAGTTTTTTCATGTGTGAGTGTGGACATGGGTTGGACGCATCTAGCAAACACTTAACTCATTGTTCGTTTGGAGGTCAGTAGATAGCCACGCATGACGCCATCTGAGATGTCATGTATGTCTTCACTCGAAAGAGTGGGTATGTTGTATGGAAAGAATGGTGGTATGCCCTTACGTTAAGAATTTTATTACGAATTGATCTTTACATGATTCAAAAGGACCATGTTTTCGTTGTTGATGTGGTGGTTATTGACTTGATGTGGGAAATGGTGGCTTCGAGTGTCATTAGTTGACCAATAGGTGCAACTACGAAATTTCACACCATTGTTAAGATCCACAAGTATATAAGGTTTCATGAGGGGCACCATTTCTTTCTGATGGCCATGGAGGTGCACAACACACCTAGGCATGATATGGATTGTTTCATTAGGGAATGTGCCCATCTTTTCCATGATAAGCAATTGGAAGATCATTTATCCTTGTATTTTGCATTCAATTTTTCAGGCAACATGTTAGTATTGTTCTTCAACATGCTTTTAGCCTTTGCTATAAAAAGGAAGATTACGTTGACGAGTGGTGCTTGTTCTAAACCTCCCATTATTATTAGATTTCACAATTTGCATGTTGGCGACATTAGAGGGGCTATGGGTGAGATAATTTCTTACCATGAGAAGGACTAAATATTTCCCTTTTTTTTTTTATTCATGTGGGTTTTGTGTCTTTTGGCCTTTTTTTACCCTTCCCTTTTTGTCTCCCCTGTGATGGTTCTAGCCATCAATCTTTTATTGGATTTTTGTGTCCTTTTCATTGATATAAACTTTTTGGTAATAAATATTTCTTAAAATTATGATTTCCTTCATCCTTTGTCACTTAGACATCATTAACATCCATATGAAATTGTGAAGCTTTTGATAAATGGAATGATAGACTCTCCAATTAATATAATGTAGGTTCACACATCTTCCATTTGGAGAAGGTTCCTTATCCTAAAGAACCAAATTCCATTCTTGGAGTTTGCCCTAATGATGATTGCACTTCTTTCCATGCAAATTAAAGTTATCCAAAACATGCTCACTCATGTTGCCCCCTTTGGACTTCCCTGATGGACTTCCCTGATGCACTAGAAGTTGTGAATGTCCATGATATATCCTCAATTATCAATCATACCTCCTTTGAGTGGTCACTCATCAACCAACCTATTCAATTGAGCTACTCACTCATATACACAAATTGAGAATATAGCGTTTATTTAGTTAGTAATGAGAAGTAACCCAAATCGTACAACTACAAGAAGAGCTTAGTTTTAATATCAGGTTGAAAAAGTTCATTACCAAGGTTATGAAAAATGAGGTACAAAAATGAGATACAAGCTTGGCAGGAAAAAATATATATACTCCAAAATGATGATATACAAATAGATTTGGAATCTGACAAGTGACAACACATGCTCCTTTTCACATGAGGAAATTGTATGTAACCTTCATTGGGGTATAACCCTAACCAAGAATGAAGAAACTAGCAGTATGCACAAAGGTGGGATTCTTGTTCAAAGACAAAGACAGTAACATGTATGATGGTGACTTATATAAAAACCATAGGGATCAAACTGCCTTGGAATGTTTATATCCTTAATGATAATAATATAGAGATTTCAGATCTAGCAACAGACAAATGGAACAGGAAAAGTAGTGGACATACCAACCCTAATTAACACAGAAAAAACCTGAGGAATAGTTTGAACAATGGCAACACATGTTTGTTCCATGATTTTCAACAGTATCATCTTTGGACAAATCATCAAATTTGTGAAACTTGCAGAGTAGATCCATCATTCCAGCTCATGTTGCCAGAATGCTTATGTTCTAATTCAACCACTATCCACAAACCCAACCAGAACTCTTAATCCACTTCAAAGCTCAAGGCCTCAGATTCGGGGCCTAAGGGCATGTTACACATTCAGTCTAACTCCTACAGCAGGTCATCTAAAGCCTTTATTGCCAAAAGTAACACATATATATGGATCCATCGAAATTAACCTGTCCTATTTTGGGATTTACAAATGACAAGCCACGCCACATCTAGACATGTAATCAAACTGAGCTATGACAACCAGTTTACTGCATTGTAGATACTATTTCCCACTGCCCAAAATTATTGACTGTGCAGCTAAAGTATCCAGATCCAGCATGAGTCAATTAATTGATGAAGACTGTTGGGTCACAGCAGCAGTCGTCCAATAAACAGCAGCAGCAGAGAGCAGCCAAGCTACACATTCCCCACAACAAAGAAATCCAAGTCAATACTCCAAACATGCACTGCCCTCATTTTATAAACACACACACCTGCCCAAAAAGCTCTTGCTGCATGAACCTTTCCCTTCCACAACCCTTCAAAATCTTGCACACCTTGTAGAAGTACAAAATGACAGTATTATTGCTGGCAACAGAAAAATGCAAAAACTGGCTCTCATTAAACACAGCTGTTGCTAATGCCTGCATGTTGATCACTAGACAACTATCTCACCAGGCATGCTCTTCAGAAGTTTTCACCAAAATTAGAAAACTTCCAAAAATCGTTGTGAGACATTTCAGCACAAATTCTCACTACAGAAAACCAGAAATGCTTAGATTCACAGCTACATATTCTGAACAGCGAAGTCAGCAGTTCACATGTATACATTCAAAAGAGAATTTAGTCATACTGAATTGACATACCAGAAAATACAATTTCTGTAGAATGAATACAGCTTTTGCACATGCACTCACAGCAACAAACCTCTCAACAGTCACAATTCTTTCCGGGAAATCCATCAACAGAGTCATTATCTACATACCAGCCTTCAAGAAAACCGCCTCCTCCTCTTCGCGGAGCCTGCTGCTGATACACTGGTGGTGGTTGCACTGGTGGCCCTTGTTGATAGTAGCCCCCTTGTTGAGGTGGATATCCTGCAGACACCACCATAAAAAGTCAAATCAATGCAATATCCCTGCATATGCACTTCCTCCTCTGTGACAGCCTCCTACTGCAATCGACCTCACCTACTTTATAAGAATCACTTTCTGCCCTCCCTTCTGAATCCCATCTGGTGGCCAAATCTCTATTCTAGAATCCAAAGTACCTTCACCAAGAAAAAAGAATTTAAAGAACCCTTCTCTTGTCACAGGAGCTCTGAAACTCAAACAACATAGGAAGGCTGACCTAATGAAGAAAAAAAAACAAGAGATCTCTTCTGATTTCCCAGGAGCTCCGATCTGGAACAACATAAGAAGGATAACCTAATAAATAAAACCAAAACACACACACACACACAAGAGCTCTCTTCTGTTTCCCAGGAGCTCCCAGGATACTCACTCAACAACATAGGGGGCATCCAACAGAGCGTACTTCTTACCTTGAGGAGGATAACCATAAGGCTGCTGAGGCGGATACCCTCCTTGTGGGTAAGGATTCCCGTAACCCTTGTCAGCCATGATATCCGGGTTGCAGCTTGATTACTTACAGACCCCAAATTCAAAGGGAGTACCTAAGAAGCACACAACAACAGCCTCTTTCTATTCTCTGCTCTTCTCTTCTCTTCTCTTCTCTACTCTTCTATTGTACCGCTCTCTTTGTGATTCCTCTCTTGTTTCTGTCCGACTGATCAAAAACCGCCAGCAACAGCACCACCAGCAGAGTCAGTCAGGCTCTCCCTCGCACTTCCAGCACAGGCAGCAGCAGCAGCAACAGAGATCGAGAGCGAGAGAGAAGATGTCCGTTGGAAGAATGGGAAGGAAGGCAAGAAACAGATATACACGCAAATGCAGGCGGAATTCGACGTTGGGAAAGAAGGGCGAGACATCTGGCCACAAGCGGTGATGGCAGTGACTTTCGTCCCGGGATCGACGCGTTTTCAGCCGCTTTTTCCTGCCCAATTCTGAACCGGGGTTTTCGTGTCTCTTTTTGCGAAAGAAGGAAGGCTAGGCCTAGACCTACATTTTCTTTTCTTTTCTTTTTCCAGGTTTCTTTCCGTCGGTGGTGGAACAGATGGTTATCTGCTACTGCTGGTTCCACTTTGGTTTCTGCTAGTTCCACTTGAGATCTGCCCAATAAGAATGGACGGTGGTGGCGCATGCTGTAGTTGATGTTAATCAACGGTGGTCAAGGAACACTCTGTTACTACTCTCTAGAATTTTGACTATAAGATACCCAGAGTGAACCAGCACACACCAGTGAACCATCCATCCATCCATCCATCCATTGGGTGTCCATTCTGACTTGGTTGTGGATGAACCTCAACTGAGTTCATTACCTGGTTTCACCTTGGTAACCCGTTCTGTAATAAGTAGGTCCTAAACATAGGTAAATACCTAAGAGAATAGGTGACTACTAGATAAGTAGATAGTTTATATACATAGTATGTAAGGGCTGGTTTTACTACCTACCTAGTTGATAAGTAGTAAATAAGGCAATGGAGCTAACCACTATGGATAATTAGCTAGAGAACTGGAACCCAACAGAAAACTGTTTTCCCAGCCTTTCATGGTGCACTGGTGGGTATGTTCACTCTTCTTGAGTTCACCTGACCTAACCATTGTTCAAAATCCATGTGCCAATCCTGTAAATCTTGTAAGGTGCATGCCAGGAACTTCAGCGAGCGCCATAATATAAAACATGTTCATACAATAAAGTTGTCTGGAAATTAGTCAGACAATTAGCGGCTGAGAATGGCCAGTTTCAGCATAATAGGCCGCACCGAATGGGTAACTGGGAATGAAATACAACACGAAATAACTGGGACCCAAACTAGTTTTTCCACTAATTTTGGTGGTAAACTGAGTTTCATCGTTTCATTCCCTCTTTCCTTTTTCCTGAGCGCCTCCACTTCTCCTACATATATTTTCATTACTCCTCCCTCTACAATTACTATAACTACTCTCAAACATTTTGCTGAGTTTCAACATTTCATACTGAGATTTAACAAAATTTCCCTACTTTGCGGATACCACCAAAAGAGGGGATAGAGGGTGAAAGAGAAGGTGACTTTACAGAGTACTTTAATAGTGTTTGGAGGTTCCAGCCAAAAAATTATGGCTGTATCCTATACGAAGCCATAGTCTCTTTCCTATGGACAGAGCAAATAGAGAGGGGGACGGGGGCAGACCAGGGATTGTTATTTGAGGCAAACACCAAATAGTAGCAACAAGTTAAATGTGGCACTGGGTTTGACACATTTGCAATATAATGCTCAATATAAAACAAAATTCAGATAAGAAAAAACATGTGATGTAGTGGTTAGAATCTTTTCCTTTTAGCCAAAGGTTTAAGGTTCAATTTATTTTTTTAACAAACGAAATGAATGAAAATTTCATAGAATATTTAAATAATTTTTTTAAATGAGTTGTCTTTCGGAAGTAACTTCCTCAAGGAAAAGAAAACTAAATGTCAATCCCAAACAAGTTCTTCATGTAATAAAAAAAAAAGCTTCCTCTAGGAGCAATGAATTTTCCTTGAGAAAGGGTCAAAGTTCCTTGAGGAGAATGACTTCTTCCCCATAGAACAATGCACTTTTTTTTAGGGAAAGGCCCAGGTCCTTGAGAAAAACAAATGTTCTTAATTTTTTTGCAAGCATAATTATTTCATGTTTATTTTTATATAGTCTTGTGACCTATCATTGGAAAGGTCTCGAGGATAATTACAATTTTTTAGTTGGAAACACTTTAATTAGAATTCATATGTAAAAGTTATGGTCAAACAAAATTTTTGACACATTTGCTCCTCAGGGAACATGGCTACTCCCCTAAGCAATTTAAGCCCTTGCTCCCTCAAGCACATGGTTGCTCCCCATGACAACTCAAGTTCCTTCTCCTCAAGGACATGATTATTCCTTAGAAAAAAAAAGTTCAAGCTATTCCCTAGGGCAACTTAAGTTCCTTCACGAGAACATGATTATTTCCTAGGGAAAAAAAAGGCTTAAGTTGCTCCTTGAAGCAACTTAAGTTCCTTTTCCCTAAGGACGTGATTGTTCCCTAAAAACAAAAGTTTAAATTTATCCCCAAGGTAATTTAAGTTCCTTCTCCCCAAAGACATTATTGTTCCCTAAGAAAAAAATAAAATTAATTGTTCCCTAGGGCAACTTAAATTCCTTCTCCTTGGGGACATAATTGTTCCCCAAGGGGAAAAGGTAATTTTCTTAGGGAACAATGAACTTTTTCTAGGAAAACATATGTTTTGAATTGTTTTGCAATCATAGTCGTTTCATGTTCTATCATTGGAAAGGTTTTGAAAAGGGCTGCAACTTTGTAATTGGAAGCATTTCAACTAGAATTCAGATGAAAAAATTATGATCACACATCACACATATGCATCCGAAATTTCTTTTTCCAAAAGAACAATCATGTCCCCAAGTAGCAACTTAAGCCTTTTTTCATGGGGAACAATCATGTCCCTAAGGAGGAGCTTAAATTGCTTCAAGGAGCAACTTAAACCTTTTTTTCTTAGGGAATAATTACGTCCCCAGGGAGGAGTTTAAATTTCTCTAAAGAACAACTTAAGCCTTTTTTTTTCCCTAGGGAATAATCATGTCCCCAAGGAGGAGTTTTTTCTCCCCCAACAACATGGTTGTTCCCTGAGGAACAACATAAACCCATTTTTCCTTTCAAAACATAATTGTTCCCCAGGGCAACTTAAGCCTTTGCTCCCCCAAGAACATGGTTTTTTTCGAAAAATTTGTTCTTCGGCAATTAACTTTTAATTTTTTTTGAAAGGGAATTTATTTTCATCCATTTCATTTGTGAATGAAAAAAAGAATTCAGAAATTTTTTGAAACCCATGACCTTTGGGCTATAAAGGGAATTCTAACAACTGCATTGATTTTTTTTCCTTTAAAAATAATGTACAAAAAAAAAGATTTAATTTGTTAATCATTATGTGGTATAATAATAAAAAATTGATTTTTTTTCCTACTAGGCATTATATTATATTGTATTATAACTAGGTGCCACATTTAATTTGTAACTACTATTCAATGTTTGTCATTATTTGAACTTGTAATTGAAAGGATTTTTAAATGGTAAGTGTAGTGTTGCATAGTTATCTGATTTTTTTTAAAAAACCACTAATATGTGTAAGAAACTCTAGAAAAATCAAAGAACTTCCAATTAGATTTTTTTAGAAAAAATTTGGGAGTAAAAACCTCTAATTTTGATCTTTTTATTGAAAAAATTCAAAATATAAAAAACTCCATTTTTGGGGGTTTTTTCTTAACAAAAACAATAAAAAACTAATAGTGGGTTCCACAAAAATTACTAATAGTTTGAACAATTTTTTAGATGGTTATTTTGCTAGTTTTTAGATTTTGGAGATATGTGGTGTGTGTGTGTGTGTGTGTGTATAAACTAATTAGTTTTCAAAAAATTAGAACCATGGTTGAAAATCAAAATTGGTGTTGTGACATTTTAGAATCATGGTTACACATTTTTGAAAATTACCCTGAACTCTTTTAACATTTTGTGAAGTTCACTAACAACTTCAAAGGATTATTACATGATCTATGCATTAGTTGTCATAAATCAATTCTTTTATAAACATAATGACAAATGTGTGTAATGTATGTTTAAGGCGTCTTATAAACCATAATTCCCTTGCCAACCTAAAGCAACAAGAAACAAGGAATGTTTATGTAAATTAATCTAAGTTGTTCGTACTGTGCAAGGTAAATTGGGTAAAACATATATGGGCCTTTGGTGATGCACCCCCAAACTCTTTGGTAGACTCAACTACGAATCTAAATGTGAAAACAATGAAAGGGTAAGGAGTTGGGGCATGTTCCCTGGTTCACAACACTTTGAGGGTAGAGGGGCGTGTTGGAGCTCCGGGATGGGGACTAGGATGAATGACAAGCAAGTCAATTATTCACACGGACTTGCACAAACCAAACAACAAGTTGGTTAATGCATAATTGGAACACGTTTGGTGCCCGGACAAGGCACGAACAAACACGAACTTACAAGACTCACCACCGCCCGAACTTGGGGGAAGCCATCACCTTCCCCTTCATAGTATTCTTTGTGCTTAGCCACAGGACCAGCACCCAAATGTCATTTTGTCTTGAGACTCCCAAGTTGGGGTCTCGAAATTTCCAAAATTGGAATTTTCGTAACTTTAGAAGCCCATAATTTTTTTTGTAAACCTCTAATCGAAATGAGTTCTAAAGAAAGTTGTAACCTTCGTCAAGATCTTTCCAACGGTATGTGTCATGCCACATGTACGCAAGGAAATCAAGGTGATTCTCAACTTTTAGTGGTCGGGAGTCAAATTGTCAAATTGACTCCCATCCCTTTTTTTGGCCATAATTTATGTTTTAAGAACCCAAATGGGTCATGCGAACCCATTTTAAACATTTAAGTTCCAAGAGCTTTCCAATGATATAATAAACTTTTCAATCTAATGAGTTTTGACCCCTACAATTGCCTTTTGAAGATTCGAAAATCCATTGGGACCCCAACTCCCAAAGTGGGAGCTCACTTGGGAGTGTGGGGGTTCATTCCCTCACACTTTCTTGCACTCCCGAGAGCATGAAATTGACTCCCAAGCTCATTCTTGGCCTTCAACTTTGCAAGCCCTTGCCCTAGTTGTGAGCCCAAAGCTAGAATTGTGACATTTGGTCATTATGCAAAGGAAGGCATTGATAGCCATGCTTCCTCTTATATAAAAGAAATTTAATTCATTATTGGTTTAATATACATACATGGTTGTTGTTGGTAGGAGCTTATAAATATGCATTGTTATGATATATGTAGCAAATTGGTATGTTTAAAGGTCTTTAAAGCCCATATGAACCTCACACCAATGTCAGTTCCACATGAACATAAATTAATATTCAAACTAGGCATAAAACATTGTTCAAAAACAATCCCAACAACACAAACTCATTAAAGAATAAAGAGTTACCACAATTGCAAAAATCAGTTGCACTAGTCCCTCATTCATAGTTGATACCAAAGGAGAAAGGAATATGTGTTGCTTGGTGTTGAAGTCTCATTCCTAATATTCAAACCTTAATATTAAGGCCACTTTGGGTGAAAATCCTTTAAAGTGTACCACATAGGACAAAAAGGCTTAATCCTTATTGTAGTCCTTTTTTATTCTATATTTTGATCCCCATAAAAAATAACGAATCAAAAGTTGTCAAAATTTTCAGAAAGGCTATATTTTAAACCATTACAATTTTAAATTCCATCATAATCATCCATAAATGTGTGTTTACATGGTAAAAAAAGGATTAGGTGAAAAAGACTAAAAAAGGTGACAATGTGACAAGATTTTGGTACACCTTAAAAAATTTGGACCTTTTTTAAAAATGGTCCAAGGACAAAAAGCCCAAGGACCAATTTGAAGCAAATTGAACCTTGATTTAGACCTTTTTTCACATTAAAAAAACATTTTAAAAAAAAGTACAATGAGTGTCTAAAAGTTTAGGGTCCAAAATAAAAAATGTGTGATTAGCATGTGAAAGAATTAGGTGTAGTATTTCACCATCCACCCAATTATTTTTAGTTTTTTCATCTTCTTCATCTTTGTCTTTCACCACAACCACCTTCTTCATTAATGCTCTATTTTTTGGAATGGGAACTAATTTTAGGGATTTCTTGTAAATCCAAATCCCTTTCCACTTGTGAAAATTGGCATTTCAACCTTCCACTTTCTACCCCACCTTTTGATTCACCTCTATTTCGTGCACTTGAAAGGGTTGAAAATGCAATCTTTCTAACAACCACCTAATTGTGAATATCCATGAAACCAACCATGTCAACTCTATAATAAGTCAAAAATGGGGGAGCTAGTGTGCTCTCAACAATATCCTCAATCCACATCATGTCTTCCATTTTCACATAATTTAAACAAGGGAAAAGAACAAAAAACAAAGAAATGAACAACCTTGGACCCTAACTTACACTTTGGTTCTCCAAACCACAAACGTTCCTTTAAGTTTTTTTTTTTTTTTTTTTGAACCAATTAATTTTCCTTCCAAAATGATGACATGTAAGTTAAATTACAATTTGATTTGTCTTGGTCCAAGACCCTCATCTAAAAGCCTTGAGACCAATTTAAAGCTCTTGACCAATATGAATGTTCATTATCTAAATTGACCTTTAGTGTGGTTTGGTCCCAACTCCCAAATAGTTTTAGAACATCTCCAACAGTGCTCAATATATGATCCTACAAATAAAATTGAATCAAGAAAAGTTAAAATATGTTAATTTGGTTCACCAAATGGTTTTGGTTCAACACAATTGCAGAAGTTTATAGTGGTTAATAAAAGGTGCAACAACATTGTGCACCTATTATTATGATTTCACTACTACTATGTGTTTTTGATTGGCCCATCATACTTAATGGTCTAAGTGGTTTGCTATTAGTAGTCATGCACCTATTTTTTGTTCTAGTTTCAATTTTATGTGTGCAATTGAAAAAACAAAACAAAACTTGGACGTGAAAAATATTTTTTCAAGGTTACATATTGAACATTAGTGCAACATTTTTAGAACATGCCCAATGCAATGGTCTATTAGTATTTATTAGGTCCAAAGTGCATATTGTAGTTTTCCTCCATCCTTAGCTATGAACTTGAAAAGATAGTTTGTAAAATATTTAACTCTCACCACGTGGGCCAATCATTGTTGTTGGCCTACCAAAAAAATCATTTATTGGTGAGAAACAATCATTTCCTCCTACTAGCACTTTTGGTAATAATACGTAAACTTTTATAGGCCCTAGGTTGTTTCACAATGTTTTTATGTGGCTTGTCATCCAAATAATAATGAGAAAGGGGGGACATTGGATGTCGTTGGGCATGCAATTATATTGGCATGCTTTTAAACATTCCATGTTGGTCTCATTATAAAATATTTTATTGGATGAAAAACCATCATAATGTTTTAATCACATCTGATGTTAAATCAACATTAAGTGGATGTTAAGAGAGGCAAAATAAAATAAAATGTTGTATTCAAAACAAAAATGTTAGTTAACATCACAACTTAAGTGACATCCTAGGTGGCACACAACGTTAAGTGAATGGTTAACTTAATATCAATTTTATTTTTTTAAACATAGATTTTGAAATAAAAGTTCATTGTTAACTATCATTTCATTAAAGGGGCTTTACATTAATGGTAACTTAATAAAATACTTTTCTATGGTTTCCTTACCCAATATCCCCATTTATTTATTCACTTTCACCTATTTAGTACCTACTTACCTTTCCATTCATCCACCCACTCACCCACTCATCTACCTATACCACCTACCCACCCAATGTAGTAAAAAAGAAAATATGCAAAAGAGACATGTGAATGAAGATGATAATATTTTAAGGTTTAACATTAACATAGTTTTTAGTAAGCACTTTAACATAATGGGTGTGAATGAGAATTAAAAAAACTAACTTAACACAAAAGTTGTATCAACCTTTTAAAAAACTTACTTTCAATCTACTTTGCAAAATTTGCCAGTTTGTCTTTTGTGAGAAAGTAGATTGAAAGTAGGTCAAAAAAATTTAATTTCAAATTTTCACTCATATGTTACAGTTTGAAAAGGTTTGGGGCATGATTTAATGAATCAAACACATGTAATGCATTTTAGTGCATATCAAAAAACAAGTTTTGGATGCCAAATATGAGTTTATGGAAAACTTACTTTTGAAGGGCTTCACATTGTCATAATCCAAAAATTCAAATTCCAAAAAATGTGTATCAAGGTGCATAATGGCTCAAACATTAGTAACACATCATTTGAATTGTTTGATTTGAAAAATGTGTAATATCAACCAGAGTAATAAACTTTCAATAAATAAGTAAATAAACGTGAGAGTAATAATATACATTAAGAATGATCATATATGATTTATTTAATATGATAAGTACACCCCAAAATTTATGGCATGACTAAAATGACTAAAATGCAAAAGATTCCAAATCTACTTTTACTTGTTGGTAGGGATCACCAATTGGTATACTTTACCATGCTTTCACCTTATGTTTATTAGACCACGAAACCTTATTCCTTGATTTCCTACTTATACAAATCAAATTTTATACATCATGTTCGGTTTCAAAAGTCATTGCAAGGTGTGGTGTAAACAATTTGTGCATCACAATGGATTATTTTCATTTCAAACTTAAATTGATGTTATTGAGTTAAATTTTTTGAAGAAGATTTTGTTATAGAAATGTGTAATTGACGGTGGTCTACATCCTAGTCTACCATTATCCTATGAAATTGGCGTACATATGAACAATTCAATTATTAATTGGATTACATTAAAAAATTTCAATAATGTTGTAACAATATTGCAATTGTAAAAAAAGATTAAAAAAAAAGTTTTAATGGGAATTTGTTCATGAAAGTTTGCAAATACAGAAAGGCAACCATAAGGAACAATCATTTCCATCAAAGCTTTCATTTTATTTTGAAATCTTGGAGTTTTGATATAATGATATTAAAATTTTCATAAGTACATTACATTATAATATTTTTAATTATATGATATTTATATGTTGTAAAATGTTCGTTCATTGAACATGTATTTGGGCTAAGTGTTGTTTTTATCATTTAAAAAAAAAGTTAGTTTAAAATTTGTGAAAAATGAAATATTATTGTCAAGCAAAATGCTTGTAATTTTTTTAAAATATTGGTGTACATTTACATAAAGACACAATTCTGAGTCACTTGCATATTCTTTGTTTATTTAACTTGTTTTATTTTTAAAGCCTAAATCAACTATATGTAATTTTAAAAAGAATTCAAAGTGAATGAAAATTTACATGTTATTACTTTTGATACTATATTCACTTCCTTCAAATTGTTTACACCTTACCATGCATTTACTTTCAATCAAAGAATTTTTCTTTACTATATTGAGGGCACCCAATTTTATGGGTGTTGGGAACATTGTATCCATTAGGTATGTTATTTGATACATTTATTGGTACCCAAGTTAATACTAAAGTTTGACATGTATGTTAATGCAACATTGGTCCCAACCTTTTATTTTTGCACCATAATATTGGGGTAACATTGATATCAAGTATCAATTATAATATTCAATAACAAAAGACCAAACTAGTATAGTATTTGATACCAATTAGGTCAATAACATTGTTGATACAAAGGGTGAATTTGTATACCAAATTAATGAACATTATCATAAACCTAAACTAATTAATCTTTTAACAAGAAAGGCCTTGTGTTATGTTTTCAAAAAATTATAAATATGTTAGATGCATAAGAGGTTCAAAGGAAAATTTTATTATTTGAGATTCTCTACATATTAAAAATAATTTAACTCATTTTGGACATATTATGGAATGGGCATGTTATATTTTTAAGGAATGTAATGAACCCATTAGGTCAATTGGCATCCCATAAGATAATGATGGGCACGTTAGGGCCCATCCCAAAACATAAAACAATATTATAAAATTTATAGTGTATATGGATGGCAAGTTATTAAATAAAACATTTCTTTTACAAAATGTGAAATGTTTTGAAAAGTGGAATGTTCATTTTGATGGATTTTTATCTATTTTTCTTGTGATATTCGTTGATGAGTATCATGAAAAAAATTGACAAAATTTTACCATGTTTTATGTTGGTTAACTTCCTCATAATAAGGTTTTCATGAAATAAACATTTGCCCCCATGTACAATTAGGTGCTTATTTTGATAATGTTGTGTTTTGGGGGCATTTCCCTATTTGTAATCATTATTTTACACAATTGATTAGCATATCACCATCCCTCTCAAGGTACATAAAAAAATGCAAAAATGTAATTGTCATATCATTACCATATAAATTTTTTAAATTTTTATGTTGAATATATTTATTTTACCTGGGCATGAACCTTTACATGTTTTTCTAGTCATGTATTACAAACCTAAACACTACCACAAAATGTGGGTGCAGTTCACTAGTCTTTGTTCACTAGACCAATGAATTCACTGCTTTTGCATTAGTCCCCATTCATTACAACCAATGAATTCACTCAAAATCCAATGAAATCACTTGGCATACATGGACACCTTTTGTTGTAGTGAAATAACTAGGTTGGCAAGATCTAAACTAGACCTGAAATTTAGCTCTGCAAAGTGGTGTATGTTTAAAATTTAATTGAAGACTAGACAAGTAATTTCTTTAAGTTCCTTAGCGTTACCTTTTACCGACCCAAAAGGTTTTAGGAAATAAGTTAAAGAACTTGGAACTTGGGTTCATCAATTTATTTTTGAATGTTGGATGTATTTTTACCTTTTCAATGTTGCCTCCAACAACCACCATAAATACACAAGTACACAATAAAAAGATTATGTAAATTTTTGTATGAAGTATGTGTTATCATTTTAGAACTAATTATGATGCGATTTATTCTTAAGCTTAACCAATTATTTAAAGGATTTGACATGCATAGAAAACCTTGGGTTGATCTTTCTTTTAAAGATATTCAAAATTTGAACCTACACTAAAAAACACATTTGTAAAAAAAATGATTTTAAAAGGACTTTAGTAATGTGACTTTAACATGAGTGATCCTACACATCACAAAATACCAAAACTACCTTAAGTTTGCTCAATGTTGAAACTTGCCTCCCTTTAAAAAAAAAAACCTAAGTATGAATATAAGACCTCAAAATTGGTTACCACTTATATTTGTAAGACATTTAAAACAAAATCTTATTGTATTTGGAGGGCACCTTATTTGCATCAATATCCCTCTTAAAAAATGGACCTTACACCTATTATATGATAAAGGTGAAAGTGGAGGGCTTTCAAATTGTAGATCATTGAATCTAAATAGAATAAAAATAATTTGAAAGGGTATTTAACCATAATGAAAATAATAATATATATATACTAGACTTATTTATGTGATGCCTTTTGAAAGTCATGGCAATCATGGCAAGTTTATCAATTGACTAATTTGAGTGTTGAGAAATTCCAATTGAAAAATATGAAATCTAATTTCAATTTTAGAAATTTGAGTATGACATCAAATAACATCCATTTTGTGAAATATTATTTTTCAATATTCTTTTAAAATGACAATAAAAATTATTAAATGCATTAAAAATGAGATAAAACTATTCAAATTTCAAAATGTTGAAGACTCATTTGCCACATATAAAAGCAAGGCATCATGTGCATGATGTGTCTAACAACATTATAGCTTTTAATGTCAAAAACAAAAATGAAATAATCAACATCTTTTGGTATGATTTGACCATTTTTCAACTACATTAAAAAAATGTCATTAAGAAAATCAATGTTTATTCAATAATTATAATTATATACTATTGAATGAAGTATTGAACATTACTTGACATAAATAAAACTAAGTTGCAACAAATTTCATACATAAAATTTTACCTAAACATGATTTGATTTTAAGGTGAAGGAACCCCTTTGTTCATGGATAAATATTACCCTTATGGTTTATTTGATTTTGATTTTACCCAATTGGCTTAATTTAAACCTAAATCTAACATGTCTTTTTTCACATTCAAATGAAAAATTAAAATTTTTTTTTCAAGAATTCCACTAATTTTTTTTGCATCCTTCCCAAAACAATGTTCCATGTGTTAAAATGTTGATATATGGTACATTGAATTTGACAAGTAAATTTGATTGTATATGTGCTATTGTTATTATCAACTTTTGAAAATTTTCCATGGTGGTCCAATTAAGTTCAACAAAATAAAAATTGAACATTAAACCACTTACACCCTTTTGTCCTTATTTGAAGCTTTAGTTAAGAAAATATCATAATAGCTTGGCAGATTCAACACATGAATGTCAAATAATTAATTTAAGTTTAGTTTTTTGGTTTGACAATTGGCTTTTTAATTAAAAAATTTTCAACAATAAACAATAAATTTATTGTATGATACCTTTGTTTGAAATGGCTTGAATTATTTTTTGTGGTCATGATCAAGTGGCCCCATATTTAGTCTTCTCCCCTCAAGATGTTTAAAAATCAAACTCCTATGATTTTAGTAAGTTTTAAAAAATTTTAGGCACAATAAAAAATAAATTTATAAAATTATTGAAAAATTAAAAAATAATTCAATTTATGGGGTTCCCTATCCTTGAGTGGTACCACTAGGAATGTCACACCTTGATTTTCTTAGACCCATTAAACTTTGAAAAATCATAGGAAACACTTGAAATGAACATTTTCATAATTGTTTTTGGAAAATACATTCATTAAACACCATAGATTTTGAAATCTCAATAATATCAAGAATATTGTGTATTCTGATGTTCTTGATCATTGCATTAAAAAAAAAGAAAAAAAGAACGTAACACCTATTTTTTTCATTAAACTTTTTGGTCAAGAACACAAATTTGGAACATGATTAATTCATGAAATTTTTATGAAATTTTTTCTAAAGGTAATTTGAAAGTCATTTTATTTTTAGGTTTTTATTTGGAAATTAATTGATTAAATATAATTTAATTATGAATTTCCAAAAATTGACGCCATTGATTTTTTAAGGGGCCATTTTAATTAAAAATATAAAATTTTAAAGTTTTCCAATTAAAAAATTCCCAAATAAAATTCAAGCCATTTATTAGAGCATGCAATTGATAAATATGAAAACATAATAATTTATAATTATGAAATTATTTAATGAAAAGGGCCCAAAAAAATAATTTGGTTGTTTTTGGTTCCTTAACCATTCCTTAAGGTGGTTTGTAGTGGTACCACCCAAGGATGGGTTTGCTCTTATGCTAAAGCTACCAAAGTATTATGGTGATTTATTCATTTATGAATAAGATTACAAAATTAGTCATTGGATTCAAAGTCTCACACATAAAAGTTTATTGTATAAATTTCATCCAAAATCAAACTAAAGGTTGATGAAATAGCAAATGCAAATGGAATTCATGTGAGACCAAACAAATGCTATTCACAAATGGATCATCTCAAGTGTCACTAATCAAAAAATATCTATCATGGCATGCATGCATGCATTTTAATATCAGACTTATAATGATCAAGTTAGATGATTGTAGAACAAATTTCTACCCAAGATGTGATTCTTCAAATAATACTTTTCTTTTACAAAATTTGGAATTTTAGTGTAAGAACAACTAAGTTGATCATGATTTGATTTCAATCATGGAAATCCTTATTGACTTATAAATGAATTTATAAAGGTTAACATTTTGTAGTGCCCTATTACCCTAGTGTGATCCACATTATCCTATTGGTGCATTCTTGAATGTGAGCAACTAAGTTCATTAATTGAAACCTTAATGCACAAGCCATCCTTTTCAAACAACTTAACACTAAAGAATTAATTTTGGTTTAATATGCATGTTTAAAGTTATAAACAAGGGACAAAAGAAAAAATGATGGTAACTTATGAACACAAGAATGATATTTAATTCAAAATGACCTCATAAAAATTTGACTATAAATACTCACCAATGTTGGTTACCAATGTTGGTTGGGTTTAAGCTTCTAACCATGTCTAAATTTCGGTCTAAAAATTAGATCTAGTGGGTTTACCATAACCATATTTCATTTATAACCAAACCCAACGAGTTTAGATAAACTATGAATCTAGTGGGTTTACCATAACCACATCTCATTTATAACCAAACTCAATGAATATAGATAGACAATAATTCACCTTCAAGTGGAACTAACATATTTTAATACTTTTTTTATATGGCTTGATTCATAGGTTTTAGTAAGGATTAAAGCCTCCCCTTGCCCTTTGAGATCTAGTAGAGACCCACTTTTTTTGTTGTGCCCATGGTGGGAAATAAACTATTTCTCATGATGTTGTTTGGGATGCTTTTGTGTCCATTGTGAGAGGTGTAAGTTTTCATGTGAACAAACTCATGTTCTTCTGTTGTTTTTAAAAAAAAAAATTCAATGGTGAATTGATATTGTATTATTTGTCGATGGCATTCACAACTTGGCCAATGTTGTCATTGTTGATCCCATTTGAACCAATTTGGTTTCAACTGCTATTTCATTTCATAAAATGATTGTGATTGATGGTTCAAACAAAGGAAGAACTTTATCACAATTGACACTTGACATATGCATTTCTTCCCCTTGCCATAGAGATTTTCGATTGTTTAGATCAACAAATGAACAATTTTCTTCATTGATGTGTTAACATGGCATGATTACCAAAAAGTTTTAGTGACCTTCTTTTGGTTGTCTTGTGCATTTTTTATAGACATAAGGTGTCAAAACTTTGTAGAGAACACATAGTGCCTCCCATTTGAGATGTTTTTCTTGCATGAGATTTTTTTTTTCAAATTATTATATTTTCATATTTTCCATCCCTTTGATAGGCTTTTTATGACTAGTGGGGTTAATCAAGGTGGAACATGATTTGTTTTTTTTGCCCTTTGTTTGTCCATTTGTGAGGTTCATTTTTTTGAGCTCAAATTCAGGTCCCCTTCTTTCTCTTTCTTCTCCCATTTTGTTGGGTTTTTTATTTAATGGAGTTTGCTAGGGTTTCATCATCATTAAAGTTTTCATATAAACTTTGACCCACCTTAGAATTGGAACTAACATATTTTAAGATTTTTTTCCAAGGTTAAAGTCTTAGGTTAAGATAGGGTTACATTTTTTCATGGTTCTAGGGTCTAGATTTTTCTTTGTTGGAGATTTGTGCCACATGCCATGAGATTGCACACCATGTAAATCCTTGACTATTGGCAAGGCAAAAAACCAACTTGCATAAAGGTGGGCTCATTTGAGTATTCATTCTCCTTTTATTGTTGAATTCTTCTACTATTTAAAAATTTCATAGTTTCATGGGGCTTGTGTGTGCTAGGTCATTTTTAGCATCATCAAGTGTGCAAGTAGTGAAAAAATGATATTATAACTTAGTGGGTCCAATGTGAAGCTTTTGAGAGTTTCAACAACCATGTTGGGTCACTAGTTTTGTGCCCAAGAAAGAGTTCTTGAGTTGGACTTCTTTATAAGAAAAAGCTTGTGAAATATGGCATCTTGATGCTCGTGTTTTTAACAAGACTTTGTAGCACTAATTCATTTGAATTCAAGAGTCATGGCAGCTTGTTATGGAACCTTAAAATCAGCCCTACCTTGAACAAATCCAATGGGTTTCATAAAATCTAAACTCATCAACTTGAAGAACTGGCAACTGAAAAAATTGGACCCAACACTAAAACCGAGAAGTTTTACTTTTCAAAAATTATGAAGATTAGACTCAAGATTGAAAGGTCTTTCACTTTAAAAAAAAAAAAAAAACTCTACATTTAAACCTTATAGTTCTTTGAAAATCAGGAACCAAAATCACATTAGTACTTACAATGTTGTTCAGTTCTTGGTTTTGAAAGGAACCTTTGGTTTCACTTTTTAGTTTTATTTTGATTTCATAGAACATTTGGTGTAGGTTTGAGGTCAATTTCTTTACATTCCAAAGCCTTTGATTTTGGAAATTTCCCAAGAATTTGGAGCTTTTAAGAATCAATTAGGTTCCATTTACATTGCACCAAATGTAAAGAGTGCAAAGGATCTTTTGGAAAAAATGCTTTAAATTTAAAGGAATTTTTTGGGGGGCGAAAATACCCATATTTAGACAATGGGTTCTGCATTTCAGATTTTAAGGATTTTTTAAACAATCGCCATATTTAGACAATGGGTTCTGCATTTCAGATTTTAAGGATTTAAAAAAAAATCGCCATATTTAGACAATGGGTTCTGCATTTCAGATTTTAAGGATTTTTAAACAATCGCCATATTTAGACAATGGGTTTTAGCAGGTCGCCCAAATATAGGAGGATCCTTAAAGTTTTATACTCTCCTTTCTGGCCTGTAGCCAAATTTGGGTAATTCCTTTAGTGGACGATCGCCACTAGCTGGCCAGTGTGGTTGCTACATTACAAAATTGAAAAAGAAAAACCCTCACAATAAAATAAAGAACCAGCCTTGTCTGTATACAGACAGGGTTCAAAAATCAGGTCGAAAAGCACCCCACCACCAAAAAAAAAAAGGGGGGGGGGGGGGGGGGGGGGGGGGGGGCAAAGAGGGGGAGGAAGGGAGACAGAGCGGGGGTAAGGAAGGGGAAAAGAGGAACAA
>Ga0116227_10006943_pt1 | contig 22538 bp, 10 predicted proteins | sample S1TSphgellanicum_FD_89693 | JGI IMG/M metagenome (GOLD analysis project Ga0116227, IMG submission 89693) | Host-associated microbial communities from peat moss isolated from Minnesota, USA - S1T2_Fb - Sphagnum magellanicum MG | ecosystem: Host-associated > Plants > Peat moss > Unclassified...
ACCTGGCGACAAATGTGTTTTTCTCCCCTAAAAAAGGCGGGGGTTGGGGGGGGGGGGAGGGAAAGGCCACAAATCCGGTCCCAAAAAAAAAAAAAAAAACCCCTCCCTTGGAAACCTTGCTCTCCGTTTCTTCAGTCTTGTGTTTTGTAGGCTGCGTTTTCTTGCCGAGAGAGAGAGAGAGAGAGTGAGCAAGCTCAAGCAAGATGGCAATCGGCGTTTTGGAAATTGCGTTGTTGCGAGCGGAGGGAATCAAAGGCGACGAAATTCTTGGTAACTTTATATCATCATCTTCATCCTCATCATTATTGTTTCATATTCCTAGCGGATCTTCTCCTTCTTCTTCGGTTCCTTGATTTGAAGGTTGTTTTCTCTGTGAATGTTGAGCTCGAGTCCGGTGAAGCCGAACGAAAAATCCGGAGTAGCAGAGCTTGAAACTGTTTATCCTAGCGCAGGGTCATGAGAATTAAATAGGGAATCAAAGGCGACGAAATTCTTGGCTTGTTATCGTTCTTGTTACTATTATTAGTTTTCGTTTTCCATAGTCCTAGCGGATGATCTTCTTCTTCTTCTTCTTCTTCTTCTTCTTCAGTTCCTTGATTTTGAAGTTTGTTTTCTCTGTGAATGTCGAGCTCTAGTCAAGTGAAGCCGAACGAAAAATCCGGAGGCGCAGAGCTTGAAACTGTTTATCCTAGTGCAAGGTGATGAAGGCGAATTGTTTACCTTACAAGTGTCTGTTTGTCTGTCTATGTGTTCGCATCATCCTGTGCAGTTCAGATGCTATATTATTCTGAAATTTCTGACCCTCATTTCGATGAAGATCGTTATCAGTGATTTAAGCTTCTAGTCCACAAGAAATTGCAGAAGGTAATGATGATGTGATCCATTTCGCTTTAGGTTTATTAAATATTTGTTACGGCTTATTGGAGTTCCAATTTGCCCCATAAACCACAAAATATGGGAGAGAATTGTGGAATGTTCAAATAGATGGACCTTACTGAAACTCTGAGAAATTGCTGCAAAACCTGAGTCTCTAGGCCCAGGCGCACGTGTGCAGAAAGAAAATTCATTCAGCCAGTACCAAGCACTCCTTTGCAATTGCAGCAATTCCTCCATTCTGTGATGTCTAGTTGATCTGAAGACTTTAGATTTGCAACTCCTCCCTCTGTGATTCCTGGTAGATCCAAAGACTTCACATTGGAAAGAAAGGATCGTGACTCCTCCTGTTCTGTGATGTCCAGTAGATCTGAAGATTTTACACTGGAAAGGATTTTGCAAGCAGCTTCAACCAATGTTTTTTCAGTTTGTGGTTTTTGGTTGGCAGGGTTAGGTATGGCAAACCCTTATGCGATTATCAAGTGTGGAGGGCAAGTACAGAGAAGTGCAACAGCACAAAGTATGATATAAACAGAATTTACCTTTTCACATAGCTTGCAAAAAATGCCATTCTTCTACTGCTGCAAATGTTGGCAGTTCTATAATTTTCAGACATTCCATGTAAGATGTGAGCAAGTTTATATTGTTTTTGTGGAGGTGACTTCTCAGTTCATGCTGAATGCAGAGAGTTGTAAATAGAAAATGCAGAAGAAAATGGAATAGGAATTTACAAGAGGTTGCTTGTGAAGTATGAAAGAGAGGGTGTAGAGATCTAGGAGGTTTTTTCCAATTGTTAGGGAAGAATTGAGCAAAAAAGTTATCCCTTTTTTGGCTACTTGGAAGTGAGGTAGTATATCCTGGTAGCATGTAATTTAGAGACAGAAACTCGGAATGTGTTGACAGACAGTACATATACTGGTTTTTTGGCTTTGGATTTTTCAGCACTTTCATTCTTGAATAAGGATTATATAGGTTAAGCATTCTTGTGAGGTGGCTGCAGATCAGGGCTCAAGGCCAACTTGGAACCAAACCTTTACTTTCAACATTGAGGATGGTGCAACTGAACTTAGTGTGAAGCTGTACAATAAAAATGCATTGTATGACGGGCATATTGGGGATACTAGGTATGGTCCTGGGCATACCTTGACCTTTTCCACTCCAAACAGTTTGTACCAACTTCGAATTATCTTCAATCGTCTCCATTTTTCCTCAATTTATTGTTGTGTTTTCCTGTACTGCAGTCAAATCTTGTCCATCTTCAGCTTGATTTCCATGTTCATCTCTGTGCATCTTATTGCCTTCTGTGGCTGCAGCCCCTTCATGTTTTTCATGGTCTCCAAATGTTCTACAGACCAGCTGCTTTGTCATGTCTTTTGTCCTGGTTCAGAGCACACCAAAATTCCAGTGTCTTTTTTGTTCCCATGAACATTCTTCAGTGACCATTTTCCACTAGCTTCATCCTTGCATTACATGATGTGGTTGGATTTCTACTTTTCTGCTTAAATTACAGGATACAGTTGAAGGACACATTCAACAAGGTGGGGTTGACAACAACCACATGGTATGATGTTGCAAGACCCATGTCCAGAAACATGCATGGACAAATTGAACTGTCCCTCAAGTTTACACCAAAACAGGTATGGAACAACTTGATTTCTTTCCAGCCATAGTGATAAAATTCAGCATCTCACCTGTTTTGTTACTCAAAGGAAGAGTCCTGTTGCAAAGATCTTCAACTCTTCACAGAATGTTTCTCTTGAAAACTTGCCAATGCCTTATGACCTTAGTTTTGGGTCAAAATGCAAGAAGGGTATGCTAGATTTCTCTTTCATTGCACACACAGTATAGCACAGTAGTGACAAGCCCCATCCTTAGGGTATTGGCTTCATTGTGCATAACAGCAAGAGGCTTGATGTTTCCAGGATCCAGCAAGTGATGTTTTCAAGCCAATCAACATGACCTACAGCTTGTACCCAACGGAGGATGATTTGAAACCAACAAAGGCAAAACAAGGTGTAACTCCAGCTGCCCAAAATTTGTCAAACTCATCATCAGATGCTTCTAGTAGTGACCAATTTGCAGCTGGATCCTCAGAGGATCATTCAGGCATGAATGATCGTTTTCTTCCAACCACCAGTACACAGCCGCAATGGGGTCCTGGGTCTGGGTATCCTGGCCCCCCTGTGCATGCTAATGCATCTGTGGTTGGGTATGGCTATCCTCCTGCTGACTATATCAATACACCTGCTATGGGGTACCCAGTAATGACACAACCTGTCATCAACAATGCTCCTCTTGTACCACAGACACGGCGTGGTCGCAGGAGAATGCAACGAGCTGGAAAAAGGGCACATCGGGGCCCAGTTCATCTAGTAATTTCAACAGTTGTCCATGCCGCCATGTTTGTACCTCAATTGTTGAAACCTCGCACTTCATCTTAGCTGCGATCCTCAAATTGAAAATTGGCACTGAACTGAAGCATTGAGCAAGAGTGCAAAATCTCAGGAGCAGAATCTTGCAGTAGTATCAATCAAATTGGTAAGTTTTATTTCCTTGTGAAGTGAAGTGTGGCATTATTTTAGCTTTGTTCTATCACTGAGCTTTTGCTGTTGAGAAGCCAATCAGACGTTGCAGCTATGTGTGGATTTGGATGGCACAACAATACAATGGCTTGGAACCGCCATGTTTAAAGTCTCTTTTATGCAATTAGATCCTCTAGGGTAAACCGGCTGGTGACCAAACACTTAAGCGCTCAGGGCAGGCCGGATCCAAGGGGAGGGCTCTGTTGTTTCTGGTGTCCAAACAAAACTTGAACCCCTCCTATAGGCGCATCTGGTGCCCTAAAAATCATAAAAAACGGAATAAAATTGAGAAAGTTACAGCTCCCCAAAGTAGAGGGGGTCAAGAACTCAAAAAAACAAAACACTGAACGTTACAAAGGTTGGTTCCCGAACACCCAAAAAATTCCTTGTATGTTAGCTCTCTTGCTATTAGAGTTCAAAGATGATTTGTAGACTTCAGATTGTGCTCCTATAGCACTTTAAATTGTTTAAAATGTATAAGAAATAACAAAGTTATGAGGTTTGAAAGTAGGAAGGGTCAAAATGAAGAAAAATGCAGTTTGCAATTCAGAAAAACGTATTTTCCTCACAGCTCTTTTTCGGCTGGTCCCTTGGCTTTGCATTTCCAGGATGATTTGTAAAGCTTGAGAAGGCGCTCCTATAACATTTTAAATCACTCAAAATGGAGAAGAATTGAGAAAGGTCTGTCAACAAAGTGTTTGGTCATAGGAAGGTGATCGGTGATGGGCTGGTTTACCCTTGAGGAGTCAGGCGTGAGTCCAATAAAATAGTTAACTCCACAACGAGGGAAATAATTAGTTAATTCCACAATGAGGGGAATAATTAATAGCTCTTGTATAGTGAGGCGCACTTGCAACAGTATTTCTCACACCCAAGAGTAGTTATTTACTTTTTCCCAACCTCACTCGTAGCACGGAAATTGCAAAAGGTGAGAGCTAGCAATCCACCTGGGACAACAAACCATCTAGCCAATCAACAACAGTAAATGCTGTGCCTTTTGGCAGCCTCAGCATCGTATACAAAAATGTTGGGCCAAAACCATTTTGCTGAGCCAAACCAACATGTTTTGACTTTTTTTTATTAGAAACTTCTGTATCGTGCACCAATGCAGTGCACTATACAGAAACCCAAAAGAGTTTCAACTGACAAATATCTGGTGGGTGAGGTAGGGGAGGAACCCTCCAGAATATTTGTCAAACGGATATTTGTCCATAGAAACTCTTTTTACCTGCACTAGGCTGTCAAAGAAATTTGGCTCCTATTCAAATGATTCTCGTGCCTGGTAACTGCAAACTTCCAAGTGGGAAATGGATTCCTTTCAAAAGTTGTCTCACCAGTTTCCAAAGACAAAAAGAAACATTCCCCCCATTATTGGACCCCGGTAAATGAAGTTGCAATTGTTGGCGAGTGCATTTCATGGCAATGCACTCTTTGGGCCCACTTTACACACAAGGAATCAAAGGAGGCCAAGGTTGAACCCAAATCCAACAATCCTATTAACCCCCGTGGGCTTTACACTAAAAGCCAAGTCCAAACTCAAATATAATATCTTGATCTAGTATTGTTTTTGTTAGCATGATGATGGCCCAAAGGGCAAAAAAGGATACTTATCAAGTTGAGAAGCCAATCCTCCCCAACCCTCGGGGCCAATGTTGTAACAATAAAATATTATTTATTTCATGAAACTTTACCCAACATGATCAGATCAAACTCTTTGCAATGCTTGTTTCTTGGCACTTCTTCATTTTTTCTCTCTCTCCAACTCTTTGCAACCCTTATTTTTTGGTCAAGTCTATTTTTTTTCTCTCTCTCTATCTCTCTTTTTTTCTTCTTTTTTTTTGTCTGTTTGTTATTTTGTCTCTCTCTATTTTGAAAGCATAGAAAAGATTAAAAACTTGGTTCCAAGCTGTTGTGGCATCAATGACTTTACACAGAAACTGCTTGACCTTTTTCTGTTTTTTTAACATTATTTTATTTTAATAAAATAACTAGAAGCCAAAACACCAGGCCAAAAGAGCTCAATATTTTCCAATATTGGCCCCAAGATTTATTGACCTTCACTCCTAGTCTAAAGTGGGCCTTAGACACACTATGCTTTTTAGGAAATTTCTTACACAACCTAATGGCAATCTTCCACATGAAGATGTTTGGAAAAGTAGGGATCCTTTGAAGAAGATTTGGTCAAATCTGGTTATAAACTAGCTCTGAAAAACAAACCTTCCAATCATCCTTCTATGTTTGTGGCTACTTCTAGAGATTGAAATTTGAAAAACACCTTCCTTTTCATATATATATATATCAATATCCATATTGATCAATATCCACAATTTAGCCCAAATGTTTGTTCATATCTTGTTTTTAGAATCAACCTCTTTTGTGGGGTCTTGTTTTCCTACTAGTTGGTAGGACAATTTAAAGATCTATATTTTGTGGGACCACACTTCTACACACTATCTTTACTATATACTAGGGTCACTTGTGCCATTCAACACATACTATATAACTTTGAATGAATTTTGAAAGGCAAAATTGTACACTTTGTTTAGCTTAAGTTTGGAACCTAATTTTCATGAAAATTTTCAATTTTGATCTTTAAATATTTTTAATTACAAAAATTACTCAAAATTCAATATCTCCCACACCTTAGTTCTAAAAATTACAAAATTGCATTCATGAAACCTTACTTGTTGATGTCTTTTTAACAATATTAAAAGAATGCTTGAAAAAACTCTTGAGTTTTTAAAAATTTATCTTATTTACAATGACAAAATTTATTCAATATTTAATTGGTCAAACATTGTGGGTCATGTGTAAGTGTTCCAAAGGTTTGCATATAGGATGTCTCACATCACCATTGGAGGAAGTGTTCATTGGAAAATGGTTTTCTTTTAGTTCACAAAATAAACTTACATTGGTGGAAAATGGTTTTGCTTTTGGTTCACAAAACAAACCAATGTAGATTTATGAATATGCACCTAGATAATTGCATTGGTTAGAAAATGATTTAAGTAACTTCCTATTATGTAATTACATGAAATTAGTATCTAGGTGCATACTGATGTAATTAAATAATAATAAAAATCAAATTATTATTTTTAATTATTGACATTTGGTTGAGGAAATGAAGGATTATAGTTGGATAATAAACAATAAAATTTATATTTGATAATTTAAGTTATTTTCTATTATTTAATCATACATATGCACTTTGATACTAACCTAATTATTCATGTAGCTAGGTAATAGGAAGTAATTTAAATTATTTTTGAAGATTATTCACATTTGGTTGAAGAATTAAAGGATTGTAGCTAGGCAACTAACAATAAGAATAAGGTTTATATTTGCACATGGCCTACTAGTCTTTTCACCTTCAAACCAAAGTTTTCATTCATGGTGAATTTTCACAATGCATTTCTTGCATTTTTATTTAGCTTAGTGGACCTTAATCCCAAATAAAGGAGTGATTTGAATGTGTAATATCATAAGAGCGCATGATAATCATTAGGAGTTTTATGTTTATTACATGTTACATCCTAGTTATTCCAAGTAATTTAAGGTAAGTTAGATTAAAATCAATTTCAATGTGAGAATGATTTTAGATATTTAATGTTTGGGATATAATCCCAAGTTGTGTGATATCAATTAAATCACTTTTGTTGATTTGAAATTTTAGAACACACATGTTTTGTGATTACAAGTTTTCTATGTTTTATGCAAGTTTTTTTTGCATTTAGTTTATGTGATTGGCATTGTATTTTTTGAATTGTAATTCCTATGTTGTTACAAATGAATTGTATCTTTGTTTGGATATGTGATACCATTTAAAATATTTGTGTTATGTGTTGTATGTATGTTAATAGCAATGGTTGAAAGTGTAAACATAAGAGCGCCCGAGAATTGGAACATTCGATTTTCATTACATTTGTTTCATCTAATTGTGCTCATAATCACCTTAAATATTTAAAGCTCAAACATTGATCAAATGAAAAGCTATGCGAGTTGTGAATTAAAATATGAATCATTAAAAAATGACATCTATCATTTTTATGGGAAACATGTGTGCTTTTAAAAGTTCTTATATATATATATATATATATGTTTTTCAAGTTTTAACCTTAATTATCTACATATTTAAAACCCAGTTACAACCCTCCAATGAAAAATGCTTGTCCATGCAATAAAAAACATGGCTCCATGTCAATTCCTTTCCATTAAGTTGTTGTGATCATAACAATTGTGTACAACTATGATCACATCGAGCTAATGGAAAGATATGATAACCAAAATAAAAACTTTACATAAAATACCCAACTACTCCCATAATAATCATAACACACCTCAATTTACAAGCATTGAACTTCTTTTACCCAACATAAGTATCAAAATATATCCTCCCCTAAACTTTTACTTTGAGCAAGCTGATTTTCAATAAATGACTTTCACCGTGTAGGAGATGTATAGGGGAAAGACTTAACCCCTTAGTCTCATTACTTTTGAAGGTGTGAGAATGATACCCATGTCCAAGAATTCACTATTGGAAAAATACTTCACCTTTACAATCCTTTTATGATATTTTTTACATTTTTGTTTAAGCATTTTAATTTAAAACTTATTCACCCACAAGATGATTTTCATCTCTTTGGAAAAAAGAAGGGCATCAATAGTTGCAACGGTGGTCACAAGATTTGTATCAATCAATAAATCAAAACTTACATTCATTCATGCACACAAAAACATATGATAATTGTTTTCACAAATTGTTCGCAAAATTCATTAGGGTAAAGGTTAGGTTTTTTTTTGGTGAATTTTCACACATTGGAAAAAAAGGGGGGCCTACAACACCTAGATGGGTTACTAGGTAAAAGTTGAAAATAAATAATAATGTGAACTAGGGGTAAAAGGATGGGCAAATATGAAAATAAGTAATTCAACTTATGAACCCTATTATAAGCATTTTTTATTAGGGGCATAAGCTTGGACTCATATGAATAATTTGGTTAACTATTTCAGGTTAAAAATAATTGAAAGTGAATTATGTGAACTTCATTAAATCCTAAAGAATTTTTTTTCAAATAAATGAATGATTTTTTCATAGAAAATATGATAGTTCTAAGAGGATAACATGTGACATAATATTAGTAGCTTGTAGTTAATGAATAGATATATTTAATAGATGTAAATGAATGGGTATTATAATCAATCCATTCCTCCTTTCAAGTATGTGAAAAGAGTTTTGGGCATGTGTTTTCCTTTTCATAATTTCATGTTATTTTGTGTTAAGTTTTTTGTGCAACAAATTTATGTTATAATAAACTTATATGTCCTTTTGATTATGGAAGTGTTCACAAAAATAATCATATATTTTTTCCCTAAACAATCTATATAAAAAAAAATCTTTGTGCACATGTGATGAACTCTCTAGTGGGTGCAACTCATATAAAGACCAAATTTTAGGTGTGTGGGGTTATCCGCCCAAAAATATGGAAGTTTCATCTCTTGTATTTTAAAAATGTTTTGTATGGTGTGTGGGACTTTAGTTATGTAACCTACCTATGTAATAATATGTATGTAATTCAAAATTAACCTTCCGAGGCACAAACCCCTTTCTAGGCTACAAGCCTTGAAAATCCATACAAAGAATTGTTTTGAAAAGAATCCACCAAAAGTGTCATATCTTGAATTTTTTGGGGTGACATTTGCCATATTTAGACAATAGGTTACAATAGTTCACCTAAATATGACATATATATATTTTAATTACATTTTTTTAAACACATATCCAAATTTGGCTAAAGCTTTTTGTAGATGGTTGCTAGTCCACCTACCTCATAAAGTTGGAAAAAAAAACCTTAGTAAAAGCATTGGCAAATAAGTAGCAATGTCAAATGATCTAAAAATTGTATTAGTACTTGTGTTTTTAACATGACCAAAGAAATAAAATAGAGATAATATTGGATATTAACATTAGCAAGTTTAATAAATTTACAAAAACTACATGAAATTTTGGCTCCTAAGATTACTAAGTGCATGAATTATTACCATTTATATATAATATATATTTAAAAATTATAATTGTTTGATGTAGTCACATTCTAAAACAACTCATGAACATGACATGGAACTACAAAGCAATTTTCATCCAATTATTTATTTATTTATTATTAACTATGAGAACCAACAAAAGTTGTTCCAAATTTGCAATTCTTTTTACTTTTGGTCAAAATTCCTTAAATCTCAAGGTTTTATAATAGTGAACCGCTACCTTTTGTTGAAACTGAAACCCAATTTTGGACCTCCCTTATCCTTTACATCAACCAAAAAGCTGTGAGTGCAAATGACAAATTGCATTTTTTGCATGAAATGTGTGCATGAAAGTGGTCGTAAAGGCGTCGCTTCAAATGAAATGTTTATAAAAGTGGTCCTAAAATGGCCCCAAAGTGCCAGGGGGGGGGGTGCCCAGGGGATGACAAATTCTATTATTTATTCACAGGAAATTTGTATGTGAAGTGGTCGTAAAGTGTCCCGTCAAATGAAATGTGTATAAAGCGGTCGTAAAGTGGCCCTAAATTGACCCTCAAGTAATGCCAGCCCTCCAGGAAGGAGTTGGAACTTGGAACCATAGCCTTTTTTTAATGGTGAAATTTCGCCCAAAAAAAGCGAAATTAAAAATTAAAAATTTGAAAAAGAAGTGATTTTGAAGGTTATCAGTTGCCAGAATTGAGGAAAAAAATTAAAAATTTCCAGATTCCTGCATTTGGTTTCATTTTGTAGCCAAATATATGTTTTTGTAGCTGATTTCTGGTTTAAGATCCAGATTTGGCTAAATCTTCCTGGGGATGATTGCCACTTTGGCTACAGACAAAAATTCCTTTAAAAAAAACACTGGTTGGAACTTGGGGTAGTTGTGGGAACTCGCGGGGAACAGGCTGGGATGGGCACGTGGGATCGGTCACCCGAGTGAACTCCGGGCCCGTCGTCACGGAGAACTATGACGGGTTCGTTCTCTTACATACATGGAAACGTCGCAGCTCCCGAGCCCGGCCCGGCCCGGTCTACTGTCGCTGCCTTCTTCCCCTCTCTTCATCGCTCGCTTGCTCGACCGCCCGCACGCACGCACCCACGCACACCAGCGACGACAATTCTTTCCGTGCTCCGATTTCTTCTCCTCCGAGCTGCAGCCACGAAGATCGCGGTGAAAGGATGAGCAAGCAGCAGCGTACAGGCAGCAGCAGAAGCAGCTGCAGGCGGCTATGAGTACGCAGAAGATTTTTTTCCCCCAAAAGATTGACTCTGCTATTGCCAACAATCCACCTTTAAGCTGTTTGTTTGATCTTCTTCTCTCGAGTCGATATGCCGGAGGAGCAGCGATCCAAGCTTTTCAACGCTGTTGCCGGTGCTGGTGCAGGTTCTCTTCTTTTCCTTCTTATTATCTGCTTCCTTTTCTGCGCCTCATCCAGCCTATCCATCTCTCTTTTTGCGTTTCTTGTTTCAGGCCGATACCTGCTGTGTCTGTAGCACGCGGCACGCAGGTATGCCTGAATGCCTGTTTTGGTCCACAGTCTTACTGGTCGGGGAAAATTTTGCCGAGTAGATAAGCTGTAAGCGGGAATCGCTGTGGAAGAGATGAGAAGGGCGTTGCGAAGCAGTCTTGGTTTTGGACACACAAAGTAGGATCCTTTAGTGTTTCGGGATTAGGGCAAAAGTCTTCTTCTTGTATTCTGGGGGTTGATTTGAGAAGAATTTGCACGTGATTGTTTTGTGCACGAGCCACATAGCTCTCAACGTTTTCTGTTTGAAAATCCGACCCGCTTCTTATGACTAGGAGTCTCGATTCTTCCTAACATTGTGCACTCTCGTTCAGTTCTCGGGTTTGAGGAGCTAGCTAGAGGAGGTAATACGATTGTTTACCTGCGGAAGAAAAGCAAAGCATTTCTTGAATGGATACACTGAAATTTTCGAAGGCTCCACAAGCTCTGGAATGAAAGAGTTGTTAGTAAAGCCTGCTCATTGACCTCTTGCTCAAACGATGGTGGTGGCAGTCTTGCAAGTTTTCATTGTGTGGAAACAAAACCCTAATTGGTTTGCTGATGAATGCAATTCTGGGGGTTAGGTCTTTTCCCATGCCCTTTAGCCTTCTTAAAATCAACCTGGATTGAATGCAATTCTGGGGGTTAGGTTTTCTCCCATGCCTTTAGCCTTCTTAAAATCAACCTGGATATATCTGCCTCATAGAAAAAAGATGGCAGTGGCAGTCTTGTGAGCTTTCCTCATGTGGAAACGAAACCCTAATTGGTTTGCTGATAAATGCAATTATGGGGGTTATGTTTTCTCCCATGCCTTTAGTCTTCTTAAAATCAACCTGGAGACATCTGCCTCATAGAAAAAAGATGGCAGTGGCAGTCTTGCAAGCTTTCCTCATGTGGAAACAAAACCCTAATTGGTTTGCTAATAAATGCAATTCTGGGTGTTAGGTTTTTGCCCATGCCTTTAGCCTTCTTAAATTCAACCTGGATGCATCTGCTTTCTAGAAAAAAAACCTAAGTCACACAAAAACTAACTCACACACGAGATCTCTGGATTCCACAAAAGACCTGTTGTGATGGGAGTACTCACTTTTCAGTGTTGGGGGAGTGCAGGAGCAATTGCTGCAACATTTGTGTGCCCTCTTGATGTTGTCAAGACTCGCTTACAGGTCAATCGGATGCCGGTCCATACCACTGTAGGGGCAAAAGGTAGTCCCTCCTGTTCTTGTGACAAGTTATGCATCTGGAGTTCTTTCTATCCCATGGAGTTTCTGCAGAAGTTTTCTGACTTCTACACAAATGGACTAATAATCAGAGAGAGGTACTAATAATGTTGAGGGAGCTCAATTGGTCATGCTGTTGTCATATGGTCATATGCACTATTTTGATGTATCCTTGTCACTTTTGGAAGATATGATGATGTGCCATTTGATCATACTGGTGGTTGTAAACCCTTGAGAATGATTGTAGCTAATCACAAGTATATGCTCCTTGCATGCAACTTGAAGGAGAAATGTGTTCCTAAATTCAACATGCATGGGGCTGAGAGAGAGAGAGAGAGAGAGAGAGAGAGAGATTCTCATGTGGAGAAAGATAAATGGGATGTTTAGGACCTCAGGCTAACAGGTGGGTTGTGTTTTCCAGGGGGGGTCATTTTGGGGAGTTTGGGGCACATCTTCAAAGAAGAAGGTATAAAGGGCCTGTATCGTGGGTTATCTCCAACTATGGTGGCTTTGCTTCCGAACTGGGCGGTCTCTCTCTCTCTCTCTTTCTCTGTCCCTCTCTCTCTCTCTCTCTGTGTAGACCTGTATTTTCAATGTACTTCAACCCCTTATACAGAAGACATATTAATGTTGAACTTGCCCTGCACAAGGACATGTTAACAAATATCAGTGTGAACTAAGTAAGACAAGGATAGATGTAATCATTCCCTCAACTTGGATCAATTCTGTGATCTGAGTGAGGACTTTAATTCATAGTTCAAAAACCCTTCTAACCCTGACTGCTGGAAGCATTATTCAAGTTGTGTTTGAGAGTACTTTGTCTTCAAATAAGTCTTATGCACAATGCAGGGAGATAAAGATAGAAAGAAATACATCAGAAAATAAAATAAAATAGACTGTAGTGTGCAGTATATTATAACCGTGAGGTCTTTTCCTCTCTGCACTTCCTACACCTTTGTGTGCAAGTCTCAAGGCTAACTTTGAGCCCCATCATTGTTGGCTGATAGGGCCAGGCAACCTGTATGACCCCTGAAACCTGCTTGAACAAAATGAAAGAGCCTTGCCAGTCTCAATCTCTGATTCTTTGGTGGATGCAAATAGTAAAATCCACTGAAATTCTTTGGGCCTTCTTGAATGCTTTGTCAGCAGTATAGGATTCTGCAATACAATGCTTAAGGCTATATGTAGGTGAAACTACCATCCTAGCTGTAGTGTGTCGGGATAGTTCGTAGGAAAAAGGGAATACTGTGTCCTGTTTTCTTGGGTGTTTCCTGGTGGATAGAACATTTATCTGCAGATGCATGAAAGATATTTGTCTGAGAGATTGTCAGTTATAATCTCAGATTTGTCACTGGACAATCCAGCAGCCTGTCATTGTTGTTCATACAGCAAGATTTGTTGACTAGCTCATGACAAACGACTAGATCTTACCTTTTTGATGCTCTATCTTCCTTTCCACATGTCTTGTATATGTCTTCTGTTATTTTGTCTGAAAATCTCAGTATTCTTAAGGAAGAGATCTTGTTGCTGTTTGTATTCCGGGTGCCCTGATGTTGTATGGGATCCTTTGTGATTTGCTAATCTATTTTGCTACATATGAATAATCTTTACCTGGACAATGTCACAACTGTTAGAATTACTCTCCCTCTTCCCCTTTAGTTCCATGACCATAGGCTATGGCAAACTACACTATTGGATATAGCCAGTCCGTATGGTTTTTTTTGTCTGTGGCCAGAACTCTACAGCAAGCATAGCATTAGTAGTGGACACGCTCTGTATTTCTCTTGCTCTCTCCAAACTAGACACAGGGTCTGTGTTCAAAAGCTATGGCCAGTTTTATCTTTTGAGTAGAGTCTCTGTCTGTCTCTCTGTCCTTCTCTATCCATGCACAAAGCTACATCAAGCAGTCGTAGGATGTTACTCTTTTCAGGATTGGTGTGTCTGCCCTTAATTGCTATTTCAGGTTTGCAGTTTTTCTGAAATCTTGTAATGGTCTATTTATATCTTTGCTCATGAAGATGCTTTTTTGAAGCACTAATTGTGAAGAACTTCAACATGTCTTTTTCATTTTGATAAGTTGATGTCAAGATATGCCTGTCCAAGTGCAAATTAGGGATCTCTAAGCATGCTGTTTCCAGGAGCCAGATTCCCATCATATTAAGAGATGCCATGACAGGCTGCCCCAGAATGGTTTTCACAACTGTTGTCTACTGCTCTGGAGTTTTAATAATAGTTTGTGTCTTTGGAGTGTAGTTTAAAGTAAGCAGAAAATATGATAGTGATGAAATGCTGACTGTGTGTACATCTGCTCTATGTGCAGGTCTACTTCACAGTGTATGAGCAGCTCAAGCGACTACTGCAGTCAGGGCAACCTCATGATGATCGTGAGATCTCTTGTCTTAAACTTGACTTGTCTCTTTCTGTATCTCCTTGTGGGCCTGCAGGGTAATTGTGTAGGCCACATGGTTCATGGTCATTACTTGTAATTTTATACTATCACCAATGCTAAGTGTTGTTGGTGCTTCTGTGTTATGCTCAGCCTTTAGTTTGTTTAGATATGCATAGGAATTCCCATACAGATTACACTCCATGTGACAGATTTGCATAATTTGTATTTTAACATGCAGGTGCTGACTAATAATTTGAAAGGGTATTGAATTTTCTGTTCCCAGGTGCAGTAGCACATGGAGGGCATTATGTTCATCACAGGATGGCTTTAGGTGCCAATGTGTTGGCAGCTGCAGGGGCCGGGGCAGCAACCATTCTCACCACTAACCCATTGTGGGTTGTCAAAACTCGACTTCAGGTAAGTCTCATCTTGTTAATTTAGCAACAGATCCCAATCACCTACCCTCAAACAAAAGCCCGCAACTCTTCCATTCTGTTTTTCCTCTTTTCTTCACTGCACTTCCTCAAGCTCTCTTTTTAATCTGGGAAAAAGGACAAGATGCTTACATGTGTAGTTAGTTATCAGTATCCACAAGCTCAAGGAGATACATTTTGTGGCATAGTCTTTCCTCTCATGTCAGTGGAAATGAGCAGGTGTCTGGGTTATAGGAAGTCAGGATTGAATTCCTCATCAAAGCTTTTGATGTTGGGGATGTTGACCTGAACCAAATATGTAAGTTCTCGTCATACCAACTGAACAGAGTTTATTGGATTATGATATAGACACAGCGATTGAGACCAGACTTGGTGCCATACAAGAGCACATTCTCTGCTCTTCATCGAATTTTTCATGAGGAGGGTGTTCGAGGGCTGTACAGGTCAGTCTCTCAACCCTGTCAAAGGAACACAAAGTGAAGTAGAATGATGCTTGTCCATGCAGTATCAGAAGGACAGTAGTTTGGACAGGTGCATGGGATTTCAAGTACAGTAGCTTCTCAACCATCAGAGAAGGAGGATGGTAATTATGCACTGCTCTTGTAGTAAGGGGTCGTGTGACCTTCCCGAGATCTCAGGATTGCCACCTATTGGTGACCACATCTTGGCCTAGAACTTTCCCCTGTTATAAATCTCTGAGAGGAGGTCATACACCTAAGTATGGTGCAGTAGTATCATTCTTCTTTTGTTATTACGTTGTACAATATCTACAATAGATGGAGCCCTCAACACCCTCTGACTGCCACCTATCATTGACAAAAGACACCATTGATTAGTGGGTTAGTGCTGGCCTTTTTAGGAACTAGCCATTGACAGTACAGTTTCCTGTTTTAGAAGCACAGATTTTTTTTTCAAGTTTCCATGATTCCCATGTATGAATGACAATCTATGGTGTGATTGTGATCAGTGGACTGGTGCCAGCTTTAGCAGGAATTAGCCATGTGGCAATTCAGTTTCCAGTTTACGAGTACCTGAAGGATTATTTAGCAGAGAAAGGTAATTGATGCATCCTTTGTGGTGAATGCAACCTGGGTGTGCTTGCAGTGGCAAATATTGTCCTATGTGAAGGCTGCAAACAGTTGTATGTTACCAGTGGGATTGGGAGGTCAGATCTGTTTTGAAGAAGATTTAGATTCACATGGATATCTAAAACTATTGTTAAGGTAGTGTTGACTGGTTTCGTTCGTGCTTTCATTGTGGAATTGAGTTGGCTGCATGGCCATATAACCTATTTGCTTGTTGAAAACCTCAATCAGAGCTTCTTGATCCCTGCATGTCTTTGTTGTGCCTGTATCTCTACAACAGAAGATATGGGATGAATATGTCTTCGTATGAAGTTTATGGTTCAAACTTAGTTTGTGCTTTTCTGTTCAGAGGGAACTACTGTGGAGAAATTGAGTCCACAGAATGTAGCAATTGCATCTTCGGTGTCAAAGATCATTGCATCCACTCTCACCTATCCTCATGAGGTATTGTGAAGTTTACCACCTTTGTTATCTCATATATGGCTACCATCAATAGCTGCTTTGCTGAGAGTAGTAGTAGTCAGTTCATTTTGTGTGGTAATGCTAGACATTCTGTTGGCATCTGGTCCAATAAAGGTTAGATCTTTTCTGAGATCCTGAGTATTGCTGCCCACAGGTGGTGCGATCAAGGCTGCAAGAACAAGGACACTCTAAGCTGGTGCAGCTTCGCTATACAGGCATGTTAGATTGCATTAAAAAGATATCATTGGAAGAAGGGATTGCGGGATTTTATCGAGGATGTGCCACAAATTTGATGAGAACCACCCCTGCAGCTGTCATCACTTTCACAAGCTTTGAGCTGATTTTGAGGTATCTGCACACTATCTTCCCTGCCAAGCTTGTAGACAAGTATCAACCAGGTCCACAAGGGAACACGTCAGAGAAAGTCTCAGAGCAAAGAGTGGGCATGTCAGTTGCACGTTCTGAAGATGAGTCAGTGTTCAAACAGCAAAGTGGTGCCCCAACTTGACTATATCTTTTTCTGACAATAATTCTTTGCAAACAAGATGATGATGATGAACAATTGATGTAGAGTAAACTCTTAGACATGTTTATATGTTTGCAATAACTCCTGCCAAAAGGACTGTGTGTTATTGATTAAGATTACAACACGCATTCCATTTCTAGAGTTCTGGTCCCTCAGGTTTTGCTCTACCCAGATTCAGTTCTGTTGAGCTTTTCGAGCATATTGAATTTTTCAAAATCCAAAGACCTAAGGTTCAGTGAGACGTTGAGCTTCGCACCCATATTTACCTTACTTGGGTGTCTAGTTGGGTTATCACCATGTATGAAATGCCAAGGCTGTATGTCAGAAAACTACATGCCAGAAATGCAGCCAGAGGGTTAATCCTATTAATACAACCTGGGACAAATTTCATGGGTAGATCATAATAAGAGTACCACCATCTTGAAGTTTTATTCAACTCAGATGGAACTTAGAAGCGGGTGATGGCCAAAACCTGTGACTCAAATCCTATGTCTGGGAGCAGTAGGCACCATGTTATGATTAAAGGATGCCACACCCACGCACATTAGTAGGTGGTGTAGTATCTTTTTTGATGCAAATCGCCACTAGATTCTCATCTGCAGATGCAGAGTCCTTGGTTTTGCACTACTGTAAAGTAGGGCAAGGTTTTGTAAAGTAATGCAAGGTCTTGTTCTTTGTATTTGAAAGTGCCTCCGCACATGGAAGATGTGGTTGTCAATTATAGAGACCTTTCATCGTCAATTGTTGATAAAAGTCAGGTCTCTGAAATATGGTGTACAGCAAAGGTTGTGCACAATTTCACAAACTTTTGTGTTCACAAAGATGTGCATGTGGTAAAAGCACATCATTCATCTTAAAGTTTGTGGGATTGTTCTTAAGCAAACCATTCACTCCGCTTGCTTGTTTAGCAGGGCAAAGTTTGTGGGCCATAGTGGCAAAGCAATGGTGAATTAGAAACAAATGTGTGTCAAATAAATGTCAAAATATAAGTAACCATGGAACGAACTTTTGGAGCTCTGCGGTTTTCTGGTGAAATTGAAGGGACATGTCTGTTGATGTGGAATTATGTGTTGACCACACAGCAAAATGCTTGTGTTGGTACGAATTTCAATCCACATGGCCAGTGTAGTTCCAAATAGAATGCCATTTGTTCTCATTTCAAACCTTGTTATCAAACAAGTCTTAAACAGTATGGAGAAATGTTTTTTTCATTTTTATTCTATGATGTAGCCCAAAATGGTGCAATCGTCCACATTAAGATTTAGCCAAAGTTGGCTATGAATGAGAAATGAAAGTACAAATATTCAAAAATCTTCATTATTGTGGTTACATTACTAGAACTTGCTATAGAAATTTGGTGATTTTTCTCTTTTTTTAAAAATGCTATTGCAGATTTCAATCATTTTAAAATGAAGAATCCTTTGTATATGTCAAAAAATGATTTTTTAGGATAAAAATGCCAAAAATTTGCTCAAAAAATGTTGGTACAAAGTTGATTTGAAAAAAATTCCAAAAGTTCCACTCAAAGCCCGTGGCAACTAGCAATGAGTTGATGGCAAGGGGAGAACATGGTAAAATGCATAATCAAATTACCTTGCAACAGAAATGAAAAATTAGTCATCAAGTAAGTTTTGATATATTGATTTTTAAAATATTATTTGCTTCAATTATTAATATGGGCATGTTTTTGAATTTTCTTACAACTCTATGTAAGAATCGCATCTTTAGAAAAGGTTTAAGTAAATTCATTGAAATTCAAACAAATGTTGTGATGCGCAAAATACATTGTAACTAAATGAAACATTAGATTTTGTTATTTTCAAGCTAATGTCACATTAAAACATGTTCAAATGAACTTCCAACTTTTTCATCTTGTAATCAATATATATGTAATTTCTAATGTAAAAGTTTGTTTGAACACCATATTGACTAATAAGTTTCAAAGGGGATTATTGTTCAAGGCATTAGGCCCAACCCAAGTGCTTGCACTCAAGTGCTAACATTCACATGGCCAAAAATAAGGTGTAGTAAGGTTTAGCCACATTGGAAAATGACATGTGGCAAACACCCCATGTACATGTCATTTATCACATCATTGCAAACAAGATGACTAGTGGTTGGCAATCAAGTTTGTCAAAGGGTTACATATGCAAAGATTTTTTCACCCTTAAATTTCAACCATATATATTAATATAATTTTTGCACTAGTGTTGCAAGTTTATGTTTAAACCTTCATTCATCATATATGGGTATAGTTAACGAATCCATACCTAAAGGCATGGACATATGCATTGCAAAAGGTAGTTGCTTCAAAGGGGTTACTTTGCCTCATCATGGGTTTGTTTTGCCTAGTTGCTTCCACTCGGATTGATTATGTCCTATGTTTTTATAATTCCTTCAAGTTGAAAGTTTTAGTTCAAATTGGTTACAAACACATATAGAACCCAATTTGTCATGACTCCTAACTTGTTTATTGACAAACATTATATCATACTAAACCTGTTGAAACGAAACCCATCATGGATTGGAGTCATTTTTCAACATGTCCATTACTTCATTAGAAGAGTCATTTGATGAGTTTCATAAGCATAATTATGTAATATGATATTGTAAACTTAATAGATATGCTTGCAAAAGACTCACAATTATGTTCTAGCTAAATTCCCAATTTCATTGTCTAGACATGTGCATCACGAGTATCGTCAAATTGAAACACTAGACACTATACATGTCAAGAGTTTTATGTTAATTATGTGTTTATATCCTCATTATTATATAGTAAGTTAGTATGGAACCGGTTCTAATGTGAACTTGATTTTAAATATTTAGTGTGTGGGATATAATTCCAAGATGTGTGATCTCAAACCACTTTTGGTGATTTGAAATTCCAAAACACATAATGTTTTTATGCATTGTAGTTTTTTTGTGTTATGCCAATTTTTGTTTGGAACATGGTGTTTTGATTTTCCATCGTGTGTTTTAAAGCATGAATAGCATCTATGAAATCATATTGGGCACAATTTTATTGTTGATTATCAAACACTCCGTATCGTTGGGCTTGGATTCTTGTGTTGTTTCAAGTGAACAGTGTTTTGAATCATCAAAAGTGACTTCTTGAGTTTTGTGCAACTTTAGAAGTTCAATTGTTTGCATGGGATTTGTTGTAACAAATGTTGTGGAGCAAGTTTTGTTTTCAATGTTATGTAATGTGAGTTTTTTTTTTGTTGGTTGTTTTCGTTTGTTCACATTGCAATTGGGTAGGAGATGCAACAAAAGGAAATGTTCTTGGTCTGAAGAGGTTCCCCCAATGGTTTTGTGATTTTTGGGTTTAATTTTTACATAAAACTCCTTTAGGAATTGAACCCAAGCATGATATGGACCCTAGAGTTTATTATGTGGAAAAAAGGAGAAAAATAAAAAACCATTGAAAAAAAGGCCCTTACTTTTATCAAAAGGGGCCCCTTCCTTTTTTTTTGCTTTTTGTTCTCCTTTTTTCCCTCTCTCTCTTCACACTTAAGGTCATCTTCAACCAACATCAACATCGACAATAAAAACGACAACACAATCACCATCATCACTAAAACTAAGAACTTTAACTAGCCAATTTTTGGAGGTCAACATCAATAGGAGGGAAGGTGGGGAGGATTCATTTCCTCATTATTGTCATTATTGTGGTTGTGGTTGCCTTCGTTCAAAAATAATAATAATAATTGAAGATATAACAAAAGGAACAAACGATAGGGTTCACTAAAAGGAAATGATGATGGGAGGAATTGAATTCCATTGCCATCAGTGTTGTGCATTGAAAGTTTTTCAACCTTTCCTAAACTTAAAGGTTTGGTTCATTTTGGAAGTTCAGGTTCTATGGACTAGGCTTGGGTTAAGGAGGTCAAGGGGGTCCAATTCAAACCTTCCTATTTACTTATTTATTTATTTATTTATTTCAAACCTATAAGTTATGTTCACCCTACTGGTAATTGAATAGTGGTCTAGAAATAGAATTTTTAAAAATGTCAAAAAAAATCATACAAGTTGGTGCCTATGACTAAACATCTCATTAAGTCATTTCACATTGTGATGTGAAGTGACATACGTGACATGAAAAAAAAATTCAAAACTTTTTTTTGGAAAAAAAATCACAATGTGAAATGCATCGTGAGTAACATCACATGATGTGAAATGTGACGTGATTTTTTTTTATTATCAGGGGATTTATTTGCAAATTCACTACAAGCACATATGATGTCAATTTGGCTTGAATTCTATACCATTTGGGTTTGTATAGAAAAAACTTATGCATGTGCAAGCATGTAAAAGTTTTGGAGACATAAAGTTTTCGAGGCCAATGGCAATTTTTCATTTTAGAATTAATTTTCATTTAATTCTTGGGAATTCACATTTGGGTGCATTCATAGTTGGGGTACCACAACAAAAACCATAACACCTTTTTGTCTTTTGTCTAATTTTTGAAACATATACAATCATTTTGTCAAAGAATTGTTTTTTTTTTAAAGCAAATTGAAGTGATTTGGTGAACATTTGATAAGGAGAAAGCACTTTTGAAGCAAAAAAACCCACTTTTCCACATGTTTTTCTTGAATGCTTTAAACATATAAAAGGACTCTTGAAACATGGTAAATTTTCATGAAAATTTTGTAGTTGCAACTGTGAAAGTTTCAGACCTTATTTAAAGAATTAAAAAAAAATTCTTATATATTATGTAAACTCATAGTAAATTCAAAAAATAGTTTTTAAAGACTATCCACACATTTCGTGGCTCCTTATTTCATGCTTTCATGCACCCAATGTGCACATCAAAAGCCATTTTCCAAATGAAATAAAAAGATAAGTTGAATGTCTACCCATTCATTAATATAATTTTTTTTCATATAAAGGGACATGTTCTTGAAATTTGACTAAGAAAATGTCAACCGTTTAGTGAATTTTAAAAACAAATTTTGTCTTTTTATTTCAAAAAATGTACTTTTCTTGTGTAAATTTGATTACTTTTATATCCCTTTTTTTAAAAATCCCCTTCAAAGGCCTCCATGAAAAATAATAATGGAGTTTGCAATATTTGAAAGAAATTCAAATCTTCCCAAGGCACCTAATATTTTATTAATACCCACAAATATGTAATTTCATTACAGAAGAAAAATTACAATGTTTATCCACAAATGTCATTGATGCATTCATCAATTCCATATAATCATTAATAGTTGCATATTATGAGATCTTTTGATTGTGCATTCTCCTTTTCTCTGACCAAAACAACAAAAAACAAATGGTTCATAAATGCCAAGACCAAATAAAATAATGAAGGATGATAGAACAATGTATTATAACACATTATTCAAAATGAATTTGACAAGGAAAGTAGCTTAGAAAGTAGACTACATTAATGAGTGATCACCAAAATTATGTTCACCAATAGGTTTCCA
>Ga0116227_10006946_pt1 | contig 22533 bp, 24 predicted proteins | sample S1TSphgellanicum_FD_89693 | JGI IMG/M metagenome (GOLD analysis project Ga0116227, IMG submission 89693) | Host-associated microbial communities from peat moss isolated from Minnesota, USA - S1T2_Fb - Sphagnum magellanicum MG | ecosystem: Host-associated > Plants > Peat moss > Unclassified...
GCCGCGCCCCGAAAGATCCTGCGACATCCAGCCGAAGCCGGTCGGACGGCCGGCGCGCAGCCAGGTGAACTCGCTTTCGAGCGCGGCGCTTTGCGAGGCGAAATTGTCCGCCGCTTGCATCCGCACCAGATCCGGGCGGCAGCTCAGCATCAGCGAGGTCTCGATATCGCCGGCATGGATGCCATGCGTCTTCTCCTCCTCTGTAAAGAGCCCGTCGGGATAGCCGAACCGGTGTAGGGTCGCCATGACGACGAACATTGCAAGCCTGGCGCGCAGCTCATGCGCCACAATGTCGAGAAGCGCGACATTGCCGCCATGCGTGTTGGCGAGCACCAGCTTGCGGCAGCCGGCGCGATGGACGCATTGGCCGATCTCCGTCCAGGCGCTGATCAAGGTCGGCGCCGAGACGCTGAGCGTGCCGGGGAAATCCTGGTGCTCGACCGAAAGGCCGATCGTCTGCACCGGCAAAAACAGAACCGGCAGATCGTCCGGCAGCCGCGCCACGACGCGCCCGAGATAGGCCTCCATGAGGAACGTGTCGACGCCGAGCGGCAGATGCGGGCCGTGCTGCTCGGTCGCCGCGACCGGCAGCACGGCGATCGCCTCGCCCATGTCGGCGGCGGAAAAATCCGTCCAGGTCATCTCGGCCCAGTATCGTGTGGGCAGCATGAATATGTCCTTCTCGCGTGGCTTTATTTCCGATGAAAGCGGCATCGTATGCAAGCGAGCCTTGCGCATGCCGGTCCCCTCTCCCCGCCGGCGGGGAGAGGGTTAGGGTGAGGGGCCGGGGGAGTCGCCTCCCACGTGCGTGCGCTTCTCCAGCGCTGCAAGCACGGTTTCGAGAACACCCTCCAGGTTCTCGAAAATCTCGGCATTCGTGAAGCGAACGATGCGATAGCCCTGCTCGGTCAAGAAAGAGGTGCGCCGCCGATCGTGCGCGATCTCTCCCTCCGTGCTGTGTGTCGCACCATCGACTTCGATGATTAAGAATTCTTCGCGACAAGCAAAATCGGCGAAATAGGGACCGATAGGAAACTGGCGGCAAAATTTGAAGCTTTTGAGCTTGCGGCGGTTGCTCAATTGCTGCCAAAGGCGCGCTTCCGAAGAGGTCGCTTCCTTTCGGAGCGCGCGGGCACGGCGTGTCGGTTGAAGCCGCAATCCACGCATCAGACAAATCTCCCAGCCCCTCACCCTAACCCTCTCCCCGCCTGCGGGGAGAGGGGACCTGCTCAAGTTCCACCTAAGGAGGTGGGGCTTGCAACTCGGCCAAGCGAAGCGCAAAAGCACGCGGCCCTGCATTGCAACGAGGCGCGCGTGTCCGTTTTATCCGTTTTGGCCTCTCGCCTGAGTGCCGCCTTCCTTTTCGTGAACGTCGTCGCCGGCCCTTGTCTCGCGCTCGACAAGGTCAGCTTCGCGACGAACTGGCTCGCCGAGGCCGAGCATGGCGGCTTCTATCAGGCGCTGGTCGACGGCACTTACGCGAAATACGGGCTCGACGTCACGATTCTGCAAGGTGGTCCGCAGGCCAATCAGCGCCTGTTGCTCGCCTCCGGCAAGATCGAGTTCGACATGGGCGCCAACACGATTCAGGCCTTCACGGCGGCCGAGCAGAAAGTGCCGATCGTCGCCGTCGCCGCGATGTTCCAGAAGGATCCTTTCATCCTCATGTCGCATCCGGGCCAAGGCCTCGACCGGTTCGAGGATCTGCCCAAGGCGACCGCCTTCATCGGCAACGATGCACGCGTCACGGTCTATCAATGGCTGCATGCGACCTATGGATTCAGCGAGGCGAAGATCAAGCCCTATACGTTCAATGCCGCGCCCTTCATCGCCGACAAGACCTCCATCGAGCAGGGCTATCTCACCTCCGAGCCCTACGAGATCGAGCGGCAGGGCAAGTTCAAGCCCAACGTCTTCCTCCTCGCCGATCAAGGCTACGAATCCTATTCGACGACGATCGAGACGCGCCGCGATCTGATCGAGAAGAACCCCGACCTCGTGCAGCGCTTCGTCGATGCTTCGATCATCGGCTGGTATCATTATCTCTATGGCGACAATGCAGCGGCCAATGCCCGCATCAAGAAGGACAATCCCGATATTCGGGACGACCAGCTCGCCTTCTCGATCGCCAAGATGAAGGAGTATGGCATCGTCGATTCAGGGGATGCCGCCAAGCTCGGCATCGGCGTGATGACCGATCAACGCATCAAGAGTTTTTTCGAGACGATGGCGAAGGCCGGCACCGTGAAGCCGGACCTCGATTACAAACGCAGCTACACGCTGCAATTCGTCGGCAAGGGCGTCGGTGTCGATCTCAGGCCCAAATGACGTCCCGAACGGCGTCCCGATTGACGAGCGAAGTGACGTCCAAAGTGACGCGGCCCTCGTCGCCCTGCGCGGCCTCGACAAGCGGTTCAAAAGCGGCACGCTGGCGCTCGAAAATCTCGATCTGACGGTCCGCGGCGGCGAATTTCTATCGCTGCTCGGCCCGTCGGGCTGCGGCAAATCGACGATTCTGCGCCTGATCGCAGGGCTCGAAGCGCCGTCGCGTGGCGCGGTGACATGGCGCGCTCGCGCCGCGGCCAAGGATGTCAAAAAGGATATCGGCTTCGTCTTCCAGGAGCCGACGCTGATGCCTTGGGCAAGCGTCTTCGACAATGTCTATCTGCCGCTGCGCCTCAACGGACAGAGCCGGCGCGCCGCGCGGCCGGCGATCGAGGCCATGCTCGGCCTCGTCGGCCTGGCTTCTTTCGCCGCCGCGTTTCCGCGCGAGCTCTCCGGCGGCATGCGCATGCGCGTCTCAATCGCCCGCGCCCTCGTGCTCAAGCCGTCGCTGCTTTTGATGGACGAGCCCTTCGCCGCGCTCGACGAGATCACCCGCTGGCGCCTCAACGACGATCTGTTGCGGCTGAAGCAGGAGCTCGGCACGACGATCGTCTTCGTCACCCACTCGGTCTATGAAAGCGTCTATCTGTCGAGCCGCATCGCAGTCATGGCGGCGCGTCCCGGCCGCATCGTCGCCGAAATCGCGGTCGACGCGCCTTTGCCGCGCGGCAAGACGTTCCGGCAAAGCCCAATCTATGAAAGCGGCTGCGCGCGCGCCGCCGAGGCGCTCGAATCCGCCATGCCCGGCGAGACGACCGCATGAACGGGGTCTTGCGGCGCTACGGCCCTCCCGCGGCGGTCCTCGCCGCGCTTCTCGCTCTATGGGAAGCGATCGTCCGGTTGGCGGAAATTCCGGATTACCTGTTGCCCGCGCCGAGCGTCATCCTCGCGACCATCGTCAGCGACCGGGAGACCCTGTTCGGCTCGCTCGTCGTGACCTTGACGATCACCTTGGAGGCGCTCGCCTGCGCGCTGCTCGGCGGCGTCGGGATCGCCATCCTCTTCGCCGAGTGGAAATGGATCGAGCGCTCCCTCCTGCCTATCGCCATCGCCTTGCAGGTCACGCCGATCATCGCCATCGCGCCCTTGCTGCTCGTCTATCTCCAGGCACAAACGGCGGTTCTCGTCTCCGCCTTCCTCGTCGCTTTCTTTCCCATCCTCGCCAACACGGCGCTCGGCCTCGCCTCGGCTGAGCGCAATCTCGTCGATCTCTTCGCGCTTTACGGCGCCTCGCGCTGGCAAACGCTGCGGCTGCTGCAAATCCCGGCGGCGCTGCCGTATTTTTTCGGCGGCCTCAAAATCGGCGGCGGTCTCGCCCTTGTCGGCGCTATCGTTGCAGAGCTGGCGGCAGGCGCCTCCGGCCAGGGAATCGGCCTCGCCTACCGCATCGTCGAAGCGGGCAACCGCCTGAACATTCCCCGGATGTTCGCCGCGCTCGCCTTGATCTCGCTGACCGGCATCGCGATCTTCGTCGCCTTGGCGGGCCTCTCGCGGCTGGCGCTGCGGCGCTGGCACGAAAGCGCGGTGGATCGCGAGAATTGAGCGGCGGCCGGGTGGCACCGGCGCGGCGATGCGACTAGGCTTGCATATACCTGAAGACAGGCATTCGGGAGGAGCGTTTGAGTGATTTCGAAGTCTTGATGCCGGCTCCGCTGACGCCGCTGATTATCGACGGCCTCGCCGCCACCTGCACCCTCCACAAGCTCTGGGAGGCGGCCGATCAGGATGCCAAGATCGCCGAGGTCAAGGACAGAATCCGTGGCCTTGCGACGGGCGGCATAGGCCGCTTCAAGATCGACGGCGATTTCCTCGGCAAATTTCCGAAGCTCGAGATCGTCTCGCATATGGGCGTCGGCTATGATTCGATCGATGCCAAATGGGCCGGTGCGCATGGCGTCGTCGTGACCAACACGCCGGACGTGCTGAATGACGAGGTCGCCGATCTCGCGATCGGGCTCACGATCGCAGCGATCCGCCTTATCCCGCAGGCCGACCGCCATATCCGCGAGGGCAAATGGCCGAAGGGCAATTTCCCGCTGACCGCGACCCTGCGCGGGCGCACCATGGGCATTCTCGGGCTCGGGCGCATCGGCAAGGCCATCGCCAAGCGGGCGGAGGCCTTCGGCCTCGCGATCGCCTATACGGGCCGCAATCCGCAAAAGGACGTCGCCTATCCCTATTATCCGAGTGCGGTCGAGCTCGCCCGTGCCTCAGATATCCTCATGGTGGTCGCGCCGGCGACGGCGGAGACGAAGCACATCGTCAACAAGGAGGTTTTGGCGGCGCTCGGGCCGCAAGGCATCCTCGTCAATGTCGCCCGCGGCTCGCTCGTCGACGAGGAGGCCTTGATCGCCGCCTTGCGCGACAAGGTGATCCACTCCGCCGGGCTCGACGTCTTCGTCGACGAGCCGCATGTGCCGCAGGCTTTGATCGATATGGATCACGTGGTGCTGTTGCCGCATGTGGGCTCTGCCTCGCATCATACCCGCGCCGCCATGGGCCAGCTCGTCGTCGACAATCTCGCCGCCTGGGCGAATGGCAAAGGTCCGCTCACGCCCGTCGCCGAGACGCCTTGGCCTCGCTGAGGTTAAGGTGCAAACTACATCGAAGACTCAAAACGATTCCGAACCTTTGTGCGGCGACGAAGGAGACGAGAATGCGATCGGATATAGGTCGGGCGGCGGTGCGGCTCGGTCTTGGACTTTGTCTCGCTCTGCCGAGCCTGTCCGTCAAAGCAGCTATCGTGCTGGCCAATCCCGAAGCGGCAGCCGGCCAGTGGGACATGTCGCTCGGTCAGACGAACCGCAAATGCCGCATGACCCTGCATGCCGAGGCGGCAGGCGCCGCGCATGGCATCGCAATGCCGGCCGGATGCCGCCGCGCGCTGCCGATTCTCGCCACCGTCAGCACCTGGTCGGTGAATGACGCGACGCATCTCGCGCTCGCCGATGCTGCAGGCCATTCCGTTCTCGATTTCGTCGCGGGCGCGAGCAACGCGATGATTGCGAGCGGACCGGAAGGCGAGACCTATCAGCTCGTCGCGGTCGCGCAGAATGAAGCGCCGGGCCCGGCCTTCCGGTCGCCGGATGCGACCCGGGCGCCGGGCTTCGCGCCCGCCCGGCCCGTGCAGACGGTCCCCGTCGAGACCGCCCCCGTCCAGACCGCGGCGGCCTCGGCCGCGAGCGAGATTGCCGCCGCCCGGCCGCGCGATATGGCCGGACGCTATGCGATCTTGCGCGACGGCGGCAAGGACACCGGCTGCATGCTGACGCTCGACGACCGAAGCCACGGGCGCGGCGGCAACCGGGCGGCGCTCGCGCCGGCCTGCCGCGACCAGGGCATCGTCATCTTCGATCCGGTCGCCTGGCAGATCGTCGGCGGCCGTCTCGTGCTCACCGCGCGCAAAGGTCACACCACGCATCTCGATTGGCAGCAGAACGGCACCTGGCTCAAGGATCCGAAAGAAGGCAAGGGCCTCGCTTTGAAGAAGATGTAGACGCCTTGCCTGTGCGCTGGTTAGCGAAGCACAGACAATGCAGAGAGTAATTCGCTCTGAATGAACGGTTTATGCAAACGTGAGAAAGACGGATCGATCCCTTCTGCTTCGGCAAAACCGGATATGATGAGAATTTTGACAGACGGATGGACGTGCTTGACAGCACGGGCGAGCTCGACGCCCGTCATGCCGGGCATAAGATGATCCGTGATCAGAATATCGATATTGATGCTGGCCTTCATAAATTGCAGCGCTTTCTCCGCGGACGACGCCTCGTGAACCTCAAATCCAAGTTCAGCTAGCATTGAGGATGTGCTCAGACGGATATTTTCGTCATCGTCTACGATCAGCACGGTGCCGGCACTTATAGATTTCGCATAAGCGTCTTGATCTTCATCACCCGAGCATATTGGCTCGTCGCTTGCTGGAAGCCAGATAGAAACTTCAGTTCCGTCCCCTAGTCGGCTTTGAATCGTGAGAGCACCTTCAAGCTGAGAGGCCAAGCCGTGAGCCATGGAAAGGCCAAGGCCGGTTCCTTGTCCGATCCCTTTTGTTGAAAAGAATGGTTCCACTGCTTTCGCAATTGTGGCTTCGTCCATTCCTTTGCCCGTATCGGCTACCGAAATCCGAACATAATGACCTGGCTTTAACGCAGGTATTTTCGCCGCCGCGATATTTTCGTTTGCAACCGAAATTGTGAGCGTGCCGCTGCCCTCGATCGCATCGCGAGCATTCATGCAGAGATTGAGGACCGCCATCTCGAGCTGTTGCGGGTCCGACTTGGCCGGCGGCAGAGAATCGGCGACTTCAATAAGCAGTTTGATCTGGGGATTCATGCCGCTCGCGATAAGTTCAGCTAGCCCTTTTACCAAGGCGCCAATATCGGTGGGTTTGGATTGAAGGGGTTGACGCCGAGCGAAGGCAAGCAACCGGTGCACTAATACTTTAGCTCGTTCGGCAGATTGATAGGCGCCGTCGATTAAGCGCCGCTCACGTTCGTTGCCGATTCCACGCCGGCGAAGCATATCCAAGCTTCCCGTAATCGGCGTAAGCAAATTATTGAAATCATGAGCGACGCCGCCCGTGAGTTGTCCGATCGCTTCAAGCTTCTGGGATTGGAAAAGCGCTTCATGGGCCTCAGCAAGCTTGGCTTGAGCCTGCACGCGTTCAGTCACATCATATCTGAATTGGAAAGCACCGATTTGAGTGCCCTTCTCATCTCGTAAGACGCGATATCTAATTTCGTAGTACGAGCGCGCACCGTTAGAATCACTGCGCTCCTCGAGCGTCGATCCTTCTTCGCCATTGAGAACCTGGCTCCAAGCCGCTTTGGCCGCAAGCTGTTGATCGGCCTGATGAGCAAGCAAGGTAAGAAGATTATCCCCCGCGCGCGGGCGTACCCCGTAGCTCTGCTCAAATGCACTAACATGTGCTTTGTTGACTGCCAAAATGTTGAAGTCGAGATCGACTCCCATGATCATGACGTTTGTCGTCTCGACGATAGTGGCGAAGAGGTCTCGTTCGTAGGTTCGAGCCGCTATCTCAAGTTCAAGGTTGTCTTTCGACCTTTGTAGGGTGCTGCGCGCTTCGACAATGGCTTCTATATCGGTGCTCGTTCCATACCATCGGGTGATAGAGCCCCGGTCGTCACGCTCGGCATAGGCGCGGACCAACACCCATCTGTATTCACCCGAGTGATGCCGCAAGCGGTATTCAGTGGAGTAGGAATCTCCAGTCTCAATCGTATGCGCCCATTCCGATAAAACTCTCTCTCTATCATCGGGATGAAGGACATCGATCCAAGCCCCGCCGTCAGTCGAGCCGATGGGCACATGTAAAAACTCATACCAACGGGCATTGAAATAATCATGATGCCCGTCGGGCCGGCTTGACCAAACTATTTGCGGCATCAAATCTGCCAGAACACGAAACCTGTTCTCGCTTTTGATGCGAGCTTCTTCCGCTTCTATCTGAAGTGAAATGTCCGTGTTGACGCCAAACCAATTGATCACGTTGCCGTGTTCATCGAAGGCCGGATTTATCCGCGTCAGAAAAGGTCGAAAAACGCCATCCGCACCCTTGATGGGAAATACCATTTCAAACGGTTGTGCTGCTGCTATAGCTGCCGACCAACGTTCGAGGACAGCGGGAAGACTTTTCAAGTCATGAACGGATTGCCATCCCCAGCCTCCCATGCTTGAGGGAGTCGTTCCCGTATATTCATACCAACGGCGATTATACCAAACGATGTAACCCTCAGCGTCTGCGATCCAACAGAGAGTCGGGATATTATCTGCGAGCCGACGAAATTCGCTGTCGCTTCTTTCAGCACTCAGATCGTTCTTATTGGCTCTAATCTCGCCGACCATTTTATCTGACCGATTCGCAGATTATTCTGCCGCTTCATCGCGCGGCGCGCCGTCTTCGGCCTTCAGATTTTCCGGGTGCGGCATCGAGATGATGTTGTAGCCGGCATCGACGTAATGCACCTCGCCGGTCACCCCACGCGACAGATCGCTCAAGAGATAGGTGGCGGCGCCGCCGACATCCTCGATCGTGACGGTGCGTCGCAGCGGCGCATGCGCTTTCTGAAAATTATACATGAAGCGCGCATCGGCGATGCCGGCGCCGGCCAAGGTGCGGATCGGCCCGGCGGAGATCGCATTGACGCGGATATTCTGCGGCCCGTAATCGGCGGCGAGATAACGCACGCTCGCTTCGAGCGCCGCCTTGGCGACGCCCATCACGTTATAATTCGGCATGACTCGCGAGGCACCGCCGAATGTGAGCGTCAAGAGGCTGCCGCCGCGTGTCATCAAAGGCGTCGCGCGCTTGGCGATCTCGGTGAAGGAGAACGCCGAGATCAGAAGCGTGCGCGCGAAGTTTTCGCGTGTGGTATCGGCATAGCGGCCTTTGAGCTCGGCACGGTCGGAATAGGCGATGCAATGCACGAGGAAGTCGAGCTCGCTCCAGGCCTGCCCGAGCGCCGCGATCATCGCCTCGACGCTCGCGAGATCCTCGACGTCGCAGGGAAAAACCAGCGACGAGCCGAGTTGCGCCGCGAGCGGCTTGACGCGCTTGCCGAGCGCCTGGCCTTGATAGGTGAAGGCGAGCTCGGCGCCCTGTCCGGCGACGGCTTTGGCGATGCCCCAGGCAATCGAGTGATCGTTGGCGACGCCCATGATGAGCCCGCGCTTGCCCTGCATGAGGCGTGCGGCGTCGGCCGGTATCTCAGGCATCGACATGCTTCAGGATCAGCGTCGCGTTCGTGCCGCCGAAGCCGAACGAATTCGACAGCACGGCGCGCAGCGCCATATTGTCCCGGCGGCTGCGAACGATGTCCATGTCGGCGAAGGCTGGATCGAGCTCCTCGATATTGGCGCTCTCGCAGATGAAGCCGCTCTGCATCATGAGCAGCGAGTAGATTGCTTCCTGCACGCCGGTGGCGCCGAGCGAATGGCCGGTCAGCGACTTCGTCGCCGAGATCGGCGGCGCCTTGTCGCCGGCGCCGAAAACGCTGCGAATCGCCTCGATCTCGCGGAGATCGCCGATGCCGGTCGAGGTCGCGTGCGGATTGATATAGTCGATCGGCACTTTCACGTCCTGCAACGCCATCTTCATGCAGCGCGCCGCGCCTTCGCCCGAGGGCGCCACCATGTCGAAGCCGTCGGAGGTGAGGCCGTAGCCCGCCACCTCGCCATAGATCTTGGCGCCGCGCGCCTTGGCGCGGCCGAGCTCTTCCAGCACCACGACGCCGGCGCCGCCGGCGATGACGAAACCGTCGCGGTTCTTGTCATAGGCACGCGAGGCGACTTGCGGCCGGTCGTTGAAGGAGGAAGACATGGCGCCCATCGCGTCGAAGAAGACCGACAGCGTCCAATCCAGCTCCTCGCTGCCGCCGGCGAACATGACGTCCTGCTTGCCGTATTGGATCATCTCATAGGCATTGCCGATGCAATGGTTGGACGTCGCGCAGGCCGAGGAGATCGAATAGTTGACGCCCTTGATCTTGAACCAGGTGGCGAGCGTCGCCGAAGCGGTCGAAGACATGGCCTTCGGCACGGCGAAGGGGCCGACCTTTTTCGGCCCCTTGGTGCGGGCGATGTCGGCGCCCTCGACGATGGTGCGCAAGGACGCGCCGCCCGAGCCCATGATAATGCCGGTGCGCTCATTGGAAATATCGTCCGGCGTCAGTCCGGAATCCTGGATCGCCTGTTCCATGGCGATGTGATTCCACGCGCCGCCGGTCGCAAGGAAACGCATGGCGCGGCGGTCGATCATGCCTTCCGGATTGAGATTGGGGGCGCCGTGCACCTGGCAGCGGAAGCCGAGCTCCGCATATTTGTCCGCCTTGACGATGCCCGACTTCGCCTCGCGCAGCGAGGCGAGCACTTCCTGAGTGGAGTTGCCGATCGAGGACACGATCCCCATACCGGTCACGACGACACGTCTCATGTGCAACTCCCGGAGCCTTCGCGCTCATGTGCGCCGGCGGCGGCCGCATGGAAAAGCTCATAAAGCGAAGGGATGTGGACTGGCCGCCATCTACCCGTGCAATGATGCCGCCCGCAAGACGTTTGCGGCCATGACCGCGCAACTTCTCCCGAAAGGCGAGGGTCGGTTGCGGCGCTTTTGACGCGTTTTAAGCGGAAAATGCCGGATCGGCGTTTTTAACTCACGCTGGCGCCGGTGCTGGAGCCGGAGCCTGGAACAGCCCCACTTTCAGGTCTTTCGCCTCATAGATGCGTGTCCCGTCGGCCTCGAGCCAGCCATCGGCTATGCCCAGCACGAGCTTCGTCTTGAAGACCCGCTTCAAGTCGACACCGTAGATGATCCGCTTGACGGTCGGCAGCACCTGATCCACGAAGCGGACCTCGCCGACCCCGAGCGCCCGCCCGCGGCCCGGCAAGCCGAGCCAGCCGAGATAGAAGCCCAAAAGCTGCCAGAGCGCGTCGAGCCCGAGGCAACCGGGCATCACCGGGTCGCTTTTGAAGTGGCAGCCGAAAAACCAGAGATCTGGGTTGATGGAGAACTCCGCCCGGATGCCGCCCTTGCCATTGGCGCCGCCCGCTTCGGAAATGTCGGCGATTTTGTCGAACATCAAAAGCGGCGGCAATGGCAATTGCGCATTGCCGGGGCCGAACAGGTCGCCGCGTCCGCAGGCGATGAGATCCTCATAATCGAAGCTGAAGCGCCGATCGCTCATGTGACGTCATTCTCCCGCGGCTCGGTCACGCCGGCGCACGCCTCGCTCGCATGCCGGATAGTGGCGAACGCCCTGCCGATGGCGCGGGCTTCTATCACAGCGATCAGCGGCCCGGAAGCGTCTCTAACCGGACCTTTCGCAGGTATCGACGGCGACGAGCGGGGTGGCTGTGCGGCCCACCCGGCTCCCGTCGGCGGGCGCATCGCCACGCAAATTGAAGATTTTGTCGAAGAAACCGGCGCATAACTTGCCGGCCCGGCAGGGCTTCCTTATAGTTTTAGCCTCAGCCTCGGCTTCTGACGGAGCCGGCCCGAAAGGTCAGACCAATGGCCCAGGCTAAACGAAAACCGAAGACGAGGCGCAGCGAACAGGCCCGCCGCAAGGCGATCGGCGCGATGCTGGCCGGATGCCCGGTCCACGAGCTTCGGGCCAAGTTGCGCGATGCCGGTTTGCGGCCGACGCGGCAGCGCGTCGCCCTCGGGTGGCTCCTGTTCGCCAAGGGTGATCGCCACCTCACGGCCGAACGGCTCTACGAGGAAGCGCAAAGCTCCCGCGTGCCGATCGCTCTCGCCACAATCTATAACAGCTTGCATCAATTTACCGAGGCGGGGCTGCTGCGCGAGTTCTCAATCGACGGGGCGAAGACCTATTTCGACACGAATGTCTCGCATCATCACCATTTCCTGATCGAGAAAAGCAATACGCTCATCGACATTCCGCAGGTGCAGGTCGATGCCGCGAACCTGCCTCTGCCACCTGCCGGCACCAAGATCGCGAGCGTCGACGTCGTCGTCCGCCTGCAAGAGCTCGACTGACTAAGGCATCGACCCTCACGTCGCATGACCGTAAGGATTGATTCGATCTGACAATCCGCCGCTCTAATCTTCCAGATGACCGATATGCTTCTGGGCGTAGAGCTGCACGCCGAGCTGCTTGATCAGCTCCTGCTGCGTCTCGATAAAATCGATATGCCGCTCCTCGTCTTTCAGAAGATCGTCATAGAGTTCCTTCGAAACGCGGTCATGGACCGAAGAGCAATATTCGGCGGCTTCGACATAGAGCGCCCGCGCCTCGAGCTCGGCGGCGAGATCGCAGGACAGGATCTCTTCGACGCTCTGGCCGATGCGCAGCGGATCGAGGACCTGCATGTTGGGAAAGCCCTCGAGAAACAGAATGCGATCGGTAAAGCGGTCGGCGTGACGCATCTCCTCGATCGATTCCTCACGCCATTTCTTGCCGAGGTCCTTGTAGCCCCAATTGGCGAGAATGCGGAAATGCAGCCAATATTGATTGATGGATGTCAGCTCGCTGCGCAGACTGCGATTGAGATATTCGAGGACCTTTTCGTCACCCTTCATTGCGGTGAGCTCCTGTTTTCAAGGCCGGTCGCCCGGCAAAAATCGACATCGTCTGACGCAAGCCCCTCGAGTGGTTCGCTACCGCGTCCTCGATCAGCCGCGTGAGAGCACCTGACCGGGATCGGTCGAAAGGGGTGCCATGCCAAGCGTGCTTGGATGCAATATAAGGCGTTCGCGGAGGAGGGAAAGCCAAGCTCAGCCGTAATTTTTGAATCACTCGGCCGGCAGCGCGAACTCGGCCAAAGCCCGGTGGTCCGCGCCGCTGGGGCAGGCCATATCGCAGGCGCCTTCGCCTTCGGCGAGCGCCTCGTTGATCATGCTGCGCACCGTGGCGAAGCACCGCCCGCAATTCGGGCTGCACCCGAGATCCCGATAGACCGCCCCCGGGGTCCGCGGGAAGGCTTCACTATTCAGGCAGGCCCGAATCTTAGCATCCGTGATGACATTGCAGGAGCAGACGATCATTCGGGCACCATGGTAACGATCATACGGAAGTGATCAAACCGCAGCTAAATCAAGATTCATGCCAAGCGACTGAGCTTCGTCATTAAACTACGGCGAATGCCGTTTTTACGCAAGTGCAGCACAGAAGATTACAGGCGTTCCAATGTAGCTGTGCTCCCTAGACGGATTAAAACGATTCAAATCATAGGTGAAAGACGAGGTTCTATTGGCCTCTACATCTGCGCTTGTGCTCTGCAGCAAGGCGGCGTCGGCATAGGCGCGAGGCGGTCGGCCATGATAGAGAGCCCGACGGTCTCGCGCACCCCGAGCGCCGGCCCTTGGGTTTCGGGACTTCGATGACGAACCATCTGTTCGAAAAGATACGCGCACGCATTCAGGTTCCGGACAAAGTCTTTCTCGAGAGCCCAGGCGGCGAGCATATGACCTATGCCGATGTCCTGACCGCCTCGGCGGACTTTGCGGCCGCCCTCGTGGCCTTGGGCGTCGAGCCGGGCGACCGTGTCGCGGCGCAGGTCGAGAAATCCCCGCAAGCCTTGATGCTCTATCTCGGCGCGGTGCGGGCGGGCGCCGTCTTTTTGCCGTTGAACACGGCCTATACGACCGCCGAGATCGACTACTTTCTCGGCGATGCCGAACCAAAAGTCTTCGTCTGCGATCCTGGCAAGCGCGATGCCCTTGCCGCGACCAATGCGAAGGCGAAGGTCGCCGCGTTGGAGACGCTCGGGCCCGATGGACGCGGCACGATGGCCGAGCGCGCGAGCGCCGAGCACGGGCAATTTGCCGACGTCGCGCGCGATCCTCAGGACCTCGCCGCGATTCTCTACACCTCGGGTACGACAGGGCGTTCGAAAGGCGCCATGCTGACGCATGACAATCTCGCCTCGAACGCCGAGGTGCTCGTCGAGAGCTGGCGCTTCAACGCCTCCGACGTTCTGCTGCACGCCTTGCCCATCTACCACACGCACGGGCTCTTCGTCGCCTCGAACGTCATCCTTTTCAGCGGCGCCAGCATGATCTTCATGGCGCGTTTCGACGCCGACGAGATGATGCGACAGATGCCGCGGGCGACCGCGATGATGGGTGTGCCGACGTTCTTCACCAGGCTTCTGCAGCACGAGGGCCTCGGCGTCGAGACGACACGCCACATGCGTCTCTTCGTGTCGGGGTCGGCGCCGTTGCTCGCCGAGACGCATCGCGAGTGGCAGGCGCGTACCGGCCACATGATTCTCGAGCGCTATGGCATGACCGAGACCAATATGAACACGTCGAACCCGTATGACGGGGAGCGTCGCGGCGGCACTGTCGGTTTCCCGCTGCCAGGGGTCGACCTGCGCATCGTCGATCCGGAGACCGGCAAGCCGCAGGAGAAGGATGCGATCGGCATTATCGAGGTCAAGGGGCCGAATATCTTCAAGGGTTATTGGCGCAATCCGGAGAAGACCGCCGCGGAATTTACCGATGACGGCTTCTTCATCACCGGCGATCTCGGCAAGATCGATGCGGACGGCTATGTGCATATCGTCGGGCGCGGCAAGGATCTCATCATCAGCGGCGGCTTCAATGTCTATCCGAAGGAAGTGGAGACCGAGATCGACCAGCTCGCGGGCGTCGTCGAAAGCGCTGTCGTCGGCGTCCCGCATCCCGATTTCGGCGAGGGCGTGACCGCAATCGTCGTCTTGCAGCGAGGCGCCCGCCTCGATGAAAAAACCGTCCAGAGCACGCTCGAAGATCGCCTCGCCAAATTCAAGCTGCCGAAGCGCGTCATCTTCGTCGAGGAGCTACCCCGCAACGCCATGGGCAAGGTGCAAAAGAACGTCTTGCGCGACAGCTATAAGGGGCTCTTCGCTGGGCCGCGACCGTCATAAATCCTTCATCTCTCGGTGAGCATCGAAGCGCGAGACTTTCGCGACATGCGCAGAGAGGCTCATGCTCGACCAGCCTTCAAAAGTGATCGTGCGCCCGTCGACCGAGCTCGACGTGCCGGCGATGATCGCGATCTACGCCTATCATGTGCAGCACGGCCTCGGCGACGTGGCGACCGAGCCCATGCATCCCGACGACATCAAGCGGCGGCGCAAAAGCATGCTGAAGCGGCGGCTGCCGCATCTCGTCGCCGAGATCGACGGCGCTGTCATCGGCTACGCCTATGCCGTGCCCTTCCGCAAGCGCCCGGCGTACCGCTATGCCGTGAAGCATTCGATCTATGTGCACCAAGATCATCTCCATGCCGGTGTCGGGCGGCAGTTGCTGCCGGCGCTGATCGCGGCCTGCGCGGATTCGGGCTACCGCCAGATGATCTCCTATATCGATGCCGCCAATCTCCCCTCGCTGCAGCTCCACGAGCAGCTCGGATTCGTGCGGAGCGGCCTGTTGCGTGCCGTCGGCTTCAAGTTCGGGCAATGGACCGATACCGTGCTGATGCAGCGCGACCTCGGCGCGGGCAGCGCCTCCCTGCCGGCGCCTTTGCCGGAGGCTTGACGTCGCCTCGTCCACGTCGCGCAAGGCATGAAGGAGGGACGCGCCTTTCGGCGGTCCCCCCATTCGCATTGAGATGCGGCGAAGCCGATTAGTGGTGCCAGCCGCCATGCCCGCCGCCGCCCCAACCGCCGCGGCCGTGCCAACCCGGACCGCCGCGCCAGCCGGGACCGCCGCCCCAACCGCGCCAGCCGACCGGACCGCCCCAGCCGAAGCCGCGACGCCACGCATAGCCGCACCAATACCAGCCCGGTCCGCGCCAGCCGCCCGGATACCAGCAATAATTGCGGCCGCCCCAGACATATTGGACGGTTTCGATCGGCTGCTGTCCGGCTGCGACGCCGTTGAGCGAGCCTGCGCCCGGGATGGGCGCCGCGCTCGCCGCGCTTACGAAAAGTCCCGCGGCCGCGAGAGCCATGCTTGCCGATTTGAAAAGCTGCATTGTTCAGCGCTCCTTACTATCAATCGCACGGCAGGAAAGCGCAGCTCGCGATGCGGCGAACCGGCCTTCAAGCGTGCACGTCGTCGATCTGAAAGGATCAAGGCTTCAGATCTCCACGCTCGCACTTTGCAACGCCCGGGCTGAATGACCGGTGATAGGATCATTCACGGCGTGTTCACGATGAAAGATCGAAAGCCGCCCGGCGAAAAACGCAGACGCCTCATTAGACGCTTGAGGGCGCGCGGCCGATCACGGCCCAGAGCGGATCGGCGCCGCGCTGCGGCGCCAGCAGCGTGCGCGCCTCGATGCGGGCGAACCCGGCGCGCTCGAGATAGAGGCTCACGAGCTTGGCGTGATCCTCGTCCTTCAAGGCTTGCCACAGATGTACCGCCTTGGTCGGGAAGCAGCGGTTCGAGAAGGTGATGGCGAGCGGCGCGCCGGGCTTCAGCACCCGCGCCACGTCGCGCAGCACGTCGACGGGCTTTTGCAAATATTGGATCGAGACGCAGATCGCCGCCGCATCGAACATGTCGGCCGCTAACGGCAGAGCAGGGTCGGCATTGAGGTTCTGCACGATGAAACGCGTGAGGCGCCGATTGGCGGCGAGCTCGCGTTCGTTCATGCCGTGGCCGACGACCTCCGCATAGGCGACATCGGCCGGCAGATGGCTGATCCAGCTCGACATGAGATCGAGGATCGTGCCGCCCGCCGGAAACAGCTCCCGATAAAGCGCGGTGACCGCTTCCACGGCGCCGAAATCGATATGGGCGACGAAGCGCGGCTCGGCATAAAACTGCTCGTCGGGCGTGGTGTCCTGCTTGGCGAAGGCCTCGGCGGGAAATTCAGGAAAATCGGTCATCGCGCTGTTATGCCGAAGTTCGCTCGCGCATCAAGCTCGGCGTCGCGCCGCCGTGGCAAGCGGCGGGCGACGCGCTGGCTTAAGATCAGGCGCAGATCATGTGGCCGCGCGTTGCATCCGGATGTTGAGGATGAGCAAGTAGGTCTGCCAGGCGCAGCCGAGCGCAGAAACGCCCATGCCGACAAGGCAGAGGCCCAAGGCCGGCGGTGACCGATGCTCGAGCAACGGCGCGATCAGGTTGATGGCATTGGCGAAGAAGGCCATCGCGCTTCCCACGAGCATCAGGACGACAAGCTTGCGCGACGCCTTGCCGGAGAAATGACGCCTGATGTCGCGCGCGGTGAATTTCTCGTCGGTCGGCGGCAAGCCGGCTATCAATGGCCGCAGCCGCGCCCGGCTATAAAGATGCAGCGCGGCGAAGTAAGGCACAAAAAGCCCGACCATCAAAAGCATCGTGTAGGCCATGCCGGCGAGCTGCGTGGGGTAATGCCCGAGGAATATGATGCGGCTGACGATCTGGCCCGACGCATCGGCAAGCTGGAGCCGCGCGCCGCCCGAGCTGAAGACCTGGACGGTCGGTTTCCAGTCCTTGCCCGGAATGAGCGGCTTGAAGCTGATGGTCGCGCCTTGGCCGGGCGGCCCGCTCACCTCGAAAAGGACGCTGGCGCTTCCCGGCGCCGACACCGTGCCGCGGCTGCCCATGGGGGTGATCCATTGCGTCACCGTGTGGGTTCCCGCGGCGTCGGTCACCACGACATCGAGCGTGCCGGTGTGAAAAGCGAGCCAAAGCGTTCCGCCGAAAATTCCCAGCGGAATGACGATCATCATCACGAACACGAATGGCTTGATGCGCCGAAAGGTTTCGCGCAGGCAGGCCGCGATCTCGGCCTTTTGCGCGTCGTTCACGCTGTAGCGACGCTTCGGCCCGATGAGGCAGGGATGATTGGTTTGAAACACGTAACCGCCGAAGGCGCTCGGCTTGAATGCGACCTCTTCCAGCCCATCGTATAATCCGGCCATGACCATCCCCCATGCCTGCATCGCCGTCGCGATCCTTGTGAGGTCGTCGCAGTGAAGCCGCGCGAGGTTCAAATCGCGGTGCAGCCGAGAGCTTTTGAGTACGCGCCAAGAGCTTATGCTTAACGTTGGCTTTTGACCGCGCAGGCGCAAAAACGGCATCGATTCCGGCCATCGCTCTTGTCTTCGACGCCGCAACGGTCCATATTCGCAATGTTGATATTTCGGCCGATCGATCTGGCCCCGCGAAAACCGCGCTTGCTCAGTCCATCTCCAAAATCTCGATAACGGCCCGGCACTCGCGCCGGATCTTACACTTGCGACTAAAGGATACGTATATGGCTACCGGAACCGTGAAATGGTTCAATGGCACCAAGGGCTATGGCTTCATCCAGCCCGATAATGGCGGCCCGGACGTCTTCGTCCACATCTCCGCCGTCGAGCGCGCCGGACTTTCCGGCCTCGCGGAGGGACAGAAGGTCGATTTCGAGCTCGAGAAGGATCGCCGCACCGGCAAATCCTCGGCTGGGAATCTCAAGCAGGTCGCTTGATCTCCAAACCGCCAAGGTGGATCAGCCCCGTCTCTTTATTGAGGCGGGGTTTTTGATTCCGGCTCCAAGGCAAGACCGCACTCCTCGAACTCCCTAAAACCCGCACGCTGCTCCAGAGCATCGACCGTCGAGCCATCGGCTCAGGCCAGCGCGTCGATGAATCCATCGACCAGATTGGCGGCCAGCAGCCTCTCGCTCGAAAGCTCGGCCTGCAACGGCCGCAAGAATGCGCGCGTCATCACGATCTCGTCTTCGAGCGCGAGGAGCGCGGCACGCGCCTCTGCGACACCGACACGCGCAAAACGGCAGCGCGCGCCGGGACGCATCTGCGCGATGCGGCCGATATCGGCACGCGCAATGTGGCCGATCTTCGGATAGCCGCCGGTCGGCTGGCGATCCGCCATCAGAACGAGCGGCCTGCCATCGCCGGCAATTTGGATCGCGCCGAGCGCGATGCCGTCGGACACGATATTGAAGCCGCGTGAATGCGCGACGAGCGGCCCGTCGAGCCGATAGGCCATGCGATCGGCCATCGGCGTCAGCTCGAACTCCGCTTCGAAGAACGTCGCGAGACCGGCGTCCGAAAAATAATCGTCTTGCGGGCCCGGCACGACGCGCAGCGGACGCTCCAAAGGCGACGGCTGCGCCAGCCAAGGCGCTTCGATGCGCGCTTCGATGTACGTTTCGATGCTTGGCGCCAGCGCCGCGCCGATCGGCAGGAGATCGCCGGCCCGCAGCATGCGGCCTTCGAGGCCGCCAATGCCGGAGCGCGTATGCGTGGCCCGGCTGCCCATCTCTGGCGGGGTCGCAAACCCGCCGGCAACCGCCAGATAGCACCAGGCCCCATACGCTCCGGCACGGACGGTCAGATGCTCGCCCGGTTGCAGCACGAGGCAGCAGGGAGAAGGAACCTCGCGGCCTTCGCGCCGCCACAAGAACGCGCCGCCGCAAATCGCCACGGCAAGCGGCGCCTCCTCGCAGAGGAGATCTAGGCCGCCGACCGAGATTTCGAGCGCCGCCGCCTCGGCATCATTGCCGGCCGCGAGATTGGCGGTGCGAAACGCAACCCAGTCCATCGGGCCTGCCGGCGTCACGCCGTAACGCAGATAAAGATGCCGGCCGCCGTCTTGAACCGTGGCGCCGGGGCCGGCCGCCGTCACGCGCAGCGCGCCGGCCATCTCAGCCGACCACATGCTAACCGACCACCTGCGCGACACGCCCGCCCGCCTCGGCTTCGGCGCTCAGCGCATCGAAAGTCGAAAGAGCGATCGGCTCGAAAACCACTTCATCGCCGATGCCGCAGAGAAAGGCTGGATCGCGCCGCGGATCGAAGGCTTTGACCGGCGTGCGGCCGAGATCGTACCAGCCCGTCGGCATGGAAAAGCTCGCGATCAGGGCTTGGCCGCCGGCGATGAGCAAGGCGCCTTCGGGCGCCGGCGGCCGCGGCGAGAGCCGGCGCGAAACGTTGAGTTCCGGCGCAAGGCCGCCGAGAAAGGTGAAGCCCGGCACGAAGCCGTACATATAGACGCGATAGACCGCGCCCGCGTGCAGCGCGACGATGCGCTCTTCTGAAAGCTTGAGGAGGCCCGCGAGCTCGGCGAGGTCCTCGGCATGCGGCAGCTCATAGCAGACCGGGATGCGCCAGCGCTTCGAAGCGCCCGTAGCCTGCTTGCGCAAAGCGAGGCCTTGCACGTGCGCGATGAGATCGTCGGGCGCGAGGATGCGCGGATCGAAATGCAGCATCAGCGAGCGATAGGTCGGGACGGTCTCGATCAGCCCTTCGGGCCGTGCCGCCGCGAGCGCAGCATCGAGCGCCAAGACACAGTCATGGATCGCCGGATCGATCGTCTGTCCGTATTCGACGACAAGCGCGCTCTCGCCCGCCGGCAAGAAGCGCGGCTGGCATGAGAGGGCCGCGTCCTGCGTCATCGGCGCGGCCTCAATGCGCGACGAAGGGCTTGACTACGATCCCGGCGGCTTCGAGATGCGCGCGCACCGTCTTCGCCATCGCGACCGCGTTGGGATTGTCGCCATGCACGCAGACCGAGTCGATGCCGACCGGCAGACGCTGCCCCGACACTGCGATGACGGCGCCTTCCGCGATCATCGAGACGACGCGCTTTGCGGCAAACTCCGCGTCATGCAGCACGGCGCCTTCCAACGACCGCGACACGAGGCGGCCTTTATCCGTATAGGCCCGGTCGGCATAGATTTCCCGGGCGATCGGGAGTCCTTCGGCGAGGCCTCCGGTCTCGAGCTCGGTCGCGGCGACGGCCAGGAAGACGAGAGACGGGTCGACCGCCTTGATCGCGCGGGCGATGGCGCGCGCCGTCTCGGGCTCGTCCATGGCGATATTGCTCAAGGCGCCATGCACCTTCACATAGCTGAGCTTGTGGCCGACATAAGCGGCGAGCGCTTGCGCGGCGCCGATCTGGTAGGCGATCAGCCGCTCTACCTCCCCATTGGTGAAAGGCAGGCGGCGACGGCCGAACCCCCAGAGGTCGGGAAAGCTCGGATGCGCGCCGATCGCAACGCCTTTCTCCTTGGCGATGCGGAAGGTTTCCGCCATGATTTCGGGATCACCGCCATGGAAGCCGCAGGCGACGTTGGCGCTGGTGACGATCTCGAGCATCGCGGCGTCATCGCCCATGTGATAGGCGCCGAAGCTTTCGCCGCAGTCACAGTTCAAATCGACGCTCGGCATGGTGATCGGATCCCTCGAAAAGGCAGAAGCCGAGGATCGCATAGTGCGCCGCGTGAAGACAAGCGCGCGAAGAGCTGAGTAGTGGGTCAGTTTGAATTCCGGCGGGATTGACTACGCTGGAAGGCGGCTCGCGGGCATGCCATATTGCTGTATGACTGCACGTGACCGCTTCACTGAAAACTTGAAATGTCCCGTATGCGGATTGGAAGGCGTCGCTCAGCTTTCTCAGGCAGACGGCTGGTCATTCGAGAAGGACCAAAGCACTCGCGTCGATTTTTGCCCAGAAGGATTCAAGCCGGTAAAACGGTCAGATGGCAGCAATATCGTCGATTTCTATTGTCTTAAAGACAACGTTCTAGCATGATCCATGCCCCCAAACGCCCCCGCGATCCAAACCAATTAGCTAAGCTGATTGTGGACATTGCCTCTTGCGGTATGCAGGATGCGCCTCAAGCTTCGGACGGTCATAAGGCTTACCTTGAGGCTGTAGAGGGCGCCTTTGGCGGGGACGTTGACTACGCGATCTTAAACAAAATTTACGGCACCGTTCTCGAGGCCGCAAAAGGGCGCTACAGCCCCGCCGTCTGCCTTGGCGCAAAAAAGGATAGGATCGAAGGAAATCCCGATCCAGCCTATATCAGCACGTCTTATGTCGAGCGCAGCAATCTCACCATGGATATGCGCCGCTTTACTAGGCTCACGAACGCCTTTTCAAAGAAGGTTGAAAATCACGCCTACGCCGTGGCGCTTCACATGATGTATTACAATTTTGTTCGCATTCATTCGAAGCTGCGGATCACACCGGCAATGGCCGCTGGCGTTGCGGATCGGCTTTGGGAAGTCGCGGATATTGTAGAGTTGGTCGAAGCTGAAGAAGTCAGGATCGAGCAAAAACGCGGTCCTTACAAGAAGCAGGCAGCATAATGAAACAATATGCTGTTCTTACCGCTATCATTCTGGCGATGCCGCTCCACACGCCTAGTATGGCGCAGGAGCGGCATACGACCGGCATCATTGGCATCGGCAACAGCTCGTGCGGATCATGGACTTCTTGGCGGAGCAGCACCGATATGGAATCATTTTCCATGGCTTTTGGGGCTCGAAGCTGGGTAGCTGGCTATCTCACTGCAACAGCGGGGGAATATGAGCAAATAAATAAGGCTATTCATCAGGTAGATTCTACCGGCTTAGAAGCGTGGATCGATAACTGGTGCCGAGCAAATCCGCTTCGCTCTATTGGGGAAGCCGCGAACGCCCTTGCTTTTCACTTGAACAAAAAAAATTCAAACTGACCCACTACCTCCCTTAGGCATGCTGCGACCTAGTAGACTCGAATTTTACATACACATCGCCGTCGACTAGATGAAAGCCGGTATGCTTACGCGCGAACTCGGCAAAAGCTTTTGTTGCTGCTTCGGCCACAGCATTAGCGTCCGCGACTTTAACGGAAATGTCGGCGACGGGATTTGGATCATCCTTGTAATAAAATAAGGCTTTAAGCTGGGCCATCTTCGCCTCCATGCTTTTTGCTAAGCATACCGGAAATAGATGGCAACGGCGAGCCTACGATCAAGA
>Ga0116227_10006947_pt1 | contig 22532 bp, 15 predicted proteins | sample S1TSphgellanicum_FD_89693 | JGI IMG/M metagenome (GOLD analysis project Ga0116227, IMG submission 89693) | Host-associated microbial communities from peat moss isolated from Minnesota, USA - S1T2_Fb - Sphagnum magellanicum MG | ecosystem: Host-associated > Plants > Peat moss > Unclassified...
CCCTCAGGCACCCCGTTCGACCGCATACACCCGCTGCACGAGCGGAACGCGGTCCTCGTACGACTGTGCGGGCGAAATTGCGCGCGATGCGAGGCCGAGGCCGACGACGAGTTGATGAACGGAAATCCCGGCCAGCGCCGCGAGCGCATCGAGATCGGTGGACTCGCCCAGCACCTCGATGTCGTTTTCGGGCGCCTCGCGGCACCGGAGCGTCGTGAACTGCATGCCGACCGCAAGGACCCCGTTTCGCTCGTCGCGGACGCGCGGAAAACCGTCGCCGAATCCACACCGCACCACGGCAACGAAGCCGCCCTGCGGCGCGCGGTGCGTGCCGTACCCCGTGCGTTGACCTCGGGCCGGGTGCACTTCGACGAGCGGCGCGCGAAGGCGAATCGCGGACGCCGACGCGACCCGCGAACCGAAACGCGCACCGAAGAGGGCGACGCCGAGGCGCACCTGCGAACGCCGGCCCTCGCGCCGTTGCGCGAGCGGGGCCGAACTCGCGAGATCGTCGGCGACGACGCTCACCCGGGCGGCCCGCAGCCGGCGGAGCGCGGCATCGAAGATGCGCGTCTGCTCGCGACGCAGCGATCGATCGGTGACGTGGCTCGAGAATTCGACGTCCAGTTCGGCTCCGCCGAGGGCGGCGGCAAAGGCCGCTATTTCGCCGGGGTCGATGCCGGCCCAACCGATCGCAGTGCGGAGCGCGAGCCGAACGCGAGCGCGCTTTCCGGCAGCCCGCGCCCACGCGGCGGCGGTCCGAACGCCGGCAAGCGTCGCGAGCGTTGGGATGCCGCCGCGTTCGAGCAACGAGCCGATGCGCAGCGGAGGTACGGCGGCGAGCGTGGCGATCGGACGATCGGTTAAATCCCGCACCGATTCGAACTCGTCGGCGTCGCTGACGTAGTAGCCGTCGACGGTATCGTCGATCGCCCGAACGATCGTCGCAAAGCCCCAGCCGTAGCCGTCGGATTTCACGACCGCGCGCAGCGCTGCGCCCCCCGCCCGCTCGCGCCAGGCCCGCGCGTTGCGGCGCAAGGTGTTGGGATCGAGCCAAATTTCCGGCTTCACAAAGCCTGCGCCGGGCTAGGTTTCGGTAAGAGCCTCACGGACGATGCGTTCCTGTTCGAGCGCGTGAGCTCCGCCATAGCCTTCGCTCGGGCTCGCGCGATAGGAACGGCCGACGTATCCCATGTCCGCGATGCCGCCCGGAAGCCGGTCGACGAGCCGGCGCCGGACATGGGCCCGCGCGCCCATGTTCTTGGGTTCTTCCTGGACCCAGGTGACGGTGCGCAGCTTCGGATACGATTCGAGCGCCGCGACGATGCCGGCGATCGGCAGCGGCGAGAGCAATTCGACCCGCACGATCGCCGTCTTGGACATCTTCGCGTATTGTGGATGACCGATGAGATCGTAATAGATCTTGCCCGAACACAGGATCACCCGTTCGACCGCTTCCCGGTTTTGCGCGAAGCGCGCGTCGTCGATGACGGGTTGGAACGTGCCGCCGGTGAGCTCGGCGATGTGGCCGGCCGCGGCTTTGAGCCGAAGCAGGCTCTTTGGCGTAAAGATGACCAGCGGCAACGCCCGCGGCTGACGCGCTTGCAATCGCAGGAGATGGAAGTACTGCGACGGCGTCGAGCAATTGGCCACCTGCACGTTGCCCTCGGCCGAAAGTTGCAGGAAACGTTCGATGCGCGCGCTCGAATGCTCGGGGCCGGCGCCTTCGTAACCGTGCGGCAGCAGCAACACCAGCCGTGAGGTTTCGCCCCACTTCGCTTGCCCCGCCGCGATGAATTGGTCGATGATGATTTGCGCGCCATTGTTGAAGTCGCCGAACTGCGCTTCCCACAGAACGAGCGCGTTCGGCAATTCGACCGCGTAGCCGTACTCGAAGCCCAGGCACGCGTATTCCGAGAGAGGACTGTTGTAGAGCTCGAAGCTGGCGCGCGCTTCGGAGAGATGCTGGATCGGCGCGTGCCCGGCGTTCGTCTTCGCGTCGTGAAAGACGAGGTGGCGGTGCGAAAACGTGCCGCGCTGCGTATCTTGACCCGTGAGCCGGATCGGCGTTCCCTCGGCAAGCAGCGACGCGAAGGCGAGCGCTTCACCGAGACCCCAATCGAATTCGCCGTCCCCTTCGAAGGCGGCTTTGCGGCGTTCGAGCTGGCGCGCGAGCTTGGGATGAATCGTAAATCCGGGCGGCACTTCGATCAGTTCGTCGTTCCAGGCGATCAAGCGCGAGCGGTCGATCTGCGTCTCGTACGTCGCGAGCGTGGAATCGCCGTGGGCGACGTGTTCGTCCGGGGCGCCACCCCAAGTTCCGGTCTTGACGCTTTGGTGGGCCGCGGCGATCCGGCCGCCGGCATCGGCGACCATCGCATTGACGTCTTCATCCGAAACGGTGCCCTGCGCGATCAGTTTTTGCGCGTAGAGTTCGCGGACCGTGGGATGCGTCTTGATCCGCTCGTACATGTCGGGTTGCGTGTAGGCGGGCTCGTCGGTTTCGTTGTGACCGAAGCGGCGGTAGCCGATGAGATCGATGATCACGTCGTGACCGAAGCGGCGCCGGAAATCGATCGCGAGATGCACGGCGGCGATGCACGAGTCGACGTCGTCGGCGTTGACGTGTACGATCGGGACGTCGAAGCCCTTGGCGAGATCGGACGCGTAGCGCGTCGAGCGCGCGTCGCGGGGGTCCGTGGTGAAGCCGACCTGATTGTTCGCGATGAGATGGATCGTGCCGCCGGTCGCGTAGCCTTCGAGCGCCTGCAGATTGAGAACTTCGGCGACGATGCCTTGCGCGGAGAACGCGGCGTCGCCGTGGATGAGGATCGGCGCGGCGCGGCCGATCTCGAGCGTCGCTTGCGGGGTGCCGTGATTGGTCTGCAGCGCGCGCGTGCGGCCCTCGACGACGCCGTCGACCGCTTCGAGATGGCTCGGGTTGTTGGCGAGCGCCACCGCGACGAACTTGCCGTTGGGGAGCGTATAACGGCCGTTCGCACCGTGATGATATTTCACGTCGCCCGTGACGTCGCCGGAAGCGTCACCTTCGCCGCGCAAATTCGCCGCTTCGAACTCACCGACGATTTCTTCATAGGGCCGGTTGACGACGTGCGCGATCGTCGCAAGGCGGCCGCGATGCGCCATGCCGATCACGGCGTTGCCGACGCCGCTCTCACCGAGCAGCGTGATCGTCTCTTCGAGCATGGGCACCATGACGTCGAGCCCCTCGATCGAAAACGTCTTCGCGCCGATGTACGTTTTGCGCAGGAAGCGCTCGAAGGTTTCCACCTTCGTGAGCCGCTGCAAGACGCGCCGCGCCTTTTCGGCTTCGAGTTGCACGAAGTGCGAGCCCGTTTCGATGTAATCGCGCAGCCACTCGCGCTGCTCGATGTTGGCGATGTGTTCGACTTCGTACGCAATCGTCGAACTGTAGATCTTGCGCAATTCGACGACGACGTCGGCGAGCGTATCGCCCTTCACTTTCGTGCGTAGAATCGATGCCGGGATGGCCGACATGATCGACGGCGTCAAGCCGTAGGTGCGCCAATCGAGGGCCGGATCGCCGGGAGGCTGCGTGCCGAGCGGATCGAGGGTCGCGGCAAGATGTCCGTGCCGGCGAAAAGTCGAGAGGATCGCCACGCCCGCCGCGACAGCGCGCAAAAGTTCGCCGCTCGACGCGCCGAATTCGCGCGGCGGCGTCACGGGCATGTCGGTCACGGCGGTAGCCGCAGTGGCCGACGCCTGGCCCGATCGCGCCGGAGCCTCACTCTGCGAGACGGCGCCGGAGGTCGCGGTTGCGGTTGCGGACGCGCGGCCGGCGAGGGCTGCGAGGCCGAGACTTTGGGCAACCGATTCGTAGAAGCCGTCCTTACCGGCCAATAATTCGTCGACGCGCTTGAGATACTCGCCGGATTGCGCACCTTGGATCACGCGATGATCGTAGGTGCTCGTCAGCGTCATGATCTTTTCGACGCGCATCACGCGAAGCGCCGACGGTTCGGCGTTTGCGAAGCCCGGCGGATACGCGATCGCGCCGGCCGCGATGATCGCGCCTTGGCCCGCCGTCAAGCGCGGCACCGAAGCGACGGTGCCGATGCCGCCGGGATTGGTGAGCGTGAACGTCGCGCCCGTGAGATCGTCGGCCCCGAGCTTCCCCTCACGCGCCTTGGCGATGAGCGCTTCGTACGCGGCGCGGAAACCGGCGAAATCGAGCGCATCGGCATTCTTGATGACGGGCACGACCAGAAATCGCGAGCCGTCCTTGCGTTCCGTATCGACGGCGATGCCGAGATGGATGCCGCCGAACACGCGCGCCGGCACGCCGTTCTCGCGCCGAAAACTCACGACGATCGCCGGTATTTCGCGCGCCGCGCGCGCGAGCGCAAAAGCGATGAGATGGGTGAACGAAAGCTTTTCCGCGCGGCCGGCCGCTTTGAGCGCTCCGTTGAGTTCGGCGCGTTTGTTTTCGAGCGTGCCGACCTGCAACGTGCGAAAACTCGTCGCGACGGGAATCGAGAGGCTCGTTTCCATCGCGGCGGCGAGCGCGGCCGCGGGACCCTTGATGGGCGTGGCGCTCGCGCCGGCCGGCAACGGCGGCGGAGCCGTCGGCGGTTTCGTTTGCACCGCTGTTGCCGCCGAGCCGTTGGTGGCGGCGCCGTTTCCCGACGCCAGGTGGACGCTCCAGTCGGCGAGCGCCTTCGCCACGTCCTCACTGAGAATGAGGCCGCCGGGTCCGGACCCGGCGATCGTGCCCAGATCCAAATGGGCCCGTTCGGCGGCTCGCCGAGCACGATGGGAAGCGACGCCTCCGGGCTTCGCTCCGGCCGCCCCCGGAGAAGCGGGCGGCGGTGCGCCCGAAGCGCCATACGACGACGGTATGGCCGGTTCGAGGGTGGGCCCCGTAGCGGCAGCCGCCGTTCCATTGGCGGGCGCCGTCACCGGCGCCGCTTTCGCTCCCGATGCGCCGCCCGGCTTGACTCCCGACGTATCGATTTCGGCCAGCATGGCGCCCACGGCAACCGTCGCGCCTTCATCCGCTGCGAGCTTCGCGATCACGCCGGAGGCCGTTGCCGGGACTTCGACGTCGACCTTGTCGGTCGTAACGTCGACGAGCGTCTGCCCTTCCTCGATCCACTGGCCCGGCTTCACCCGCCACTCGACGATCGAGCCCTCGGTGACGGATTCACCCATTTCCGGCAGGTTTACGGTGACGAGGGTCTGTGGCAAAGCGAGCTCCGGCGTTCTTAGATACTCCGGTATTTTAAGACACGCGCGGCAACCCGCCTGCCACATTGGTAGTCGCCGCCGAGCTCGCGGCCGAACCCAACCGACCCGTGCGGCTTACTCTGTCGCCGCTTTGAGCGCCTTATACGTATACGTGGTGATGGGAGCGCCGTCGCAGGCGGGCGCCATGTACGAGCCGGAGAACTTCCGGTTTGCGATCGTCGCCGGCCCAGTCGCCCTGCAGCCATCCGCCGCAACCGCGACCAGGCTCATCTTGAAGCCGTGTTTGGTATGCTGGCCCGTCCCCGAATACGTAACCGTGCGCGATTTCCCGCCGCTCGTGAGCACGTAGTGGCCGCTGACGGCAGTCCCCGAAACCTTGAGCGCAATGACGACCTTGCCCGAAATCGTTGCGCCCCCACCCTTCTCGACGAAGGTGCCCTTGTAGGTCCCGGCGAGGCTCGCGTCAGGAGCGTCCGCGAACGCGTCGAGCGCCCCAACATCGGACGTTTCAAACGCGCCGTCGTCAGGCCGGAAAGAGCTTGCCTCGGGTGCTGCAAGGCTGGCCGCCGGCATGGCTGGCGCAGAAGGCGGTACGGAAGCGACTCCGCCGCATCCGCCGAGCGTCGCGGCGAGAACGAGGGCGAGCAGTTCGAACCGTCGCTGGAAAGCAATCACTATACGCTCCTAAGTCTTTACGGCTTTGTAGGTACCGGTCGACGGGGTCTCACCCTTGCACGCGGGCGCTTTGAACGAACCGGAGAGCGTCGTGTTCACGACCGTCGCGGGCCCGGTCGCGGTGCAGCCCCTCGAGTTGACGAGAACGAGACTCATCGCGAAGCCGTCCGGTGTTTGGTGGCCAGTTCCCGTATACTTTACGGTCGACTTGCGCCCCTCATAGGTGAAGACGAATTTGCCCCTCACCTTGGAGGCTTTACGCGCGAGGGTGATGACCACGGTGCCCTTAATCGTTACGCCGCCGGCCTTCTCGACGAGCGAACCATCGTACGTGCCGGCAATCGCCGCATCCGGATCGACGTCGAGCGGAGCGTCGTCGGCGGAATCCGCGGTTCCGGTCGCGTCGTCGTTCGCCGCAGAGGCAAAGAAGTCCGATGATTCGGCGAACGCCTGCGCGCCGCCAAGAGCGACCGGCGCTTCGCGGGCGGCGGAATTCGTTTGTAAAGCGCCATACTGATTCCCCGCCGGAACGTACGTCGATCCGCCGCCGCAACCGCTGACAAGCACGCAACAGGCGGCGAGAAAAGCAAACCGAACGCGATGCAAACCGAACATCGACCACCTCCAAGTCAGCCCGCGGCAGAAAACCAGGCGCTCGTTTTTACGGCACGCGCCGGTGGCGACCCCTCCTAAGCGAGCAAGCTCGACCGGCGGCGGGCACTCACCCGCCGTCCAGGAAATTCGCCGACCATGCCCAGGAAGGGACTCGAACCCCCACCCCCTTGCGAGGACTGGTACCTGAAACCAGCGCGTCTACCAATTCCGCCACCAGGGCACGACCGCCGAGGCTTCGCCGGGACCACGAAGCCACCTCGTTCCGCGGGAACGCGAGGAAGGCCATCAGTTCGTACTTCGTTGGGCGAGAACGATGCCGCCCGCAATCGCGACGAGCCCGATCGCGTCGCCGCCGTGGATCGGTTCGTGTGCGAGCAAGGCCGCGAGCGCGAGGCCGAAGGCGGGGGTCAAATAATAGTAGGCGGTAACGCGGCTCGCCTCGCCGTGCGTCAAGAGCCAGAACCACATCAACGTCGCGCCGACGCTCAGTGCGACCACGAGGTAGACGAACGAGGCGATCAGTTCGGGCGTCAAGCGGACCTGGTGCGGAGCCCCGCCCACGAATGCCGCGAGCGGAATCATCACGACGCCGGCCGCGCAAAGCTGGAGGGCGCTGAGCCCGATGAGCCCCTCGTTCGTTGCGAAACGCTTGAAGATGATCGTGGACACGACGCTTCCGCAGACCCCTCCGAACGCGAGCAGCACGTCGGCGGGTGCGGCGCTTCCGGTGCCGCCCCGGCCCAGCACGATCGCAAGGACGCCGCAGAAGCCGAGCACGATTCCGGCCCCTTTGGCCCAGGATAGCCGCTCGCCGAGCGCCGCCGGGGCGACGAGCGCGAGAACGAGCGGATTGGTGCTCGCAACGATCGCTCCGACCCCCGCGGAAAGGTGGCGCAGCGCCAGATACGTCAGTCCGAGGAAGCAGACGTTCGAGAAGACGCCGAGTCCGCAGGCGACCAGTACGGCGCGCCGCGAGCGCGGAAACGGCCGCCGCAGGACCAGCGCAACCGCTCCGAGCAGAACGCCTGCCGTTGCAAACCGGGCGACGAGAAACCAGAGCGGGTCGCATTCGAGCGTCGCAATTTTACTCGGAACGTACGCCGAGGCCCACAAAAAGATGTAGAGAAGCGCCACAGCCGTTCCGGCCGGTCCGCGCGCGAATGCGTCCATCGCGCGTTCTCTGCGCTTCGGCGGTTCGCCAAAACCTCTCGATTGGGGTTCGAGTCACTAGAAGTCCGGCGCTTGGCTGCCGATGACTTGGAATGTATGAATGTCCTGATCGTCGGTGCGACCGGTTATGTGGGCACCGCCGCCGACGAAGCCTTGCGACGGCAGGGCCATCACACGTTCGGCGTGGCGCGAAGTGAGGCCGCGAGTCGTAAGTTGACGGCGCGCGACACGAGCGTCGTCCTTGCCGACGCCGCGAAGCCCAACTCGCTCGTCCAAGCGGTCGCAAACATGGAGGCGGTCGTCTACGCGGTCAACGTGACCGACGCGGACCCCTTCATGGTCGACTCCAATGCGTTGCGCGCGATCCGTAAGGGCCTGGCCGGCTCGGAAAAGACGTTCGTCTATATCAGCGGCGCGTGGATCTACGGCTCGACCGGTTCGGACCCCGCGACCGAATCCGCACCGCTCCAGCCGCCCTCCTTGCTCGCTCGAAAGGTCGAACTCGAACGGGCCGTCCTCGAAATGTCGAAGGTCGGCATTCGGTCGCTCATCGTGCGGCCGGGAATCGCGTACGGCAAGAGCGGCGGGCTGCCGGCCATGTTCGTGCAGTCCGCCCGGGAACGCGGCGCCGCGACGATCGTGGGCGACGGGAAAAATCGTTGGGCGACGATCGACGTCGACGATCTTGGCATCATGATCGCGCGCACGGTCGAGTCGGGCCGGCCCGGTCGCGCCTACAACGCCGTCAACGACGACCGTTTCGCGGTCGAGCAGATCGCGGAAGCGGCCAGCCGCGGCGCGGGGGCCGGAGGCATCACGCGCACGGTCGCGCAGGAGATCATGGGCCAATTCGGCGAGTGCCTCGCGCTCGATCAGATCATCTCGGCAAGCCGCGCGAAAGACGATCTCGGCTGGAGCGCCCGCGGCTCTTCGATCGTCGCCGAACTCGAGCACGGCTCGTACGTGAGCGCTTTCGCTTAGCCGCACGGCCTGAAGGGCTACGGGGCGGTTCGAGCAACCGTAAAAAGCGGTGGTTGCCCGGCTTTTTCCGATTCTCGGAATTACCTTCATCGACGTCCTCGGCTTCAGTATCCTCATTCCGATTCTGCCGTACTTCGTGCGGCACTTCGGAGCGTCGTACGTAGCGGTCGGCTTTCTCTTTGCGACCTTTGCGTTCTGCCAGTTCTTGGCCGGCCCGCTCTGGGGAAACGTTAGCGACCGCATCGGTCGCAAGCGGGTTTTGATCGTCTCGCAAATCGGCGCGACGCTCGGCTGGGCGGGGCTTGCCTTCGCGCCGACGCTTGCGTGGGTCTTCGTCGCCCGCATCGTCGAAGGGATCTCCGGCGGCAACATCAGCGTGACGCAGGCGTACGTCGCGGACCGCGTGGAAGCCGTCGAACGTTCACGCGCCTTCGCGCTCGTGGGCGCGGCGTTCTCCGCCGGCTTCGTTCTCGGGCCGCTCGCGGGCGGTTTCCTACTCGATCGTTTCGGTTATCGCGCACCGTTTCTGCTTGCGGCCGGTCTGCAAGTCGTCACGCTCATCGTTACGATCCGCTATCTTCCCGAAGACGTCGCCGAACGCGCGGAAAAGGAAACGCGGGCGAAGCTTTCCGAGATTCCGCGCTATTTCTCCGATCCCGCCGTCGGGCCCGTACTCGTGCAAAAGCTCGCGTATTCGCTCGGACTCTATGCCTGGTTCGCGGTTTTTGCGCTCGTCCTGGGACGCGTCTCGGGGCTCGGTCCCGCGCAGATCAGCTATTTCTTCGCCGCTTGGGGCGTGATGAGCATCGTGTTCCAGGTGTTCCTCGTCGGGAGGCTCGTCGACCGCGTGGGCGTTCGCAGCGCATCGAATCTCGGATTTCTCGCGGCGTTCGCGTACTTCGCGGTCGCGCCGCTCGTGCACGTCCCGCTCGCTCTCCTCGCGCTCCAGGTGCTCTTTTCGTTCGCGCTCTCGGTAACGGGGGCGACGCTTGCGACCTTGCTCACCGATGCCGCGCCGGATCAGGCGCGCGGGACCGTGCTCGGCGTCGGCTCCGCGCTCGAAGCGATTGCCGGCGTCACGATGCCGATCGTCTCGACCGCGGTGCTCGCCGCATACGGACCGCCGTTGACGGGCGCCTTATCGGCGGTGTTCGCGTTCATCGCGCTCGCGCTCGGAATCGTCGCGCAACGGCGCACGATCGCGCCGCCCGTGCCGTAGCGGACGTCAGCCCGAGCCGCTGCTCGCGCCTGCCGGCGCGGCCGGGGCGCCGCAATTATAATCGAGCGTCGTGCTGCAGGCGCGCAAATCGCGTGCGGTCGCAGGAGCGCTTATCGTCACGGTGACGCGCTGGAGCGGAACGTCGTTTGATTGCAACGTGACCGTCGCGGAACCCGAGCGCACGCCACGTAGCGCGAAGCGTCCGGCTTTGTCGGTGATCGCGTGTGCCGCGCCGAGTGCGACGCGAACGCCGGCCAGCGGCTGCCCCGTCGTCTTATCGACGACGTGACCCGAAAAAACGGCTACCGCAACCAGGCCGCAGACTCGAGCGCCGTCCCTCACGCCGCGGATTTTTTCCGCCGCGCCGTTTTCTTCGGTTTTGCGCCGGTTTCTTCGGCCGTGGCCCGCCCCTCATCGCCGTGCGCGGCGTTCTTCGCCCCGGCCGCTCCGCGTTTGGCCGGCGCGCCGCCGCCCCCGCGTTTTTTCGACTCTTCGAGACTGCGCTGCAGGACGTCCATGAGATTGACGACGTTGCTCGCTTTGGGAGCTTTGGTCTCGACTTCCGGCGTCTCCTTACCCGCCGCGCGCGCCTCGATCATCTGGAGGATTTCTTCGCGATAGTTATCCTTGAACTGGGCGACGTCGAAGCTCTCGGTCATCGTGTCGATCAGCATCCGCGCGACCTTCATCTCATTCGCATGCGGCGTTTCCTGCGCCGGAAGATCGAGCGATTTGACGTCGACGATTTCGTCGGCGAAATGCATCAGTTCGAGCACGAGCGCGTCGCCGTTCGGTTTGAGCGCCGCGAGATGTTCGCGCGAGCGAATCACGACCTTGGCGATGCCGACCTTCCCGGACTCCTTGAGCGCTTCGCGCAAGAGCGCGTAGGCGTGACGGCCGCGCTTTTCGGGCTCGAGATAATACGGCTTGTCGAAGAGCATCGGATCGATTTCGGTGAGATCGACGAATTGCACGATGTCGACCGATTGCGTTGCCTCCGGATTGACGCGCTTGAAATCCTCATCGCTGAGAATGACGTAGCGGCCCTTCTCGTATTCGTAACCGCGAACGATATCGTCGTACGACACTTCCTCGCCGTCGAGCGAGCAGCGGCGCACGTTGTTGATGCGACCCTCGTCGGTTTTGTGCAGAAAGTTGAAGCGGAGGTCGTTCGTGCGGACCGCGGTTTGCAACTTGACCGGAATCGTCACGAGTCCAAAATTGATCGCCCCCGACCAGATCGCGTGTGCCATTCGTAGCTACTCCTTACGTCCATACGTCGCGCGCTTTTTCGAGTGCGGGCTCGAGTTGCTGTTCCGTCCAAGCCGCCGCGCCCCAGAGATCGCCCGTGGTCTCGAGCCGGCGTCCCGCGTTCTTGAGATTGAAGCGCGCAAATTCCGGCTCGGTCTCCTTCGTCCGCTTACGCCCCATCGCTTCCACTTCGTCCCAAGAAAGCGGCATCGAGACCGGCGCCCCCGCCCGCGCCCGGACGCTATAGGGTGCAACGAGCGTCTTGCCCCGGCCGACCTGAACGTAATCCAGGTACACCGTTCCGGCCGGGCGTTTCGCCGGGCTGCGTTCGAGGGTCGTCGTTTCCGGGCGCCGGCCGTGCAGCGTGCGCGCTACTATTTCTGCGAATCCTTTGCAAATCTCGTACGAATACTGCGGAAGCAGCGGGACCGCCACGTGCAGCCCGCTGCCGCCCGAAGTCTTTACGAGCGCCGAAAGCCCCACGCTCGCGAGGGTTTCGCGCAACGCTACGGCCGTTTTCGCCAGGGTCGCGAGGGTGCAGCCCTCGTCCGGGTCGAGATCGAAGAAGACAAATTCCGGCGTGTCGAGGGCGCCCGCGTGCGAGGTCCATACGTGAAGCACGATCGCCGCGAGGTTGGCGACGTAGACGAGCGCCGCTTCGTCGTTGCAGAGCATGAACCGGACGGTGTCGTGCCGGCCGTGCTCGCTGTCGACGGTCACCGTCGGAATCCAGTCCGGCAGCGACTTCGAAGCGTTCTTTTCGAAGAACGACGGTCCGTCGATGCCGTTCGGATAGCGCTGCAGCGTCAGCGGCCGGCCGGCCAAGTGCGGCAGAGCGAACGGGGCGACCGCGCGATAGTACGCGATCAAATCGCCCTTGGTGTAACCGTCCTGCGGCCACAGGACTTTGTCGCGATTCGAGAGCGCGAGAACGCGTCCGCCGACCGTAACGGTTTCCTTGGTCGCGCGGGCGGCCACCGTCAGGCCCGGGCCTTTTTCCCGGCAGCGCCGCGGCCGGCCGGTTTCTTACGCTTAGCGGTCGCGCGCGAGCCGTCGTCCTGCGCGGCGGCCGGGCCGTCGTCGTCCGCGGCGGCGGTGTGCCGGAGCGGCTCGCGCACGATGGCCTTGGGATCTTTATCGACCCGCAGCGCCACGAAGACCGGATGACGCATGGAACCGTCGCGCGTCCACTCGGTGAACGAAACTTCGGCAACGAGTTCGGGGCTGACCCAATGCGTCTTCGTTTCGAGCTTCGGCGGCTTCGCGAACGGAGACGTCTTGCGTTCGAGCGGCGCGAGTTGCTCGGCGATCGCCGCCAGCTTCTTGCCGTCGAAACCGGTGCCGATCGATCCGACGTACACGAATTCGCCGTTTTCGTAAACGCCCGCGACGAGCGCCCCGAAGTGCTTGCGGCTGCCGCGCGCTTCCGTCCAGCCGCCGATCGCGACCTCTTGGCGCACGATGTTCTTGACCTTCACCCAGTCCTTGGAGCGGCGCGAAACGTACGCGGATGCGGCGCGTTTGCCGACGATTCCCTCGAGCCCCTGGACCTCGGCCAAACGATATAGTCCTTTACCGTCTTTGACGACGTGCTTGCTGTACATGACCGGCCCCTTGCCGGTGAGCAACGCTTCGAGAGCCGCCTTGCGCTCGACGAGCGGCTCGGCGCGGAGGTCGCGCCCGTTGCCATACAAGAGATCGAAGACGACGTACGTCACGGAACTCTTATCGGGAGCGCTGCGGCCGAAGCGGTCCAGACGCTCTTGAAGCGCGGAAAACGACGCGTGGCCGTCGCTCCCGATCACGACGATCTCGCCGTCGAGAATGAGCGGCCGTTCCTTGAATGACGCCGCCAGACTTTGAAATTCCTTAAACTTTTCCGTGAAGTCGTTGCCGTTGCGCGAGACGATGCTGACGCCGCCGTCGCGATCGATCGTCGTCAGCGCCCGGTAGCCGTCCCACTTGAGTTCGAAGAGCCATTTCGGATCGTCGAACGCCTCCTCGATCGCCGTTGCGAGCATCGGCGAGGCGATCTCCGGCAGCGGTTCGAGCGTTCGCGCGGCGGCGCGCTTCTTGGCCGGCGTATCGACCGGTTTCGACGACGTCCACTGCGGCGCTTTGCGATCGGCTTTGATCTCGGCCAGCGTCTTGCCGGACTTCACCGACTCCGCGTGATCCTCGATCCGCCACGCCGGGTCCACGAATTCGTCGCGCTCTTTGATCAGCAGCCACGCGTTCTCTTCGCCGCCGCGGCCTTTGATGTGAACGAGCGCGAAAGAACCACGCAACTTCTTCCCCGCCATCTCGAACTTAACGGAGCCCTTTGCGATCTGCTCGGTCAGGTTCGTGCCCTCGAGCAGCCGGTACGTGCCGCGATCCCAAACGATCACCTCGCCCGCGCCGTAATTGCCTTCGGGAATCGTGCCCTCGAAGTCGCGATAATCCAGCGGATGGTCCTCGACGGCCACCGCCAGCCGCTTCTCGCGGGTATCGAACGAGGGGCCCTTGGGAATCGCCCAGGATTTGAGCACCCCGTCCGCCTCGAGCCGAAAGTCATAGTGAAGCCGGGTAGCCCGGTGCATCTGGACCACGAAGCGCAGCGCCTCGCCCCTTGCGGCACGCGCGGCCTTCGCACCCGAAGGCTCGGGTGTCTTGCTGAAGTCACGCTTTTTTGCGTACGTCTCGAGGGCGTCGGTTTTCTTAGCGGGCACGGTAGCTTCTTATACCCCGAAAGACCGGGGCGGCTCCCCCTTGCTCGCTCGCCCGCGAGACGTTGCGAATTTAGAAGCAATCTTCGGAGCAAGGTGGAGGAGTCGCGAACTACAACGCGGCTTCACAAGCTAGTGTCGCACGAACGCCCGCCAGAAACCAACGCCGACGACTTCGGCGCCAATCGCCGGCCTTACACCGCCGGCAGAAACGCGCCGGCGCGCTCGCCATGCTGCACGAGTGCGGCCAACTCCGCCGAAGGTTGCGCGTCGAGTTCCGACTCGAGGATCTCGCGATAGACGCGAAATTCGCGGTATGCCGAGGCGCGATCCCCGGCGGCTAGGTGCGCTCGAATGCGGAGTTCACGAGCCGGTTCGTCGCAAGGGTCCCGTTCGATGACGCGCCCGGCGAGAGACAGCGCGACGGTGACGTCTCCAGCTTGGAGAGCGTGGCGCCCGACCAATGTCGTGACTTCGCGCATGAGCTCGTCGACCCGAACGAGCACCGGTGCGTACCATTCCCACGTCTGGGTCCTCGCCGACGGCGTCGACCCGACATCCAGGAAGCGCTCCAAATCGGCAAGCAATTCGGGGGCGATGGCATCTTGCCGGCGCGCCTGAAGCGCCGCGCGTTCGATCCGATCGAGGTCGACGAAAGCGCCCTCCCCGATTGCATAGCCGTCGCGAACACGGACAATCGCCGCCCGTCCAAGCTTCAAGCGCACGCGTCGAACGTATACCCGCAATGCGGTACCCTTGCGCGGGCCCTCGGCGTCCGGCCAAAGCGCCTCTAAAATCTCGGCATCTCGACACACGCGCTGCCGCGCCGCCAAGTACATGACCAATTGAAGCTCGCGATTTGAAAGAACGACTTCCCGACCGTCGCACTCGACGCGCCCACGGGCGAGGGAAACGCGGCAGCGGGCCGCGGGCAGTTGGTAAACCTGCGACACGCCGGAGCGCAGACGCTTGAGGATTGGCGTCAGGATCCCGCACTCTCGCTCGCCCGCCGCATACAGCTCGACGGCTGCGCGTAATTCATCCGAGTCGACGACGGCACAAGATGCACGCGCGAACCGTAGAAGCTCCTTCGCATCGCCGGCTTCGGATTCGACGCAGGCAATGCAGGCAATCGCCGAAAGCATCGGTTCGCCTGCATCGCCGGCAGCCTCGAGCGCTAAAAGCGCCAATTCGACGCGAGCCGGCCCGGTCGTGAACCCGCAACCAATCAATGCAGCGTAGCACCGGATCTTCGGATTCTCAATTCCATCGTTACGACGCACAGCTTCGAAATTTGCCCGCGCGCAGCCTCGAAAGACCTCCGTGCCACGCGCTGTCGTCGGCGCAACGGATTCCTCGAGTTCTCGCACATGACGCGCGAATTCCCCATCTTCGCCAGCGAACCAGTCGCCGAAAGCTGCCTCCTCGAGGGCAAGCGCGATCCCGAGCGGCGCGCGCGAATCTCGCGCCAAGGCGATGGCTGCCTCCAACCGCGCGCGCTCCTCCGAGCGATTTCCGCGGTAGCGAAACGCAAGCGCTTGCACCTGAACGATCCCAAGCGCGAGGGTGAGGCTCGATCCGGCGAATAGCGGAGCGGCTTGGGTCCACTCTTCGAGCGCGCACGCAAAGTTGCCCAAACGAGCTTCGATCATTGCGATGAATCCCGCGCTGATGGCTTGGCCTTGCGGTAGCTCCGCATACCTACGGCGGATGTCATCGAAGATGGCGCGAGCTTCCAAATGTCTCCCGAGGTTCGTGAGGGCGTTTCCTAAGGCTGCCAAAACGCCGATCGTCACCGCGGCCGGTGTTTCGTGGGTTAACCGTTCACGGACGATGAGGGCTTCGTGCAGCCATTGCTTCTGCGAAATAGAGACCGCCCGCACGAGCGTTGCGGCTTGCCATACCGCCGGGTGGCGCATGAGAATCTCAATATCGAGCCGGGCGGCAACCTCCGCGAGTGCCGGCGGGAGATCGCTCATAAACGACGCGTGAAGCCCATCGAGCAGTCCGGCGGCCGCGTCCTGCTCGCCGGCGGCCATGAAGAGTTGAGCGGCTCGGAGCGGACTTGACTCGGACATGTTCCGAGCTGCATGGAGCAGCATCTCTTGACAACGCCCCGCGAAGCGGTCGGCGATCATCAGACGTACGAGCGGATGCGCTTCGTAAACGTTCTCCGAGACGGCATACAGGAATGCGGAGTCGCGAGCGAACGCCTGTAAGTCGAAAGCTGCTTGCGGGTCGTCGAGGGCTACCGCTACTTCTTCGCCGGTTGCCTGCGGGATCGCCGCCACGGCCACAAGCCGAGCGAAGCGTTCCGGCGGCATCGTTGCCAAGACCTGTTCGGACAAGTAATCGTACAGGTCTTCAAAGTTAATGCGATCCAGCGTTTCTAGGAGATCCGGCAACGAACGTTCCCGAGAGAGCCGCAGAAAGAGCAAAACGGCGATCGGCCAGCCTCGCGTCGCATCAGCGATGCGCGCCAAGGCGTCAGCGCGAATGTTCGCGCCGGAAAACAGGCGTGCGATCTCTTCGGCATCGAAGCACAACTCATCGCTGCGAAGCGTAAGCACCTCGTGCGGCGCAAAAAATCGGTTCCACGTAAACTGCAACGGACGACGCGAGCAAATAACGATTCGCCGGCTCGAGGGCGCCCGGGCGAGCAATCGCGCCAACAATTCAACGCACTCGACCGAATCCAAAATGCACTCGACGTTTTCGAAAATAAAGAGGTCGGCGTTGTCCCGTGACCACAGTTCGGTTACAAACGCGATCCCGCCGGAGACATCGTTCGCGTTCGAAAGAACGTGTCGCGCTAATTCAGCGGCCCGATCTGGGCAGTCCTGGGCAAGTGCGGTCGCAACTCCATGCGCGAAGGTGACGACCGAGCGCAGTTCCATGCAATCGCAACACAAGCTCGTATTTTCCCGAGCGGCAAATTGCCGCGCGAGCGTGCTCTTCCCGTATCCAGCCGGAGCAACGATCATCAGAAGCCGCGGCCGCGCGGCTTCGAGCCGACGCAAAATCGCCTCGCGATAGATCTCGCCAGGCGCCTCCCCGTAAATCAAACCAGACCGTACCTATCCTGACGGCGCAGCTCTAGCTAATAGTTGCCTTGCGTATCCACCATCTTCGGCCCGATCTCCTAGGAGTATTCGCCGTCGAACACACTCCCCCGAATACCGAAAGCGATGTACGAGCCGACGCCGAGCATATATATGGAGAATCGGGACGGAGGGGAGCGGTTCGAGCGAAAACCGTTTCGCATGCAAGACGGGCGTCGCGTTAGTGTCGCAAAAACGCCCGCCAAAACCAGATGCCCCAGGCTCCCGCGCACATAGAGACGAGCAGAAGTAGCGTTGCGAGCGGTTTGGCGCCGTTTCGCAGCGCCAAAGCCATGAGGACGAATAGGAACGGCTCGAAGTCGAGTGCGTGTCGCATTCCGAATTGGGCGTAGCCGTTGACGTAGTAGATGAAGTTCGGGGCGGCCGTCAGGAGGGTCAGCAGCCACATCCACGCCCCGAGCACCGGGCGCGTGCGAGCGAAAAAAGAAAGGACGAGCGCGGGTGAGGTCCAGGTGAGCGCGACGCCGGAAAACGAGGGAACCAGGAATGGGAAGCTCGCGATGCGCTGCGGGTACTGGACGAAGAACGACCATACTTGATAGCTAAAGTATTGGAGCCGAAACGGCGAACCCGTCGGCATGCCGGCCGAATCCTGATGGTACCAGGCCGTATAACCGATGTCGTACGGCAGCCCCCAGCGCAGCTCGTTGTACCAAACCCAGAGCACCGCAAACGGCACGAGCGTCGCAACAAACGCCGCGGTGCGGCGCCGGCACACGGCCGATGAGCCCGGACCGAAGAAGAGCATCGCCGCATACACCGGCAGGGCGAGGGCGAGCGCGAAGCGCGATTCGACGGCCGCCGCAGCGAAGAGCGCGACGACCCAGCCGCGCCGTTCGGTCAGGAGTTCGCGTAAGGCGAGCAGCGTGCAGGCCGCTTCGGCAACGTGCGCGATAAACCACACGTCACCGAAGACCGCGCACCAAAAGAGGTCCGTTCCAAGTAAGAGAAAGCCGCATAACAAAGCGCGCGTGCGCAGAGGAACGCCCAGCACGCGGGCGATCTCCCAGCCCGCATAGGCGGCCACCGCGCAAAGAACCTGAGCCAGCAGCGTTTGATTGACGCCGGTTCCAAAGACGCGAACGAAGGGCAGCAGCAAGATCGCGGGGAGCGGCGCTTCGATCACATAGTAGCGGTCACCGTAACGCAGCGCGTCGATATAGGCGCCGGGCCAATCGATCCAAACGCGCCCGTGGGCGAACGCGTCCGCCAGGAGCACGAAGTTGTTATAGGGTGTCGGATGCCACCCCCCGCCGGCAAGAAGCAGTGCGGCGAACGTGAGGAGCGCTGCGGCCCAAGCGCCCGCGCTCTTCAGCGAACCCACGCGCCCGCGCCCCTTATCGAGAACCACGCGCCCTTCAATGCGAACCTCGCTTGATCGCATAGAAGTAATACGGGCCGTTCCGGAGCATTTCGGCGCGAAAGCCCGGGATCGTGAGTGCATCGCTAAACGACACGAAGAAGACCGGACGCGCGGCCAGCCAGCCCGCGATGTGCGACGTGTATTGATCGGTTCCCGACGCGACGACGATCCGATCGCCGAACGAGTGGTCCACGTATGAAGCGTAAGCGAGCGGCGTGGAATAGGCCCACTCGGCGAGGACGATCGCATCGTCGGGCGTCATCGATTTGATCTCGTCGACGTACTCCGGCGCGCCGTAGTCGTTCGCTTGAGCGAAGAACGCGCTACGGTCGGGTGACGCTGCGAAGAACGACGCCGCGAGCCCGCCGAGAAACGCTACGCGAACGATGCTCTTCGCTCGTAGCGCAAAGAGCCCGAGGACGAGTTCGAAGCCGACGCCGATCGCGATCGTGGCGCAGAAGAGCGAGAAGAGATAGTAGCGGTCGGGATCTTGCAGTTCGTTATACGATTCGGTGTACGGCACCGGCAGCAGGGCGACGAGCACGAGGGCGACACCGCAGAGGTTGCGGCGGATCGCAAAGACGCCGGCGCCGATCGCCGCGAGAATGCAGCCGATGTAACCGAAAGCGCCGCCGAGGTGCAGCACGAGCGCCGCGCCGAAACGCCCGTACGACCGCAAATCCACGAAGCCCGCGAAGCCGCTGTGCACGTCGAAATCCGCGCCGCTGATCACGCGCACGAAATTGTGCCAGGTCTGCGGATCGTCGTAATTCCAAAACGGCAGACCCGGCGGCAGACCGATGGCGACGGTCGGATCGAGGTGATGCGACGCGATCCAGGCGCTGCGCAACGGCAGGTATCCGTACGGCGCAAGCCCGACTGCAAACGCTCCGAGGCCCAAGAGCAGCAGCCGCCGCTCGGGTAACCCGCGCGTGAGAACGACGAGCGCCAGTCCCGGTAGCAACAGCACCGTGATGCCGTGCGTTGCGCCGGCGAGGCCAGTCGCGAGCCCCATCGCGACAAAAGCAAAGGGCGAACCGCTCCGGGCAAAACGTAGCGCGAAATAGAGCGCGGCAACGCGCAAGAAGAGCGCGACGTCCTGGACCTCCGCCCGCGTCGCGTCGCGCCACGGCACGCTCGCGAAGGCGAAACCGAGCGCGCAGACGGCCGCCGTCGCGCGGCCGGCCCCGAAGTAGCGCGCGATGAGATAGGCGAGCGTCACCGACGCGGCAACGGCGCTCGCGCACATCAGATCGACGCGCCAGGCCGGTTCCCGAAACGGAATGGCGTGCACGAAGAGCCAGCCGAGGAGCACGAACGCGGGGCACGCGGGCGGGTGCGCGATGCCGAGGATCGCAGCAACCGTCTGCAATTCGCCCGTATCCCAGAACGCAAACGACGGCGGCAGCGACGCGACGTAGGCGGCAAACGCGATCAGACCGCACCCGGCGGCGAGCAACGCGTCGATGCTGCGCTCACCCGCCGCGAGGCCGCCCGCGTCCGCCACGGGACTGCCGAAGAGTCTCATGGCTGCCATTCGACGATCTGATAGCGGTCGGTCGCGGCCAAGCGGCGTCCGAGCGCCGCGAGACCGTAGCTCCGCGGCACGACGAAATAGACGTGCCCGAAACGTGCGCGCCACCCGGCGTAGCGTGCCGGGTACTGATTCGGCCAAGCGCAAAGCAGTCGCGCGTGCAGGGTTCGCGCGACGTACGCATCGTACGCGAGCGGTGCGGCGAACGTCCACGACGCGATGACGAGCGACCCCGGCACGACCAGACTCTCCGCCACCGCCGAGAACGGCCGCGCATCGACAAGTTGTGCCTCGCGCGCAAGGTCGGCGTGTGCGGAACCGGCGTGTTGAGCGAGACCGCCGAGCAGCAGCGCGCAGGAGCCCAGTGCCGCGACCCGCGGTCGCGCGTGGCCCGCTAGCCCGGTCGCGAGCCACGATGCTCCGGCGCCCGCGCTCACGGCGACGATCCAAAAAGCGGCGAGCGCGTAGCGGGCGGGGTCGCCCTCAGCCTCGGCGCTGAAGTTCGCGCCGAACGACACATCGAGCCCCGCCGTCGTCAAGAAACCCGCCGCAAGCCACGGGTAGCGCGCGCACAGCGGCACAAGACCGCAGATTGCGAGTGCGAGCAAGACATCGCCGTACTCGCGATAGGCAAGGGTCGCTCCGAAGGTGCGTGCCGCCGCAAGACCGTTTGCGGTCAGGCTTCGCTCGAGCGAACCGCCGGCGTCGAACGACGTGCCGGCGACATAACGCGCGAACGCCGCCGGACTTGCCGGCGCTCCTGAGTCCCAGGCCACGCCGCCGGCGACCCCAAGCGCCACGCCGGGATCGAGGCCATGCGCTTCGACGTAGGCGCTTCGCAATGGCACGTAGGCGTAGAGCGCGAGCGGCGCGCACCCGAGGGCAGCGCTCGCGAGGAATGCCCGCCGGCCGAGCGCCGCGACCGCCGGCCAGGCCGCAAGCAGAATCCCGGGCAGCGCGAGGGCGACGATGGGATGCGTCGCAAGCCCGAGGCCGCAGGCAAGTCCCGCCGCGGCCAGCGTGCGCGGCGAACGCGCGCTTCTCGCCCGCACCGCGCCGAGAAACGCGACGGTGGTGAAGAGCAACGCGAAATCGTGAACTTCGGCGCGCACGGCCCGGGTCCACACGACGTCGCCGAACGCGAAGGCGAGCGCCGCGCAAAAACCAACCCAAGCGCCCGCGCCGAGTTCCGCCACGAGCGCCGCGCACACGCCGGCTGCGCCCGCGCTCGCGAGCGCCGAAAAGAGCGAAAGCCGCCAAGCCGGCGAGCCGAGCAGAAGGGCGTGCGAAAACGCCCAGCCGCCGAGAACGAAGAGCGGGAAGCCGGTCGGGTGGGCGATCCCGAGGAGGTACGGAACGGTCTGCATCTCGCCCGTGTCCCAGAAGGCGACACCGGGCAACAGCGTCGCGACGTAGAACGCGAACGCGACGGTAAACGCCGCCACCCCGCAAAGGAAGCTCGAACTCATGCCGTGCCGCCGCATCAAGGGCGCCCCATTAGCCTCGTGAACCTACCCCGCCTTTCCGGCTCGCAGGTCGTCGTCGCGGAGCCTTTTTCCGAAACCGGAATCGCGGTGCTCCGCGACGCGGGCATCGATGTCGTTTCCGTCGTCGGCCAACCGCCGAGCGCGCTGCACGCAGCGCTTGCGACCGCCGACGGGTTGATCGTCCGCTCCGAAACGAAAGTCGACCGGGCGCTGCTCGCGTTCGGGCCGCGACTTTCCGTCGTGGCGCGGGCGGGCGTCGGCGTCGATGCGATCGATGTCGGAGCGGCGACCGACGCGGGCATCGTCGTGCTCAACACGCCGGGCGCGAACACGCTGGCCGCGACCGAGCAGACCTTCGCGCTCATGCTCTCGCTCGCGCGCCATACGCCCGACGCCGTCGCTTCGATTCGCGCCGGGCGCTGGGAACGCAAGCCCTTCATCGGAACCGAACTCGCCGGTAAGACGCTCGGCATCGTTGGCCTGGGGCGCATCGGCGGCGCGGTCGCGCAGCGGGCCGCTGCTTTCGGGATGACGCTGATCGCGACCGATCCGTTCATCTCCCGCGCCCGGGCCGAGGCGCTCGGTGCGCAATTGGTACCGCTCGACGATCTGCTCGCGCGCGCGGACATCGTCACGCTGCACGTTCCGCTTTCGAATCAAACGATCGGTCTGATCGATGCGCCCAAATTGCGGCTGATGCGGCCGCACGCCTATTTGATCAACTGCGCTCGCGGCGGGGTGATCGACGAAGCGGCGCTGCTCGAGGCCCTCGATGCCGGCGTGCTGCGCGGCGCGGCGATCGACGTGGTCGCGGCGGAACCACCGCCGGCCGATGGAACCGGCGCGCGTCTGCACCGTCATCCGAAGGTGATCGCCACGCCGCACCTCGGCGGTTCGACCGTTGAAGCGCTCGAGCGAATCGCAATCGAACTCGCGCACGACGTCGCAAGCGTCCTGCTCGGCGGCCCGGCCGCTGCCGCCGTCAACGCGCCGATCGCGGACGGTCCCGACGCCGAAATCTTGCGGCCCTTCGTCGATCTCGCGTACCGCATCGGGAAACTCTACCCGCAACTGGCGGCTTCGAGCGATCCGTCAACCTTGGGACTTTCGAAGGGCGGCGCGTTTTCGCTCGTGATGGAAGGCCAAATCGCGCCGCTCGATTCGGCGCCGCTGGTCAC
>Ga0116227_10006948_pt1 | contig 22531 bp, 17 predicted proteins | sample S1TSphgellanicum_FD_89693 | JGI IMG/M metagenome (GOLD analysis project Ga0116227, IMG submission 89693) | Host-associated microbial communities from peat moss isolated from Minnesota, USA - S1T2_Fb - Sphagnum magellanicum MG | ecosystem: Host-associated > Plants > Peat moss > Unclassified...
CGCGATAATACCAGCGTCGGATCACACTGAGCAGGTCCATGTCGATCACTCCAATGCCCCCCGACTGAAAGCCAGGGGTGAGGAAAGCATGGGTCAATTCTCAGTGAAAATTTATGGACCTCCTGGGTCAATTCTCAACGCAACTCAACAGTTCATGTTGTACATTTCGAACTTCGACGACGTCGCCTGCATAGCCGAACGCCTCATCGGCGATCTCTTTCCGTTCGCTGTAAGGCGCACTTCGAGCTCAACCCGCCGTCAGCTCATGCGCAGAGCGTCGAGTTTGGTTGCTGATTTTGGCCGATCTACCCCGCCCAATCGTGATGCGGCGACTTGAACTCATCACTGAATTGGCAATTGCAACCGTTGGAGCCTATCCTCAAAACTGGGATCAGTGGTGTCCTAAAACGCCCAGGTTATCTGTGCTAGAAAGGAGTCTTGACGCAAAATGAAAAATGAGTCACACCTCAAATATGCCAAGAAGGAACGGTTCCAGGCGTCATCTGCAAAGGAATATTTATGGGGGGAAGACCGCAAAAACCGGCAAGCATGGTGGCCATTCCGGAGGCGAGGCGCAGGGCGACGGAGCACCGTTTGTGCGTGGCCAAACTCATTTTGGCCACGACAAGTCTCGGCAGCGCCATCCCCGCGTATGCCGCTGACAATCCGCCATCGGCTGCCTCGACCGATCAATTCAACGAAATCATTATTACCGCCACGAGGCAGAACACCACAGTTCAGACGACGCCCTTCAGTATCACGGCAATCTCCGCCAACCAAATCGCCGCGAGGGGCATTGTTGATGTGGACAGCCTCGTCAATTCGGTGCCTGCCATTTCTATTCGCAACACCGGAGGACCCGGCGAAATGGAGTTCGAGGTCCGTGGTCTGAACTCCCAGGGCGGAAATTCCTCAATGGTCGGCCTGTATTTCGGCGAGATACCACTCTCAACGGCGTTAGGCTCGCAACTTGGGCATACTTCCGCAGACCCGGGATTATACGATATGAAACGGGCTGAAGTATTGACCGGGCCGCAGGGGACGCTTTATGGATCAAGCTCCATGGGCGGAACAATTCGGCTCATACCCGCGTCGGCCCAACTTGGGACGTACTCTGCCAGTACGCAGGTGATCGTTTCGGGCACCGCCTCGGGAAGCGGTCTCAATCATCAAGAAAACGGAATGATCAATATTCCGTTGGGCGATAAAGCGGCGTTGCGTATCGTAGGCTCGTTGATCGACGATACCGGCTGGATCAAGCGCCTTGTGTTGACTGATGGGTCTGTGGCTGTCGATTCCGGTGCTTTTCCTGACGTCAGCCGTCCGGCCAATTTTTATTCCGCACCAGCGCAGGAGTCACTCAATGGTGCCAATTCAACCAAGATTGATTCGATCCGGGCGACGATTCTCTGGCAGCCACTGCCAAACCTGACGATCGAGCCGCTGGTGATGCACCAGCAAATTGAACAAGCGGCGCCCCCGGCAATCGACGTAAATGGTAGCCCTGCATACCCCACATTACCTCAAACTTGGGCGCACTATGAAATCTATGATACGCCGGAGCCGCAGACGGATACCATGACTTTCGGCAGCCTGAACGTTGTTTACCAGTTGCCTTTGTTTTCGGTGACTTCTGCAACCGGGTATTGGCGTCGCAAATCGACCGATCTTCAGGACGTCGTGGAACAAGCCGCATCCGCAGTAGGCATTCCGGTCTACGATGCGACGCAGGGAGGGATAGGCCCCATCACATCCACTTTAGGCCCGGGTATCTTGGAACAGGACACGTCACGGCAGGTGTCCGAGGAATTACGTCTGGCGTCCACGGGCTCCGGACCGATCAAATGGGTTGCCGGGTATTTTTATCAAAACTTGCGTTCGGCCACCACGATCTCGGCGCTGGCTGAGCAAGGCACCCCGATTTTCGGGGGCACTGCGTTGTCTGTAAACTATATCGTCCAAGACCTTGTGCAAAATGCGGTCTATGGAAACCTTTCGTGGCGGTACTCTTCGCATTTCGAAGCGGCAGTCGGCCTGCGGCATTATGTGTTCAGCCTTAACGAAACCTCGGTAGAAAACGGCGTGTTCACACCGCTCGGACCGGAGGGTACCGACGTTGTGTTTAATGATGCGAACACAACGAGGGCCAGCGGCACCGTCCCGAGTTTTTCTCTGACCTACAACTTTGATCGCAACCGCATGATCTATGCGCGGGCGGGAAAAGGATTTCGTCTCGGCGGGGTCAGCGCCGAAGGCGGTCCGATACCCGTGGCTCCGGCGAGCAATACCAATCCGAATTTCGCATCGCTTGTAGCCAACGAATGCGGTCTTCAAGCCAAAGTACTTCTAACGACAGTTTGCAATCCCAACATTTTTCTGTCGGCGCCGAGGACCTTCAGTCCGGATACGCTGTGGAGTTATGAGGTTGGTGAAAAATCGTCGTTTTTCGATCGACGGTTGACGATCAACCTAAGTGCTTATCTCGAAAACTGGTCTAATCCGCAGGTGGCGACCAATGTTTCGGGGTTCGGATTGACAGTGAACGGTGGCAACGCGCAGATCAAGGGCATCGAGGGGCAAATTCAGGCCCGGCTCCCGGCAGGGTTCAATCTGTCGGCGAACGGCAGCTTTGTCGACGCAAAATTTCGCGCAAGCAGCGCGCTGACCGGTTTTCCTGCCGGCACGCAAATTCCCGACACACCAAGAGTGTCGGGGTCAGCGATTCTGCAATGGGAACACGCACTTGCCAATGGCCTCGTCCTGTCAAGCTCGCTTGAAGACACCCTTTCCGGCCCAAAGACCGACCTGCCCTACGGGGTGACCGCCACGTTGCTGAATATCAACCAGCTTTTGGTGCACCTGCCCGGCTATAGCATTGCCAATTTCCGGTTTGGCATTGCTGGCGAGCACAAGGGTAATGGTCGCTGGACCGCTGCTCTGTTCGTCAATAACCTGGCGAACAAGCATGTGCTGCTCGACCCACAACCACAAATCGGATTGCAGACCGGCGCGTTCGAACGCTTTGTGATGAACCAACCGCTCACTGCGGGTGTAGACGTCAGTTTTACCTTCTGATGGTCAGATCGGCATAAGCTACAGATCTCAACCAGATCGTGTGCAAATGTCTGATATCTTGCAAACCACTAGGGCATCGTGCGTAATTTAAAAATCACGCACGATGCTCCAAGTCTTTGTTGTCGCATCGTTTTGCTCTAGAGTCATTCCGGTTCTGATTGAACCGGAACGACTCTAGACGTTTTTGTTTTGCCGTATTTTCCGGTGCGGTTGCTAAGAACCTGACCCTTGGACAGCGCGATGCCGTGTTGTCGCGTTGGCTCTCGCACAGAAGCGTACTTCTTACGGGTCCGCGGGCCCTGGTACTGACTGTGTGACGACTGTTTGGATATCCAACCTATAGTGGGCAACGGCACGCAGCCAATGCTTGCTGGCTCTGGCGGCGTTGCGGTTGTCGGCAAAGTAGCGCGGGACCGGACGATCATTTCGACGCGCTGTGTCGCACTGGATTTGCCACAGTCACGATTGTCGGATCGGCACGCAGCACCGCGACGGTTGGTAGCTGGCGTAAGGGATGCCGAGCCTATGCGAACTGATGATTTTTACGGATCAGGAATGCGCATTGCGGGGACGCCAGATAAACAAGGCTGGTTTGAACAGTACCGGCAGGATGCACAATATCCGTTTCAGTTTATACGCCCTGCGGCCGTCGCGTTTGTTGCAACCAGCGCACGCCGAACACCATCATCACCGTCAGCGCGCTTATCGCCAGAGTAGTTCTCTGTTCCGGCATTAACGCAAGCAGGATCAGCGCGATGACCATAGCCAGAATCGCGGCATAGCTCAGCCAGGGAAATAGCCACATTTTGAGAGGAATTTCCTGCGCCGCCGCCTCAAGCTGGCGGCGCTGGCGGATCTGAGCGATGGCGATAAGTATATAGATAAACAAGCATATGGCGCCTGCGCTGCCGGTCAGAAGGGTAAAGACGTCCTGGAGCATAAACAGTTGGCCAAGCGCAGCGACCGAACCGGCTACGCAACAAATCAATACGCCGACCACCGGAGTCTTGTTGTCGGCAGTATATTGGAGGAAGTGCGGCCCTTCACCGCTCCTGCCCAATTCATAGAGCATGCGCGACGAGATGTAGATCCCCGAGTTCAAGCATGAGAGTACAGCGGTGATGACAATGGCCGTCATCACCTGGCCGCCGCCTGGAATTCCGATGGCATCCAGCGCCGCCTTGAACGGCGATAAGCCGGCAACGACCGTGTTCCAGGGCACAATTGCCGTGATCAGGAACACGCTGCAGACGTAAAAAACCACAATGCGCAGGGCTACGCTGCGCACTGCCTTTGCGATGTTTGCCGCCGGATCGGCGGATTCTGACGCAGCAATGGTGGCCATCTCGCTTCCCATCATCGAGAACAACACCACCGGAAGCGCCGCAAGCCAGCCAAGCAGACCTGTGGGCAGCAACCCGCCATGGCCTATCATGATTGAAAGTGCATGATGTGGACCGGAGCCAAACACTGCAATGAAGGCCAGACCGACGGCGATAAATACGCCGATGGCCGACACCTTGAGCATAGCAAACCAGAATTCTACTTCGCCATAAGCCCGTACCGAAAGCAAGTTGATGCCGGACATTATTGCCACGAGGCCCAATCCCACCGCCCAGACCGGCCCCGGAAATCCGGCAACGTGCAGTAACTTGGCTCCGGCGACAGTTTCGGCTCCGACGGCGAACACTTGGCAATACCAGTAGAGCCAGCGGATCACGAAGCCCGCCCATGGCCCGAGCACGTTGGCGACATATTCAGCAAACGACCCGCTGCCGGGATGGATCATCGCCATTTCGCCGATCATCCGCATGACCAGAACCACCAGCAAACCGCAGACGCCGTAAACCAGGAACACACCCGGACCGCCCAGGCTGATCGCACTGCTCGAACCCACAAAAAGGCCGGCACCGATGACGCCGCCCAACGCAATCATGGTAACATGGCGGGGTTGGAGAGTATGCCCGAGTTCGTCAGCGGGCCCGGCGACGGTCATGCGCACCCGGCTCCGCGTGGCGCGGTGCAAGGGTGAAGATTGTTGATGTTGATGCTGGCCGCCCGATCGGGTGTGACGTTGCGCACGCTGTCGGATCGCCTGATCGTCTCCATCGACTTCAATGCATTTCTCCCAGAATTGAGCTCGGATTATCATTTTCGCGACGAGGAATAAGACTTCCCACTCCGTACAGTGCGATCGTGTTTGATATGCCCATCGCGAGGGACCTCACCGGGGCGTTGCCCCGATGCTTGCCAACAGAATTCCGTAGAAAATACATTGTCTAGTAAAACGCCGGTCGTGGGATCGAGGCAAGGCATGGGCTGAAGTCCGATCCCAATACCAACTGCGATCCGACTTCACGAGCTTCGGTTATCGGCGCATACGCGCCGGGCCCATCGCCCTGCAGGCTGATGACGGGGCTGCCCGAAAGATTGATGGCAACTGCGCGTGATCCTGGATCAGACGATGTGAACGCACGCGACAAAAGTGGGAATATCAATTTCCTAAGGGCAGGAAACGGCGCGAGGGCGTCCAGATAACCTAGGCGCGGATTATGGATCCCGATCCAGAATGTGTCTCGTCCGTTAAAGGTGATGTTGTCGGGAAATCCGGGCAACCCGTCGACAAATATTCCTGCTTTCCCGATTTGGGAGCCGGAAAGCCAATATTGGCGAATTCGATAGGCGCCGGTTTCAGCGACAAGTATATAGGCGTCATGCGGCCCAAGGGCTACGCCATTGGCGAATTGCAGGCCGGACAACAGCGTCGATGTTTGCCCCGTGATCGTGTCAAAGCGCAGGAGGCGTCCCGTTCCACGATGCTCCACGATTTCAAGCAGGTCGTCACCAGACCCACGTTGCGAGGAAACGTCGGTCAAATAAACAACCTGGCCGCTGGTATCCACAACCAGCCCGTCTGCATAGTGGATCGGAATTTTCCCGCTCGCGGTGGAAAGAACCTTGATACTTCCATCGCTGTTGATCCGAAGCAGGCCACGTTTCGCATCCGCGACGACAAGTGTGGAATCCTTCAGAAAGCCAATGCCGAGTGGCACACCGTGGGTATTGGCCACAATGCGGGATGATCCGTTCAAACCTGAAATCAAGAGGATCTTGCCGTCACTGAACCCGGTGGCGAGATCGCCGTTGCGCGGGTTTACGGCAATCGCTTCCGGACCGCGCCCTGCACAGCCGAAGCGCCGTGGATTCGAGAGGCTTGCATGGTCGACGAATCGCGTGGTCCACACCGGCAGAACAGGCGTCGGCCGCCACGAAGTCGGGTTCATCGGCGAGGCGTTCAATTGCAAAACGGCAAACAGCCCGAACACCAGTAATACGACGGCTAGACCTGTTGTGACCAGCCACCTTCTTTGGCACCAACGCTCCGCCATTGTCTATCCCTCAAACCACACGGTGTTCGCGCGAGATGCATGTATCTGAAAAAACGGATGTTCTACGATATTGAACCGCCCCATGGCCGAGGTGAGCGGCCCGAAGTACTGCCGCACTCCTATGGCGGCAGTACCGGTTCCGGTTAAACTGCAAAATGGACCGTTCCGGTTTGACCGGCACCTGTTGAATCAAGCCGAACGGGTCGGTCCCGCCATCATCGTCGAGGCAATCTATGTATGGCGGCGGACCTTGGCACCTCGGTACTTTATTCCCGACCCTACAAATGAGGACTACCTCATTAATGCCGCGTCCGGCAAGAGGGAAAATTTCCGAGCGATGCGCTGACGCTGCGGCCGGCACGCGTCGCGAATCCGGCCGTGTCGGGCAGGTGGACGCTGTGGCCAGGACGCCATTATGTCCGCCGGTGTCAAGCGCCACGATTGGCCTTATCGGGCGAGCGGACCTGCACGACGACTTTGCCGATTGCGCGCCGATCCTTTACTATGCGTATTGCCTCGCCCGCTTTCTCGAACGGAAACACGCGTTCGATCTTGGGATCGATTTTCTTCTCCGCCCACCAGTCGAACAGCTGCCGCACATTTCTTCTGTTATGCTCTGGATTGCGTTTCGCGAACTCACCCCAAAAGACGCCCGAGAGATCGCAGCTATTGAGGAGTGGCAAGTTGAGCGGGATGCGGGGAATGCCGGCCGTGAAACCGATGATCAGGTATCGGCCGGCCCAGGCGAGGGAACGCACGGCCGGCTCGGCATAGTCGCCGCCGACCGGGTCGTAGACGACGTTCGCCCCGCCTGATCCAATCGCGGCCTTGAAAGCCGCGCCAAGCGCCTTGGACTTGTCAGCGTCCAGTGGTCCGGATGGATAGATAATTACGTCATCAGCGCCGACGCTCGTCACAACCGCCGCTTTTTCGGGCGAAGATACTGCGGCCACCACGCGCGCGCCCAGCGCCTTGCCGATCTGGATAGCAGCTATGCCGGTGCCCCCGGCAGCGCCAAGCACCAGCAAGGTCTCGCCGGCTGCCAGGTGTCCGCGATCCTGAAGCGCGTGGATCGTAGTCGCATAAGTCAATAGCAGGGCGGAACCTTGTTCATAAGGAAAAGGCTCGGGCAAGGCGAACGCTTGGCTTGCAGGCACCGAAACGCGTTCTGCAAGGCCGCCTCCGGTGTTGCTGGCCGCGATGAGACGGTCGCCGACCGACCAGCCTTCAACCCCTGCGCCGATCGCCGCCACCCGGCCGGCAACCTCACTGCCCGGCGCAAATGGCCGGGGGAGTCTAACCTGATACTTGTCTTCAATGAGCAGAGAGTCGGGATAATTGATCGCACATGCTTCAACTTCAATGACGATATCGCCGTCTCTGCAAGCTGGCTCGGGAAGTTCGCCAAGCTTCAACGCCTCGGGTGGGCCTATCACCTCCGATAGAATAGCTTTCATTTGTCTCATCCTTTGCTTTCTTCGTCGCCCATTGCGGATCACAGTACTTCAAAAAGGCCGGCAGCGCCCATGCCGCCGCCGACGCACATTGTGACGACGACGTGCTTTGCACCTCGCCGCTTTCCCTCGATGAGGGCATGACCGACCATGCGGGAGCCCGACAGGACATAGGGGTGGCCGATGGAAATCGACCCTCCGTTTACGTTGAGCAACGCGTCGGGAATCCCGAGCTGGTCGCGGCAGTAAAGAACCTGCACCGCGAACGCTTCGTTCAGCTCCCAAAGACCGATATCGTCGATGTCGATGTCGAGGTCGAAGCGTCGAAGGAGCTTCGGCACCGCGAAGACCGGACCGATGCCCATCTCGTCCGGCCGCGTTCCTGCTACGGCCATACCGACATATCGACCCAGCGGAGCAAGCCCGCGCCGCTCTGCCAGCTTCGCCTCCATGACTACGCAAGCGGACGCGCCGTCCGAAAGCTGGCTCGCATTGCCGGCCGTGATGACGCCGCCGTCGACCACCGGCCGCAGGGATTGCAGCCCATTCAGGGTGGTGTCCGGACGGTTGCCCTCATCTTTGCGTAGGGTGACAGGTCTGCGCTCAACAGCGCCGGTCGTGTTGTCCTTGATGGCCATAACGGCGTCGACCGGGATCAGTTCGTCATCGAACGCCCCGCGCGCTTGCGCCGCAGCAGTGCGCTGCTGCGACTGGACGGCGTAGCGGTCCTGCGCCTCGCGGCCAATATTGTAGCGCGCCGCCACGACTTCCGCCGCCTGCAACATGGATATGTACATGTCGGGCGCCATCGCGACAAGCTCGGGGTCGACAGAGATACGCAATTCGTCGGTCTGGACGAGCGAGATCGATTCCACACCGCCGGCGACGACCACATCCATGCGGTCCACGATCACTTGCTTGGCGGCTGTCGCGATTGCCATCAATCCCGAGGCGCACTGGCGATCGAGCGACATTCCCGCGACCGAGTCCGGCAATCCCGCGCGCATCGCAGCGGTGCGCCCGATCATTGCCTGGTGTCCCTGCTGCATGGCCGCCCCGAACACCACGTCGTCGACCTCGTCGAGCGCAATGCCGGCGCGGACGATCGCCTCTCGAATCGGCAATGCGGCAAGCGATGGCGCCGGCGTCAGATTAAAGGCGCCCCGATAGGCGCGTCCGATCGGGGTACGCGCCGTGGAAACAATGAGTGCTTCTCGCATGATTGGACTGTGGCCTCCGTGTGCGGCTTTACGTCGATCCCGCCCTTGCCTCGGCATCGTTCGCAGTCACTGCTTATCCGTTCATACCGGGTTTATCAATTTTTTTGAGTCATAACTCAAAAAAAGCTGGCCAGTCCCGTCATGCCATTATATCCGATCGCGACGAAGCGCAGACTCGCGCTCTTAAGTGTCCACGCATTCTTTAAGGACAACCTCGGAAATGGATTTCACTCTCACGCCAAGGCAGGCGGAATTTCGCGACCGCATCCGTTGCTTCATGCAGGAGCGTGTCCGACCAGGCCTCGGCAGCTTCTACGAGGAACTCAACAGCGAGCCGCGCTGGAAGGTTATACAGGTCATTGAAGAACTGAAAGTACAGGCCAGGCAGGAAGGTCTCTGGAATCTATTCATGCCACCTGCATCCGGCCGTGTTCCGGTAGATGATACCTTCGCATTCGAGGGGGAGCAATTAAGCAACCTTGAATACGCTTTGTGCGCCGAAGAGATGGGTCGCATCTACTGGGCTTCGGAAGTTTTCAATTGTTCTGCGCCCGACACCGGAAACATGGAGGTGCTGTTGCGCTACGGCACGCGTGAGCAGAAAGACGAATGGCTCGCACCGCTGATGAAAGGGGATATGCGGTCAGTCTTCCTCATGACCGAACCCGCGGTTGCTTCGTCGGATGCGACCAACATCGAGACGTCCGTAACGCGCGACGGGGACCACTATGTCATCAACGGCCGTAAGTGGTGGTCATCCGGGGCGGGCGATCCGCGCTGCAAAATCGGCATTCTTATGGGCAAGACCGCGTTCGACGGAGACCGCTACCGGCAGCAAAGCATGATTCTGGTGCCGATGGATGCGCCAGGTATCACGATCAAGCGCATGCTGCCGGTGATGGGCTATGATCATGCGCCCCACGGGCACGGCGAGATCATCCTCGACAACGTTCGCGTCCCCGTCTCGAACATCTTGCTTGGCGAAGGCCGCGGGTTCGAGATCGCGCAGGGCCGGCTCGGGCCTGGCCGCATCCACCATTGTATGCGGACCATCGGCGTGGCGGAGGAGGCGCTGGCGGCGATGGCCACGCGTCTTGTCTCACGTGTCGCTTTCGGAAAGCGCATTGCTGACCAAAGCGTCTGGGAAGAGCGTGTCGCCAAGGCACGCATTGATATCGAGATGGCACGTCTGCTCTGCCTTAAGGCGGCCGACATGATGGATCACGCGGGGAACAAAGCCGCGCAGAACGAGATCGCGATGATCAAAGTGCAGGCGCCGATCATGGCCTTGCAGATTATCGACGACGCGATACAGGCGCACGGCGGAGCCGGTGTCTGCGACGATTTCACGCTCGCATTCGATTGGGGAAATATTCGGGCGCTCCGCCTTGCAGACGGGCCCGACGAGGTTCACCGACGGGCAATCGCCAAGGCCGAGTTTGCCCGTTATGCCGAATATGCCGCGCCCCGGCCGGAGCGGCATGGACCATGACTGCGGATCTCGATCTTCCGAAGCTGGCACAGTGGCTGGAATGTCGGCTGCCGGGCTGTAGCGGAACCTTGTCCGCCGAGAAATTCCCCGGGGGGCAATCCAATCCCACGTATCGGCTGACCATCGGGGATGGCCAATATGTGCTGCGCCGCAAGCCGTATGGCGAATTGCTGAAGTCGGCCCATGCGGTCGACCGAGAATTCGGGTTGCTCTCGGCCCTCCATCCGACGGGCTTCCCGGTGCCGCGTCCGATCGGTCTTTGTGAAGCTGATGCGGTAATCGGCGCCATGTTTTACGTGATGGAACTGGTCGAAGGGAGGACCCTCTGGGCCGGCACCTTGCCGTCACAGACGCCGCGCGAACGGGGCAAAATCTATCGGGACATGATCCTGACACTCGCCCGGCTGCACTCAATCGACTATGAGGCAATCGGCCTCGGCGGATTCGGACGGCCCGGCAATTTTTTCGAGCGTCAGGTGACACGTTGGACCACGCAATATCGGGCGGCGCAGACCGACGACATCCCTGAGATCGAGCGGCTTATTGATTGGTTGCCGAAGACTGTTCCCGAACAGTCGCGCAGCTCTATCATCCATGGCGACTATCGCATCGACAATTTAATTTTCGCACCGGATCGGAACGAAGTCGCTGCGGTGATCGACTGGGAATTGGCGACGATCGGCGACCCGTTGGCCGATTTCGCCTATCTGATGATGAGCTGGATATTACCCGCGGATGGCCGGGCAGGCTTGTTCGGCACCGACTTCAAGACGACCGGCATCCCATCCATGCAGGCGGCGATCGACATCTATTGTGGCGCGACGAACCGCTCCACCTTGCCCGATCTGCATTGGTATTTCGCGTTCAATCTGTTCCGGATGGTCGGCATTATCCAGGGCATCAAGCGCCGTATGCTGGACGGCAACGCCTCCAACACGCAGGCGGCCGAAAGTGTCGCGACGCTCATCCCGCGCGCGCAGGCCGCCTGGCAGCAGGCACAGCTCGCCGGCGCAGCATGAAATCTGTCGATTAGGAGGTGATCGGTGAATCTGTTCGATTTCAACGGCAGAATCGTTATGCCCATCGCGGCAGGGCTCTGACATGCGGTTCGTCAACAAGACCGCGATCGTGACTGGCGCTGCGTCAGGGATCGGGCGTGCCACGGCGCAACTGCTCGCGCGGGAGGGTGCGTCCGTCCTCGCTGTCGATCTGCTTGCTCCGGCCGAGGAGCTTTCTACCGACGGTCGGCAGATAGTCTTCCGCGGGGCTGATATCAGCACCGAAGCATCGGTGGTCTCCATCGTCAACGATGCCCGCGACCGCTTCGGTCAGATCAACATCATTGTGGCCAATGCGGGCATAAGCGGCAGCCTCGGCAGCATCTTCGACGAGGACGAGGATGAATGGGCAAGGACGCTGCGCATCAATCTCATCGGTGCGTTTCTGGCAATCAAGCATGGCGCGCGGGCCATGGTAGAGGCTGGCACGCCTGGCGCGATCGTCTGTACTGCTTCGGTTGCCGGGCTGCGGTCCGGCGCCGGCGGAATGGCCTATTCAGCGTCGAAAGCCGGTGTGATCAATCTTGTGCAGACCGCAGCGCAGCAGCTGAGCGGAACCGGCATTCGCGTCAATGCCGTCTGCCCCGGACTGGTCGAAACGGGGATGACGAAGATCATCTATGATGCGGCGCGCCATTCCGGCCGCGAGGCAAACATTGGCAAGCTCAATCCTCTCAAGCGCGGTGGCGAGGCAGATGAGCTGGCTGCGGTGATCGCATTCCTGGCCTCCGATGCGGCATCCTACGTAAATGGCCAGGCGCTCGCCGTCGACGGCGGTCTTTCTGCTTCACTTCCTTTCGCGAAACCTCCCCGCCTGGGTGCGGCCACCTTCTAGAGGAACCTGTGATGATCGAGACGAGCCGGCAATCGGGCATACTGGCGATTGTCGGCTCGATCCACCCGTGAATGCGCAAAATATTGTCCGTGTTGCTCCCGATCACATACGCGCTGCCTAGCCGGTACGCTGCGGCTCGACGGCAGTCGCTGCCGAGTGCGGTATCGCGACCGAGGGAATGGCCGTACCGAGCGCGATCATCGCGCGGCTGAGCGAGCCACTAATCTCCGGGAGGGCGATCCCGGGGTAAATTGTACGATGCCATATGATCGCCAATACTTCAGCCACGTCTGCATCGCTGATCTTGTTACGATCGATAAGATTGCGAAGATCCGGATTTGGACTGACCCACATGAGCCGGGTCATCTCATCCACCATTCCACCCAATGCGTAGAGCAGAATCTCGAGCACATCGCGGTCGACGGCGCCGTCAGGATAGTGCTGCAGGACTTTGCGTAAGGTGACGTCGTGCCAGTCGCGAAAGACGCGCTGCGATCGTCCGGCAAAATCGTTCTCGCTGTCCTGGAACTGGTAGACGCAACGGATCAGCTTGGAATTGGCGCGTGCAGAGCTGAACCATGCCTTGTTGGCTCGCAGGATGGCAGTGAAAGGCGAGTCTGCCGCGCCGACGTCGAATGCGTGTCGCTGCATTGGCACATAATGCATGAATTCACCGAGGACGGCGTAGCAGATGTCGTTTTTATCCTTGAAATACTTGTAGAAAATTCCCTCAGACATCCCGGCGTCAATCGTGATGTCGATAGCGCGAAGCTGGTTGTAGCCCTTTTTTTCGAGCACGCGTGCGGCAGAAACTTTCAGCATTTCCCGCGTCCGGTCCGTCTTGCGACCGGGCGGCATCGCCGCCAGCCGGGTCGCCAGTCGCTCGACAAAATTAAGGCTCATCGTGGGGCTCGGTGCGGTCGCGCTGGTATGGGTGCTCAAAACAGTAAGACCTCCTCGTCCGCCGGCGGGCCGCCACTGCGACATCGCTCCGTTCGTCTAGCCAATTATGGGCTTTCTCTCAACATATCGTTCAGACAGCCGCTCCCGCGGCCGAAACGGCGCAAGTTATTTTGAGGAGAACCTCAAAAAAAGCTGGTGCTCTTGCTCTTTGGGACTTACAGCGGGTCCTGGCTGCGGCGGACCGGTGGATACCGGAATGCCGCGCCCTCGATTATGGAAGATGATTCTCTTTGAATGGAGGCTATGGATGACGGCGGATCTGGAATCTGCGGGCGACCCGTTCGGAGACGCGGTCCCGGGTACCACCGAATGGGTTTCGCCTTGGCTTAGGATCACGCAATCGATGATCGACCAATTTGCCGAAGCGACGCTGGAATCGGACCCGATGCATGACGATCCCGCCTGGGCGAAAGACAATATGCCGCAAGGCGTCACAATCGCTTACGGATTTCAGACGGTATCGCTGATGTCCTATTTGATGAAACAGGCGACCGGTGCGCCCGAAACGATCATCTCAAACGCGGCTGGAAGTATGCTGAATTACGGATTTGACCGACTGCGGATGGTGTCTCCGGTCCCGGTCGAATCCCGGATCCGCGGTCGCTTCACATTGGTGGGGCGGGAAACCGACGAGAAGGGGCGTATCCTTCAGCGCACGAATGCCGTGGTCGAACTGGAAAATCAGGACCGCCCGGCGGTGGTCGCGGAATGGCTGTCGCTGTGGGTGCCCGCGCGTGGCTGACCCATGCTGGCCGCCAGTGACGAGATAGGACACTATAGATGATACAAAGTCTCGAGGATCTTCAACGGCTCGATCAACTCGTGGCATATTGGGCGCAAGCCACGCCCGACGCGTGCGCCTGTGTCTCGGGCGACCTGCGCCTCAGTTACGCTGCTCTGGAGGCTCGGATCGATGCCGTTGCCAAAGCGCTGCTGGCGGCCGGCGTGTGCAAGGGTGACCGCATTGCGACATTGTCACCCCCCAACGCCGATTTCCTGATTTGCCTTCTTGCGACCGCGTCTGTCGGCGGCATCTGGCAGGGCCTCAACCCCCGCTATCAGATTGAAGAGCTGAAATATGTCGTGACCGACAGCGCGCCGAAGATTCTCTTGTCGCGCACACGCATTGGCGATCGGTCTTTCGCTGCCGAGATCCAGGCGCTGCGTAATGCCGCGCCGTCGCTGATGGCGGTCGTGACGCTCGAAGACGATGAGGTGATCGACGGTGGCGTGACATTGGCTGCATTCGAGGCGGAGGGCGCCCACGTCTCCGACGTCGAACTGGCGGAGGCAAGGGCTGCAGTCAGCGTGGATGACCCGTGTCTTATTGTTTATACGTCCGGATCGACGGGCCGGCCGAAAGGCGCGCTTCTGCCCCATCGCAGCATCGTTCGCTTCGGCGTGCGGCAAAATCGGGTGTGGCCGATCTCGCCGCTAATCGGGCTCAATTATTTCCCGATCAATCACGTTGCCTGCGTATGCGACGTTTCCGCGCCGATCCTGGCTGCGGGCGGCACCCTTGTGTTCCTCGAGCAGTTCGACGCGCGCAAGTCGCTCGAGCTGATGGAACGTGAAGGCGTTACCTTGTGGGCATCGGTGGTGAGCACGTTCCAGATGCAATTCGCCCTGCCGGACTTCGCGAGCTTCGATCTTTCGCGCGTCCAGCTCATCATGTGGGGTGGGGCGGCCGCGCCCGAGCCGCTGGTCCGGCGCCTGCTCGAGATCGCGCCGCGCCTCGCGACCAATTACGGTATGACCGAGACGATGATCAGCACGACGACGCCCCCAACCGACGATCTGGACCAGCTCCTCAACACAGTGGGATCTGCCTTTCCGGGTGTCGAGATCCGGCTGGTCCGTGAGGACGGCATGGATGCTGATACTGGCGAGCCAGGCGAAATCTGGGTCCGATCGGAATATAATTTGCTTGAATACTGGCGCCGACCGGAGGCCACCGCAGATGCGATCACGGCGGACGGATTCTTCAAGACGGGCGATGTCGCGGTCCGTCGCGCGGACGGAAATTATCGCATCTCGGGGCGGCTCAAGGAAATGTACAAATCGGGCGGCTACAACGTGTACCCGCGCGAGATCGAGATGGTTCTGGAAGAATTCCCGAACGTTTTGCAGGCGGTGGTGGTATCGATTCCAAACCCGCTCTGGCAGGAAGTCGGCGTCGCCTATATCGTGCCGGGCGGCGACATGTCGATCGGCCAGTTGGAGCAAACTTGCCGCGCGCACCTCGCCAACTACAAAGTTCCTAAGCACTTTATCATCGAGAGCGACCTGCCGCTGCTACCGGTCGGCAAAGTCGACAGGGTGATGCTTGCACGAAGGGCTGCGGAGCGCCTTATCGCGAAGTGACCGTCGTGGAAGGATGTTTCCGCGCTAAAAGACAATGACCTCGTGAAGCGGGGCGTGGCGCGACCTGGGTTTGTCGGATCCCATGGAGGCGCAAGGTCGACAGTCGTGCCATGTTCGCTCACGGGCGCTCCTCGGTCGACACGGCGGAAGGCGTCACTGGTTTTCGCGAGAAGCGCCGCCATTCTATTTCGGTCGCGTCAGCAGCGACATGCCCGATTGCTATCCCTGGTTTGAGGAGCCGACTTATGCCTGATGTATTCCCCAACCTTTTTCGTCTCGATGGACGCGTAGCCTTGGTGACGGGAGGTAGCCGCGGCATCGGTCGGATGATGGCTGCAGGTTTCGTGGCTCAGGGCGCCAAGGTCTACATTTCGTCGCGCAAGGCGGACGCCTGTCGCGAAACGGCCGCTGCGCTCGGACCCTCGTGCATCGCATTGCCGCATGACATATCCACGGTTTCAGGGTGCCGCGCATTGGCCGCGGAAATTGGCGCTCGCGAGCCCGTGCTCGATATCCTGGTCAACAATGCTGGTGCCGCCTGGACGGCTTCCTTCGATGAATTCCCGGAAAACGGCTGGGACAAGGTCATGGACATCAATCTGAAGTCGCCGTTCTTTCTGACGCAATCGCTCCATGCAGCGTTGAAAGCAGCGGCGCGATCGGACCGCCCCGCCAAGGTGATCAACATTACATCAATCGACGGAATGCGGCTGAACGCGTGGGAAACCTACAGTTACCATGCGTCGAAGTCAGCGCTGATCTACATGACTCGGCGCCTGGCAGCACGATTGATCCACGACGGCATTAACGTGACATCCATCGCGCCCGGACCGTTCCCGAGCGAAATGAACCGCACAGCGCGCGATCGCGAAGCGGAAATGGCCGGGATCGTTCCTGCCGGACGCGTCGGTGCGCTGGAAGATATCGCCGGAGCCGCCATCTTTCTCGCGAGCCGGGCGGGTGACTATGTCGTCGGCGATACCATCGCGGTCGACGGGGGCCTCACCTGGGCGTCGTTGGGTCAGTCTGTAGAAGCTCAGACGTGACGCATTGTTCGGGAGCACATCAGCGATGAAAACCAGGATCACTGAACTATTCGACATTCGTCAACCGATCATCCAGGGCGGCATGCATTTCGTGGGTCGGGCAGAACTCGCTGCGGCAGTGTCGAACGCGGGTGGGCTCGGCATCATCACCGGGCTGACACAGCGCACGCCTGCGGATCTGGCGATTGAGATCGCCCGGTGTCGGGGCATGACCGATGCGCCGTTCGGCGTAAACCTGACGTTCCTGCCGTCTTTCAGAGCGCCTCCTTATCCTGAATACATCTCGGCGATCATCGACGGTGGCGTTCGGGTTGTGGAGACGGCCGGACGCAATCCCGAGAAGTACATGACGTCGCTGAAAGCAGCCGGGATCAAGGTGATCCATAAATGCACTTCCGTGCGCCACGCCCTCAAGGCACAGGAGATCGGCTGCGACGCGGTCAGCGTCGACGGCTTTGAATGTGGTGGCCACCCCGGCGAAGATGATGTTCCCAACATGATCCTCCTGCCGCTGACAGCGGACGCGCTGTCGATCCCTTTCGTCGCTTCTGGCGGAATGGCCGATGGCCGTAGCCTGATCGCCGCGCTGGCGCTGGGCGCGGACGGCATCAGCATGGGGACGCGGTTCATCGCGACGCAGGAAGCGCCCGTGCACGACAACGTCAAGCAGGCGATCGTGGCGGCGAGCGAACTCGATACGCGTCTCGTGATGCGCGGCCTGCGCAACACCGAGCGCGTGCTCAACAACAAAGGCGTGGAGGATCTGCTCAGGATCGAGCAGGAACGGGGCAACAGCCTGACGATTGACGACATTCACGATCAGGTCGCCGGCATCTATCCCAAGGTCATGATCGAGGGTGACATCGATGCCGGCGCGTGGAGCTGCGGCATGGTGGCGGGGCTCATCGACGACGTGCCGACGGTGCAGGAGCTTATCGATCGCGTGGTGGCGCAGGCCGAGGATCTTATCCGTGAGCGATTTGCGGCGCTATTAAAGGTAAGCACGTAATCCACGGCCTTGCGATGTGGAACGTATACGTCGACAGGAATATTAAGATTTTTCAGGTCAAGATAACCGACCATCGCGTTTATATTTTGCTATACACCTTGGAAAGTACACCGGCCTCTTGGTAAATAGTTGATCCGGTCTTGAGGGTAATATTTTTTCAATTCAAATAGGCATCGCCTCAAGGTTTGTACACCAGATAACGATTTGCCGGACATAACCAAAACGCGGGGCACGCCATGAGTTTCAGCCGCGCGTTGGGATCATAGAGCGGACGGAATTCGCCGGCCGGCACGCTATTGGCTTGTTCCCATAGATAGTCGCCGGTCATGACGTGCTGTCACTCGAGCTATAATCTGCGCTTCAAACGACATGGTTATACCAACCCGCAATGATCATGACGCATGCGCCCATTTGCGTTGCCCGATGGTCATGATGTGCCAAGGCTGATCGATGAGTTTGTTCCAAGCCTCGCAGCAATGGTCGATGATGTTGCCGTGGGATGTGAAGATCCGGTTGGAAAGCTAGTTGTCGCGCATGAACTGCCAGATGTTTTCGACCGGGTTCAATTCCGGGCATTTGGACGGCGACGGGATGATGGTGATGTTGGCAGGGACTTTGAGCTTGTAAGTGGTGTGCCATCCGGCCTGGTCCATCAGCACGACGGCATGGGCGCGCGGCGCGACCGCCTGCGATATTTCGACCAGGTGCAGCTTCATGGTTTCGGTATTGCAGAACGGAAGCACCAGACCGGCGGCCTTGCCGTGCTCGCGGCAGATGGCGCTGAAAATGTGGGCCGATTTCGTCCGCTGGTCATGTGGTGCCGAGGGCCGTGTCCCACGCAGCGCCCATTGGCGCGTGATCTTGTTTTTCTGGCCGATCCTGGCCTCGTCCTGAAACCAGATTTCTATGGGTGTGCCTTCGGGGTTCCCGTACCATTTTCCCCAAAAGTAGCGGTAGTGAGAATGGCAGAAAACAGCCCTTTGTTGACCGCCAGAGCCGATAAGATACTGATTTTATGAGGTCGGCAGGTTTTCCTACTTCCCGCAGACTCTAAGGCTCGATGCTTGTAGCTTCCAGGCTGTGCAACTGCGGTGGCAGAGTCGAAGGAAGATTGGCGAGAACAATATCTTGGCCTGACCACGTTTCTGGCGAACCTGGCCACTGCGGAGATCGCTGAACTGTTCACCTTCGACGAGAGCGTCGCCAAGTTGGTTGGCGCTCGTCGGACGCCTCTGACCCGTCTCGGGTTGGTGCTGTATATCGAATTTCTTCAGCTCACCGGTCGCTCGCTCAATTCGGTGCAAATGATCCCACCAGCAATCCTTGAGTGTTGACGGCGGTGCCCGACGAGGCATGGCGGGTGATGCACGCCCCACTGGCAACCCAGCATGATTGGTATGCAGCTGTGCTGCGCGGCCATTATGGCTATTACGGCAGGCCCCACAATCATCGTGCGCTCAACGGCTTCTACCGTGAAGTACGCCGAATATGGCTGCGCTGTCTTCGACGGCGCAGCCATATTCGGCGTATGGAGGTCATTGCATCGTATGTGCGCTGAATTGCGTTAAGGGCGAACATATGGAGAACGCCTGCATTGTGCCCCCAATCCGGCGATGATCCCGCCGTGAACCGGCGTCCCGGGCGGGATGCCTCTTCGCCGCCATCACCACCGTCAGCGCGGTATCATCGGAAAAGCGCGGTGGCTGTCGCTCAATCGAGCGGTCGAATGCGATTTCTGCGTTTTGCCACCCATTTTTTCAACAAAATAACCGCTGCTGGTAAGGCTAGCGTTACCGGAATAATCCAAATCCAAGCGAACAAAAACAACTCTTCGCTTCGACCCGTCCGTAACAACCTACCGCTATGATACATCTCAATCCATAAGCATGCCCGCCCCTGACAATGGAAGCCATAGCTGTCGGGCCATCCGATTTGTTCGGATAGCCACCATCCAATTGTGCCGTAGCTGACGATTATTATCGTTAACCCGCCAAAGAACATACAGAACCGTAGGGGGCCCATTGTTTGGTAGAGGCCCTTTAACTCGGAAAACCAATCCAATGCTTTCCTCCTCTGATTATCCCGCTCGCCGAACACCGGCCAAAGCCATCTCACGATAAACCGTCGCACGACCCAAACCGAGTTGCTGCGCGGCGTCGGTTGGCGACATTCCCGCCGCCACCAGGCTCAGGGCCGCTTTGGCTTTCTCGGGATCGAGCGGGCGGCGCCCTGGAAGCTTTCCCTTGGCGCGCGCTGCGGCAATACCATCCTTCGTTCGTTCAGCTATCAACCGACGCTCGAAATGTGCGATCGCGCCGAAGACGTGGAAAATCAGCTCGCCGGCGGCCGATGAGGTGTCGATCTTTTTCCTCCAAGCTGAGCAGAGCGATGCCGCGCTCCTTCAGTTCCTTCACCACGCTCAGCAACTCACCGAGCGAACGCCCGAGGCGGTCGAGGCGAACGACAGCCAGCGTGTCGCCGTCGCGGGCATAAGCGAGCAGGTCGGTCAGGCCAGGGCGGTCCATAGACTTGCCCGAGCGCACATCGGTGAACACCTTGATCGCGCCAGCCTGTTCGAGCCGCATCGTCTGCCCGGCGACATCCTGATCGCCCGTGCTCACCCGCGCATAGCCCAGAATGCCGCTCAATCACCGTCTCCCAAACGCTCGGTTTGTGGACACCGACTGCGCAGGCGCGCGGCATACCCCAAAGCCGTCCAGAGACTACGTCTCAATAAGGTCTTAAGTCCACAGTTCTTCTCACCCATTTGTGGACGGATTTATCATGGCGCGACGCGATCTCCTGACCGATAGTGAACGGCACGCGCTGTTCAACGTGCCCGCTGCCCGCGAGGATCTCGCGCGACACTATATGTTGTCGTCGCGAGAACTCGCGCTGGTTGCTGTGCGGCGCGGCGACACGAACCGGATTGGTTTTGCCGTGCAACTGGCGCTGATGCGCCATCCAGGGTTTGGATTTACGCTCGAAGGCGGTGCGCCCGACCACCTCGTCGCGTTCATGGGCGAACAGATCGAGGTGTCCGCATCTGCGTTCGACACCTACGCCGTGCGACCCGCGACCGCGTCGGTCCATGCGCGCGAGGTGGGAGACGCTCTCGGGCTTCGCGGTCCCACGAATGCGGACCTGCCATTGCTGATTGAGGCGGGGGCAAAAGCCGCTTGGTCAACCGATCGCGGCTTGCCAATCGTGGTCGGCATCATGGAAGCGCTGCGGGCATCCGGCATTACGCTGCCATCACCATCGGTGATCGAGCGCGCCGGAATTGCGGGACGCGCCCGCGCCCGGCAACGTACTTACGAAGCCCTGCTCGTGAGGCTGCCCGCAGAGAGCTTGGCCAAGCTCGACGCCACGTTGGTCGTCGATCCGAAAACCAGTCTGACACCGCTCGCATGGTTGCGCGAGATCGCCACTGCGCCAACGCCGGACAATGTGCGTGGGCTGCTCGATCGATTGGCCCGTGTGCGCGATATCCGGCTGCCCGTCTCCATAGGGGACGCTATCCATGCTGATCGGCTTCGGCAGTTCGTCCGAGAGGGGCGTGCCTCGTCCGCGCAGCTCATCGGACGTTATACGCAGTCTCGTCGGCGTGCGACGCTGGCGGCGATGATCCTGGACTTCGAATCGCGACTGACCGACGCCGCGCTCGACATGGCCGATCGCATAATCGGTGGCAGTTTCACACGCGGGAACAACAAGCAAAAAAAGAGCTATGCCGAGACCACGCGCGACGTGGGTCGCATCATGCGCCTGTTTGACCAGACCGTTGCCGCCTTGGCGGAGGCGCAGGAAAACGGGATGGAAGGCTTTGCCGCAGTCGATGCGGCGGTGGGCTGGGACAAGCTGCTTCGCGCGCGCGGGCAAGCCCGGCAGATCGCCGACCTGACCGAGGAGAAACCGCTCGTCCGCGCGGCGGACCAGTGGAGCCGTCTGCGCAAGTTCGCGCCGCTGCTGCTTGAGGCGATTGATTTCAAGGCCGGGCGCGGCAGCGCATCGACGATTGCGGCGTTGAACACGTTGCGCGAGATGAACCGCACGGGAAGCCGCGATGTGCCGCCGGACGCGCCGATGCCGTTCCGCAAGGAATGGCGGACGCTGGTCAAGGCGGGTGGTGGCAAGCCCGATCGCCGAATGTGGGAAACCGGGGTCCTGGCCCATCTACGCAATAAGTTGCGCTCCGGCGACGTCTGGGTAGAACGCTCAGCGAACTACCGCAAGTTCGACAGCTATATGCTCTCCTCCGCAGAGGCCGCACCGATTGCCGCCGCCCTGAAGCTCCCGACCACGGCCGACGCTTGGATCGCAGATCGCAGCCGTGAACTCGACTGGCGCCTAAAACGCTTCGCTGATGGACTGGCGCGTGGTGATGTCGAAGGTGTCGCGTTCAAGGACGGCAAGCTCTCCGTCTCGCCAGTCCGCGCCGACGAGTCCGCCGCCGCCAAGGATCTCGCCGCGCGCATCGACGCACTGATGCCGCGTGTGCGTATCACCGAGTTGCTCCACGAGGTAGCCCGCGCGACCTCTTTCCCTCAGGCGTTTCTCAACGTCCGAACCGGCGAACGCCACGACAACGAAAACGCGCTGCTCGCCGCCATACTTGCCGATGGC